>Ga0326726_10002811_pt1 | contig 15937 bp, 13 predicted proteins | sample MHFenrmetagenome_2_FD_207603 | JGI IMG/M metagenome (GOLD analysis project Ga0326726, IMG submission 207603) | Lab enriched peat soil microbial communities from Michigan Hollow, Ithaca, NY, United States - MHF15MN | ecosystem: Environmental > Terrestrial > Soil > Wetlands > Peat | place: USA... | reverse complement strand
GGCGGACAGGATGGCCGTCAGTCGCTCCTCTTCATGGTCTCGACGATCCTCTCGGCGGCGAGCGCCGTATCTTCGTGGACGACGAGCTGGCTGAAGATCTCGGTCAGCGAAGGCAGGTGCATGAGGGTCCGCAGGTTGGCCACCGAATCGTTGGCCACGATGTTCCCCTGATAGAGGATGATGATCCTCGAGCAGACCTGTTCGGTGACCTCGAGCACATGGGAGGAATAGATGATGATCTTGTTCTCGCCGGCCAGCTTCTTGATCAGGTCCCGGATGACGAGCCCGGTCGTCACGTCCAGGCCGGACAGGGGTTCGTCGAGCAGGAGGACATCGGGATCATGGAGGAGGGCGGCCGCGATGAGGACCTTCTGGCGCATGCCCTTCGAATAGGTCGCCAGGGGACTGTCCATGTCGTGGCGGAGGCCGAAGATATCCATGAACCCGACGATCTTGATCTTGAGGGACTTGTCGGGCAGCCGCCGCAGCCGCCCCACCATGGTCAGGTAGTCGTAGGCACTGAGGTGGGGGTAGATCTCCGACTGTTCGGGGACGTAGCCGAGGCGCTTCTTGTACGAGGCGATATCCTTGCGGATGTCGCGTCCCTCGAAGAGGATCTCCCCCTCGGTCGGCTCGAGCAGCCCGGCCAGCATCCGGATGGTCGTAGTCTTTCCGGCCCCGTTCGGTCCGAGATAGCCCAGGACCTCGCCGGGCTGGACGGCGAAGCTGACATGGTTGACCACCGTAAAGACGGAAAATTTCTTGGAAACGCCTCGAAGCTCGATCATTCCCCGACGGCTTTTCAGAGGGCCTTGCAGGAAGGATACTCCGTTGCCGGCCTGATATCAAGGCGTGGGGGGGGCTGCCAGCGGGCCGTTGCCTTCGTGGCGGGCCGGATCGCCCGGCCTACGACTGGCCCCTGCCCCTGGTCGCGCTATCGCAGGAACATGAACGCGGGGTCGTCATGTCGCCCCTTCAGATGGACCGAACCGCTTGAATCGACAGGACGTCGCGCGTATAATCCTCGCGGTTTTCAAGGCAACCACGGATCGGAGGTCCACGACCATGAGAGTCGGCATCTTGACCGGCGGCGGCGATTGCCCCGGGCTCAACGCGGTCATCCGGGCGGCCACCCGCAAAGGTATCACCCACTACGGCTTCGACATCCTGGGCATCAAGAACGGCTGGCTGGGCCTCATCGAAGGCAAGGTCTATCCTCTGGACCTGAACGCCATCTCCGGCATCCTGCCGCGCGGCGGCACGATCCTGGGCACGTCCCGGACCAATCCGTTCCGGGTCGAGGACGGCGTCGGGAAGATCTTCGCCCAGGTCGAGAAGTTCGAGCTCGACGCGGTCATCGCCATCGGCGGCGAGGACACGCTCGGCGTCGCCAAGAAGCTCTGCGACAAGGGCCTGCGCTGCGTCGGCGTGCCCAAGACGATCGACAACGACCTCTCCGGCACGGACTATACCTTCGGCTTCGACACCGCCGTCTCCGTCGTCACCGAGGCCTTGGACCGCCTCCACACCACGGCCGAGGCCCATCACCGGGTCATGGTCGTCGAGGTCATGGGCCGGCACGCCGGTTGGATCGCCATCGAGGGCGGCCTGGCCGGCGGGGCCGACATCATCCTCATCCCCGAGTTCCCCTTCGACCTGGACGAGATCTGCTCCCAGATCCAGAAGCGCCGGGAGCGGGGCAAGCTCTTCAGCATCGTCGTCGTGGCCGAGGGAGCCAAGCCCCAGGACGAGAGCCTGATCGTCCAGTCCGGCGAGAAGGACGCCTTCGGCCATGTCCGCCTGGGCGGCATCGGCAACATCATCGCCCGCGAGATCGAGATGCGCACGGCGATCGACACCCGGGTCACGGTCCTCGGCCACGTCCAGAGAGGCGGCTCGCCGACCGCTTTCGACCGCATCCTGGCCACTCGTTACGGCATCGCGGCCATCGATCTGGTCAAGGACGAGAAATTCGGCTTCATGGTCGGCCTGCGCGGCAACAAGATCGTCCAGGTCCCTCTCGAGGAGGCCCTGGCCGAGCCGAAGACCGTCGATGCCGAGCTCTACGACATCGCCAAGGTCTTTTTCGGCTGAGTCCCCTCATCCGAAAGGGTTGATCTTAAAAGAGTTGGGCGGCCTCGGGGATTGACATCCGGGCCCGGCCGTGCTAACGTCCTCAGGCAGGAGGCGCCAAGATCATGATCAAGAAGTTTTCCCTGACCCTGTTTCTTATAGCCCTTTTCGCGGCGGCCCTGCCCCTGGCCGCGGCCCCCGATATCCGGTTCGAGCTCGGTTTCGGCTGGACGCTGGTCGGGCCGTTCATGAACTCGAGCTACGTCAACAACTACCAGCCGACCCTGACCCCGCCCGACCGCTACATCACGAGCTCGGCCAGTCAGACCGTCCACTTCCGGGGCAAGGCGACCTTCGGCATGAACGGCTTCTTCACCGTCCTCTTCTCCGAGAAGGTGGGGCTTCAGGTCCTGGCCGACTATCACCGGCCCAGCTTGGGCGGCTCGAACGATCCCTACGCGATCGAGATGCAGTTCCAGGGCACCGAGCCCGAGGCCTACTCCCGGTCCATCGATTGGGAGAGCTCGACGGGGAACCTGACCCAGACCACGTTCAGCCTCAACGCCCTGGCCCGCTTCCCGGTCGCGGAGAAGCTGTCGCTCAGCGTCTCGGCCGGGCCGACGGTGTTCTATTTCGAAGGCAAGGCCGGGCATATCGGCTACACCTACTTCGACCTGGCCTTGGTCGACGGCGTCTATCAGCTCACCGGCGGGACTTATCACATGGTCGTCGAGTTCGGGCCGACCACAAAGTACGGCCTTAACGTCGGCGCCGAGTTCGCTTACGAGGCCTTCCGGCACGTCATCCTGGCCGTCGACCTGCGCTGGTTCGGGGCGCCCAAGACCGACCTGCAGCTCCATGTCGTCGAGGACCCGGTCATCACGGTGCCGATCAGCGAGATCGAATCGACGATCGGCCTGGGGAAGCTGAGCGTCAACCCCTCGTACATGCGGGCCGGCCTGGCTCTGCGGTTCATCTTCTAACTCGCGCGGACCCGCCCGCTCAGATCTTCGCCCGCCTCAGGCGGAGGGAGTTCGTCACCACCGAGACCGAGCTCAGGGCCATGGCCGCCGAGGCGATCATGGGATTGAGCAGGACCCCGAAAAAAGGATAGAGCGCGCCCGCCGCGAGCGGGATGCCGACGACATTGTAGACAAAAGCCCAGAAGAGATTCTGCCGGATGGTCCGGATGGTTCGCCGGCTGAGCTCGACCGCGGCCACGACCTTTTCCAGGTCCCCGGAGATGAGGGTGATGTCGGCCGAGGCCATGGCCACATCGGTCCCCGTGCCCAGGGCCAGTCCGACGTCCGCCTGGGCCAGGGCCGGAGCGTCGTTGATGCCGTCGCCGACCATGGCTACCCGCCGTCCTTCGGCCTGGAGGCCCCGGATCACGGCCGCCTTGTCGCCGGGCAGGACCTCGGCCCGGACGTCTTCGATGCCGGCGGCGGCCGCCAGAGCCCGGGCCGTCTGGGCGTTGTCCCCCGTGAGCATGACCACGCCAAGCCCCGCGCGGCGGAGCCTGTCAATGGCCTCGCGAGCGTTCGGCTTGAGCGTATCCGCGAGGGCGAACAATCCGGCCAGGCGGCCATCGATGGCGACGCAGGCGACGGTCTTCCCTTCGGCGGCGAGGCGCTCGGCCGCCGGGGCCGAGCCGGACACGTCAATGCCGGCGGCTTCAAGGAGCCTGGCGCTGCCGACAACGACGCGCCGGCCGCCGGTGACCCCCTCGACCCCCAAGCCCTCGAGGGCCCGGAAATCTGCGGCGGCCGCGATCTCCGCGCTTTCGGCTTTGGCCCGCCGGACAACCGCCTGGCCGAGCGGGTGCTCGGACCCGTTCTCGACAGAGGCCGCCAGGGCCATTAGCGTGGCCTGGTCGATCCATGGCGCGGCCAGGACATCGGTCACCTCGGGCCGGCCATTGGTCAGCGTCCCCGTCTTGTCGAAGACGAACGTGTCGACCTTATGGACGGTCTCCAGGCTCTCGCCGCTGCGGATCAGGATGCCGCGCTCGGCCCCGCGGCCGGTCCCGACCATGATCGCCGTCGGGGTCGCCAGCCCCATGGCGCAGGGACAGGCGATGATCAGGACGGCCACGAAGTTGAGCAGAGCGAAAACGAGGCGCGGCTCCGGCCCGAACAGGACCCAGCCGAGGAACGTCAGGACGGCGATGACGATGACGGCCGGGACGAAGCGAGAGGCGATCGCGTCGGCCAGGCGCTGGATGGGCGCCTTGGAGCCCTGGGCCTCTTCGACCAGGCGGATGATCCGGGCCAGGGCCGTGTCTTCGCCGACGCGGACGGCGCGGAAGCGGAAGGTCCCCCACTTGTTCAAGGTCGCCCCGACGACCTCCTGCCCCGGGCCCTTGTCGACGGGCAGGCTCTCGCCGGTGATCATCGACTCGTCGATCGACGAGCGCCCCTCGACGATGACGCCGTCGACCGGGACCTTCTCCCCGGGGCGGACGACGAGGACGTCGCCGGGGCGGACCTCCTCGATCGGGACGTCGCGTTCGCCCCCGGCGTCGACGACCCGGGCGGTCCGGGGCCGCAGCCCCATGAGCCGGCGGATGGCGTCGGAGGTCTTGCCCTTGGCCCGGGCCTCGAGCATGCGGCCGAAAAGGATGAGGACGATGATGACAGCCGAGGTGTCGAAATAGACCTGGGGCCCGAGCTGGGCTGAGCCGGCCTTCTTGGCCGCCTCGCGGAAGAATCCCGGCAGCACCGTCGCCGCGACACTGAAGAAGTAGGCCGCCGACGTGCCGACGGCGACGAGGGTGTTCATGTTGGCCGTGCCGTGCTTCAGGGCGCTCCAAGCGGCCCGATAGAACCGGGCACCCAGGTAGAACTGCACGGGCGTCGCCAGGGCCCAGAGGACGAAGAAGTTCTGAAGGAGCCCAGGCATCCACGGGAACCAGTGGCGCATGCTGCCGAGGAAGATGACGACGGCCAGGATGCCGCCCCAGATGACCGAGCCCCGGAGCTCCCGGTAATCCTCGTCGGCCTGGGCGCCGGGGCCTGCGGCAACGGCCGCGACGCCGTAGCCCGCGGCCCGGATGGCCTGGACGAGGTCCGTCCTCGAAACTATGGCTGGATCGTAGAGGACGGTCGCCTTGGCCGTGGCCAGGTTGACGTTGGCCTCGAGCACGCCGGGACGCTTCCTGAGCGCCTTCTCGACGTTGAGGGCGCAGTTGGCGCAGCTCAGGCCGGTCACGGCCAACTCGACCTTGTCCGCCGCCGTCCCGGCTCTCTTCAGCCGGGCAGATTCCTGCCTCTTGGTCATCGAAATGTCCTTGCCCTTTCTAGGCCCCGGCCGCCGGACGCGAGGGCGGCCCGCCGTTCAGCCGTCCCCGCGCGGGGTTCCGCCTTTGTCCTCTCCCTTGGTCGAAGCCTTGATCGGCACATAGAGCGGACAGAACCCGAGCAGGGTCGTCAGGACGAGGATCGCGGCCAGAACGATCAGGACGATGGCCAGCGTCCCCGTGAGCACTTTGGCAAGGATCAGCACGGCGATGGCCAGGGCAGCAAGGAGCCTGATCGTCCGGTCCGCGCGGCCCATGTTTTTGGTCATTGGAGCCTCCTTTCCACGGCCCGAATTATAGCACTTTCTGGATTCTAGCACATTCCCTACTATTATTGTAGTGTTTCCGTCGCGCGGTTGCGCCTGCGGTGTCTTTGTGCTACTATTCTGGCTCGAAACGACAAGGAGATCGCCATGTCCGGACATTCCAAGTGGGCGTCTATCAAGCATAAAAAGGCCGCGACCGACGCCAAGCGCGGCAAGATCTTCACCCGCCTGATCCGCGAGATCAGCATGGCCGCCCGGGCCGGCGGCGGCGATCCCGACAAGAACGCCGCCCTGCGCAAAGCCATCCAGGATGCCAAGGCCGCCAACATGCCCGCCGACAATGTCAAGCGAGCCGTCATGAAGGGCACCGGACAGCTCGAGGGCGCGGCCTTCGAAGAAGTGTCCTACGAGGGCTACGGTCCCGGAGGCGTCGCCATCTACCTCCAGGCCGTCACCGACAATAAGAACCGGACGGTCTCCGAGATCCGGCACATTTTCCTGAAGAACGCCGGGACCCTGGGCGAGAAGGGCTCCGTCGCTTGGATGTTCAAGCGCATGGGCTACATCGACGTCGAGAAGGCCAAGACGTCCGAGGACATCCTCATGGACGTCGCGCTCTCGGCCGGCGCCGACGACCTCAAGGACGAGGAATCCCTGTTCGAGGTCACGACCTCGCCCGAGAAATACGAAGCCGTCCTCGAGGCCGTCAAGAAGGCCGAGATCGAGGTGGCCGCCTCCGAAGTCGGGTTCCTGCCTCAGAACTATGTCAAGGTCACCGGCAAGGAGGCCCAGCAGGTCCTGCGGCTGGTCGAGGAACTCGAGGACCACGACGACGTCCAGTCCGTCTCCTCCAACTTCGATATCTCGGAAGAGGAGATCGCCGCCTTCTCGCAGGCCGGGTGACGCCGCGGCGGAAGCCATGCGCGTCCTCGGGATCGATCCCAGCCTCCGTTCGACCGGATTCGGGATCGTCGAGGACAAGGACGGCACCCTCTCCCCCGTCGCCTACGGCATCATCAAGCCGACGGCCAAGCTCCCCCTGCATCTGAAGCTGGCCGAGATCAAGTCCGAACTCGAGCAGCTCATCCGGACCTACCGCCCGGCCGAAGCGTCCATCGAGAACCCCTTTTACGCCCAGAACATGAAGACGGCCCTGACGCTCGGCCAGGTCCGGGGCGCGGTGCTCGTGGCCGTGGCCGCGGCGGGCTGCGGTCTGGCCGAATACTCCGCCCTCGAGATCAAGAAGGCGGTCACCGGCTACGGCCAGGCCGACAAGGAGCAGGTGCTGACCATGGTCCGCTCGCTCCTCGGCCTCGACGACGAGGACATCCCGCTCGACGCTTCCGATGCCCTGGCCGCGGCCATCTGCCACCTCAACTCGCGCCTCTTCAAGGCCAAGCTCGCAGACGAGGACCCGACATGATCGCCTACCTCAAGGGAACGCTCCTCCACAAGACGCCCGGCCATGTCATCGTCGAGACCGGCGGGGTCGGCTACGCGGTGGCCATCCCGGTGTCTTCTTATGTGGAGCTCGGCGAGCCGGGCGGCATCGTCGAGCTGCACATCCACACCCACCTGTCCGACGACGCCCTGGCCCTCTACGGCTTCGTCTCCCAGGACGAGAAGGACATGTTCCTCAAGCTCATCGGCATCTCCGGCATCGGGCCCAAGCTGGCCATGAACATCCTGTCCGGGATCGCCCCGTCGGACCTCGAGGACGCGGTCAAGGCGAGCGACGTGGCCCGCATCTCGATGGTGCCCGGCATCGGCAAGAAGACGGCCCTGCGCATCACCATGGAGCTCCAGGACAAGCTGGAGAAGAAAGAGAAGCTCCTCTCGGCCAAGGGCTCGCCGGAGAAAGAGGACCTGCTCTCGGCGCTGCAGAACATGGGCTTCCGGCGCAAGGAGGCCGAGCGGGCCGTCGATCAGACGATCGCGGCGAACAAGCCGGGGACGGAATTCGAGAAGCTCCTCCGGGAGTGCCTCAAGCGCCTGGCCAAGATCTGATGAGGAGTGATCCGTCATGAAACTCGACGATCAGGTCAACTATATCGTGTCGGGGCTCGAGCGGTCGGGGACGTCCCTCGTCATGCAGCTTCTTCGTGCCGGAGGAGTGCCCTGCGCGTTCGACACGGCCTCGCGGCCGCCCGACGACAACAATCCCCGCGGCTATTTCGAGCTCGAGGGCGGCAAGGTCATCAGCCGCCTCCGGGACGGCGTTTTTCCGTTGGCCGATTACCGGGGCCGGTTCATCAAGATCACCGCTTACGGCCTAAAGTTCCTGCCGCCCGGCCAGTACCGCGTCATCTACACCGAGCGCAACATCGAAGAGGTCCTGGATTCGATGGAGAAAATGGCCAAGCTCCAGGACGCGGACCGCGAGGGGACCAGGGCCGTGTTCGTCAAGCTCAACGAGCTGACCAAGGGCCAGCTGCTCGGCCGGCCGGACGTGAGGCTCCTCCTCGTGAACTATAACGCCATCGTCAGGGAGCCGGCGCCCGAGATCCGGCGGATCGCCGAATTCATCGGCGCGGCCGGGATCGACGAGATGGCCATGGCGGCGGCGGTCGACGAGAAGCTCCACCGCAATCGCCGCCAGCCCTGACCGCCCGCCGGCGGGCTCGACCCGGCCCGTCGCCCTCATCCGTTCTGTTCTTCGCCTGGAAGGTCCTGCCTGACCGATCATCGTCAGGTCTAGTTGGTGACCCTGCTTCTTGATTTGACAGGGTCCGGAGCGGGGGTCTACAATCGTTTTGGTTGGAGGGGAAGTCTTATTATGGTCAAAAGAGGAGGAACTATGTTTGGAAAACTCCGCAAAACGACAGGCTGGGGCCTGGCCTGGCTGGCCCTCGCCGGGCTGGCGCTGTTCATGTCATGCAGCGCCTCCGTGACCGTCCCCGGGGGCATGGGAAGCCTGAACGTGCTGGTAACGGACTCGCCGTCGGACGACTGGCAGGAGTTCACCGTCACGCTCACGGCCGTCGCGCTCCACAATCTCGTCACCAAGCAATGGACGGACAACCTGCTGGTCCTCGACCCGAACAACCCCAATTCCGGCAAGCTGAACCTGGTCGACCTCGCGGGCGTGGCCACGATCCTGAGCCATTCGACCATTCCGGCGGGGAGCTACGACCGGGTCAAGATCACGATCAACCCCGACCCGACGACCATGACGCTGATCGACGACTCGGGGACCTCGGTCCCGCCCGCGAACATCGTCATCGCCGACCCCAGCGGGAAGGGGGAGATCAAGCTCGATCTGAGCCCGCCGGTCACCGTGGACACGAACGGGGTCGCGAACCTCCAGGTCGATTTTGACCTGGCCCACCCCATGTCCATCATCCTCCAGAACGGCAAGGTAGTGGTCAACCTCCTGCTCCGCCACAAGGCTGTCCCGCGCAACCTGTTCGACCTCCAGTTCGCCAGGACGCTCGGCGCGGTCAAGTCCGCCGACGCCGCGACCACCAGCTTCGTCGTCACGCCCGACGCGGGCTCCGACGTCACCTTCGTCGCCGACAGCGCGACCGCCTATATCGACGTGGATACCAATGCTCCCGGCGGATTCGCGGGCCTGACGGCGGGCACCGGCGTTCTCGTCGCGTCCAACATGAAAGCCGACGGGACGCTCTACGCGCGCCAGATCTGGTACGGCACGATGGACAAGCTGCCGCAGTTCACGCCCGAAGGCCTGGTCCGGCGCGTCGGCTACAACTGGATCAAGGTCCTCAACAAGAACGCTACGGAGACGGTCTCCCGCCAGTACTTCAACTGCCATTGGGACAACGATGTCATCACCGTGAATGCGGAGACCGTGTGGACCTTCCAAGGGACGGTGCCGCTCGGGACGGGGACGTCGGTCCTTCACAACATCCGGCGCGGCTTCCGCGTCCAGGTGACCCTGGTCGATCCCGATGCCTGGCCCCGCGTCGCCAAGACCATCGACGTCCAGAGCGCCCATGACGAAGGCGTCATCCGCGCCGTGACGACGACCGACCTCACCTTTTTCGGCGACGATTACGGCCGGTGTTGGTACACCGAGGGTTACTGCTCTCACCGGTGGCAGTACAGCGCCGTGGCGGACCATCTCTTCAAGTGGTGGTTCTACGGCCAGGCCACGCCGACCGTGACGGCCGACACCGAGGCCCAGATGGTCCAGGACTTTGCGGACACCATAACCCAGGCCCAGAGCTCCCATCTTAGGGTCTTCGCCCGGGTCGAGCTCTATTGGGACGCCTCGCTGAACAAGTGGGTCGCCGAGAACGTCATCCTCGCTCCCGAGAAGCTGCCCGACCCCGCTCACATCATGGTCGGCTACACGACCGCCAGCGGGTCCATCGTCGTGGGCACGTTCGATTGGGACGACCCCACGGCACCGACGGTGCTGACCGTCGATCTGGACTCCTCCTCGGACCTCCAGACGATCGTCGGCTCGCTCCTGTGGAACTCCACGACGAGGATCCTCACGTTCAAGGCCCCGGTGCTGCCGGCCGACTGGGAAGCCTATCTGACGCCGGCCTTGCTGGGCGTCCGGATCTGGGTCCGTCCGGTGAAGAACCCCACGGACGGCACGTTCTCCTGGACGGCGTACGCGGTGCTGGGTTTCCAGGTGATCACGAACTGAAGATCGTATCTTGAACCTTCGGCTCCGTCCCGCTCCGGGCCGCCCCGGGGCGGGACGGAAGCAGCCTCCCGGCGCTCCTCCGGCCAGGCGAGCATCGGGCTGAGGGAGGGCGCCTGCGTCCCTTGACATTCCGCGGGGTTGTTCTACAATCAGGGGCATTCAGCCTAGAGGAGGGGGAACATGCCCAATCCGCGGAAAACTGTCCGTCGTCTGCCTCACATCCTTGATGATCTGAGCCTGGTCAAGAGGTTCGTCGAGGACGTGCCGACCAGCGAAAGAAGGTGGCGGGGCTTTCAGAAGGCCGCCGTCGAAGCCCTGGATGAGGTGATCTTCATTCTCTTGCCCTCTGGCCTCGGCCTACCTTGCCCGGGGAGGGTGCTGCCGAAATTCCTGGAACCCTACCGGGCCACGCTTCCCTGCAGAACGAAGGTCATACAGAAGATGGTCGAGGGTGGCCTGGTCGCCGTACCCCTCACCATGCCGGTCTGCGCAACCAGGGTTCCCCGCAAGGACATCCAGCCCCTGTTGATCGCCAAGCTCCGCGCCATGCCGGTCTGCCCGAAGCAAGTCCTGCCCAAGAACGTCCAGTCGCGCCCGGCCTCGGAGGTCGGGCCCGCGATCAAACGGAAGAAGTGATCCGACCCGCGTTCGCACGGCGGATTGGCGGTCGCCGGCCATGGAGTTCTCGGGACTCACCTTCCACCTGACCGACGACTGCAACTTCCGTTGCTCCTACTGCTACCAGAAGCGTGGCCGGACCCGGCTCGACCCGGCCCTGGCCAAGAGGACGTTCGACCTTTTCCAGCCGTTCCTGGGACCCGAGTGCTCGATCAACTTCTACGGCGGTGAGCCCCTGCTCGCCGCCGGCGCGATGGTCGATCTGGTCCGTCACGTCGGCGAGCGCGAGAGGGGCCGGAAGCGGCGGATCACCTATTCCCTGGCCACGAACGGCAGCCTTCTCACCGGCGACCTCCTGGACTTCCTCGATCGCCACCGGTTCACCGTCCTGCTGAGCTTCGACGGCTACGCCCAGGACGAGTCGAGGCGGCGCGGGAGCTTCGGTCCGACGGTTGCGGCCCTCCGCGAGCTCCTCGCACGTCCCCGCATCGAGCTCGAAACGAACAGCGTCTTCACGCCCGCCACGGTCGGCCGGCTCTCCGCCTCGATCCGCCTCATCGTCGAGACGGGGGCCCCTGACGTGACTATCTCGTTGGCCAACGAACACCCTTGGAAGGCCGCCGAGCTCGATGAGCTGCGAAGACAGCTCTCGACCCTGCGACGCTTCCTCCGGGCCCATTTCGGGACGAGCGGCACGCTCCCCGTGACGAATTTCCTGCGGGCAAGCGGGAACGGGGTCTTCGGCTGCGCCGCCGGACAGGACCGGATGGCCCTCTCTCCGGACGGGCGTCTCTGGGGCTGTTATTTCTATTACGATTACGCCCGCAAGATGGGGGGCGGCGTGGGCCGCCGGTTCTGCTTCGGGACGCCGGAGTCGTTCTTCCGGAGCTCGAGGCGGACCTATCCCGAGATCCTCCGCTCCTATTCGGGCCTCCACATGGGCACGTTCTGGACCGACGACGGCCGGTGCGCGACCTGTCCGGATATCCAAGATTGCGTCGTCTGTCCGGTCGATGCGGCGTTCGCCAGCGGGCTGGTCGGTCGGATCATGGCCCAGGATTGCCGGGTCCGGGGGATCTTCAGGACGGAGAGGGCGCGGATGTGGGAGGGCCTGGGGTCGCCCCCGCCCTCCGGACCGGCCGGACGCGGGCCGGCGTCAAGGCGCCGGGCGGACGCCTAAGGCGGCGAGCTGCTTGCGGGCGTCGGCGACCTCGGGCAGGCCCGGGTCGGCTTCACTCCAGAGGGAGAGGAAGCTGCGGTAGGCCGCGACGGCCTTGTCTTTTTCGTTCTTCGCCTGGTGGATCCTCCCGAGCTGGTAATAGCTCAAGACGTAGAGATCCCCCCATCTCACTCTTCCCAAGGTCAGGCCGGAGACCCGTTCATAGGCCGCCCGGGCGCCTTCCAGGTCGCCCTTCTCGAAGAGCGCCGAGGCCAGCGCGTTGATAAAAAGGACCTGGAGATCGAACTTGGAGCTCTCGTACGGAAGAAGAGAGACGGCCTTCTCGAATGACGCGACCGCCCCTCCGAGGTCTCCCTTTTCCCTGGCGATCTCGCCTTCCAGGAAATGGACGTGGCGGAGCGCGTTCGGGATCTCGGACCTCTCGACGATCTCCTTCAGCTTCGCGACGGCCAGCGACGCGTCACCGAACCTCTTCATCCGGGCCAGGACCGTCCCCCGGAACTGCAGGGCCAGCTCGATGTAGTCGGTTCGCTCAGAATCCTGGGCCGCCTCCAGGGCCCGGCTGGAGGCTTCGTAGGCCCCGGCGAGGTCGCGGGCCTTGAGCCGTTCATGGGTCGAGAGCAGGTTCATCGCGTAGATCTCCGCCTCGCGGAGCTCCGGCTGGAGCCCGGCCTTGAGGACGCTGTCGAGCCCGGACCCGACGATCTCCCTCAGGTCCCCATAGCGGCCCCGGGAGAGGGCCAGGTGGCCGAGCCAGTGCTGTCCGTTGATACGAAAGAACGGGTCGCTTGAAGCGGACATCTCGCGGAAGCAGCCCGCCGCGCCGGCCGCATCGCCTTGGACCATCCGGACGAGGCCTTCGAGCTCAGGAGGCTCAAAATCCGTTGGGTCGACGACCCGGGCCTTCAAGGCTTCGGCCAGGGCCTGGTCGAACTGGCGGAGGCAGAGACGGGCCATGGCCAGGCGGAGGTGGATGCCGAAATAGGCCGCGTAGGCTTCCTGCTTGGACTGCAGGAGATCGATGGCCTTCGCGTATTCCCCCCGGGATGAATAGATCATGGCCAGGTTCTCAAAGGCCAGTTCGTCGCGGTCCTCGGCCGGGATCTTCTCGAATTCCGCGGCGGCCAGGTCCCAGGCCTCCATATTCCTGTAGGCCGCCCCGAGAGCGCCCAAAGCGTCGGCGTCGTCCGGGTAGAGGGCCAACAGCTTCTTGTAGATCTCGACCTGGTCCCTGAGCCCTGACGCCGAGCCCCCCTGGATCATGTAATATTCCCGATCGGAAACCCGGTTGAGCAGGGACCGGGCCTTGCTCGTGTTCTTCGCGTAATTCGCATCGTCCCTCAAATACATGTAATCGTCGGCCAACATGGAATAAGCCATGGCGAACTCGGGGTCCAGGGCGACGGCCTTTTCCAGGGCGGCGACGCTCTCGTCGAACTTCTGCTCGTTGAAGAAGCTCTTGCCTTCGATGTAATGCCGGAAGGCCTCGGGCGACGAGGTCGTGATCTTGCGCAGGTCCCTGTGGACATCGCCGGAAAGGGCTTCGGCCGGAATGTCGAGGTTCTCCTTGACCTTCCGGTCGAGGCTTTCGACCATGGCGAAGATGCTGGATTCGCTTCCCTCTTCCCGGAAGGCCTTGACGAGCTCCAGGCTCGGCATCCGGTAGAGGAGCGCGTCGATCCTGTAGACATCCTGGACCCTGGTGAAATTTCCCTGGACGACGTAGTCCGCCTTGGTCTGGGCCGCGACTTTCTTCAGGTCTTCCGATGAATAAGCGGGCGCGCCGAGGAGGCCAAGGGACTTCAGGATCTCGTAGATCCGGTCCCCGGTCGCCGCGTTGACGAAGCGGGACTGGAGGAGGTCGGCGATGAGGAGCTCGCTCAGCGTCCGGCCCATCGGGTCGAGGGTCTTGTCGCCCGAGTTGTTCTTCAGGTACAAGATCGCGACCGCAAGCCTTTTTCCCGAGGGAGGAGGCGGCGGCTTGACGAACAGGCCCCAGACGAGCCAGGCGACGCAGGCCAGGAGGACGGGCGCCGCGGCGAAGGTCCATCTCCTTCGGAGCCAGGAGACGATCGATGACGTCTCGGGACCGACCTCGACCGCATCCAGGTCGGCCAGGACCTCGGTCATGCTCTGGTACCGCGCCGCCGGATCCTTTTCCAGGCACTTGAGGATGATGTGCTCCAACGGCTTCAGAAGACGGGGATTCACCCGGCTGGGCGGGGCCGGCTTCTCCTCGATGTGCTTCCTTTGGTACTCCGCCCGCGTCTCGGCCTCGAACACGGGCCGGCCCGTGGCAATCTCGTAGAGGACGGCGCCGAAGGAGTAGATATCGGAGGCCGGACCGACCGGCCCCCGGCCGGCCTGCTCGGGCGACATGTACTGGGGCGTGCCTCCCCCCTCCCCCGCCTGGCCTGCCGGCACGCCGTGGACGGCCTTGGCCAGGCCGAAGTCCATGATGTAGACCCGGCCGGCGTGGTCGACCATGATGTTGGACGGCTTGAGGTCCTGGTGGACGATGCCCTTGTCGTGGGCGACACGGACGGCCTCGGCGATCTGGCGGGCGATGTGCACGGCGGTCTCGACGGACAAGGTCCCGGACGAGTGCAGGAACTCCTTCAGGTCCTCGCCCCGGATATACTCCATTGAAATGTACTTCGTCCCCCCGGCCTCCCCCAGGTCGAAGATGCGGATGATATTCTCGTGGGAGATGGCGCGGGCCAGGAGCATCTCCTTCTTGAACCGGTCGATGAAGCGCGGATCGGACGACAGGCGGGGCCGGATGATCTTCAGGGCGACGGTGATGCCGAGCTCGATGTCTTCGGCCTTGAAGACGCGGCCCATGCCGCCGCGGCCGATCTCTTCAATGATCCGATAACGGCGGTCGAAGATCTGCCCCGGGACCAGGTGAGCGGCGGCCTCGGGCACGGCTGGCCCCGGGCCGCCGAGCGTCAGGGTCTCGAAGATGTCGCTCAACGAGGAACCACACTTCGTGCAGAACCGGCTCTCGTCCGGATTAAGGGTATAGCATTGGGGGCACTGGAGCCGCCCCTCCCCCCTGGCCATGGCGATACAGACTATACGGAGGATCGGGTGGCATGTCAATCGGAGCGCGGATCCCGAAAATCTTGCGGCAGCCCTCTCTCTTGAATTAGAATAGCCCAGAGCCAAGAACGATGCCTGCCATCCTGAGCCCCATCCGGACCAAGGAGGACGTCCTATTCGAGGACAGCCTCCGGCCCCGGACGTTCGATGAGTTCGTCGGCCAGGACAAGGTCAAGGCCAACCTCCGGGTCTTCATCCAGGCGGCCAAGAAGCGCGACGAGCACCTCGACCACGTCCTTCTCTACGGCCCGCCGGGGCTGGGCAAGACGAGCCTGGCCTACCTCATCGCCAAGGAAATGGGCGTCGGCATCAAACCCACGTCCGGGCCGGTCATCGAGCGGGCCGGCGACCTCTCGGCCATCCTCACGAACATGCAGACCAAAGAGGTCCTGTTCATCGACGAGATCCACCGCCTCCAGCCCTCGGTCGAGGAGATCCTCTACTCGGCCATGGAGGACTTCAGCCTGGACATCGTCATCGGCCAGGGGCCGGGGGCGCGCAGCCACAAGCTCAAGATCAAGAAGTTCACCCTGATCGGCGCCACGACGCGGGCCGGCCGCATCACCGCGCCGCTTCGCGGCCGCTTCGGCATCATCCACCGGCTCGACTACTACCGGGACGAGGACCTCAAGAAGGTCATCCTGCGCTCGGCCAAGATCCTCAAGGTCAAGGTCGACGACGCCGGGGCCGGCGAGATCGCCCTGCGCTCGCGCGGCACGCCGCGCGTCGCCAACCGGCTGCTCCGCCGCGTCCGCGACTATGTCGACGTCAAGGGC
>Ga0326726_10002810_pt1 | contig 15948 bp, 11 predicted proteins | sample MHFenrmetagenome_2_FD_207603 | JGI IMG/M metagenome (GOLD analysis project Ga0326726, IMG submission 207603) | Lab enriched peat soil microbial communities from Michigan Hollow, Ithaca, NY, United States - MHF15MN | ecosystem: Environmental > Terrestrial > Soil > Wetlands > Peat | place: USA... | reverse complement strand
CAGCTGCGCGACGGCTTGAATCGGCTTCCTGAGCTCAAGCGTCACTTTGCGTCTTGCGCAGCCGAGCGCATCCTGACGCTGGCCGCGCAGTGCGGCGACCACGCGGCGGAGCGCGACCTCCTCCAGCGCGCACTCGTCGAGGCGCCGCCCGTGCTGCTGCGCGACGGCGGCGTGATCGCTCCGGGCTTCGACGCCGAGCTCGACGAGCTTCGCACCATCAGCACGAACGCCGACCAGTACCTCGAGCGGCTCGAGCAGCACGAGCGCGAGCGCACCGGGCTCGCGGGACTCAAGGTCGGCTACAACCGCGTGCACGGCTTCTACATCGAGATGAGCAAGGCGCAGGCCGCGCGCGCGCCGGCGGATTACATCCGCCGCCAGACGTTGAAGGACGCCGAGCGCTACATCACCCCCGAGCTCAAAGAATTCGAGGACAAGGTGCTCTCCGCGCGCGAGCGCGCGCTGAGCCGCGAGAAGCAGCTCTACGACGCGCTGCTCGAGACGCTCGGCGGCGGGCTCGCGGCGCTCCAGCAGACGGCGGAGAGCGTCGCGGAGCTCGACACGCTCGCGAACTTATCGGAACGGGCCGGTGCACTGCGCTTGAGCAAACCGAGCTTGAGCGAGGAGCTCGTGCTCGAATACCGCGCGGGCCGACATCTCGGCGTCGAAGGCTCGAGCTCGGCGCCGTTCGTGCCGAATGACTTGGTACTCGACGAGCGCACGCGGATGCTGATCGTCACGGGACCCAACATGGGCGGCAAGTCGACGTACATGCGCCAGACCGCGCTGATCGCGATCCTTGCGCACATCGGCAGCTTCGTGCCGGCCGAGTCCGCGACGATCGGGCCGGTCGACCGGATCTTCACGCGGATCGGCGCCGGCGACGACCTCACCGGCGGCCGTTCGACGTTCATGGTCGAGATGACGGAAACCGCGAACATCTTGAACAGCGCGACGCGTGCGAGCCTCGTGCTCATGGACGAGGTGGGTCGCGGCACGAGCACGTTCGACGGTCTGTCGCTCGCCTGGGCGGCGGCGCGTCATATCGCGCAGAAGATCGGTGCATTCACGCTGTTCGCGACGCACTACTTCGAGCTCACCGCGCTGCCCGAGGAGATCCCTTCGTGCGCGAACGTCCATCTCGACGCAACCGAGCACGGGCGCGAGCTGATCTTCCTGCACGCCGTGAAGCCCGGGCCCGCGAGCCAGAGCTATGGGCTGCATGTCGCGGAGCTCGCGGGAGTGCCGCGCGACGTCGTCGAGCGCGCGCGCGACTACCTGCGCCGGCTCGAAAAGCATCAGCAGACGCTGTTGCCCGCGAGCCCGCAGTCCGAGCTCAAGTTCGACGCGCCCGCCCCGCCTACACTCCGCGACGAGCAACGGACGGCGCTCGACAAGCTCGCCGCGCTCGACGTCGACTCGCTCACGCCGCGCGCCGCGCTCGAGCTGCTCTACGATCTGCACAAGGGCGCGAAATAGCGACGGCTCGATCGAGCCAATCGGCTCGCGATACGGTCTGCTTCCGGGACGGCTCGGCCGCGCCGGCCTCGTCGGGGGCGCCTCCGACAACCGAAGGCGCCCCGAGAGAGCGAGTTAGAGCTTGTACGTGAAGTTCAGCAGATACCGCCGGCCGTATACGTCATACGAGTTGAATCCGACGGGATTCGACTGCGCGCTGAAGCGCTGATCGAACACCGGGATGATCGGCGGATCCTCGTTCATCACGTTCGTGATCGCGAGTGCCAGCTGCCACGTCTTGCCGCCCTTCATGCCGTGGTCCCAGGTGAACGTGAGGTCGGTGTACCTCTTCGGATCCACCGTCGCGTCGTCGACCGTGAGCTGACCGGGTCCCGGCACGAGGCCGGGCGAGAACTGGATCAGCGTGACGGGGCCCGGCTGCGTGTTGATTCCGGACGACCCGAGATAGCGCTCTTGCAGGCTCACGCCGAAGGCGCCGACTTGATAGCGCACGCCCACGAGCCCCCTCCAGTGCGGCTCACCGAGCTGCCCGGCGAGGTTGGTCACGGCACCGCTCGGCGTCGTCGTGCTGTCTTCGAGCAGATTCCCGGCCAGGAAGCGCAACGTCAACGACTCGGACTTGGTCGCGAAGAAATGGGTCTGCTTGTTCCAGAGCAACTCGTAGTCGTAGCCGCGAATCGTCGCGTTGTTGATGTTGAGATACGGATTGTAGACGGTGGTGACGGCGTTCGTGACCGGATCGCGGATCACGTTCGCGCACAGCGGGCTTGCGCCGGCCGTCGCGAGGCACTCGTTGAGGATCCCTTGCACGCCGAGCTGGCCGATCGCGCCGGCGAGATCGATGTCGTACCAGTCGATCGAGAACTGCAAGCCCGTGTCGCCCGGTTGCACGACGATGCCCGCGGTCACGGTGTCGGCCTTCTCCGGCACGAGGTCCGGATTGCCGACGTTCACGCTCGTGATCTGGAACACCGTGGGCACACCGGCCGGATTCGGGATGTTGTTGATCGCCTTCTCGGTGATGCTGCCGCCGCCGCCCTGCACGTCGAACCGCTCGGCAAACGTCGGCTCACGGACGTCGCGCGAGACGGTCGTCCGGAACCGAAGGAAGCTCGTCGCCTGGAAGTTGATGCCGGTCTTCCACGACTCGATTCCGCCACTCGTCGAGTAGTCCGAGTAGCGCGCGGCGACGTCCATCTCCAGTCGTCGCTTGCCGTCATCGGCCGCCCAGAGCGGCATGTTGATCTCCGAGAACGCCTCCCAAACGTCGTAGCTACCTTTGATCGTCGGCACGGTCGAGAACTCGTGCAGGTTCGGGCTGCCGGTCGTGAACCCGCCCTGGATGCCGCGGATGCCGAGGCTCGGGGCGTTCTTCGGCGGACCATACGCCATCAGAGGCTGCGGTTGGCCGCGCTGCCAGAACCATTGACTGCGCCAAGTCGCGCCGACGGCCATCGAGAACGCCCCCGGTCCGTAGCCCTTCCAGATGTCGCCGGTGAACAGCGCCTCGGCGAATTCCTGCGTCACGACGCTGTCGCCCCACTTCGGCGACACGACATACGCCGCAGCGGCGGAGCTCACGTTGCCCTGCCCGAAGATGTTCATCGGCACGCAGTTCGGGATCGCGTCCGGACCGACGGGGCTCGGGATCGGCACGGGATAGAGCGGATTGCCGTTGCCGAGCGAGTCGTCGCCCTGCGCGGCCGGCACGCGGACGGTCGCGACCGATGCCTGCAACTGCGCTGGAGTGGGGTTGTACCGTTGCACATTGCAGACGATTTGCCCCGTGCCGCGGTCGGCGTTGGCGATGAGGTCGATCACTCCGTCGCCGTTCAGGTCGCGATGGTCCTTGTAGACTTCGACGGCGTCGACCGCGAGCATTTCGCGATCCACGCGTACCTCGTTCTCGACCTGCGTGAACCGGCGCGTCGCGCCGCGCTGGAGGTGCGCCTGCATCTTCCAGTTGCTGCCGATGTCCTTGTCGACGCCGAACTGCAACGTCCAGCTATCGTATTGGTTGTCGCGCTTCTCATGATCGTCGTAGCCACCCGGCTGGCCGAGCCATTGGCCCTGCTTCTCCATCACGAACGAGTCGACGTTCGAGGCGATCATCGCGTTGCGCACGCTCGCGGGCAGATACGCGTTGTCGACGAATATTTGGGTCGTCCACGGCGTGGTCATGTGCGGGATGCCGCGCTCGTCGAGATCGTTCGATTGCGTACGACCGGCGAGCAGGTTCGAAGACACACGCAGCCGGTCGTTGACGTCGAACGTGAAACCCGCGAACACGTTGTCGCGCGCGACGTCGGCGCCGTAAGGGCCGCCGTTGAACGCGCGATTGGCCCTCTCGGCCTCGGTCATGGGACCGAATATCGAGTTGCCCGCGATCACGGCCGTGCCCCCGGATTGATTGCCGGTCGCCGCGCCGACGATCGCGCCGGTCGAGCTGAACGGCCTGACGCCCGTGCCGTCGTCCGTGAAGGTTTGCCCGCCGATCGTGAACGTCGTCGTCGGCACGACAGCCCCAGCCGCGGTGCGCGCAACGCCGATCCTGCCGGCCGGCGTATGCACGGTCGAATACACGTTCGGCAACGCGAGCCGCATCGGCACGCTCGTGTTCCCCGTAGTCCACGCCGGATTCGCTACGATGCCAAAGCGCTGGAACCAGCTGCTGTCGAGCGTCGTCGGATCGTATTCGATCTCGTCGATCCTCTGGCTCTCGAGCGAACCGATGAAGTGCCAGCGCTCGCCGATGTCGGTGCCGAACGCGGCCGACAAAATCCTGTCGTCGCCCTTGCCGTCCTCGAGCGCTCCGACGCTCGCCGATAGATCGACGCCTCGGAACTTCCTGTTCAGCCGGAAGTTCGTGACGCCCGCGAGCGCATCGGCGCCGTACGCGGCCGACGCGCCGCCGGTCACGACCTCGACTTGCGAGAGCAGAGCGGTCGGGATGTTGTCGATGTGCACGCTGCCGTCGCGGTCGGCCGGCGCGAGTCGTGAGCCGTCGAGCAACACGAGCGTTCGCTGCGGTCCCATCGCGCGCAAGTCGATCACGCTGCGGCCCGCGCCGCCGAACAACGCGCCGCCGCCGCGCTGCGCACTCTGCGTCTGGTAGAACTGCGGCAGCTGATCGAGTTGGTCGACCATCGTCGCACCGGGCTTGAACGACGCGAGATCGGAGGTCGTGACGGCGGTCACCGGTGTCGCCGTCGTGAATCCGGTTTCGCGCGCAATGCGCGAGCCCGTCACGGTGATCTCTTCGGTCGGTTCCTGAGCGCGGGCGGTGGCGAGAAACAGGAGTGCTGGTGAGACTGCGGACGCAAGGCTGACCGCAACGGCAAGCCTGTGCCGCCGCGGCAACGCGTTTTTAGTTTTCATGTCTGTCCCCCCGGAAAGACAAAAAAGATAGGACCCGCGTTCAGGGTACTCCCGCTACCAGGTACTCACAAGCGGCCGTAACACTCATCTAGCCCGACGTGAGCGCGCGCAACAACGCCGCCGAGCTGTGATCTGTCGCTCGCGCGCAACGCCGAGCTGGCGGCGCGCGCCTGGAATCGCATACCTTTCCCACCCGAGCTTCGTAGCAAGGAACTTCAATGAAGACATTCGCCGCTGCCGCGCTGCTGTGCGCGCTCGTCTGGGTTCCGGCCCAAGCGCAAGTCAATGCGGGCGAGCTGAAGCCCGAAGCGAACCTGCCGTTCGCGATGACTCAAGTTACGACCTTGAATCTACCGTGGCGCATCGCGTTCCTGCCCGACGGGCGCATGCTGATCACGGAGAAGGTGGGCCCCGTCTGGCTCGTGACGCAGAAGGGCGAGAAGACCGAGATCGCGAACGTCCCCGCGGTGCTCTACGGCGGACAAGGCGGAATGCTCGGCGTGTTCACTTCGCCGCGCTACGCGACCGACCACCACATCTACCTCACCTATTCCGAGCCCGGCGACGGCGGCTCGAGCCTCGCACTCGCGCGAGCCGACCTCTCGATCTCCGGCGACAAGGCGAGCCTCGATGGGCTCAAGGTGCTGTGGCGTCAGATGCCGAAGGGCAAGGGCGGACAGTTCGGCGCGCAGGTCGCGTTCTCGCCCGACGGACAGTACTTGTTCCTGACCGTCGGCGAGCGCCAGCGCATGACGCCGGCGCAGGATCCCGATCAAGAGCTCGGCAAGATCCTGCGCCTCACGCTCGACGGCAAGCCCGCGCCCGGCAACCCGCACGCCGGCAAGACGGGCGCTGCAAGCGTGGCGCTGATCGATCCGCCGAGCGACACGGAAGCCGCGAAGACCGCGCGGATCGTGAGCCGCTATCAATTCCCGGAGCCGAACCTCGCACCCGCGGAGATCTGGTCGAGCGGCCACCGAACGCCGTACGGCCTTGCGTTCGCGCCCGACGGGCGGCTCTGGGAGGTCGAGCACGGCCCACGCGGCGGCGACGAGCTGAATCTCATAGAGCCCGGCAAAAATTACGGATGGCCGCTCGTGTCCTACGGCGTGAACTACAACGGCGTGCCCGTGCCGAAGCCCGATTCGCGTTCGGACCTCGTGAAGCCAGTGATCTACTGGGTGCCGGTGATCGCGCCGGGCAATCTCACGTTCTATGGAGGCGCGCTGTTCCCGCAATGGCAGGGCTCCGCGCTCGTCGGCGGACTGAACACGCGGACGCTCAACCGAATCACGTTCGACGGCAAGGGCGGCGCCACACCCGCCGAGCGCTGGGACGTCGGCAAGCGCATTCGGGACGTCGAGGTCGCGCCCGACGGCGCGATCTGGCTGCTCGAGGACGATCGGTCCGGCGGCGTCTATCGCGTCACGCCGAAGTGAACCTCACGCGGATCGCCCTGATGTAGCCGCCGCGCGCCGACCCGCGGCGCGCCGCTACGTCCTGTCGAACCTGCCGGTGCGCAGAAAGTGCTCGGTCTGGCGAGCGACGTCGCGCGACCAAAGCAACGAGGTGTGCGCGACCGGCAGCACGATGTGATCCGCCGCGCCGTCGAGGCGCGTCTCGTCGACGGTGACCATGCCATCGTTCGGCCCCGCGAACGAGCCGAACACTCGACCCATACCGATCGGCAAACGTCCCGCGATGATCCCGATCTCGCGGCCCGCGGGCGCCGTCTTGAAACCGCCGCGCTCGATCAGGTCGCGCATCGATCGGCCGAGCACGTGCGACCCGCCGGGCAGGCGCGCGACGCGCTCGCCCGTGACGCTGCCGCGAAACGGCGGCCCTAGACAGACGATGCGGCCTGGCCGATCGAGCGCGTGCCGCTCGAGCAGCGCGCGGATCACGACGCAGCCCAGGCTGTGGCCGAGCAAATGCACCGTGTCGCCGGGCACGCGCGCGATGAACTCGGCGAGCGTCGCGGCGTTCGCGTCGAGGCCCTCGCGGATCGATGCGTAGCCGAACGTCACGACTCTGAACCCGCGCGGCTCGATCAACCGGCGCAGAACCCCCATCACGCTGCCGATCATCCAGAGACCGTGCACGGCGACGACCACGTCGCGAGCGCGATCCGGCGCGTGGGCGCCGCCGCTCTCGGCCGATGTCGGCGCGCGGATCAGCGCGCCGCCCAGTGCTCGAGGTTCTCGAGCGCTTCGCGATTGGTCCACGACGTGACGCGCGCGATCGCGGCGTCGATCGGCAGCCACTCGAACGCGACGTGCTCGCTCTGCGCGAGCCGGACGGGCTCGATCGTCGGCCGTTCGAGATACCAAAGATGCTCGAGGTTGGTGTCGACGCCGGGCGCGTAGCGATGGCTGAAACTCGGGCTGATCGGGAAGACGCGCTCGCGCCGCGCGTCGACCAACCCGTCGGTCGCGAGCCCGGTCTCCTCGCGCACCTCGCGCGCCGCGCATTCGGCCGCCGTCTCGCCCCAGCGCAGCGAGCCCGTGACCGACTGCCAAAACCCGGACGGCTGCGTTCGCTCGAGCAGCAGGCACTCGCGAGAGCGCGTGTAGATCACGACGAGCACGGATTCCGGACGCTTGAAGCGGCGGTCCGTCGTCATGGATTTCAGGTCGGCGTCGAACCCTTCACGCGGACGCCGAGCTCCTTGAGCTGCGCGGCGTCGGCCGGGCTCGGCGCGCCGGTCATCAAGTCGCTCGCGGTCGCGGTCTTCGGGAACGCGATCACGTCGCGGATGCTGTCGGCGCCCGCCATCAGCATCACGACGCGATCCACGCCGAACGCGATGCCGCCGTGCGGCGGCGCGCCGTAGTCGAGCGCCGCAAGCAGGAAGCCGAACTTGAGCTCGGCGTCCTCCTTCGAGATGCCGAGCAAGTCGAACACGGCCGACTGGAGCTCCGGCGTATGGATACGGATCGAGCCGCCGCCGATCTCGTAGCCGTTCAGCACGATGTCGTAGGCGCGCCCGCGCAGCTCGCCCGGCGAGGCGCGCAGCTGCTCCGGAGTCGCCGACACGGGGCCGCCGTCCGGCACGCGCGGCGCGGTGAACGGATGGTGCACCGACGTCCAGCCGCCGCCCGGCGTCTCTTCGAACATCGGGAAGTCGACGACCCAGAGCGGCCTCCACTCGCCCGCGTTGAGCTTGCGGTCGCGGCCGAGCGAGAGCCGCAGCACGTTCAGCGACTCGTTCACGACGTGCGCCTTGTCCGCGCCGAAGAACACGAGGTCGCCGTCGACGGCGCCCGTGCGCTCGAGCACGCCCGCGATCGCCGCGTCGGGCAAGAACTTCAGGATTGGCGACTGCAAGCCGTCGCGGCCCTTCGCCTTCTCGTTCACCTTGATGTACGCGAGGCCCTTCGCGCCGTGGCGGCCGACGAGCGCGGTGTAGTCGTCGATCTCCTTGCGCGTGAGCTCGCCGCCCTTCGGCAGGCGCAGCGCCGCGATCCGGCTCTTCGGGTCGGATGCGGGGCCCGCGAACACCTTGAACTCGACGCCCTTGAAGAGATCGGCGACCTCGACGAGCTCGAGCGGGTTGCGCAAGTCCGGCTTGTCGCTGCCGTAGCGGCGCATCGCGTCCGCGTGTGACATTCGCGGGAACGGTATTGGGAGCTCGACGCCGAGCACCGACTTGAACAGGTCGCGCAGCAGCTCCTCCATGAGCGGCATGATGTCCTCTTCGGACATGAACGACGTCTCGATATCGAGCTGCGTGAACTCGGGCTGGCGATCCGCGCGCAGGTCCTCGTCGCGGAAGCACTTGACGATCTGATAGTAGCGGTCGAGGCCCGCGATCATCAGCAACTGCTTCATGAGCTGCGGCGACTGCGGCAGCGCGAAGAAGTTGCCGGGCTGCGTGCGGCTCGGGATCAGATAGTCGCGCGCGCCCTCGGGCGTCGTCTTGCCGAGCATCGGCGTCTCGACGTCGACGAAGCCGTGCTCGTCCATGAACTTGCGGAGCGCGCGCGTGACCGCGTGGCGCAACCGCAGGTTGCGCATCACCTCGGGGCGGCGCAGATCGAGATAGCGATAACGCAGCCGCAGCTCTTCGGTGACGGGCTCGTCGTGGTGGAACGGCGGCGTCTTGGCCTTCGCGAGCACGTCGAGCTTCGTCGCGAGCAGCTCGACCTCGCCGCTCGGCAGGTTCGGATTGATCGTGCCCGCGGGGCGCTCTCGAACGCGGCCCTCGACTGCGAGCACGAACTCGCCGCGCAGCCGCTCGGCTTCGGCGAACATCGCGGCGCTGTCGGGATCGAACACCACTTGCAGCAAACCCTCGCGGTCGCGCAAGTCGATGAAGATCACGCCGCCATGGTCGCGGCGGCGGTGCACCCAACCGGCCACTTGAATCTCGCGCCCGATCTGCGCGCGATTCACTTGCCCGCAGTAATGACTGCGCATCGCGAAGTCCTCTACGCGTAACTCGTTGAACGAAAAGGCAGACTGAGGGAAAAAGAGGCCGCGATGTTACGGGGAACGTCCGGTTGGCGCAAGCGAGGACTCCGGGCGGATCGGCTGCCATTCGGGCACGACGACGCCGAGCGACACGATGAGCTTGAGCGCGTCCTCGACGGACATCGAGAGCTCCATCGTATCCGCACGCGGCACGAACACCGTGAAGCCGGACGTGATGTTTGGCGTGTTCGGCACGAACACGGTCACGAGGTCTTGGCGCGCGACGCTTTGAATCTCGGCTACCGCCTCCGAGGTCTGTAACCCGATCCGGTAGACGCCTTTGCGCGGATACTCGATCAGCAGCACCTTCTTGAACGAGCTGCCGCTCAACACGATCGCGGCGAAGCTCTTCACCGCGCCGTAAACGGTGCGCACGAGCGGGATGCGGCCGAGCGCGGCCTCGTACCAGACGACGAGCTGGCGCCCGAGCAGATTCGCCGCGAGCACGCCGGTCAAGAACAGCACGATCAGCGCGAGGATCGCGCCGAGGCCCGGAATCCTGAAGCCGAGCAGCGCATCGGGCCGATACGCGACGGGCACGAGGAACAGAAGCTCGTCCATGAGATCGAGCAAGACCTTGAAGACGAGGATCGTGACGCCGACGGGTAGCCAGATCAGCAGCCCCGCCACGAGGAAACGACGTAGTCGCACCTACGTCCTCGTGGATCTAGCGGCGCGCGCCTTGCGCGGCTTCTTGACCTCGCTCGCGGCGGGCTTGTCGGCCGGCTTCTTCGTTTCCGTCGTCGCGCCGTCCGCCTTCGCGGCGGTGTCGCTCTTGGCCGAATCGGCGGATTTCGAGCTCTCGCTCGACTCGCTACTCGACGTCTCGACGAGGTTGCGCTTCTTGTCCCCGCCCTTGAAGTCGGTCTCGTACCACCCGCCGCCCTTGAGCCTGAACACCGGCGCGGAGATCAAACGGCGCAGCGTGAGCTTCCCGCATTCCGGGCACTTGCGCAGCGGCGAGTCGCTGATCTTCTGCAGCGCCTCGAGCTCATGCGAGCAGCTCCCACAGCGATATTCGTAGATCGGCATAGTTTCCTGGCTTCGAGTCGGCGCGAGGCGGCATCATCCGGAAATTCCGCGCCTTTTCAAGTGAACGGACCGCAAGTGCATGAACCTCGCCTTAAGCGAACGGGCTCACGCCGCCGCGTGCTTCACGCCACGCGCGAAGTCGAGCCCGGTTGAGCTCGCGCTCACGCGGATCGTGTCGCCGGGACCGAAGTCGCCGCGCAGGATCCGCTGCGCGAGCGGGTTCTCGAGCTGCTGCTGGATCGCACGCTTGAGCGGCCGCGCTCCGTAGACCGGGTCGAACCCCGCCTGCGCGAGCCGGTCGCGCGCTTCCGGCGCGAGCACGATCGCGATGTCGCGATCCGCGAGTCGCTTGTGCAGATACTCGAGCTGGATGTCGACGATCTTGCGAATGTGCTCCGTGTCGAGCGGATGGAAGACGACGACGTCGTCGATCCGGTTGATGAACTCTGGGCGGAAGTGCTGCCCGACGATCTCCATGACCTCGGCCTTCATCCGCTCGTAGTTCTGCGCGCCCGCGAGCTCCTGGATCCGCTGGCTGCCGAGGTTCGAGGTCATCACGATCACGGTGTTACGGAAGTCGACCGTACGGCCCTGGCCATCCGTCAGCCGGCCGTCGTCGAGCACCTGGAGCAGCACGTTGAACACGTCGGGGTGCGCCTTCTCGACCTCGTCGAGCAGCACGACCGAGTACGGCTTGCGGCGCACGGCCTCGGTTAGATAGCCGCCTTCCTCGTAACCGACGTAGCCCGGCGGCGCGCCGATCAGGCGCGCGACCGAGTGCTTCTCCATGAACTCGGACATGTCGATCCGGATCATCGCCTCTTCGGTGTCGAACAAGAATGCGGCGAGCGCCTTCGTGAGCTCGGTCTTGCCGACGCCGGTCGGGCCCAGGAACAGGAACGAGCCGTTCGGCCGGTTCGGGTCCGCGAGCCCCGCGCGCGCGCGCCGGATCGCGTTCGAGACGATCGTGAGCGCCTCGTGCTGACCGACGACGCGCTTCTCGAGGAACTCCTCCATGCGGAGCAGCTTGTCCTTCTCGCTCTCGAGCATCTTCGACACGGGGATGCCGGTCCACTTCGAGACGACCTCGGCGACTTCCTCGTCCGTGACCTTGTTGCGCAGCAGCTTGTGGCTGCCGTCGTGCTCGTTCTCGAGCGCCTGCTCGAGCCGGCGCTCGAGCTCGGGAATCTTGCCGTACTGGAGCTCGGCCATGCGGCCGAGATCTGATGCGCGCCGCGCTTTCTCGAGATCGGCCTTCGCGCGCTCGAGCTCTTCCTTCACGTGGGCCTCGCCCTGCACGGCCGCCTTCTCTGACTTCCAGACTTCCTCGAGGTCCGCGAACTCGCGCTCGAGCTTGTCGATCTGCTCCTCGAGATCGGCGAGCCGGCGCTTCGACGCCTCGTCGGACTCCTTTTTCAATGCCACACGCTCGATCTTGAGCTGGATCAACCGGCGCTCGAGGCGGTCCATCTCCTCGGGCTTCGAATCGATCTCCATGCGGATCCGCGACGCCGCCTCGTCGATCAGGTCGATCGCCTTGTCGGGCAACTGCCGATCGCTGATGTAGCGGTGCGAGAGTGTCGCGGCCGCGACGATCGCGGGATCCGTGATCTCCACTTTATGGTGGACCTCGTAGCGCTCCTTCAAGCCACGCAGGATCGCGATCGTGTCCTCGACGCTCGGCTCGTCGACGAGCACCTTCTGGAACCGGCGCTCGAGCGCCGCGTCCTTCTCGATGTACTTGCGGTACTCGTCGAGAGTGGTCGCGCCGACGCAGTGCAGCTCGCCGCGCGCGAGCGCGGGCTTCAGCATGTTGCCGGCGTCCATCGAGCCCTCGGCCTTGCCGGCGCCGACCATCGTGTGCAGCTCGTCGATGAAAAGAATGATCTGCCCTTCCTGCTTCGCGAGGTCGTTGAGCACGGCCTTCAAGCGCTCCTCGAACTCGCCGCGGAACTTCGCGCCCGCGATCAGCGCGCCCATGTCGAGCGACAGCACGCGCTTCCCCTTGAGCCCTTCCGGGACTTGCTCGTTCACGATCCGCTGCGCAAGGCCTTCCACGATCGCGGTCTTGCCGACGCCCGGCTCGCCGATCAGCACGGGGTTGTTCTTCGTCCGGCGCTGTAGAACCTGGATCGTGCGCCGGATCTCGTCGTCGCGACCAATCACGGGGTCGAGCTTCTGCTGCTCGGCGCGCTCGGTGAGGTCGATCGTGTATTTCTCGAGCGCCTGGCGCTTCTCTTCGGCGTTCTGATCGTCGGCTTTGCCACCGCCGATCTCCTCGATCGCTTTGCCGACTGCGCCCTTGACGGCGCCGGCCTTCTCGAGGATTCGGCCGAGATCGGTCTTCGACTGCACGGCCGCGAGCAAGAACAGCTCCGTGCCGATATACGCGCTGCCGCGCTCTTGCGCGAGCTTGTCCGTGACGTTCAGGAGCTTCGCGAGGTCGTTCGAGATGTGGACCTCCCCCGGCGTGCCCTCGACGGTCGGCAGGCGATCGAGCGCTTCGCCGAGCTGCGAGCGCAGCAAGTTCAGGTTCACACCGGCCTTCGTGAGCAGGCCGAGCACGGTGCCGCCTTGCTGCTCGAGCAGCGCGGACATCAGATGCACGGGCTCGATGTACTGATTGTCGCGGCCGACCGCGAGCGACTGCGCGTCTTGCAGCGCTTGCTGGAACTGGGTCGTGAGCTTGTCCATTCGCATAGGCATTCCGCCCCCAAGATTCGGCTGGGCACCGATGTGAGGTTAACGAGCCGCGATCTCAACGGCCATCGGGAGTATCCGAAGGCCACTCGCACGGCCGTCCGGGCCGCCCGCGGGCGGCTTGCGCACGTCGCGCCGCAGGCGCTAACGCGGTGCGAGCCAGACGAGCGTCGCGAACCGCCCGCACGGCGCCTCGCGCCGGTGCGAGAAGAAACGGTCCGCCTCGCGGTAGGTGCAGAAGCCGCCGCCATGGACCGCGCCGACGCCGGCCTTCGCGAGGCTCATGCGCGCAAGGGCATAGAGGTCGGCCTGCCAGCGGCCGCGCGCGTTCGGCGTGAAAGCTGCCGCCGCGCTCGCGTCGCGCGCGAGGTACGCGTCGCGGACGTCCTCCCCGACCTCGTAGCTCGCCGCGCCGATCGCGGGACCGAGCCAAGCGACGATCTCGTCCGGGGGCGTGCGCAGCGCGCGGACCGCGGCCGGCAGGACGCCGCTCAAGAGCCCGCGCCAGCCCGCGTGCGCGACGCCGACCCGGCTGCCGTCGCGACTCGCGAAGACCACGGGCAAGCAATCCGCCGTCAGCACGGCGCAGACGACGCCGGCACGCGCGGTGACCGCGCCGTCGGCGGGGGCCACCGCGTCTTGGTCGAGGTCGAGCACGGTCGCGCCGTGCACCTGCTCGAGCCACACGGGCTCGGCAGGCAGTTGCACGCCGGCACGCAGCCGCGCGCGATTCGTCGCGACGCGCTCCGGCGAGTCACCGACATGGGTCGCGAGGTTCAGCGCCGCGTACGAGCCCATGCTCGCGCCGCCGGCGCGCTCGGTGACCCAGGCCCGCGCGCGCGCGGGCGCGGGCCAATCGGGCGCGAAGCCGAGAAGCGCGCTCATCGCGCGGCCTCGGCGTCGGCGCGCAGGATCTCGAGCAGCGCGCGGAGGTCGGGCGCGAGTGCGCTCTCGAAGCGCAGCTCCTCGCCGCTCGACGGATGCTCGAGCTCGAGCCGCACCGCGTGCAGCGCCTGACGCCTAAAACCCTGCAGCGCGGTGCGCAGCTCGTCGCTCGGCCGCGGCGGCAGCCGCGGACGGCCGCCGTAGACGGGGTCGCCGACGAGCGGCGCGCGGATGTGCGCCATGTGCACACGGATTTGGTGCGTGCGGCCGGTCTCGAGCTCGATCTCGCACAGCGTGTGCGCGCGAAACCGCTCGAGCACCCGATAGCGCGTGCGCGCCTCACGACCACCGTCGACGACGCCCATTCGCGTGCGCTCGCGTGGATGGCGGCCGATCGGCGCATCGATGGTGCCGCCGCCGGTCAGCACACCCTGGCAGATCGCTTGGTAGGTGCGTTTGATCAGCCGCCGCTCGAGCGCCGCCGTGAGCCTTTTCTGGCTCGCGAGCGTGCGCGCGACGAGCAGCAGTCCGCTCGTGTCCTTGTCGAGGCGGTGCACGAGCCCCGCGCGCGGCAGCGTCGCGAGCTCGGGATAACGGTGCAGCAGCGCATTCTGTAATGTGCCCGACCGGTTGCCGGCGCCCGGGTGAACGACGAGTCCGACCGGCTTGTCGATCACGAGCAGCGCGGCGTCCTCGTGGACGACCGCGAGCGGGATCGCCTCGGGCGCGACCGCGACGGCGGCTTCGAGCTCGGTCACGAGCGCGAGCTCCTCGCCGCCCTTGAGCAGCGTGCGCGCGCGCGCACTCTGGCCCGCGAGCGTGAGCCGGCCCGCGTCGATCCAGGTCTTGAGACGGCTGCGGGAGAACTCGGGCAGCAGCAGCGCGGCCGCCTGATCGAGCCGGCGTCCGGCCAGCTCGGCCGGGACGATCAGCCGCCGTTCTATCCGTTCCACGCGCGCGTCGCCCGAGGGGCGCGAAACTTTCGGCTATACTTCATCGTCCAAGCTGCAGCTTCGGTCTCGATATTATCGCCGCGAAGGCGCAAGGCATGCCTGTGCTTCGTACGCTCCAAATCCTGCTGCTCGCCGCGCTCGCGGCCTCGGCACTGATCGGCTGCGGCCGACGCGACAACCTCGTGCGCGACGGCGGCCCGACCAAGCTCTACGACCAGGGCAAGAAGCAGATGGACGCGACCGATTACCCGAGCGCAATCAAGTCCTTCCAAGCGCTCGAGTCCCGCTATCCGTTCGCGCCCGAGACCCGGCAGGCGCAGCTCGATCTGATCTATTTGTATTACAAGGGCGGCCAACCCGAGCAGGCGGTCGATTCCGCCGAGGCGTTCGAGCGCGAGAACCCGACCCATCCTCGCGTCGATTACTGCATGTACATGCGTGGGCGAGTCTACTTCGACCAGGAGGCGAACTTCCTCGAGAAGTTCTTCCGGGTCGACATGTCGAAGCGGCCGCCGAAGGACACGATGAAGTCGTACTCGACGTTCGAGGACCTGATCCGCCGCTTCCCGAACAGCGAGTACGTGCCGGACGCGCGGCAGCGGATGGTGTACCTCCGCAACCGCCTCGCGCGGTTCGAAAACTACGTCGCGCAGTACTACGTCACTCGCGGCGCTTATGTCGCGGCAATCAACAGGTCCAAGTACGCGCTCGAGCATTACCCCGGCGCTCCGGAGCTCGAGAAGACGATGCAGATCATGATCACCGCGTACGAGAAGCTCGGCATGCAGGATCTCGCAACCGACGCGAAGCGCGTCTACGCGGCGACCTGGGGCGGCCAACAGCCCACGCAGCAAGCGGCGCAGGCCGCACCGGCGCCGACCACCGAGGCCGAGCCCGACACGCGCGCGAGCGCGAACTAATATCCCGACGTGATCGGATAGCGCCAGTCGCGCCCGAACGCGCGATTGCTCACGCGTACGCCCGGCGGCGCCTGACGACGCTTGTACTCGGCGCGCTTCACCATCTGCAGCACGCGCACGACCGTCGC
>Ga0326726_10002808_pt1 | contig 15953 bp, 10 predicted proteins | sample MHFenrmetagenome_2_FD_207603 | JGI IMG/M metagenome (GOLD analysis project Ga0326726, IMG submission 207603) | Lab enriched peat soil microbial communities from Michigan Hollow, Ithaca, NY, United States - MHF15MN | ecosystem: Environmental > Terrestrial > Soil > Wetlands > Peat | place: USA... | reverse complement strand
GTTTTATGAGGACCCGGACGGGGTGATCTGGATAGGCGTAGGGAACTTCGGGTTATTCAGGTTTAAGGAAGGAAAATTCGTCAACATTTCGCCCAAGGATGGATTATTCGATTACAATGCGTATGCGGTCTTCGGGGACAAGGCAGGGTTTCTCTGGATGTCCTCGAACAGAGGAGTGTTCCGGGTCAGCAAACAGGAGCTGAACGATGTGGCCGACGGAAGAGCCCGGTCGGTGACATGCAGCTCCTATGGCACCGCCGACGGGATGGAGAGCCGCGAATGCAACGGCGGCTATGCTCCGTCCGGATACCAGCTACGAGACGGGAGAATCTGCTTTTCGACGACCAAGGGAGTCGCAGTGGTGAATCCGGCCGACATTCGGATCAACCAGATCCCTCCACCCGTCGTGATCGACCGGTTCCTTGTGGAAGGGGAGCGACAGTCGACGACCGGACCGGTGCAGGTCCCGGCCGGAAAGTCCCGGTTTGAATTCCATTACGCGGGGATCAGTTTCGTCGGGTCGCAGAAGATCCGGTACAAGTATAGACTGGAGGGGCTCGATGAGGGCTGGATCGAGGCGGGGTCCCGCCGCGACGCGTATTTTACCCACCTCGATCCGGGAGAGTACACGTTTCGCGTCATCGCCGCCAACAACGACGGAATCTGGAACGAAACCGGGGCTTCTGCGAGCTTTGTGCTTCAACCCCACTTCTACCAGACCGCCTGGTTCATCGGGCTCGCGGCGTTTGCCTTCCTGACGACGGGGCCCTCGTTCTATCTCTACCGCATGCGGAGCATGAAGAAACGTAGGGCGGAACTCGAGAATCTGGTTCAAGAGAGGACCGGAGAACTCCAGAAGACTCTCAACAATCTGAAAGAGACTCAGAATCAACTCATTCTTTCGGAGAAAATGGCATCGCTGGGACAGCTCACGGCTGGAATCGCGCACGAGATCAAGAACCCTTTGAACTTCATCACGAATTTCTCGGTCCTCTCTCACGACCTGACGAAAGACCTCCGGAAGGAGCTTGCCGCGGAGCGAAGCCGTGTCGATCCCAAGCGGGCGCTGGAGATCGAGAGTCTGCTGAACGATCTGGAGCAAAACGTCACCAAGATCAACGACCATGGAAAGCGCGCTGACAGCATCGTTCGCGGGATGCTCCTTCATTCACGGGGCAAGGCGGGGGAGCGTCAGGAGACCGACCTGAATGCTCTCCTGGCAGAGTATACAAACCTTGCGTATCACGGGATGAGGGCGCAGGACCAGTCGTTCAACGTGAAGATCGAAACCGACCTTGATCCCTCCGTCGGGAACGTGAGCGTGGTTCCGCAGGATTTGAGCCGCGCCATTCTGAATATCGTGAACAACGCCTGTTACGCTGCGAACGACAGGAAGAAGACAGCAAAGAACGGCTTCACTCCCGTTGTGCGCGTCAGCGCGAAGAACTACCCCGGCGCCATTGAGATCCGTATCCGGGACAACGGGAATGGCATTCCGGAATCCATCCGGGAAAAGATTTTCAATCCCTTTTTCACGACGAAGCCGGCCGGCTGCGGGACCGGGCTGGGCCTGTCGCTCTCCTACGATATCATCACGCAGGAGCATCATGGAGAGCTCTCGGTGGATACAAAAGAAGGGGAGTTCACGGAATTCGTCATTACGATCCCCCGAAATCCCGGGACCGAGAAAGGAGGCGCTGCATGAAAATCATGATCGTCGACGATGAACGCGACGTTGAGATTCTGTTCCGGCAGCAGTTCCGGAAGGAGGTAAGGGAGGGACGCGTTGAGCTCTGCTATGCGTTCTCGGGGGAGGAAGCGTTGGACTATCTCCAGACCGTCAACCCTCCGGACGTTGTCTGCATTCTTTCAGACATCAATATGCCCGGCATCACCGGTCTCGACCTGCTCAAAGTCGTCAAAGAGCGGTATCCCCGTATCAGGGTCTCGATGATTACCGCCTACGGTGACGAACTCAACTTCAAGGCTGCTATGTCAACCGGTGCGGAGCATTACTTCACCAAGCCGATTGATTTCGATCAGGTCAAGAAAGACGTGTTAGATGTCAGCTGATCCCGCGATGGCGCGGCCAGGTGTCTCTATGAAGGATAGCATCATGCCACCCACGATTCTCGTTGTTGATGATGAGCCTGATCTCGAAGTGCTGATCAGGCAGAGGTTCAGGAAGCAGATCCGAGAGGACGATCTCCGGTTCGAGTTTGCGCAAAACGGCGTCCAGGCCCTGGAAAAGCTCGATGCCCACCCGGATATTGCGGTCATCCTCTCCGACATCAACATGCCGGAAATGGACGGCCTGACCCTGCTGAAAAAAGTGGGGGAGAGGAATAACCCTGCCATCAAGTCCGTTATAATTTCGGCGTACGGCGACATGGAAAATATACGGACGGCGATGAACAGGGGCGCGTTCGATTTCTTGACCAAGCCGATCGATTTCGCGGATCTCGAGCTGACAGTCCAGAAAACCATGCAGCAGCTCGAGGTCATCAGACATGCCTTGAAGGCCCGGGACGAACTGGTGGCTGTGCAGCGTGATTTGACGACGGCGACCCGGATCCAGCAGTCGTTGCTTCCCAAAACATTTCCTCCTTTTCCGCATCGTCCCGAAATCGACGTCTATGCGGAGATGCTGACGGCGAAGGAGGTCGGCGGGGATTTTTACGATTTCTATTTCATCGACGAAGATCGTCTGGCCTTTGCCGTCGGGGATGTCTCCGGGAAGGGGATTCCCGCCGCGATTTACATGGCGGTGAGCCGAACACTGTTGAAGGCCATCGCATATCAGATCGTGAACCCGGGGGAGGTTTTGCGGAAGCTCAACGCGCTATTGATACCGGAAAGTGACGACGCGACATTTGTGACAGTTTTCTTCGGGGTCATGAATGTGCGTACGGGCGAGGTCCAGTTCAGCAACGGCGGGCACAATCCCCCCTATCTGGTCCGATCAACAGGTGCCGTGGAGCAGCTTCCCATGACGGACGGGATGCTTCTGGGGAAGATCCCCAACATGGACTATGAAACGAAGAGAGTGCGGCTGTCGAAAGGAGACTCGCTCTTCGTTTATACGGACGGTGTGAGCGAGGCCATGGATTCTGAAATGAACCAGTATCGCGAGGAGCGGCTGGAAGTGTACCTGAGGACAACCGGCGCCAGTTCGATCCAGGAAGTCGTGCGGGGGAGTATCGCGGATCTCAAGAAACACACAGGCGAAGCCCCCCAATCGGACGACATCACGGTCCTCTCACTGCGGTACATCGGGAAAAACGGGACCTGATCTCCCCGGTACAAGCGACTGACACAACACTGCAGTCCCCGCCTGCTCCGTAGTGCACCCGTACGGCGGGCAGGAATTGACGAGAGTCAATCGATACGGCTCACGACGAACGAAAGCCCGGATGTTTCCGGGCTCTCTCTTTTCCTGCCCTGGGGCTCTACTTGGCAGCCCGCTGGCTGGCTTCCGGCTTGCTGCGATGATCCTGCAGAGGAAGCCTCCTTCCTGCCGTGGTTCCCACCGCTCCGCAGGAAGTGAACCTCGTTGTGGGAGAATCTCCAACCAGACCTCCGTTTCGCTCAACTCCCTGAACACGATACCGAAAGTGTGGATAAAGCAGTTTCTGCCCCTCTGCCCGCACGGAATGTCATCGTGACGACCTCCCGTGCAGAGTCACGGCCGGAAGAGGATGACGAACGAGGATCCATTTGTGCGTTCGAGCGCGATCGTGCCGGAGAGCTGCTCGACAAGGTTCACGACAAGATTCATTCCCATCGATACCATCGCGTTGAAATCCTTCCCCGGAGGGAAACCGATACCATCGTCCCGGACGCTCATCTCCACCTCTTCACCAGCCCGGCGTTGCACCGTCACCACAACCCGGCCCCTCTCTCTGCCGGCGAACGCATGCTTGAAAGCGTTCGTCACGAGTTCGTTCAAGATAAGCCCGCAGGGAATCGCGATGTCGACGCCGACAGGTGTCTGTCCGCCCTGAACGTCGACATCGATACCCGGCCGCATCCACGTCTGCGCAAGGTTGGACGTGAGACTCTGGGCGTACTCAAAGAGATCTATGTTGGCAAAGTCCGTCACACCGTACAACCGCTCATGAACCAGGGCCATGGAGCGGACGCGGGACTGGGCTTCGTTGAGGGCGGTGCTGACGGTATCGTCGGCAACCTCGGAGGCCTGCATGTTCAACATGCTGGAAATGATCTGAAGATTGTTTTTCACGCGGTGGTGGACCTCTTTGAGCAGGACCTCCTTTTCCCTGAGCGAGCGAACGATGGCCTCCTCCGCGTGCTTGCGTTCGGTGATGTCGTGCGCTACACCCTGAAGACCGACGACCTTCCCATTCCGCAGGACGGGATGCTCATACACTTCAAGGAGAATGGGATGTCCGGCCCTGTGTTGCACTTCCACCTGCAGGGGACCTTCGGAGACCTCTCCGCGCAGATGCGCCTGCGTAGCCTGAATCGCGATTCGGTTCACCTCTGCGTCCGTGATGAACCAATCTTTTTTCTTCAGCCAGACATCCGGCTCATAGCCTGTGATGGATGTTACGGTTGGCGACACGTAGGTTGTGTTGGCCTGCGCGTCCTGGGTGTAGAAGAAGAGCTGAGGAGTTCCCTCGATAATCGCCCGCATGCGTTCCTCGCTCGCCCGCAGCAATTCCTCCCCCCGCGTCCGCTCTGTCACGTCCCGCAGGATCCCTTCGTGATACAGCACGTTCCCCTGATCGTCAAGAACATGGCGTCCGTGGTCTTCCACCCATACTCTCGATCCGTCCTTCTTCCTGAGTCGGAAAACCGCCATTTCCTCCAGTTTCTCTTCAAGAGCCGCACTCTCCCGGTCCGATGCTGCAAAATAAAGTTCAGAGGGGATGTCGATTGCCAGGAGTTCCTCTCTGGAGTCGTATCCGAGGATCTTCACCATCGCCGGATTGACATCAAGAAACCTCCCCTCGTGAGTGCTCTTGTAGACCCCGTCCGGCATGGTCTCAATGAGATGCCGGTACTTCTCTTCGCTCATGCGCAGGGCTTCATTGGCACGCTTGCGTTCGGTGATGTCGCGGGTGACGGAGAGAATGCACGGTTCATTGTCGAGCTGGATGATTCTGGCGGACATGACCCCCGTCCTCACGTTTCCATTTTTCATACGGAATTCTGCTTCAAGCTCCTCGACCTGACCGTGCTCTTTGAGACCCGCAACCAGCTTTTCGCGGTCCACCTGTGACACCCAGAGTCCCAGATCCCCGGGAAGGGAAGACCGGTGGAGGACGTCGTCGGAAGTGTATCCTGTCGTCCTCGTAAATCCTTCATTGATAGCCAGGTAGACGCCGTCGCTCATCCTGTTGATGTTCACGGCGTCGGGACTGAGATGGAACGCCTTGGTGAACTTCTCCTCCGTCAGGCGGAGATGTTCTTCCACCTGCTTGCGCGCAGTGATATCCCGGATCAGTGTCCACATTCCCGAAGGACGGTTCTTTCCATCGCGGAGAAGCACCATCCGCAGCTCCACGGGGATTGTCGTTCCGTCTTTCTTCCGGTATTCTTTCTCGTAGACATCGGAGTAGCCGCGTGCGAGGACCTGACCCTCGATGATATCGGATTCCATCGCATGCCATTGTTCCGGGGTCAGTTCTTTGTGTGTCAGGGTTCGGAGTTCTACGGGGTCATAGCCGAGCATGTTCGCAAATGCAGAATTGAAATCCTTCATACGTCCGCCCATGTCCACACTCGCGATTCCCTCCATTGTGCTCTCGGGGAACTGGCGGTAGCTTGCCTCCAGGGCCTTGAGAACTCTCTCCGTCTGCTTCTGCGTTTTCGTGTCCCGGGGCCTTGCGGTCGCCGCGCGGCCTTTCTTCCCGGCGCGAGACCTCCTGATGCCTGTCCGGGCGATGGAATGCCGTCCTGCAATCTTCCGTGCGACCATGATACTTCCCTCCGTGGCTTTTGTTTGCCAAAGGTACTCTGATCTTGAAGGAGAATCAACGGGACGCGGGGGGGCTCCCTGCCCCCGATTGACCGCACACTTTGGTCCTTTGGCTATCGGGGAGCGGCATTCTCGTACACCTGCCCCGCGTGCAGGACGGGGACGCCCCGAATAGGGACGGGGACATGGTCAGTCGCCTGAGGATCTGATCGAGTCCTGCCCGTCGATTGCCAGACGGTAGGAGTCGTCGAGGCCGCTGAAATTGTCCCGGAGGCCCCGCACGACTGCCACCAATTGTCCCTTGTTCCGCCGGACTTCCAAATACTGGAAGGGGGGTTTCTTTGCAGGAAACAGGTCCTCCCATTTTCGCCCGGCGCCAGTGCGGAGGGGGTGACGTGCTCCACCGCCGCCGCCGATTACGAGAAACGTCTTCTTGCCCTGCCGGAACTCCTCGATGGTGTGTGCGTGCCCACTCAGAAAAAGCCGGCACTTTGGTGTGGCCAGAAACGGCGGGACGAATTCCCTCTGCACTTCCTCAGAACCCCCAACGACTCTGCTGTTGCTGAAAGGGGAGTGGTGGCAGCAGACGACGATGTGCAGTATCGCCACATCCCTCTGAAGAGAGTCAAGTGTTCTCTGAAACCACTCCTTCTGCGTTCTTGCATCCTCCCCGGAGAGGGCCTGAAAGTTCGAATTCAGGAGGATCACCGCGACGGAATCCACCGTCCGGCAGTACCCGGTTCGCACATGGTCTGGAAAGAGCGACTGGAAGTTCTTCTCGCCCGTTCGGGGGAAGAGCATGACTTCATGATTCCCGAGGATGGCCTGAACCAACGTGCCGGACCGTCGGAGGCTTTCAACGCGGGCATCGATCCTCTCCCACGATCCCCGGCACGGGCCAAACGAGACCAGATCCCCGAGCAAAAAGAGATGCTCCGGTCTTCTCCGGATGAGATCTGCCACAATTGAATCGGTTGCCTCCGCATTGCGATCACTCCCGAGGAGCAACGACTCGATCCAGAGCGGTGTCTGGATGTCTCCCACGAACGCCATGGCTGGCCGCGTGGAATCCGGAGAAGCATTATGTCCGCTGCCGGCCACACCCCGGACGCTCGTGGCGATAAGCAGTCCTGCTGCCAACACTATTCCGACTGATTTGACCGTACCCAGCCGTCCTGTCCGCTCTCCGTCTGGCTGGAGGCGGGGTATTTTCAATTCTGGTATAATCACGGTTGGTTTGGGCACGGGTGTCTGCCGCGCGTTCGCTCTTCCACTATCTTCACGAATCCCGCCCGAGGACGGAATCTCCGGCTCCTGTCCCGTTTTCTCGGAGCCCGCCCACCGACGGGAACGCAAACGGCGCGGGATTCCGCGCTGCGGCGGAATTTGGACGGGGGAACCGGAGAGCGGGGGCTCCCGCCCGTTTTCGGCCGTATGGCGGTGCCGGAACGATAATCTGTACGCTCCTTTCGTCAGGTTACCTCTTCAGGAATCGTTCCTCGAACGTCGGTTCCATCCCCGCCAGCTTCAGGAAAAGATCGAGCGGGACCAGCTCGTACTCCGCCCCGAGGCGGTCAAGAATGCTCTTCGTCCGCTGAAGGTCGCTGTACTCGCGGATGTGGATAAGCAGGAAGTAGGGACGCTTCCGATTCACCGCTGCCAGTTCCTTCAGGTCCGCTGCGGCGTCGGCCTCGGGACGGGTCTCCGAGAGGTAGTAATCGAACGAAATGAGCGGTTTTCCGTCGCGCACCGCGAACGTGTACGACGGAGCATACCCGTTGATGAACCCGGTCGCCTCCGGCATCCCCCGGTAGTATGCGTCGACCACCTCTTGCGTCAGATCGGAATTTCCCTCGACGGTCGCACCCTCGGAATAATCCATGAATTCAAAGACGGGGAGATCAAGATCACGGGTCATCTGACGGGTCATCTCCACAATCTTCGGCAAACTCGCCACGGGGATCGCCTTGGGATACATGTATCCCGGCCCCGAAAGGCCGCCAACAAAGTAGTCGTTTGGCGTCGCCATCCCGTAAAAGTACTCCAGCATTGCGGGAGCGAGCCACTGCCAGTTCATCGTTACTTCCCAGGCGCACGGGATTGCCCCCCGACCGGGCTTGAACCAGGCACCAAGACCCATGCCGTCTGTTTGCACAAGGGCAATGTATGCTTTCTTCTCTGGAACCTTTCCTGCAAGCAGGGTATGGTTGTTCTTCCAGACAAATCCTTTCGATGCAGGCGTCTGGCAGGAGAAGCTCATATTGGGAAGCGTGTGAAGCCCTTCCACACGAAGCGTATGCTGCGACGCGAGCGTGACGTAATCTCTCTCTTTGTCCTTCGCATATGAGTGCCAGCCCATCACCATGGAATAGGGCTTCATTTCACTCATGATCTTCTTCGCCAGCAGGTACTCAGCCGTGTCGACGAGCTCCGTGGAGAGATCCGTGAAGAACGCCCGCTTGTACATGCCAAAATCGGCGACCCCCGGTTTCACGATCGTTCCGGCCTCTCCGCCCAACCAGACGACGTACTCCTTGCTGCACCGGGCCCAGTACTTGTTGTACGCCCAGGTGAAAATATCGATGTCTTTCATGCCGGTAAATTTTCCGCGGAGGTCGGCGAGCAGTATCAGCCCTTCTTTCTCGACCATCGGCAGTAACTCCTCGCTTACCACGACACCCTTTTCCAGTCCGGCAATTGTATACGCCACAATGAGTGAGGTCCTGACCGCCTTGTCCCAGACAACATAACCGTTCACGCTCTTCCTGAACGTCCGTAGCGCCGATTCCGGCGAGCGGAGTTCATTGAAGGTGTAGTTTCGTTTTGCCCTGTAATAGTCAAGGACGGACGGCGTGTAGAGGAAATCCCATTTCTCCGGATAGACGAAATAGAGTTTCGGCGCGTCAGCATTGGCGAGTCCCTGCAGGCTTATCAGGAACGCGTTGGTGGAAAGTTTCCCTCCGATCTCCCAATTGTCCTCCAGTTTCATCATGTATGCGCTTGCCGTCCCTTCGCGTTTCAGCACATACCGGATCTGTGGGCCGGCAGTTCTCGTCGATCTCTCGACGATGTACGTAACCGTTTCTTCATCGTCTGCCAGAGTGTACGTGTGGACAGCACTGGCCGTGACCACTCCTTGCGAACCACGGACGGGGTACTGTTCCTCAAGCCTCAGAACCTTTCCACCACCGGCCCATGAGGCCGTGCACGACCGCTCAGTTCCCGCGACCATCATCAGGCCCATGAAGACGTTCGACGGAAAGATCCGGGAATTCACGCGGATTCTGGTCGTCATTCCCGGAGTCACGGTGAGGGAGTCATGGTAGGCCCGTCCCTTCCCCCATGTGTTGATCACGGTGACGGAGGCGCCGGATTGACGGAGTTCTACCGACAGGGTACCGAAGAGATCAATGTCGGTACTCTTGTGCGGGATCATCTCCCATCGTCCGCTAAACCCGGGGTTACCCTGGGAGAAAGAGAAGATGGGCGAGATGCACATCGACAGGATCATTGTTGCATGACGAACACTGAACATGATGGATCTCCCTATCTTGCCGAGAGTGGTGTTCCGATCGTTCCCGGCAGAGATTTGACAAGACAGTCTCCGCATCGCGGGGCGCCCCCGGTGGAAGCACTGAAAAACGGTCGGAGAGAGGCGGAATTCACCTCATGAGCAGCATCAACGTTGTCGCCGAATATTCGCCGGTGGTCAGGCGGCAGAAGTAAACACCGGAGGCTACCTGCCCCCCAAAATTGTCTTTCCCGTTCCATGGTACCTGGTACCGACCGCCTGCATACTCGCCGTCCATAAGTGTCACGACCTCCTGGCCGGTTGCGGTATAGACGATCAGTTTCACGCTTGCCTTGCGCGCCACGTTCACGGTAATCACTGTCGACGGGTTGAACGGATTGGGATAGTTCTGGAGAAGTGCCGAAGAAGCCGGGAAGGGTGGTGCCTCTGACGAGGGGACACCCGACACCAGGCCGAGGCTCACACCGAGGAAGGCGAGAAGGGGCTGTTGAGCGTTTTGGTAATCCTGACCGATCGCCCATATGATGGTTCCCCGAATGCCTTTCGTGAGGATATAGTCGCACTTAGCACGGATCGAGGCGGTGTCATCGTAGCTGATGACCTGACTTGCTGTGGCATTGATGACATAGGGAATCCCTCCTTCGCTGTCCCAGTACCGTGTCCATCCCTGTGAGAGCAGGGGAGCAATTGCCTTATAGGCCATTTGAGATGCGCCGCTGCTCGACCCGTACATCGATGCCGCATTGAAAGCCCATCCGTAGAACGGGATGCCAATCAGGATTTTGGACGAAGGAAGGGCCCGCGTGACTCTGTAGTACGCATAGGAGTCGTCTATCCAACCCTGGGTATTCAACGACCAGTGCCCGTAAAGCGGGGAATTCGGGCCTGAGGTGGAGTTCCAGCTCCCATAAAAATCATACGTCATGATCCCGAGCCAGTCGATATCGTTTACCATTGTGGCGAAGTCAAACCACTTACCCGTCCAGTCTCCGGCAGGAACAGCCATAGAGATTGAAAGGGGGACACCGGTAAAGGCCTCGCGAAGTTCTCTGACGAGCAGGGTCAGGTTTGAGCGATCCGCTGCCGAGGCCGGATATTCCCAATCGAGGTCGACACCGTCATACCCTTCAGTGACACAAAAGGACCTGACGTTCTGGACAAATCTGCGCCGTGCCGCTGTATCGGCAGCCATCGGGGAAAAGCCGCCCGATTGGCCCCATCCACCCAGGGAGACAACGACTTTTACACCGGAGTGGTGTGCCTGCTGGATGAGGTCAGGATAGGAGAAGCCGCTTGTCCCACCCAGAGAACCATCTGCGTTCGGGAACAGAAACGCATGGGCGATATGCGTCAGGTTCTGGTACGCGATGGCGGAGGCGGGGTAGGTTCCCCGGCTCCAATCGGGATAATACCCGACGACCAGATGCTGGCCCCCCTGCGCAATCGCAGCAAGGGAGGTGAGAGAGGTGGTGAGGATTACCGCGACAGACAACTTGACTGCCGTCATTCGGGCGCTCGCTTTGTTGAACAGTCCCTGCTTCTTGAAGGTAGAGGTGGGGCCTGCCAAAATCAAGAACCCACCCTCGACGGTCGGGTGTGTCCGACGCCGATGGATCCCGGTGCAATTCCAGGATTGCGGTATGCGACAGAGAAAAGTATTTCGTATACTGCTTTGATAACCATCGTGGAACCAGGGACTCATGCTGGCGGCGAGACTTCACGGTCCGGGACATCTTACCATCGAGCACGTTGCTGAAGCGCGCAGCCCGGGGCCGGGGGAGGCACGCCTCGCCGTCCGTACGGTCGGCATTTGCGGGAGCGATCTCCATACATTCCGCCACGCCCGGATTGGCGAGACGGTCGTTTCAGAGCCGCTGATCCCTGGTCATGAATTTTCTGCCATCGTCGCGGATGTGGGTCCCGGCGCAGTGGATGGCAACGGACACCCGCTTGCCGCAGGCACCCGGGTTGCCGTTGATCCCGCGCAGCCCTGCGGCAAATGCGAGATATGCCTTCGGGGAGATCCAAACCTCTGCACGGCAATTCACTTCTGCGGACTCTCCCCGGACCACGGATGCCTGGTCGAGCGAATGGTCGTCCCCTCGGCCACATGTTTCCCGGTGCCGCCGGAAATAGACGATGCCTCCGCCGCTCTCCTCGAGCCTCTTGGAATCGCTCTCCATGCCGTGGATCTCTCACATCTCCGCCCGGGGAATACCGTTCTCATTATAGGGGCGGGACCGATCGGCCTGCTGGTCCTTCAGGCCGCAAAGAGGGCGGGTGCCGGTGAAGTGTTTGTGATGGAGAAACTTCCCTGGCGACTGGGGATGGCGGGAAATCTGGGTGCCATTCCTCTCGCGGCGACCGGGTCGGAAGGAGTGGCGATGCTCCTGAAACAGACGGGCGGATGCGGTGTCGATCTCGTGTTCGAGGCTGCCTGGGCAGGGGAGGCTATCCAGGACGCCGTGGACGCCGCGAAGCCTGGTGCGCGCCTCCTCCTTGCAGGCATTCCGGGCGACGACACGTTTTCAGCGAAGCACTCAACGGCGCGCCGGAAAGGGCTCACGCTCCTCTTCGTCCGGCGGATGAAACACACGTACCCCCGGGCGATCGAACTCGTCCGGTCTGGCGCCATCCAGACCACTCCCCTGGTGTCGCATCGTTTTCCGCTGGCAGAGGCGCCGGGAGCCTTCGCTCTCAATGCGGCCTACAGCGAGGGAGTTGTCAAGGTCCTGATTGACGTGGCAGGCAATCAAGCATCGCGAGAAAAGTGACAATGACACCGATGAATCGTCTTCTTCTGATCTTCCTGTCGCTCGGGCCGGTAGCTGCTTCGCTCCATGCGCAGCCCGTCTCATCCGCCAGTGTGAGCGTCGTTGTCGAAGCCCTGCCCCCCCGGATTCTCCCCGGAGCATCGGGCAAGCTCATACTGACACTTGTTATAGCCCCGGGCTGGCACATCAATGCCTTCGGGGCCTCGGGCGAGAATGTCATTCCCACGGAATTTGCCTGGTCGCCGCCGCCCGGATTCACCGTAACGAGGATCCAGTACCCGAATGGAGAGCCTGTGAAAGTCGCGTTCCAGGATGACCCGCTGGTTGCCTATCAGGACGAGGTACAGATAGTTGTGGATTTCAAGGTGGGGGACACGGTCAAGCCGGGCACCGTGCCGCTCGTTGGAGAAGTGGCTGTTCAGGCGTGCAGTGATGAGGTCTGTCTCGCGCCGTCTGATCTGCCGGTCAATGCTTCGGTGGATGTCCTCAGACCAATTCGCCTGAAAAGGAAGCCCCCGCGCTGATCGTTGTGCGGCGAGCAGTGCTGCTACGGGTGCCCTGGCTGCCGGGTCAACCCAGCTCTCAGGTCAGCCATCCGTGCGCGCGATACCATTGCAGGGTGTCGCGCATTCCCTCTTCCAGACTCATTTCCTGGCGATACCCGAAATCCCGTGTGGCCTTGGATGAGTCGCATGTCCAATAGTCCTGAACCATGTCGCGGGTTTTTTCAAAATTGAGAAGGGCGGGTTTGGCGCTGAAGAGGGCGAGCCCTTCCGCCACAGCGGCGACTGCATAGGCGAGTAGTTCCGGAACTCGCACTCTGAGAACTCTCTTCCCGGCCAGCCGGGAGGCGATGTCACCGATCTCTTTCCAGGTGTACGGTCTGGCGCTTGCGATGAAATAGGTTTCACCGATGCTCTTCTGGCTCTCTCCAGCCTGAACAAACCCCCGGACGAGATCGGCAGAATGGATCAGGCTTATGTACTTATCCGAGAACCCGACGATCGGCAGCAGGCCTTTGTTGAGGGTGCTGAAAAAATTGAAAATGTCCCGGTCACGTGGACCAAAGACTGCAGGGGGGCGGACGATGGTGAGCGGGAAATGTTGAAAAAACTGGTGGCACTCCAGCTCTGCACCCCACTTGCTCTTCCCATAGTTTGTGAGGGGCTTCGCGGGTGCGGTTTCATCTATCGGGGTGGCTGTGGGACTGGGTCCGACCGCTGTCTGGCTGCTTATGTGGACGAAGCGCTGGAGGTGCGCGGCATGGTCCTTGACGGTTGCGAGGAGGTTTCTCGTTCCCTGTTGATTGGCGCGAAAGTATTCTTCAGCGCTTTTCGCCCTCGTCGTTCCGGCCAGGTGATAGACATAGTCCACTCCCTCTACTGCGCTGCGCAATGCCTGAACATCGGACAGGTCGCCATACACATGTTCGAGTCGTTGGTCCTGCAACCATTCCAGGCTGCTGGTGGTCCTGAGCAGGACGCGCACGGAATACCCCCGCGCGAGCAGAAGATCGACAAGATGACTGCCAATGAAACCTGAAGCTCCGGTAATGAGTGCTTTCATCTGGGCTTTGTTGATTTTGGGAGAATGATGAAGTATATTAAAATGTCTTAATATTAACAATCGGCCCATCCCGGAATACGAATGACATCTCACAATTCCTCCTCGCATGTTGCCAGATCGGCGCGCGGAAAAATTTCCTCGTCCCACGCCGAGAAACCCGTTGATCTCTTTCAAAAATGCTGGAATTTCACCCGTGCCGATGACATAAAGGCGGCCGGGTACTATCCGTACTTCCGGCCTATCCAGGAAAACGAAGGTCCCGTGGTGCAGATCGAAGGCCGGAAGGTGATCATGGCCGGTTCGAACAATTACCACGGGCTCACCGCGGACCCTCGCGTGAAAGAAGCTGCGCGCAAAGCGGTGGAAAAGTACGGGACCGGGTGCTCGGGGTCGAGATATCTGACCGGGACGCTGGACATCCATGTGGAGCTCGAAGAACGTCTCGCGGCATTCTTTGATCGGGAAGCCTGTCTGCTCTACAGCACGGGATTTCAAACGGCGCAGGGGATCATCCCGGTGCTGGTGCAGAAGGGGGAGTACGTCGTCTCTGATCGGGACAACCATGCCTGCATCGTCTCCGGCCAGTTGATGGCCAAAGGCGCCTATGCGGATTACGTCCGGTACAAGCACAACGATATGGCGGACCTGGAGCGCGTGATTGCACGGCTCCCCCGGGATGTCCCGAAACTCGTGGTGTCGGACGGTGTCTTCAGCACGTGGGGGACGATCGTCGACCTGCCGAGACTCGTGGCCGTTGCACGGAAGCACAACGCCCGCATCCTCATCGATGACGCTCATGCGACAGGCGTGATCGGCAAGGGGGGGAGAGGCACGGCCAGCCATTTCGATCTCGAGAAGGAAGTCGATCTGACGATGGGAACGTTCAGCAAGACGTTTTCCTCCCTTGGCGGGTTCGTCGTCAGCGACGGGCCTGTCATCAACTTCCTGAAGCATCATGCTCCGGCCCTGATTTTCAGCGCCAGCCCCACTCCGGCCGCAGTCGCGGCGGCGCTCGCCGCCCTGGATATTCTGGAAAAGGAGCCGTACCGGATACCCCGTCTGCTGGCGAATGCCGACAAGATGCGCAAAGGCCTCCACGGAATGGGTTTCAAAGTTGTGGACGGCGAGACCGCGATTGTCCCTGTCGTCATCGGGGACGACATGAAAGTGTTTATCTTCTGGCGGCACCTCTTCGAGGCCGGAGTGTTTGTCAACGCCTTCGTCAGCCCGGGCGTACCTCCGGGGATGGCGATGCTGCGGACGAGCTACATGGCGACGCACGAAGACCATCATCTGAACCGCATTCTCGAGGTGTTCGGAGAGGTGGGAAAAAAGATGGGGGTGATTTCTTGACCCTCTCCCCGCTCCTTTACTTCTGAAGTGATCCCCGGGGCCTGAACTCTCCGGCCCGCCGTGACGGCACGTTCGGTACCATTGACAGGAATTCCGAATCTATGAATCCTCTTGTGGTCCGTCCCGTTCTGACCAAACGCGACGAACGCGCCTTCATTACGTTTCAATGGGTTCCGTATCGCGGCAATCCCTGCTGGGTCCCTCCGCTGCTGATGGACCGGCGCAAGCTCATCGACCGGAAGCGCAACCCGTTCTACAAGCATGCATCCCTCGCACTGTGGCTCGCCGCGCGTGACGGAGCAATCGTCGGAAGGATCGGCGCGATTGTCAACGAGAACCACATCAAAGAGCACAACGAAAAGGTCGGCTTTTTCGGGTTCTTCGAGTGTCTCGACGACCGGGAGGCCGCGAACGCACTCTTCCAGACGGCCTGCCGGTGGTTGAAAGAGCAGGGGATGGAGGCCGTCCGCGGACCCGCGAATCCCTCGGTCAACGACGAATATGGCCTCCTGATCGAAGGGTTCGACCTCTCTCCGACGATCATGATGACCTACAATCCCCCGTACTACGCGCGCCTCATTGAAGATGCCGGATTTGCGAAGATCAAAGACCTCTACGCCTACGAACTTGACAGCACCCGCGTCTTCGCCGACAAGCTGGTTCGCGGGGCCGAGATCGCAAAGAAGCGGACGGGGTTGACGATCCGGACGATCGAGATGAAGAATTTCGAGCGCGAAGTGAAGATAATCCGCGAGCTCTATACAAGGGGATGGTCGCGGAACTG
>Ga0326726_10002807_pt1 | contig 15956 bp, 16 predicted proteins | sample MHFenrmetagenome_2_FD_207603 | JGI IMG/M metagenome (GOLD analysis project Ga0326726, IMG submission 207603) | Lab enriched peat soil microbial communities from Michigan Hollow, Ithaca, NY, United States - MHF15MN | ecosystem: Environmental > Terrestrial > Soil > Wetlands > Peat | place: USA... | reverse complement strand
CGTGCTGGTCGTCGTGCATGACCGGGATCGGCAGCGCGTCGACCAGGCGCTGCTCGATCTCGAAACACTCCGGCGCCGCGATGTCCTCGAGCTGGATCGCGCCGAACGACGGCGCAATCTGGATCACCGTGTCGACGAACGTGCGCACGTCGCGCGTCGGGATCAGGATCGGGATTCCCGACAGGCCCGCGAGCCGGTCGAACAGCACCGCCTTGCCTTCCATGACCGGGAGGCCGGCGTGCACGCCGATGTTGCCGAGCCCGAGGATCGCGGTGCCGTTGGTCACGATCGCGACGGTGCGACCCAGCGCGGTGTAGTCCCAGACTCGCTCCGGGTGCGCGTGAATCTCGTTGCAGACCGTCGCCACGCCGGGCGTGTAGATCATGCGCACGTCGCCGATGCGCTCGAGCGGCACGGTCGCGCGCATGTGGATCTTGCCGCCGCGGTGGACCTCGAGCACGGGGTCGCGCACCGACTCGATCGTGATGCCGTCGAGCCCGGCGACGATCGTGCGCAGGCGCTCGAGCTGCGCGTCGTCATCGACGTACACCTCGAAGTCGCGCACGGTGAACTCACCCGCGACGCGCAGCTTCGTGATGTCGCCGATGTTTGCGCCGACGTCACCGAGCGCCTGGGCGAGCTTGCCCAGATGTCCGGGCTGGTCGCGGATCAGCGCTCGGAGGATGCGGACTTTCTTGGGACCGCCTCGCACGGGACTCCGACTCGAGCGTGGGTTTCAGGAGGTGCGGTCAAAGTAGAGGATCCGGGGGGTGCCTGCTACGGTGCACATCGGGGGAACGGTGAGCGGACTCGAGGCACTGCGCGAATGGCTGCGCGTACCGCGCAGTCTGTCGCTGCCGGCGTGGGCGGCGGCGCGCCTGGGCGTGGGTGTCGCGCGCGAGCTCGAGGCGCGCCGCGGCCTGCTGCTCGAGCGCGCGGTGTTCGGGATCGTCGATCTCGAGACGACGGGTCTTTCGCCGCGCGACGCGCGCATCCTCGAGATTGGCCTGGTGATCCTGCGCGGCGAGCGTGTGCTGGCGCGCTTCGGGACGCTGGTCGACGTGGGCGGACCGGTGCCGTCGGGAATCACCGCGCTCACGGGCATCGACGACTCACTGCTCGAGGGCGTGCCCTGCGAAGCGGATGCGCTCGACTCGTTCGCCGAGCTGCTCGGGGTGCACGCCGTCGACGCGCTGGTCGCCCACAACGCGCGCTTCGACCGCGGCTTCCTGGCGCGCGCCTGGCGCGCGCACGAGCGGCCCGAGACCTTGCCGCCGTTCCTGTGTTCGGTGCGCGCGGCGCGGCGCCTCGTGCGCGCGCCGCGCTACGGCCTCGACGCGCTGATCGCGCATCTCTCGATTCCGCAGCGCGCGAGACACCGCGCGCTCGGCGACGCGGAGATGACCGCCGACCTGTGGATCGAGCTCCAGGCGCGCGCGCGGCTCGCGGGGGTACACACTTTGGAGTCGCTGCGCGAGCTCGCGGCCGTCGGAAAGTCCAAGCCGCCGCGGCGGCGCGTGCACGTGGTCGAGGTGCGCGCGTGAGGCGCCGGCTGTGCGCCCTGATCCTGCTCGCGGGCGCGGCCGCGGCGCGCGCGGAGGAGACGGCCGAGGTCGGCGGGCCCGTCGTCATCGATGCCGGTCACGGCGGCGCGGACTTCGGCGCGCGCGGCGTGAACGGCACGCTCGAGAAGGATCTGACCCTGGCGATCGCGCGCCGGCTCGCCGCCGAGCTGCGCGCGCGCAAGGTGCCGGTGGTGCTGACGCGCGCGAGCGACGAGTTCATCCCGCTCGTCACGCGCACCGAGATCGCGAACAAGGCGCACGGGTGCCTGTACGTCTCGATCCACGCGAACTCGGCGCCCGAGCCCGAGGTGTTCGGCAGCGAGACTTACTTCCTGTCGGTGGACGCGAGCGACGCGGAGGCGATGCGCGTCGCGCTCACCGAGAACGACGTGTATCAGCAGGAGGGCACGGCCTCCGACAGCCGCGACGTGGTCGGCACGATCCTCGGCGACCTGATCCGCACCGAGCATCTGCGCGAGTCGAGCGATCTCGCCGCCAGCTTGCAGCGCGGCCTCGCGAAGCTGCCCGGCGAGAGCCGCGGTGTGAAGCAGGCGCCGTTCGTCGTGCTCACCGGCGTGAACATGCCCGCGGCGCTGGTCGAGATCGGCTTCGTCACCAACGCGGCCGAGGTGAAGCGCCTCGGTCAGCGCGACGCGCAGACGGCGATCGCGAAAGCGCTCGCGGCGGCGCTGGTCGAGTCGATGGGGCAGACTCGCGACATGCCCGCGAGTGGAGACGAACGATGAAGCGCTTCGATGGACGCGCGGCCGACGAGCTGCGCCCGATCCACATCGAGCTCGGCTTCACCGAGAATCCGGCCGGCTCGGTGCTGATTCGCACCGGCAAGACGATCGTGCTGTGCACCGCGACGCTCGAGAAGTCAGTCCCGGGCTGGCTGCGCGGCTCGGGCAAGGGCTGGGTCACCGCCGAGTACAGCATGCTGCCCGGCTCGACCGACACGCGCAGCGAACGCGAGGCGCAGAAGGGCAAGCTCTCCGGGCGCACGCAGGAGATACAGAGGCTGATCGGCCGCTCGCTGCGCGCGGTCATCGATCTGAACGCGCTCGGCGAGCGCGCGATCTACATCGACTGCGACGTGCTGCAGGCCGACGGCGGCACGCGCACGGCCTCGGTCACCGGCGGCTACGTCGCGCTCGCGGCCGCGTGCAAGAGGCTCGTCGAGGCGGGGCTCCTCAAGCAGAGCCCCCTACACGATTCGGTGGCGGCCATCTCGGTGGGCGTGCTCGAAGGCGAGATCCTGCTCGACCTGCCGTACGCCGAGGACTCGCGCGCCGAGGTCGACATGAACGTGGTGCAGACCGGAAGCGGGCGCCTGGTGGAAGTGCAGGGCACGGGGGAAGGCGGCACGTTCGACCGCAAGCTCCTCGATCGCATGCTCGACGTCGCCGAAAAGGGGATCGCCGAGCTCGCGGCGATCCAGGCGCGCGTCCTGGGCGCTTGAAGCGCCTGCTGCTGGCCACGCGAAACGAGGGAAAGCAGCGCGAGCTGCGCGCGCTGCTCGCGATCCCGAACCTGATCCTCGAAACCTTCGCTCAGCACCCGCTGATCGGCGAGCTCGAGGAGACCGGAGTCACTTTCGAGGCCAACGCGCGCGCGAAGGCGATCCACGCCGCGCGCGCCAGCCGCGTGCTGACGCTCGGCGAGGACTCGGGCCTCGAGGTCGATGCGCTCGGCGGCGCGCCCGGTGTCTGGTCGGCGCGCTACGCGGGCGCCCACGGCGACGACGCCGCGAACATCGCCAAGCTGCTGCACGAGCTCGCCCGCGCCGAGGACCGGCGCGCGCGCTTCGTGTGCACCGTGGCGGTCGCGGAGCCCGACGGCGAAGTCACTGCCACCGCGCGCGGCACGTGCGAAGGCGCAATCGCGCTCGCCCCCCGCGGCGCGGGTGGCTTCGGCTACGACCCGATCTTCGTCCCCGACGGCGCCAACGGCCGCACCATGGCCGAGCTGACTCCCGACGAGAAAGCCGCGCTCAGTCACCGGGGTCAGGCGCTGCGCCGGATTGCGCCCTTTCTGCGCTCGATTCTCTGATAGACTGCGCGCGCAGGAGGGAGTCATGAGAGGTCGGTGGGTGCTGTGTCTCGCGGTGGGCTGCGCCCTCGGAGCCGTCGTCGACTTCGGCCCCGCGCGCGAATCTGCGGCGGCGAAGGTCGCGAAGGTCGATCTCACCGAGTATCTCGACGGCTTCCCTCAGGTCGGCGACTTTCGCGTGTACAACCGGAGCGACGGCGAGACATTGACCTCGACCCTCTTGGATCTCGTCGAGCAGAAGAAGGCGACCGACTACGAGACCGAGTACGACGATGCCGGCGACATCGAGGACGACTTCACCGAGACGGTTCACGGGAAGGAAGATCGGATCGGCACGATCGTCTTGGGCCCAGTCACCTTCGTCGCTGCCCACCCGAAGCGCTTCCAGACATTTGTCTTCGTTCCCGGCAAGCCGCAGAAGTTCAAGATCGGAATGACCGTCTTCTACCAGGGTACGAAGGCCGGGAGGGCAACGATCGCCGGCGCGAACACGTTCGTGGGCTTCGAGCCGATCAGCACGCCGCTCGGCGACTTCACCCAAGTCGCTCACATGCACAACGATCAGACGCTCACCGTGAAGGTCGGCCACTCCATCCTGCGGGCCGTCTCGAGCTCGGACTCGTGGATCTCGGCCGAGTTCGGCACCGTCCTCGTGAAACGCATGTCGCAGTCGTACCAGGACGGCGTGCCGCAACAGCCCTTCGGCCCGTTCGAGTACACCTTCGACCACGGCCAGTACAAAGGCATCGCGATTCCGTAGCCCCTCACTCGCGCGCGCGCACCCCCGCGAGATTCGGTAGCCTGCCCCGCGTCACCGGGGCGTAGCGCAGCTTGGTAGCGCATCTGCTTTGGGAGCAGAAGGTCGTCGGTTCGAATCCGACCGCCCCGAAAGGACTTACGCGATCGGGTGGCCGCCTCGTGGTGCGAGCGTGATGCCAACTTCGCACCGCGAGACCAAACGGGCACCGGACGGTTCCGTCACCATTCGGTGTCGCTGCGCGCAGGGTTGAAGCCTCGAGCGGCACTCCCGCTCGCGTCACTCGGACGTGGCCGCCTCGGAGGCACGTTCGCAAACTCCGCGAGCCGGATATGATTGGAGGCGGTCCGGATCCGGGCCGAAGGAGCTCCCAGTGAACCCCCGACGTGCGGTCCTCGTCTGCGTCCTGGTCGCCACGCTCCCGGCGCTTGGCTGCCCTGGCTGCATCATCATCGGGAGTCCCTCGGGCAGCTTCGCGGACTCGTCGAAATCGATCGGCGGCGCGTTCGACGGGATCTCAACCTCGTCTGGCAGCACCGTGGTGAGCTTGACGCCGAATCGGCAGGGCTTCCAGCGCGATCTGCGCGCGTTCACCGCGCAGTTCGCAGCGACGCCGGGGGGATCGCGCGAGCAGTTCCTGCGCGGCGTGGGTCGGATCGCCGAGGACCACGGCGTCAGCGACTGGGAGTCCGACGCGGCGACGCCGCGCGCGATCGGCGAGGGCCTGCGCGACGCCAAGTTCTCGCAGCGCCAGATGGACACGTTCGTCGACGGGATCGGCCGCGAGCGCCCGGAAGCGCAGATCGCGCTCGACGGATACCAGCACCCCGGAAGCTGATGGGCGCGCTGCGCCTTCGCTCGTGACCCCGATAGCCGCCCGTGCGACTTGACTGAGCGGCGGCGGCGCGAGTCAGCCGTTTCGCAGGAGCTCCGTGAGTCGCTTGAGGAATGCCACCTGCGCGGGGGCGATCTTGCGCCGGGCTTCCTCGATCGTGAACCACTCGGCGCGATCTACTTCCGGAAACTGGCGGAGCTTCCCCGAACGCGGCGGCCACTCGAGCTCGAACGTGTTGCTGGACAAGGCCGTCGGATCGGCGTCGCCCCGAACGGCCCAGGCGTACACGAGCTTTCCGTTCGGTTGTCGCACCTGCCCGAGAGTCATTGCGCCTTCGCCCGCTGCGAAGCCCGTCTCTTCTTCGAACTCGCGGCGCGCCGCGTCGAGCAGCTCCTCCCCTTCGTTCGGCAGCCCCTTCGGGATCGTCCACGCGCCGAGGTCGCGCCGCGCCCAGAACGGCCCACCTGGATGAACGAGCAGGACTTCCACCCCGTGGGCTGCGGTTCGGAACAGGAGCAGACCTGCGCTCTGGATCGGCATGACGGGCTAGATCGTACCGACCCTGGCCGTGCGCGAGGAGCGCGCCGATCTACCGCCGGTTCGACATGAATGCGCGAACGAGATCCGCGATCTCGTCCGCGGCGGTGTCGAGGGCGAAGTGGCCGGCATCGAGGATGTGAACCTCGGCCTTCGGCACGTCGCGGCGGTACGCCTCGGGCTCCGTCAGCTCGAACGACAGGTCGTATTTTCCCCAGAGCACGAGCAGGCGCGGCTGAGTCTGTCGCATCCACGCCTGCCACTTGGGGTAGGCGTCCACGTTGGTGCGGTAGTCGTAGAAGAGATCGCTCTGGATGTCGGCCTCGCCGGGCCGGGTCAGGAACGCGTACTCGTCGGTCCAGAGATCGGGATCGTACCGCTCGGGGTTCGGGTCACTGCCGACGTGACGCGTCCGCGTGGTGTCCAGCGAGAGCAAGTTGGTCCGCAGCGCGGCCTCGTGCGAGGCGCGGTTCTTCCAGAACGCGCGCCTCGTGTCCCAGTTCGGGCCGAGGCCTTCGTTGTGGGCGACGGCATCTTGAACGATCAGGGCCTCGACGCGATCCGGGCGCGCGAGCGCCATCCGGAAGCCGACCGGCCCGCCGTAGTCCTGCATGTAGAGGGTGTACTTCGTCAGGCCCAAGGCCTCGGTGAAGTCACTCATGACCTTCGCGATGTTGTCGAAGGTGTAGGTGAACTCCTTGGGCGACGGCGCGTCGCTGTGCCCGAAGCCCGGATAGTCCGGGGCGATCATGTGAAACTCGCCCGCGAGCCGCGCAAGCAGCGGCTCGAACATGCGCGACGACGACGGAAGTCCGTGGAGCAGCACGAGGACGGGCGCGTCCTTCGGCCCGGCTTCGCGGTAGAAGATGGGGACGCCGTCCACGTTCACGGTGCGGTACGAGACCGGCTCGGCCATCGCAGACCCCTTCGCGGGAGTGACCGCGCCGCAGGACAGAACGAGCGCGGCGACCATACCGAGGCGATTCGAGTGGCTCAGAAGTCCGCGTCCAGCACGATGCGATACCGGGCCTTGCCTGATTGGAGTCGGGCGAAGGCCTCGTTGATGTCGCTCATCCGGAAGTGCTCGTTCTGTGGTGCGACGCCGTGCCGTGCGGCGAAGTCGAGCATCGTAGCGATCGCCGCCGGCGAGCCGGCCGGCGAACCCGAGACGCTGCGCTGCTGCAGGATGAGCGAGAACGCCGCCACCGGAATGGGCTCGGGCACGGCACCGACGACGTGGAGCCGGCCGTTGGGGGCCAGCGTGCCGATGATCGCGTCCCAGTCGAGCTTCACGTTGGCGGTATTGATCAGGAGGTCGAAGCTGCCGCCGAGCTTCTGGATCGCCGCCGAGTCCCGGCTCGAAACGACGTGACTCGCCCCGAAGCCCTTGGCCTCGTCGAACTTGCTCTCGCTCGACGTGAACGCCGTGACGTCGCAGCCGTACGCGGCCGCGAACTTGAGCGCCATGTGGCCCAGCCCTCCGATCCCGATGATGCCGACCCGATCGGTGGGCTTCGCGTACATCGCCAGCGGCGCGAAGACGGTGATGCCCCCGCACAAGAGCGGTCCCGCTTCGGCGGGGTTCAGCTGCTCCGGGAGCGGGATGGTCCACGCCCAATGCACACGGATGTGAGTCGCGAACCCGCCGCGATGACCGACGATGGTCAGCTGCGCTTCCGGACAGAGGTTGTGTCGTCCCGACATGCACTGGCGACAGTGCATGCAGCTGGCCGAGTTCCAGCCGACGCCGACCCGCTGGCCGATCTCGAGACCCTTGGTGTTCGGACCCAACGCCGTGACCCGACCCGTGACCTCGTGGCCGAGAATCGCGGGGAACTGCGAGAAGCCCCAGTCATCGTTCAGGACCGACAGATCCGAGTGACACAAGCCGCAGTATTCGACGGCGACTTCGACGTCTTCGGCCCCGAGCGCTCCGAGCTCGATGGGCTCGCGCACCATCGGCCGTTTCGCCGCTTTTGCGACCCATGCCTCACGCTTCATCGCGTCCTCTCCCAGCTACCGCTCGCCGGCGTAGAAGAACTGCTCGCGCGTGATCTTGTCGTTCTTCACCGTGTAGACGCCGACCTCTTCGAGCGTGACCCGCTGGCCGGTGGCCTTCGGCGTGACCTCAAAAGTGTAGTGGACTGCGAACTGGTTGGGACCGTTGAAGTACGGACCGCGGACCCTCTCACTGCCAATGGTGTTGATGGCCTGCCAGCGCTCGGACTTCTCGATGACCGGCTTCTTGCCGCGGGTCTCCTCGCCGGTGGCTTCGACGGAGACGATCTCGGGGGCGTACATCGCGTGCATCACGTCGAAGTTCTTCCCCTGATTGCACATTTCTACAAACTGGCTTGCAAGAGTCTCGAGGCTCATGGTGAGCTCCTTTGCAAATGGACCACTTCGAGCGGGTGTTCGATTCCGTTGGACGCGCGCTGCAACGCAGATGCCGGAACGCGCGACCAGGGTGGAGGTACGTGCGATGAGGACGCGGCGGGCGCTCTCGGGGCTCTCGACGATGCACCCAGGCGCGGGGTCCCTGAGCGCCGCGCTCTGTTAGAGTCGCGTGACGCAGTAACTCGGCGAGGCCGCGATGTCGCTCGAAACCTGGGAGCTCCTCAGCTACGTCGTCACCGTCGTGGGCCTGCCGCTCGCGATCCTGGCGTATCTCTACGAGCAGCGGAAGGAGCGCGCGAATCAGGAAGAAGAGGTGTATCAGCTGCTGTCCGACAACTACCAGGACTTCCTCAAGGTGGTTCTGGCGCACGCCGACTTGAAGCTGTTCTCGGCCACGCCGCGCCTGCCGGATCTGTCCGACGAGCAGCGCGAACGGATGATGTTGATCTTCGGCATGCTGATCTCGCTCTTCGAGCGCGCGTACCTCCTGTTGTACGAAGAGGGGCTCAGCAACGACAAGCTCCGTCGCTGGCGTTCCTGGGAGGATTACATGCGCGAGTGGGTGCGGCGCGAGGCATTTCGCGCGCAGCTCCCGGAGCTCGTGAAGGGCGAGGACCCCGAGTTCGTGACGTACATCCAGTCGCTCGCCGCGGGCGAGCGCGCCGGCTAGGGATCTCGGAAGGTCACACTCACTCCGAGCCCGAGGCTGTGCTCGACGACAACCGGAAACACGCGGTAGCGGCTCGCGTTCGCGGCGTGCAGCGCATGCATGTGGAGGAAGAGCTCGGTGGTGCCGACGCCGAGCAATGCCGAGCCGAAGACGTCGGAGATCCAGTGCGCGTCCTTGCCCATGCGCCCGAGGCCGACCGCGGCGGCCGCCGTGTACGCCGGCAGCGCGACGTACCAGCGGTTGTCCGCGTACTCCGAGACGGGGGTCGTCGCCCCCGAGACGAACGAGTGACCGCCCTTGAACCACTGCCAGTGGCCGTTGTTCTGCACCGGGCGCTCGCGGCCGAACACGTCCTTGATCGCCGAAGTGAGCAGGCCGGAGACACCCGACGCGAACAGCCCCGTCAGCGCGTACTCGCGCGCGCGCGCGTCGTCGACGCTGAGTCCGTACAGATAGAGCGCGCCGGTAGAGCTCCAGAGCGCGGCGTTTCCCCACGACTGGAGGTGACTCGCGTCCTTGTCGGAAATCTTGCTGAAGGTCGTGCGCGCGGGCTCGTCGAGCGCGAAGCCGGCGCCGAGGAGTGCGCCGGAGGCCAAGGTCGTCCAGTAGAACGCCGGATTCTGGAAGAGCTCGCCGGCGTGACACGGTGACTTGAGGATGTCCTCGCCGTCCGCCTCGAGATTGTTCACCGACCAGCGGAAGTCGGCCGCGAGCCGGCTGCCGACGATGCCTGGAATCGCGGTGATTCCCGAAGGCGGGGGCGGTGCGGGGGCGGGTGCCTCGGCGGGTGCCGGCTCGTCGCCGGCAGCGTGCGGCGCTGCAGCTCCCAGAAGAAGGAGCTCGAGCACCGCGACCCGACTCGCTCGCAAGGCAAGGCCACCGCCACCCACGATCTGTCGAGACTACTGGCCAGCCTGGTCCGTCCCGTGAAGTCCGGATTAGTTTTCTGAAGTCACGGGCCGGCCGCGGCCGTCGCTAGTTCGCGGCCTTGAGCGCCGCCTTGTACGCCTTCATGGCTGCCTTCTCCGCCTTCTTCGCCGCCTTCAGCTGCGCCTTGGCGTCCTTCACGGACGCCTTCTTCGCCGCCGCGATCTGGCGCTCGGTCTGCGTCATCGCGCTCTCGTCCTGGCTCACGCCGCCGTGGCCCATGTCGTGCGGCACGACCACGTTCACGAGGAAGTCACTGTGGTTCGACGCCAGGTCCGTGGCTCGGTAGAGCGCGGAGTACGTGCGGCCCGATCCGGGGCCCGAGCGCTCGGCGCGGAGCTCGAAGTCGCGGTCGTCCGTGCCGAGATCCGCGCCCTGGATGTCGCCGCTGGTGTTGCCGTCGCCCGTGCCGTTGTCGGGCTCGCTGCTCGAGATCGAGACGAGCTCGACCGACGGGCTCGCGTCGCACGTGTCGAAGACCAGGACGTCGACGTGCACGTCATCCAGCTTGTGATTCGGCGGCCAGAGGCTCGACGGATCGGGCGAGGCGAAGATCATGGGCGGCGTCGAGTCGTTCACCGTCACGATCGCCGTGTCGGACGCGCTGGTCTGCGCGCCCGTCGTGGGATCGGTGAACGTCACGGTCAGCGTGACCTCGGTCGCTCCGACCGGGAAGACACCGATCGGTGTCAGACTCGTGGGAGCGTTGAAGTCGACCCCGGGCGCGCTCCAGAGGTAGGTGAAGCCCGCGCCCATGCTCGAGCCCATGCCGTTCAGGTTGATCGGCGTGCCGTTGGGCCCCACGCAGCCGATGGCGACGTCGGACCCCGCGTTCGCGACGGGCACCGTCTGTGCTCGCGCCACACCGGAAACACCGATCAACAACACCAGGCTCAAGAAATAGTTGCGCATTGCTCCGCTCCCACTCGTCTTCGTCAGCATCCGCAAACCGCGATCGCTTCACGCGCGCGCGTGCGCCCATCGTTCGCTAAACGCGCCGCGGTGTCCAGCCCTCGTCCAGGTGCCGCAAATAATCTGTGGTTCACCGGGTTGGAGGGGATGACACAGTAGGCTTGCCAGATCGTGGCCTCGCTGGGCTCTCTAGGGCGACGAGTTGTGCGGGAGCACGCCGGCGCGCGGCGCGCGATTCCGTTCTGGCTCACTTCCGCTCGCGCTCGATTGCTGACCGCGATGGGTGCGCTCGCGCTGGTGAAGGTCTTGATCGCGCGGAGACTCGAGCTGCGTCCGGTGGAAGCCTACTCGTGGATGTGGGCGCAGCATCCGCAGCTCGGATACTTCGACCACCCGGCGATGACGAGCTGGATGGTGCGCGCCTCGACGGCGCTCGTCGGTCACTCGTTTCTGGGCGTCCGCGCGATCACGCTGGCCTGCAGCGTCGGCGTGATCTGGATCCTCTTCGACGCGCTCCGCCGCTTGTACGACGAGCGGACCGCGCAGCACGTGTCGCTGCTCGTCCTGTTGTTGCCAGTCACGTCGGTCATCGGCGCGGAGGCGGCCCCCGATGGTCCGCTGCTGTTCTTCTGGTGCGCGACTCTCTGGGCGTTCGTGCACGCGCTCTCGGGAGGTGGTACGCGCGCTTGGCTGCTCGCAGGGCTCTTTCTCGGTCTGGCGCTGGACTCGAAGTATCACGCCGCGGTGCTCGCGGCGGGGGTGCTGCTGTTTCTCTGGGGCTCGCCCGAGCATCGCGGGTGGCTCCGGCGCCGGGAGCCGTATCTCGCGGCGCTCGTCGCGCTCGTCGCATTCTCACCCACGCTCGTCTGGAACGCGCAGCACGGCTTCCGGTCCTTCCTGTACCAGGGGTCGCGGATCGCAGGGCACAGCTTCACGTCGCGGGAGCTGCGGGACTTCCTGCTGACTCAGTTGCTCCTCGTGACCCCGATCGTGTTCGTGCAGGCGTGGGCGCGCGGCACGGATGCGCTGCGCTGCTGGCGCGCCACCTCGTGGCAGGACCGGCTGCTCGCCGCGATCTCGATGCCGACGCTGCTGTTGTTCGTGGCGGTCGCCTTCTTCCGACCCTTGCGCGCCAACTGGCCGGCGCCGGGGTATCTTGGCGCGGTCGCGCTCGCGGGCGTGGCCGCGGTGCGGACCGGAGGCTGGAGCCTGCGCCTCCAGCAAGTGACGCTCGCGACGCTCGCGGTCGGCTACATCGCGCTCGCGACCGGAATTCAGCTGGCGCCCTCGATCTGGTTCAAGAGCTGGGCGCAGCTCGCGCAGGCGACGTCGGTCTCGAGCCCGGACTTCGTGATCTCGAGCGACTACCACCTCGCATCGGAGCTCGGCTACTCGAACCCGCGGACTCCGAGCTTCGATCTCTCGCCGGTCGGGCGTCCGAGCAAGTCGTTTCGCGAGTGGTGGCACCCCGACGAGTTCCTGGGTCGCCACGCGGTCGTCGTGTTCGATTCGGCGAAGCCGGCGCACTTTCGAGAAGAGATGAAGCTCGTCCGCTGCTCTTTCGATCGGGTCGGCGAGCTGCGGCGAGTGTCTGTCCGACGCATCGGAGGCCGACTCCGGTCGTTTACGCTCGTGGACGCGTGGGGCTACCGCCCGCCGGTGTGCCGCGAGGCGAGAGAGCGCGCCCTCGAGTCCTCCTCCGGGACGCCGGACGAGTGACTCGTGTCAGGCTCCTCGAGGCCGTAGACATGGCGCACGATGTAGAGAGGCCTCGCCTTCACCTCGTTGAAGATCCGGCCGACGTAGCCGCCCAGCACGCCCAGTGAGAGAAGCTGGACGCCGCCCAGGAACGAAATGGCGACGATGAGAGACTCGAAGCCGGGAACGTCGACGCCGTAGATGAAGGTGCGGAGAATGCGCGACGCTCCGTACACGAGGCTGATCCCGGCGATGACGGCGCCGAGCAGGCCCCACAGCTGGAGCGGCAGGTTCGAGAAGGCGCTGATGCCGTCGAGCGCGAAGGCGATGAGTCGCCACGGGTCACTCTTGCTCTTGCCGGAAGCGCGCGCCTCCTCGTGATAGGTCAGGCCGACTTGACGGAAGCCGACCCACTGGAAGATGCCCTTCATGAACCGGGTGCGCTCTGGCAGGCGCCGGATGGCCGCGACCACCGCCGCGTCCAGCAGACGGAAGTCACCGGCTTGCGGCGGCAGGTGGATGTCGGCCGCGACGCGGAAGGTCAAATAGAATACCCAGCGTCCGACGCGGTTGAGCAGGCTGGTATCGACCCGCTCCTCCCGCACCATGTAGACGACCTCGGCGCCCTCGCGCCACTTGTCGATCATCGCCTTCAGCATCTCGGGCGGATGCTGGAGGTCCGAGTCGATGAGCACGACGGCGTCGGCATCCGCATGGTCCAGACCCGCCGTGAGCGCGTACTCCTTGCCGAAGTTCCGGCTGAGGTCGATCACCTTGACCCGCGGCTCGCGCTTCCGGGCGGCGATCAGATGCGCCAGTGTGTCGTCGCTGCTGCCGTCGTTGACGCACACGATGCTCCAGTCGACGTCCGTCCCCGCGAGCGCCGCGCCCACACGGTCGAGAAAGTCGGGCACCTGACTGCCCTCGTTGTAGAAGGGCGCGACGATCGCCAGCCGGGTTCGCGGGCCGTTGGCATTCATGATCGAGTCACTCCGTGCGCCGGGTACGGCGGTTCGGGAGGAGCACAGTGACGACGCGCGGCATCGTGCTGTGTGCCGACGACTACGGGCTGGCCCCCGGAGTCGGCCGAGCGATCCGAGAGCTGGTGAAGAACAGCCGCGTCTCGGCCGTGAGCTGCATGACCGCCTGGCCGGGCTCTTTGGCCGAGGGCGCGATGCTGGCGCCGCTGGCCGACGACGTCGATCTGGGCCTGCATCTCACGCTGACTCGCGACCGATCGCTCCCCGGCCTGATGATCGCCGCGGGCCTGCGCCGCCTGGATGGGAGGGCGATCGCGACCGCGCTCCACGCCCAGCTCGATGCCTTTGCGGCAGTCTTCCGGCGCGCGCCCGACTTCATCGATGGGCACCAGCACGTCCATCTGCTCGCGGGCGTCCGCGAGCAGGTCGCGGATGCGGCCGCCCGTCTGGGCGCGTATGTGCGCGTGACCGACGAGCCGCTCGCCGCGATCGCCCGCACCCGAGTGGCTCCCGCCAAGGCGGTCGCTCTCTCCCTCCTCGGCCGGCCGCTCGCTCGCGAGGCGCGCCGGCGCGCGATCCCTTGCAACCGCGGCTTCCGCGGCGCGCGCAGCTTCTCCGAGCCCGGCCCCTTTCGCGAGCTGTTCCGCCGGATCGTCGCCGGCGCCCCGGCGGGCACGTTGGTCATGTGCCATCCCGGGCTCGCGGATGCCGAGCTCGAAGGGCGCGATCCAGTGATCCGTCCCCGCGAAGAGGAGTATCGCTACTTCGCCGGGGAGGAGTTCCCGGCGGATCTGGCCGCGGCAGGGCTCCGGCTGGCGCGACTTCGCGCTGCGCTGTGACTCGAGGATCGTCATGTCTGCCTCTCTTCTGATGGAGAGCGTGCCGACGTGAAGCTGCACCAGGCGGTGTGGAGTCGCTGAAACGGGGCGAGCCGGAGCGCAAGGAACAGCGCGGGCAAGAGGGCGGCGGTCCAGCGCGTGACTCGTTGGCCCAGCGCCGAGTATGGATCCCGGAAGCTCAGGGTCACTCGGGTGGCATCGGAGCCGGGCGGCAGATCGAGGACCAGGTTGCCGGCCGGGGTTTGCGAGACGGTTCCGAGAGACGAGCGCCAGAAGGGATGGAAGTTCTGGTTGAAGACGACGTGAGTCGCCGCCGCGGGTTTGCCCAACGTGAGCTGGATGTCGTTCCATCCGTGCCAGCGAGCGCTCGCGGCGACGGGCTCACCGGAGGGACCCGCGGCCGCGCGGATCAGATCCGAGCCAGGCGCGATGTCCCCGCGAGAATAGTCGGCGTAGGCGTGGATGAGCCCGCGCGTCGGGAGGATGGTCGCCGCCTGCGATCCCAAGGGCTCGGGCACGTTCGTGATGCGGTCGATCTGCGCGGGGAGGGGAACCTCGGGAACCGGAACCCGGCCTCTCTCCGTCATGAACGGCTGAGCGAGCGTGACGATCTCGTAGCCGAGAATGGACAGGAGCAGCCCCGCCGAGAGCACGCGATGCAGCGCCCTCGGCATCGACTCACTCTCGAACCTGCGAATCGCGAGCGCGCCGAAGAGCGCAAAGGGAAGGGCGAGAAAGCCCCAGAAGCGAGCCGGGAACGCGACCGTGCGAAACCCCGGCAAGCCAGAGAGCAGATCGAAGGGCAACGGAGGCGCAAAGGCGGAGTGAGTGCGCCACGAGCCGAGCCCGAGGACGAGGGTGATGAGCGAGACCGCGAGCAGCCGCTGTCGGTCCTCCCTGGGAACCGCGGGAAGCAGACTCTGGCGGTAGCGGAACAAGAGGTACGCGAGCACGGGCCCGATGTAGACGGAGAACTCGTGCCCCATCCCAGGTGCCGGGAGCGGATGCCCGCGGGTGGGAGTCAGGAGAAAGAAGAAGAATACGAGCGGATTCAGAAACTTTGCTTGCTGAATCCGTGGGAAGAAGAACTGGTTCTTGACCATCGGGAAGACGTAGATGGCGTCGAGCAGCGCGCCGGTCAGCAAGGCCAGGACGAGAAACGCCGCCGGTCGCGCGCTCTTCTCCTGCGCCGCGAGCAGGGCGGCGTCGAGACCCACCCAGACGACGATCAGCAGGATCGAGAAGGGCGCGCCGTCGCACGAGAGCGCGAACAGCACCCCGAACGAGACACCGAGCAGGAGAAGACGGCGGAGTGCCTCGGACGCAGGCTCGTTCGGCCTCCGCAGGCTTGCATGGGTTGCCCAGAGCCACAGCGGGAGACACAGCGACGCCAGGAAGTTGAGATGCCCGTTCGCGAAGCGGGACAGGATGTAGCCATTGCCGACGAAGAGTGACGCGGCCAGGAGGGAGGTTCGCTTGTCGAACCGGTAGCGACGAGCGAGCGCATAGGTGCCTGCCCAGCCCACCGCCAGGAAGCAGAGCGCAGCGAGCTTGAGCGCGGCGACCGGCGGCAAGAAGCGCGAGAGGATCATCGAGAGAGAGAACACCCCCATCTGCGGCTCGCCCGCGAGGGACATGCCCCCGGCCATGACCGGGTTCCACTCCTTCCGCCCGCCCGAGAGCGCAAGGCCCCACAAGGCGACGCGCTGGAACGTCAGCATCTGATCCCAATCCTTGTCTCCGGTGACGAACAGGAAGAGACCGAACGTCACCGCATAACTGATGGG
>Ga0326726_10002806_pt1 | contig 15957 bp, 15 predicted proteins | sample MHFenrmetagenome_2_FD_207603 | JGI IMG/M metagenome (GOLD analysis project Ga0326726, IMG submission 207603) | Lab enriched peat soil microbial communities from Michigan Hollow, Ithaca, NY, United States - MHF15MN | ecosystem: Environmental > Terrestrial > Soil > Wetlands > Peat | place: USA... | reverse complement strand
TTCATCGTAAGCACGCACAGCCCCTCCATGGTATAATTATTACTGTTTCATACCATAGTCTTGTAAGGAGAGCTCATGAAAATCCTGCTTGTCTATCCCATGTACCCCAATACGTTCTGGAGCTTCAGCTATGCTCTCAAGTTCATCTCCAAAAAGGCAAGCCTTCCCCCGCTCGGGCTACTGACGGTCGCGGCCATGCTCCCTCCTGAATGGGAGGTCCGTCTCGTCGACAAGAACGTCAAGCGGCTCAGGGACTCCGATCTTCAATGGGCCGATTACGTGTTCCTGAGCGCCATGTCCATCCAGAAGGAATCCGCGCTGTCCGTTATCGCCCGGTGCAAGAAACTCGGCGTGAAGGTCATTGCCGGAGGCCCCCTCTTTACCGCAAACCCCGAGGAGTTCGGTCTCGTGGACCATCTCGTCCTGAACGAGGCCGAGATCACGCTGCCGCTCTTTCTCGAGGACCTGAAAAAGGGGACAGCCGCCCGCGTCTACACCTCTGCGCAATGGGCGGACATTTCCACAACGCCAACGCCGCGGTTCGATCTTCTGGACCTCAAGGCCTACGCCTCGATGAACATCCAGTATTCGCGTGGCTGTCCGTTCGACTGCGAGTTCTGCAACATCACCGTGCTGTACGGCAGGGTGCCAAGAACGAAGAGCAGGGAGCAGGTGCTTGCCGAGCTCGAGGCGCTGTACGGCCTGGGTTGGAGAAACGGCGTGTTCGTCGTGGACGACAATTTCATCGGGAACAAGGGGAAGCTCAAGAAGGAGATCCTGCCTGCCCTGATCGAGTGGATGGAGAAGCGCAAGCACCCCTTCGGCCTCAATACCGAAGGCTCCATCAACCTCGCTGACGACGAGGAGCTGATGTCGCTCATGGTCCGGGCGGGGTTCGACACGGTCTTCGTGGGCATCGAGTCACCGAACGAGGAAAGCCTCGCGGAGTGCAGCAAGTTCCAGAACAGGAACCGCGACCTGATCGCGAGTGTCAAGAAGATCCAACGGGCCGGCCTCGAGGTCCAGGCGGGGTTCATCGTGGGGTTCGACAAGGACCCGTCCACGATCTTCGAGCGCCTGATCGTCTTCATCCAGGAAAGCGGGATCGCGACCGCCATGGTGGGGCTTCTGAACGCGCCGCACGGCACCAAGCTCTACCACCGCCTGAAAACGGAAGGCAGGCTCACAAAGTCGCCCACCGGGGACAACACCGATTTTTCGATCAATTTCATTCCGAAGATGAATGCCGAGCACCTGCTCTCCGGCTACCGGAAGATCATCAACACGATCTACTCGCCGAAACACTACTACGCGCGGGTAAAAAATTTCCTGAAGGAGTACCGTCCGCCGAAGGCCAGGGGCGGGCGCTTCCGTATCGTCCATCTCAAGGCCGCGGTCAAGTCGGTCGTGCGCCTGGGCATTATCGGCAGGGAGCGTTACCAGTACTGGAAGCTCTTCTTCTGGTCTCTTTTCAGACGGCCGCGCCTGCTGCCGCTCGCCATCACCCTCTCGATCTACGGGTTCCATTTCCGCAAGGTCTTCGCGAGACACGAGAAGGCTTTCAGGATGGGATTGACGCGGTAAAAAGCCGGCGTGAGAACGATCACCGTTGCCCACGGGGAACCATCGGCCCGGTGGCGCGGATGCTTCGGACAATAAGAACAAAAGCCCGGATGAAACGTTCATCCGGGCCTTTTCGTCAGGCGTCTTGTTTCATGCGGGAATATTTTTATTTCATCACGCCGCCTTTGCCTGCTGGTACGCCGGGACGAAGACCTCGTCGCAGAACTTCTCGAACGATGTCAACGTCGTGTTCTCCGGCACGCGCTTCTCCGCCTTGATGCGGCCCTCGCTCAGGGCCTTGCCCATCTCGATGAAGAGCCTGCTCACGTCCGGCGAGAATCCAACGCTGACCATCCACTTCTCCGCTTCGTCATAGGGGATCATGACGTAGGCAAGAGCAGGTTTGTTGATCTTCCTGCCGATGATCTCCGTGGCCTCTATCATGCTGAGGTCGCGCTGGCCGAGCAGATACCGGACCGTTGAACCGGTAAAATCCCTCTTCAGGAGTCGCTCGGCGGCATACGCGGCAATGTCCCTGCTCGCGATCATGGGAAGCTTTACATCGCCGCGGAGCGTGTCGCCGCAGAGGCCTTTCGATTTTATCATATCGATGTTCCAGAGTAGGTTCTCCATGAAGTACGACGGCCGCAGGTGGAGCACCTTGAGCCCCTTGACCCTGTTCAACCGTTCCTCCATATGATTCAACCCCACGATCGGGCCGGTGCCTGTGGGCAGCTCAGCGCCGCCGCTCGAAAGGTTGACGACGTGGTTCACCCTCGCGATCTCCAGCGCATTTGCGATGCTCTCGCCGATCTTATCGGCATACTCTATAAACTTCCCGGCCTTGAGGTTGGGCGGGATCAGCGTATACACGGCATCAGTATCCTTGAAGGTCTTTACGAGGAATTCGGTATCAAGCGCGTCTCCGGCAAAGGCCTGGGCTTGTTTGCTCACAAAGGGCCGAAGCCGGTCAGCTGAGCGCGCCACGAGCCGCACTTTTTCGCCCTTTTTGATAAGGATGTCGGCGATTTTTCCGCCGACATGACCTGTTGCACCCAAGATGGTAATCATAATACTCCCTCCCTTCCCTTACAACTTCAGTAGTATGGGAAATCAAGACATATTCACTCTCCCTTCTTTGAACGTAGCACCGGGGTTGTGCAATGTCAACCCGCGTGAGATCGTGGTGTTAGACACAGCAGCGGAAAGACAGGTAATGAGGAGGAGAATCTCCGCTCCTCTAAGCTTAAGCTATTGACAAATATTCAGCACTGTTATACGATTTTACCGTGGGAGGTTACGAGTACTGCCTGCGGCGCAGCCACCTATGACTACTATTCCGACCACTAAACCCGGAACCGTTCTTGAACAGCACATTGCCCATATCCCGCGCTACAAGGTCCTGATCCACAACGACGACGTAAACAGCATGGACCACGTGGTAAAGACGCTCATGCGCGTGTTCAAGTTTGAGCGCGCGATATGCGAGGGCATCATGCTCGAGGCCCACCACAGCGGAGTGGCGCTCTGCGCTGTCGAGCCCCTGGAGCAGGCGGAGCTCCATCGGGACCAGCTGATTTCCTATTCCCTCGTTTCGACCATAGAAAAAGAATAGGGTGCCGGCACTTGAGGGCCCCTTCGACAACGTGTTCAAGCCCGCCGCACTGTAGCCAAAACACTGCGGAACCGGCCATCATCGGAACGGCAAGCTGTTGCCAATGATCGTCGTACCTGCTTTAGAGCGCACAGGAGAGTTGAAATGGCGGGGAGAGGAACGGCATGACCAAAAGAAACAAATTTTACAAGGATGGGATCCGGTTCGAGTGCCAGGGTGAAGGCAAGTGCTGCGTCACGCGCGGCCGATACGGTTACGTGTATCTTTCCTTCAGCGATCGCCGGCGGCTTGCCGCTCACTTCAAGACCTCGACGGCCGAGTTCACCGCGCGGTATACCGAAAAAGAAGACGGCCTGTACCAGCTCAAATACGCGGACAATGATTGCCCGTTCATGAGAGACAGCCGCTGTGCAGTGTACGATGCGCGTCCCTGGCAGTGCCGCACCTGGCCCTTCTGGCCGGAGAACATGAGCAAGACCGTGTGGGAGCGGGAAGTCGCGTCCTACTGCCCCGGCGTGGGCAGGGGCAGGCTCTACTCCGCCGAGGAGATCGAACTGATCATTGCGAAAAAAAAGGACGTGTCCGGCTACCGCCTGGAGCCTGACGAGTAAGGCCCATCGCGCGGCCAGAAGGAACTTTTCCCGGACGCAGAGGAATCGTCAGCCCCGGTTATGAAACCAGATCAGAGGACCTTTCCTGAGAAGCATTTGATTCCTGCGCCACGCTTGCATGCGGTTACGAGGCGCAGCCCCGCTTTTCCTGCGACTTTAGGCGAATAAATCTTCGGTGATCCCGGCATTCCAGGCGCTGCTTATTAAAAGCAATTTTCGAATGATTGCTGATTGTAATTAGAATTTGACAAACAGGAGATGAAGGGCTATAGCTGTTATAAGAACAGCAAGTGGATCAGCTTCGGCATCCGAACGAAACAGTGGCGGACGTTTTCCAGGGCAGGTTGCATAAAACTCCGCAGATCTAATTCCGAGTGATTCGGCCCTCGCCGCGAAGGCAGGCATAGGGGGGGCGTGAGTCGGCCGGACAGCCGAAGGAAATTCCTTTGGCGTGCCCGGCCTTTTTTATTTCACCATACAGGGAGAGGGAGGAAAGCGACATGCATACATCAATTACCGTGGGTCAAGTGTTGCAATCAAAGGGGCAGGGGTATTGGTATGTCATGCCCTCGGCGACCGTTTATGAAGCGCTGGAGATCATGGCGGACAAGAACGTGGGTGCGCTGCTCGTTATCGAGGGCGGCAAGATGATGGGAATATTCTCCGAACGAGATTATGCGCGGAAGGTCATCCTGAAGGGAAAATCCTCGAAGAACACCGAGGTGCGGGAACTCATGACCAGTCCGCCCATCTGCATCGAGCCCGAGAAGTCCATCCATGAGTGCATGGTGCTCATGACGAAGAACCATATTCGTCACGTCCCGGTCATGGACGAGAGAGGGCTCATCGGCGTCGTGAGCATCGGAGACATTGTCAACTCCATCATCTCCGATCAGGAAGCCACGATCGAGGAGCTCGAGAGCTACATCACCGTCGGGTATTAACGTTTGCAGCGAACAGTGCGCCGCGAAGGCGGCATTCCGGCATACGGTGTGGCTGATGCTCTGCCGTCACTGCATCCGATGCGGAAGGCCGGCCTTGGCGCGCGTTATCCACGAGCGTTTCTTCTGAATAGGCTTCGCTTCTTAAAAAAAGAGGGCCGCCGTGTGTTTTTCGCTGCGGCAATTCCTGCCTTATATTAAGTACAGACCGATATCCGCCACAGATCTGCCGGCTTCCCGTCCATTGCGACTTTCGAAACCTTTCTGGTATATTTAATAACAGGATTATTTCCAATGCGAGAGCTCATGTAATGCGCGGTCGCTGTTCGCGGGATGCAGGGGGTATCTGGAAGAGCAACACAAAAAGACCTGTCTTTTAAACCTACGTCGGGCGGGTGTGGCGCGAAAGCCGCGTTCAAGCATGCCCGCGAAAGTGAAAGAAAAAGGTAACAGCTGGACTGCACGCGCAAAGCGAAAGTGCATCTGAATCGCTGAAAATTGTTATAAAATCGAGTTGCTCTCTGGCATGCCGCGTGGGTAAGCGATGAGCTACCCAAAAAAATACAGGATCTTGAACTCACAAAAAAGGTGTTCAGGAAGTTCGGGACCCTTTGTTTTACAGGTCAATGCAGTTACTCATGAGCGCTTACGCTTCGCACGCGCATGCATGATCTTTGGTTCACCGGCCCTCTGCCGGGCATGTAATGCGCGGACGCTGTTCGCGGGATGCAGGGGCCTCTGGAAAAGCAAAAGATTAAAGCTTCCACCTTTCCCCTGCGGGGCAGCTCTGAGCGAAAGCCGCGTTCAAGCATCCCTCGAAAGTGCGAGGCGTCGTCAAAACAGTGCGTAGAGCGTACCATGCAGGCCTGAAATGGTCTTTTCATACTACAATCGACTGAGCGCCTCGCAGAAGAGGATTTACCGGCGAAGCGACGAGATCCACGCTGTACCCCTGCCGAACGCAATGGAGCTGCGCCCGCTCCTTGCGGAGCTCTCCTCCGTCCTCGAACACGAGGACCGCCTGAAGGCCGAAGACCTCTGTTGGAAACTTGCCGCCGGCATAGCCGCGGGCCTCAAGACGCCGGCCATCAGGGTGAGGGTGCTTGCTGTGCGGCCGCATGCTTCCTGGGGCGAGCTTCACGGGCTGTACGAACCGGCCGAGGGACGAGCTTCGGCTCTCATATCGCTCTGGATGCGCACTGCGCAGCGGCGCAAGGTAGTGGCCTTCCGTTCCTTTCTGAGGACGCTCTTGCACGAGATCTGCCATCACCTGGACTATGAGCTCTTTCATCTCCCCGAATCGTTCCATACGGAAGGATTTTACAAGCGCGAATCCAGCCTTTTTCACCAACTGGCGGGGCATGCTGCGGAATGATGTATGAAGGAGGGCGGGCATGCGAGAACCGGCTGCCGGAACCCGTACTATTTTCTGGAAATTCCATAAAATATTTTTTGACAGAAAAAAATAATCTGATAGAATGCTTTTATTTCCAAGCAGCTGCGTTAGAGGGACTGTTCGAGTAAGGGTCCGAAAAAATCAATGAACCCGATCGAACAGACTGAAGAGAAATGTACCATGTCTGATCAACAAATAGATATCGGCTCTTATGCAGGCTACCAGGGCGAAGAAAGCCCGCGGGTTTTTTTTGCCCACGGCGAGAAGATCACGGTCCTGAAAATCCTCAAGATGTGGATAGAAGAGGGAGAACCGAACAGAAAGCGAAAGCGGTTCTTCGTTGTGCAGGGAAGCGATGGCTTTGTTCATACGCTCTATTGCGACCTGGAATCAGGAGTTTGGTTCTACCGGAGTTTCGAAAAGGCGAAGCGCAGCCACCATTGACAGCGCCGGAAGCGAAACCACGATGTTCACACGCGGCATCCTGTCTGCCGCTCAGCTGCCGGACCCTGCTGAATCCAGGGAAATCCCCGTTTTTACCCTTGACACCCGCACGGGTTTTGGATATAGTGCTAGCTCTGTGTTCACTGGGGGATCGTCCAGTGGTAGGACGACAGGCTCTGAACCTGTTTACGGGGGTTCGAATCCTCCTCCCCCAACCAGTACATCCTCATTGTAAAGTGAAGATTGCAATTTGCAGATTGAAAATTGATTTAAACCGTTTTGCATTTTTCACTTTACAATTTCCAATTTCCAATCCGACGCTTCACCAGGCAAACGGTCCCATCGTCTAGCGGCCTAGGACGCTGGCCTCTCACGCCGGAGACACGGGTTCGATTCCCGTTGGGACCACCAGTCTTTTCATCTCTTCCCGAAAGCACGATCTCCACAGCACCCTGTTCTTCGTGTGCCTTTTTTATGGTCCTATTCCTCTGCCCGCAGTACGATCCCTGCATCGGGACGCCTTTTCAATAACAATCATATCTGTTGACAGAGCGACCCGGAGAGATTATCATTGTGACAAAACCGTTGCCAATTGCAACCGCGTTCAGGGTTCGGCATCGGCAAGCAGCGTTCAAAAAAGATTACTCAGGAGGGCATGTGCATGGCGGAAATCTGTCCCACGGGACGCGTTGAAAAAATACTTCTCTCAACGGACGGCTCGGAATACAGTGATGGTGCAATCCGGGAAGCGATCAAGCTTGCGAAGAAGTGCTCGAGCAGGCTGTCGGTCCTCTCGGTGATCGAGACGAACCCCGAGCTCGAAACCATCGCGCCCCAGGTCACGGAAAAGGCCGGGAAAAAAGCGCGCGAGCATCTTGAAGCGGTGCAGGCGCGCGCTAAAAAGGAAGGCGTTGATTGCGAACTCATCATGCGCGAAGGCGAAGACTCGTATAAGTACGTTGTCGAAGAGGCAGCGAAGAACAAAAGCACGATGATCGTCCTGGGCAGGCGTGGACGTACGGGGCTGAAGCGGCTCATGATGGGCAGCGTCACCGCGCGCGTCATCGGCCATGCGCCCTGCACGGTGCTCGTGGTCCCGAGGGCCGCGGCGTTCGAGTGCAGGCACATCCTGGTTGCAACCGATGGATCAAAATACGGCGATGCCGCGGCAGCGGAGGCCATCGGCATGGCAAAACAGCTGGGAAGCCGCCTGACGGTGCTCTCGGTCGTGCATTCCGAGTCGATGTCACCCATGGACATTGTTTCCTCTCAGATGCAGCGTGACTTGGTCGCCGAAAAAGAAATGAAGGAAGCCGAACAGAACGTAAAAAAGGTGAAAGAGGCCGCCGTTCAAACGGGAATAAAAACGGACGGGCTGATCATGGGCGGCAAGCCCTCGGAGGCGATCATTCAAACGGCGAAGGACAAACAGGCAGACCTCATCGTGCTGGGGAGCCACGGCAAGACCGGCGTGGAAAAACTCCTTATGGGGAGCGTTGCAGAGCGGGTGATCGTGCTCTCTTCCTGTCCGGTGCTGGTAGTTAAAAGTGCGTAGCACTGAATAATCACAGAGTCGCGGAGACACGAAGAAGTGAATAAATCCTAAGCACGAATTACTAAACCTAAACAGCGTCGAAATACAAATGGTTGAAATCAAGCACCCTGGTTACTTGATCTGTTGAGAGTTTCAAGCTTCGGATTTAGATAGTCAGCCTCTCTCTGTGACTCAGCGTTTCCGTGGTAACTTACTTGGAGTTTGGGATGCGTAACTTGGAATTTCGTCATCGTTTCATGACCTCATGCTGAACATTCTTATCATTTCCGATGAGGCGCGAGAGCTCTATGCCCTCTTCAAGGCCGCGGGATTTTCGTCCGACGCTCCGGGCCTGAAAAAGAACACCTCCCTTGATCCGTCTACCGAGGCAGACGGTCCGTACGACATTGCCTTCCTCGATCTCGACACCGACAACTGGCAGGAGCGGATGCTCGACGTCCGGCATCGCATGCCGGTCATCGCGTTCTCCCGGCCTGACATCAGGAAGGCCGTAGAAGCAATGAAACTCGGCGCGGGCGATTATCTGGAAAAACCGCTTACCGGCGGGACGCTCACCGAGGCGGTCGAGCGGCATAAGAAGAAAATTCTTAACCATAAATACGGCTTCGACGAGATCATCGGTATGAGCAAGCCTATGCAGGAGGTCTTCGGGCTCATCAAGAAGGCCGCCGCGAGCGAGAGCAATGTGCTTATCACCGGAGAGAGCGGCACCGGCAAGGAGCTTATCGCGCGGGCGATCCACCGCTGGAGTCCGCGGAACGAGAAATCGTTCATGACCATCAACTGCAGCGCAATTCCCGACACGCTGCTCGAGAGCGAGCTCTTCGGCTTCGAGAAGGGAGCCTTCACCGGAGCACACTACCAGAAGAAGGGGCTGCTTGAGCAGTCCGACGGCGGCACGGTGTTCTTCGACGAGATTGGCGACGTTTCTCCCCTGTTCCAGACCAAGATCCTGCGCGTCCTCCAGGAGGGCGAGATCATGCGGATCGGCGGAATGCGCCAGCTCAAGGTCGACCTGCGCTTTATCACGGCCACGAACCGCGATTTAAAGACCGCATGTCAGCGCGGCGCTTTCCGGGAAGACCTCTTCTACCGCCTGAACGTTATCAACATCCATCTGCCGCCGCTCCGGGAGCGGACGGAGGACGTGCCCTTTCTGGTAAAGCATTTTATCCGGGAGCACGCGCCGAAGAGGAAGGACATCTTGATCAAGGGCATTACCGGAGATGCCTTGAACACGTTGATGAGCCATTCCTATCCCGGCAATGTGCGCGAGCTTGAAAATATTATCGAGCGTGCCATATCCTTCGCGAACACACCGGAACTCCTCCGAACGGACCTGCCCGCATTCCTTCTGCAGGCGCCTGACAAACCGCGACATGCTGCAACGCGGCTAAAAGAAGCTCTCTCGGCCTTCGAGAAAGAAACCATAGCCTCGGCCCTCATCGACTGCAGTGGAAACATTTCCCGCGCCGCCTCTGTTCTCGGCATCTATCGCCAGCAGCTTCAGAGAAAAATCAAGCAATATAAGATAGCAACATAATATTTATAACGCATGCGTTTGTTGCACCAGAAGCCGCTAAAAACAGCTGATTTTTTGTTTTTTGTGCATTAATAAATTGCACCATGTTTGTGTTATGACTATTTTTTTATAATTTATCAAATAGTTGATAAATGGCATGCCACTTGTAATAACTGAAGTGTAATCCGAAGCAAAACCTGAACGGAGGATATCATGAAAAAATTGATGAAGAAGCTGGAAGATATCATGGTTGCCGTAACCTTCGCAGAAGCAGGCGAGTACGATGAGGCGAGCAGGCAGGCAGGGGATGCTCTGCCTGATGGTCTGGAGGACAAGGGAAGGCCACTTCAGGAATTTAAGAAGACAGCGCTCGAAAGTGCTGGGAAATAGGAGGGGGCGGACATCGAACCCCTCCGTGCAGGCTCCCGGACGGGCAATGATGATGAGCAGGGGAGTATCAAAAATTTTTTGACTTTTTAAAAACATTATAAGGACATAAAGAACTATGCATATGTTGACAGAAAAAACCGTTGACAGAGAAAGCCTCCAGAAGCTGTATGTCCAGATGTATTCTATCATCAAGGAAAAATTAGAAAAACGGGAATGGCCGAACGGCTCACAGATCCCGACAGAGGACGAACTCTGCAAAAACTACGATGTGAGCAAGGCGACGGTGCGGATGGCCGTGGCCGAACTCGTCAGAAGCGGCCATCTCAAGAAACAGCAGGGCAAGGGCACCTTCGTCACCTTTGCGCTGCAGGACCCGGGAGTAGCGATGAAGACGAAATTGACCGAAGATATGTTCGGAGAGGGGGTGAATGTAAGGAAAGAGGTGATAGAAAAAGGGCTGAAGGAGCCGTCTGAAGAGATGAAATCCGTTCTCAAGGTCTCCGATAACGACGATGAGAGCACGGCCCTGTTCTACATCCTTTGCAAGCGGGTCGTGAACAACGAGACGGCGTACCTTGAAGAGTCCTATGTGCCGCTCGTGATGCTCCCCACGATAGAGAATGAGGACATCTGCCGAAAGCCCCTGTACGACCTGATCCAGGAAAAGGGCGTGAGAAAAATATTCAAAGTTATGCAGACCATCGAGATAGCGGAGGCGCGAGACGACGTCGCATCCCTGCTGCGGGTCCCCGAGGGGACGCCGGCACTTCTCCTCCATCGTCTGCTGATCGGCTCCGATTCACGCCCCATCGCCTATACGCGCCTGTTGGGCATGGGGAAAAAATATAAACTGCTGACTGAATTCGAACGCATCAAATAGAATACTATTCCATATTACAAGGAGGGTACCATGAATGTAGCACGAAGGGTTTTTGAATTTCTGAAGCTGTCGTCCGAGGCCCATGCCCGATGGGACTACGAGGTGTCGATGAGCATCATAAAAGACAGGAAAAAGTGGCTGATCCTGCTCGCCGGACTTCTGCCGATCGCGCTCGTAATGTTCGCAGAGGCAAGCGACATGATCGGCAGCAAGACGGCGTACGCGCCTGCGTTCTATTCGACGAACATCTTCCTGGTTTCCATCCTGATCGGCCTCTGCGCCGGCCTCATCACCGGGTGCATCGGCGCGGGCGGCGGGTTCATCATCACGCCGGCCCTGATGGCCGCAGGCGTCAAGGGCATCCTCGCCGTGGGCACCGACCTCTTTCATATCTTTGCCAAGGCCATCATGGGCACCTCGGTGCACAAAAAGCTCGGCAACGTCTCCGTGAAACTCGCTGTCGCGTTCCTCGTGGGCTCCGCCGGCGGCACGTTCATCGGCGGATACATCAACAAGTCGCTCTATGACAAGGACCCGCTCCTTTCCGAGGCCTTCATCAGCCTGGTCTATGCCATCCTGCTCGGTTTTCTCGGGTTCTACGCCCTCGCCGACTTCCTGAAGTCCCGGAATAAGAAAGAGACTGGTGACGCTCACGGCGGCTCGTCAGGCATGAACGAGCTTTCCAAGAAGGTCCAGAACATGAAACTCTCGCCGATGATCACCTTTGACGAGGACTTTGTTCCCGGAGGCAAAAAGATCTCCGGCGTCATCGTGGCCATGGGCGGCGTGATCGTCGGCCTCCTGGCAGCGATCATGGGCGTTGGCGGCGGTTTTGTCACTTTCCCCATGTTCGTGTACGTCTTCGGTGTTTCTTCCATGACCACGGTCGGCACCGACATCCTGCAGATCATCTTTACAGCAGGCCTTGCCGCGATTACGCAGTACGCGATCTACGGATACGTGTTCTACACCCTTGCGATGGGCATGCTCCTGGGCTCGCTGATCGGCATCCAGGTAGGCGCGCTCACGACCAAGGTCGTGAAAGGCATCCATATCCGCGGCTTCTACGCAGTCTCGATCCTCGCCGGGTTCATCAACCGCGCGGCCACGCTCCCGAAAAAGCTTGTTGAGCTCGAGGTCATAAACATGTCTCCCTCGCTGGTTAAGGGCATCGAAACTTTCGGTAACGTAATCTTCTGGATCGTCGTCGTCATCTTTGCCGCCTGGGTGATCAGTAAGTTCATCATGAACATCGGCGTCCTGAGGGGCGAAGATGAGCAGGCCGCACCCGTTCTCGTAAAGGAGGAAGCATAACATGGTGATCAAAAATTCCAAAACATTTAACATCGGGGCGTTGTTCGCCATCACGTTCCTGGGGGTGCTGTTCACGATCTTTTCACCGGTTTTCCAGGGGAAAAACGGTCTCGAATTCGCCGACGAGAGTTTCAACAAGCTTGCGAAGGGCTCTTCCTACTTTATTCCGAAGGTGGCCAAAAACAACGAAGAGTTCATGGGTAAGGCTTTCTCCGTGACCATCAAGACGGAAAAGCCTGAGGATAAGCCGGGAGAAGGTGAAAAGCGAGCTGAGAACATTGCGAAGGTATTCAGCACGGCGGGCGCCAAAGCGGAGGTGAACGGCGCAATGGTGAAGATCGAGGGCGATCTCGGGAAGGTGCTCGCCTCCGCCCTCCAGGACGCTGACGCGATGTTCCAGAACGACGGCGCGAAAATCAAGGCCCGCTACAATACCGACGATGAAAAGAAAATGTTCAGGCAGTGGCACAACGGTCTGAGCCGTATCAACAAAGAATTCGACAAGGAAAAGAAGATCGTCGAATCGAAGATGGTAAACGAGGTCGTCAAGAAGGCAATCGAGCCTGCCTACAATTTCTATAAGATCGACTCGAACAAAGTAAGCGAGCATGCGGGGATGCTGTCAGGCCTGCTGGTCTTCTACGTGTTCTACACCATGTGGTGGGGCTATGCAATCTTCTATATGTTCGAGGGATTCGGGCTGACCATGAAGAAGGCAAAGGTGAAAAAGGAGGCGTAATGCTCGGCCCGGCAACAGACAGGACATTGCTGTTGCGTCGAGATTATTCCCTTTGCAGCGCGCAGGAAAATATGGTAAGGTAGTGCCACAGAATCAGGGGGGCGGGCTTCGCAGCCCGCCCCTTACATTAAGCCTGAACGCACACGGCACTCCGGACCCCGAAAATAAGATGAAAATAAGGGATAAACTCTTCTTCGGTTTCGGTCTCTACATCCTGCTCGCCGTTATCCTCGGTTTTTTCGCGTACAAAGAACTCCGCACCATCGGCACGAGGCTCACCCTCGTGGAGACGGCGGACGACATCACCAATACCATCCTCGAAGTGCGGCGCTACGAAAAGAATTTTCTCCTGTACAAGGACAGCAACAGCCTCGGCGAACTGCAGCAGTATCTCGCGACCCTCAAAAAAAACATCGACAACATAAAAACGGAAATCATCCTCGAGCTTGGGAGCGGCAATTATGAGACCATGAAGCGGGCGATCGCGGAATATGAACGCCTGATCGACACGATCGCCGCCAATTTGCAGTCGCAGGAGGAACAGGTGGCTTTGGTCCGCGACGCCGGGCGGAAGGCCGAGCGGTCCCTCAACAGGACGCAACTCCAGGCCTTCCTCGTGCTGAGGCGCTGGGAAAAGAACATCATGCTTTACCGCAGCAAGGACGCCTACGCCGTCTTTAATAAAACCCTCGACGCCTCGGCACTCGGGGGACGCCCTGACGTCCAGTATTATCAAATGCTCGTTGCCCGGCTCTTCCGTCTCTATGAAGCGGAACGCAGCGCCGAGGAGGCCATGCGCGTCACGGCACGGGAGATCCAGTCGTTTACGCAGAACCTCTCGAAGAAGGAGCGTTCGGACATCGCCACGACGATCAAGATGTCCGTGAGCCTGCTCCTTATAGCCCTCGTGCTGATCATCACGCTCGGGACGGTGATCAACATCAAGCTCGCGACGAGCATTGCCACCCCCATCCGGACGCTCGAGAAGATAACGAAAAAAATCGCCCAGGGCGATTTCTCGGAGAGCATCGAGGTCAAGGGCAAGGACGAACTGGCTTCGCTTGAGGTCGCTTTCAACCAGATGGAGGAACGGCTCAAGAATGCCCTCTGGTCGCTCGAGCATACGATCGAGAAGCTGCGGGAGAAGCAGGCCCAGCTCGTGGAAGCGGAAAAGCTCGCCTCGGTCGGCAAGCTTGCCGCCGGGATCGCCCATGAGATCAACAACCCGCTCACTTCGGTCCTGACCTTCTCGAACCTCATGCTGGAGCAGTGCCCTCCCGATGATCCCCGCCACGATAAGCTGAAGCTCATGGTGCGGGAAACGGACCGGGCCCGGAACATCGTCCGGCAGCTGCTCAACTTCGGGCGAGAGACCGTTATCAAGCCCGTCAAGATCAATATCAACCAGCCCGTCTCAGAGATCGCGGACTCGCTTGTTGCGCAGGACGCGTTCAAAGGCATCGAGCTTTCCCTGAAGCTTGGCGACAACCTTCCCGAGGTCAATGCGGACCCAGCCCAGATCGGCCAGGTGGTCCTGAATATCCTGCTGAACGCTATCCACTCCATTACGCCGCCGGGCAGGATCGAGGTCGCCACGGCGCTGAACGAGAAGGGCGTGGAGATCATCTTTTCAGACACCGGCGCGGGCATCCCTGAGGAGCATATCCACAAGATCTTCGACCCTTTTTTCACCACCAAGGACGCCTTTAAGGGAACGGGCCTGGGCCTTGCGGTGAGCTACGGTATCATCAAAAAACACGGGGGTGACATCGAGGTTGCGAGCACGCTGGGACAGGGAACGACATTTACCGTGAGGTTGCCGATACTATGAATACAGGGGACAAGATTAAAGCGATCGTCGTGGATGACGAAGCGAGCGTGTGCGAGGCCGTGAAGGCGATCCTCGAGCTTGAGGGGATCGAGGTGGTCACGACCACAGACAGCGTGGCCGCCGCGGACGAAATCAAACAGAACCATTACGACCTCATCATCTCGGACCTCAAGATGCCGAAGATGGACGGGCTCCAGCTCTATGACGCTGTCAAGGACGCGGCCCCGGACAGCACCTTTATCATCATAACCGCGTTCGGCACCATCCCCTCGGCCGTGGACGCGGTCAAAAAAGGGGTCTATGACTATATCCCCAAGCCCTTCACCCCGGACGAGGTGCGGATACCGATCAGGCGGGCTTTGGAGAAGCGAAGGCTGGAGCGGGAGAACGTCGCGCTCAGGACCCAGATCGAGACGCGCTATTCGTTCCAGAACATCATCGGCAACAGCCCCGAGATCCGCGAGACCTTCCGGGTCATGCGCCACGCGGCGTCGAGCGAAAGCAACGTTCTCGTGACCGGAGAAAGCGGGACAGGCAAGGAGCTCGTGGCCCGGGCCATCCATTCGAACAGCGTGCGCGTGAGGCGAAGGTTCGTAACCGTGAACTGCGGGGCCATCCCCGACGGGCTTATCGAGTCCGAGCTCTTCGGCCACGTGAAGGGATCGTTCACGGGCGCAATTGCGGACAAGAAAGGACTGGTCGAAGAAGCGGACAAGGGCACGCTGTTCCTCGACGAGATCGGCGAACTTTCGGCGCCGCTCCAGGTGAAGCTTTTGCGCGTCCTGCAGGAAGGGGAGTTCACGCGCATCGGCGATACGCAGACGAGGAAGGTCAATGTGCGCGTCGTGGCCGCCACGAACAAGGACTTGAAAAAGGCGATCGCGGACAAGAGCTTCCGGGAGGACCTCTACTACCGTTTGAACGTGATCCCCATCGAGCTGCCCCCGCTCCGGAGGAGGCAGGAAGACATCCCACAACTCGTGAACCACTTCATCGAGAAGCACAAGGCCAAAGCGCCCGAAAAGAACATCACCGGCATTGCAAAAGACGCCATGCAGGCGCTGCTCGCCTACCACTTCCCGGGCAATGTGCGGGAACTCGAGAATTCCATCGAATATGCCATTGCTTTTACCGCGGGTCCGGTCATTCAGAGGGA
>Ga0326726_10002805_pt1 | contig 15965 bp, 18 predicted proteins | sample MHFenrmetagenome_2_FD_207603 | JGI IMG/M metagenome (GOLD analysis project Ga0326726, IMG submission 207603) | Lab enriched peat soil microbial communities from Michigan Hollow, Ithaca, NY, United States - MHF15MN | ecosystem: Environmental > Terrestrial > Soil > Wetlands > Peat | place: USA... | reverse complement strand
CGCCGCCGCCGCAACCGGCGGAATTGCTGTCGTCCAGGTTCTTCCAGGACTGTCTGGCCAAGTGGAAGCAGGAGTTCGATCACATCCTGATTGACACGCCACCGGTGCTGTCAGTGACCGACGCGGTGGTGCTCTCGGTGTATGCCGATTCAGTGGTGCTGGTGGTGCGCTCCGACGTCACCACCAAGAACGCACTGCGGCAGGCCCGCGACCTGCTGCTGCAGGTGAACGCGCGGGTTACGGGCACGCTGCTGAACGGGGTGGATCTGACCTCGCCCGGGTCCTACTACTATTACTATTCGTACGGCTACGGGCAGAAGAACCGCTACTACAACGAATCGCGGAAAAGCTGAAGGCTACCGGCCGGGCCCAGCTCACCTCTGAACGCAAAGGCGTGGCCGTGCATTTCGTATGCTCATCAGATTGCATTCTCCGGGACGCAAGTTCCTGTTCGGCGTGCTCTGCCTCAGCCTGATCGCAGGATACGGGTATCGGGCCGGGCGCAGCTACCTGGTGTCCCAGATGGGAGAAAGCACCGACCCGGAAGTGCTGGAACGGGCGGTGCGCCTGGAACCGAGCGACGCCGACGCATGGTACCGGCTAAGCCGGGTGCGCTCCATCCTGATGCAGGACATTCCGGGCTCGATCCCCGCGCTGCAGCGGGCGATCGCGCTGGATCCACGGCATGCCCGCTACTGGCTGGACCTGGGCCTGGCGTACCAGTATACGGGCGACAGCAAGGCGCAACGCAACGCCATCGAAACCGCGGTCCGGCTGGACGCGCATGATCCCGATATCGCATGGGAGGCCGGGAACTTTTATTTGATTGCCGGGGACACCGACCAGGCGTTGAAGCTGTTCCGGGTGGCGGTGGAGGGAGATCCGACCCAGAAACATCTTGCGCGAGCCGGCATGCTCAGCCTGCGCGCGACCCATAACGATTATGTGCGTGTGCTCAATGAGGTGGTGCCGCGCAATCCGCGCCTCTACCTGGGGTACGTCGATTTCTTGGTGAGCATTCGTCAGTACGAATTATCGGACATGGTGTGGTCGCGGACGATCGAACTGGGAATGCATGTGAAGCCGGAGTTTGCCAAGGTATATCTGAAATCGCTGGTGCAACGGAATGACTCGCAGCGGGCGCGGAACGCGTGGAACAACCTGGCGAAGATCGATCCCGAAATGCAGCCTTACACCTATTCGGACAACCTGATCGTCAACGGCGGATTCGAGAACAACATCCTCAACTTCGGATTCGACTGGGAATACGGGCGCAAGGAGAACGTGGCGCTGGAAATTGACAACGAGCTGTTTCACGGGGGCAACCACGCGCTGCTGATGACGTTCAGCGGACAGCCGGTGGCCGACATCGGACTGCGGCAGACGGTGCCGGTGGAGGGAAATGAGTGCTATGAGTTGTCCGGGTTTCTGCGCACTAGCGAACTGGACGGGGTGAGCGGACCGCGAATCGCGCTGCGTGAGGTGAAGACGTCGCGCAGCTACGCGCTGTCCGACAACATCACCGGCACGCATGGATGGGAAGAGGTCCGCAAGACCTTCCGCACCGACCCGGAGACACACTTTCTGGAACTGGCGATCGTGCGCGAGCGTCCGGAGACGGCGATCCGCGGACGCGCGTGGGCCGATGACCTGCGCCTGAGGCGCGTGGGCCAGGAGGCGTGCCGGTGAAAACACCTGTGTCGGTGGTGGTGCGCCATAAACCGTCGGGCCTGACGTGGCCGGACACGCAAGACCGCGCGGATGTGTGGGACCACCTGCTGGTGCTGGGCCTGGGACTGGTGCTGGCGCTGGCCGTGCTGGCGTTCGGCGCCACCGAGCCGTGGTCGGAGTTCATGCTGGAGTGCGGCGCCACGGCTTTGTTTGCGCTGTGGGCGGTGCAGCAATTTTTGGCGGGCGAAATGAGGCTCCGGCCAAGCCCGCTGTACTTGCCGGTGCTCGCCTTCGCGCTGCTGGTGTGCGCGCAATTGGCGTTGGGAATTTCGGCGTACGGTTACGCAACCCGGCTGGAGGCCTACCGATACGTGGCGTACGGACTGCTGATGTTCGTCGCGGTGCAGGGCTTGCATAACCGGCAGCAGATTCAGCGATTCCTGTTCGGCATGACGACGTTTGGATTTCTGCTGGCGGGGTTTGCGATTGTGCAGGATCTGACGTCCAACGGAAAAATTTACTGGGTGAAGCGTCCGCTGCACATGGCGTACTTTTTTGGGCCGTATGTGAACCATAGTCACTGGGCGGGGCTGATGGAGATGCTGACGCCGCTGCCGCTGGCGCTAATGATGAGACGCCGCGCCACGCCACCTCAAAAAATGCTGCTGGGATTTGCCGTGTTGCTGATGGCCAGCACGATCTTCCTGTCCGGGTCGCGGGGAGGGATGGTGTCGTTCGCGGCGCAGGCGGTGCTGGGGGCGGGATTGCTGCTGCTGCGCGGGCGATCGAGCGAGCGGCTGCGCGATTTGGCGATTCTGGCGGTGATCGGAGCGATCTTCCTGGCGTGGGTGGCCGGGTCGCGCCTAAGCAGCAGGATGGAGACCGAAGGCACAACGATGGGGGGCGCGCTGGAGCTGCCCTTCCGGCTGGCGATCCACAAGGACACGTTGAGCGTGTTCCGGGCGCGGCCGGTCGCGGGATGGGGACTGGGCTGCTTCACGGCCGTGTATCCGCAGTTCCAGACTTTTTATTCCGATCGGATTGTGAACGCGGCGCATAACGATTACCTGCAATTGCTGGCGGAGACGGGCGTGATCGGGTTCGGATTGATGGTGTGGTTTCTGGTGGCGATGTTTCGCTCGGCGCTGCGACGAAGCGGGCCGCCGGGATTCGTGTCGTCGGCGAAAATGACGGCGCTGCTGGGATGTTGCGGGATCCTGGTGCACAGCCTGGCGGATTTTAATCTGCAGATCGCGGCCAACGCCGCCATGTTTTACGTGCTGGCCGCATTGGCCAGCATGGAGGACGTCGAAGGCTCCTCACCATCGGTAGAGCGGCATGACGACCGCGGGCCTGAGTTGGTGCACGACATCACGCTGCTCTGACATCAGAATGGGAAGTTAGCTGAAGAATGGGAAATTAGTGCCAATCGGGGCTTCCGAAAAACACCCCAGGTCGCCCTCAGCGGACGTATGCTGAGCTTCGGTTTGTTACTCTTCGCCTATGGACAAGCTGCGCGATCTGCGCGTCAACCTACAGCTCGATGTGAAGGTTTGGGGCCTGGATGCGTCGGGCAACCCCTTCCGCCACGTGGCCCGAACAGTTGAAATAGGCGCGCTGGGCGCCAGGATTTCCGGTATCAGCGGTGTTCAGGAAAACGATGTCATCGGCGTCCAGCACGGTAATGAAAAGGCGCGCTTTCGTGTCGTCTGGACCGGCGCTCCGGGAAGTGAACAACAAGGTCTGGTGGGTGTGGAGTGCGTAGAGCCAGGCAAGTGTATCTGGACGGCGGCCCTGGAGTCAGCCCAAAGCACGACATCGGCGGCTGGCCAACAAGGCCTGCCCGGATCGGCGACCGCAGAACACGCGTGGCCGGCGGGGGATCGACGGCGATATCCGCGGTATCCATGTTCCGGCACGATCACACTCCGAGAAGAAACTGGTACACCGGCCGGTGCGATGAGACTGGTGGACCTGAGTCTCGGCGGTTGCTATGGCGAAAGCTTGTCCCCGTTGCCCGTCGGCGCCGCGGTGGCTTTAACGTTGAACGCAGGCGAGGTGGGGATCAGCGCCAAAGCCGTGGTTCGAACCCGTCATGTTGCGATGGGCAATGGATTCGCCTTTACCGAGATCGGTCCCGACGAATGGAAGAAACTCGCCCAACTGGTCCAGCAGCTTGGATCCGGAAACGTGGTTTCCAATGCGGCGTCCCATCCTGAAATGATCGATGGTCTCGAGGCGCTGATTACCATTCTTCAAAGAAAAGGCGTGCTTTCGCGCAACGAAGTTGTCATTGAACTGGAGAGAAGGCGGTCGGCACATTGAAGTGCCGATTCGTCCGTCCGGGATTTTTCTAGGGATCAAGTCGACCCGGAACAGTAGGACGAAGGACGATTTTGTGACGCAAGATTCTGCCGCAAGGGGACGAGGGAACACCGGACCTTCCATAGCTCGGCGTAGAAGCGATCGGGTCGCGCTGCCGGTTCCGGTTCAGGTATCCGGGACAGACCTTTCAGGCAACGATTTTCTCCAAGAGACAAGCATGAAGCAGGTGGCGCGATACGGTGGGAGCGTCCTGCTCAAGGCTGCACTTGGCCCTGGACAGGTGATCACCCTGCGACATTTAGTCAGAAAAAGTGAAGTGCGCGCACGGACCGTAGGACAGCTCGGAATTCAGGCGGAGGCGCGTGTGTACGGAATCGCTTTCCTGGAACCCCGGGAGACTTTTTGGGGAATCCATTTTCCTCCCTATAGCGAAGGCGACGACTGTTTGACCAGAGTCGTCATCGAGTGCGGTGTTTGCACGCGACGCGAGATCGTGCCCTTGAACGAGATGGAACTGGAAGTATTCGAGGCGAATGATCGAATCTCGCGTAGTTGCGAGAGCTGCCACCAATGGACATTCTGGACCCTGGCGAACGGCGAGCGGACAGCAACATCACCGTCACCTTCCGATGGAATACTCCCACCAGCAGGCGGTGAAACTCCACCAGTTGCTTACGCCCGCCGGCGCCGCTATCCGCGTTTACGAGTGAACCTGAAGGGCGGCATCGTGTTGGACGGCGAACCAGAAACCGTTGTTGCTGTTCTCGATATGTCTCGCGGTGGACTCCGGTTCCGGACACATCAGGCGTACAGCGTCGAGCAGTGGGTGCAGGTGGCGGCGCCATACACCCTTGCCGCCGGCAACATCTTTCAGCCGGGACGAATCGTGTGGAGGAGGGAACACGAGGTCCCGATGTTCGAGTATGGCCTAAAGTACGTGAAGAATTGAAGTGCAACCGTGAGATTTTCCTCTCCACCCAAGTGATGTCGCGGTGAAATTAGCTGACCGGGTGGGTGACGACTTCCACGGCCTCGCAGCACTTGGCAGTGCGCACGCGGCGGTAGAGCAGCGGCCCGGACAGGACCGCCAGCAAGGCCCGCCAGCGGGGCACTATGGAGCCGGGCACGCGGGTGGCAGGATCGCGCCAACTGCGCCGCCGGCCAAGCATGCCTTCCAACACAAAACGCAGCAGAGGAGCGCGGTAGCGGGGCTGCTCACTCCACAACATGGAGATGTAGGCGGCGGTGGCGCGCAGCTCTTTCAGGCAGCGGTTGCGCAACTCCGAGGCGGTCACCGGCAGGGGATGACGAACTACAGCGGCGGGCGTGTAGACCACAGCATAACCGCGGTCAATCAGGGAAAAGAAGGCGTGGTGTTCTTCCCCGCCGTGCAGCGGGCCGCCGCGTCCCAGGCGCTCATCGAAACCGGGCCAGACGTTAAAGGCAGCGCGGCGGAAGGCCATGTTGTTGCCGTCGCCGAGAGCGCCGAAATTAGCCAATTCGAACCAGTCCGCGGTACGGCTGTCCACGCGGCGGCGTTGTGGACGGCGGGAGTCGCGCGCGGCAGCGTAGTGCCAGGGCTCGACACCTTCCTCGGGCATACTGCGTTCGACGCGCCCGCCAACAGCGATGACCCGCTCGTCCTGGAACTCGGCGAGTATGCGCTCCAGCCAGTCGGTCGCGGGCAGGCTGTCGTCATCGAGATAAGCGACGAGGTCGGTTTTGCAGCACCGGGCGCCGCGGTTGCGGGCGCGCGAGAGGCCAGGAACGGGCTCGACTACGCGACGCACACCGTAGCGCGCAGTGACTTCCGTTGCCGGGTGGCCGTTGGGAGCATTGTCCACTACCAGAATCTCGAAGTCGCGAATGGTCTGCTGCTCCAGCGCCTGCAACGCCCGCGCCAATACATGCGGGCGGTCGCGTGTGCAGATGACCACGGAACAACTAAGGGACGACATCACTGGGCGAAACTCCTCGGAATCGGCAAAGGCAATCCAGCGTAGTGGTGCGGATAGCATAACAAAAAGTCGTCACATTGGCCGCCCCATGGACAGGTAAGTAGATGCGACGGAGAATTAGGGGAGGGGCCTGAAAAAAGCCAGGGGAGAGTTTGCAAACACTCCTCAGCGATTCGCCAAGGTTGCGATTTGTCCCAACCCGAGTAATCTCTCGTCCGCCGTGACCAGGGTAAGACCAAGGACCCGAGCGGTCGCGGCGAGGAACCGATCTGCTGGGTCCGCGTGGGATAGCAGCAGGCTCTGGGCGGCAAGCACGATTTCATGGGTGAGCGGAGCTTCCCGCAGATGTGCCGTCGCCCGACTCAGCCACTCCTTCAAATCTTCCTGCAGGCGGATTCTGCCCTTCGCATTCAGTAGCAGCGCCTCCCACGTGCTAATCGGAGAGAGCCACAGTTCATTGTCGCGGTTCCTCAACTCGCGTTGGACACGACGTCCCAGGCGACCCGGTTCCCCCAGACTCCACAGCCAAATATGAGTGTCGAGTAAGAGGTTCAATCTTGCATCGCCTCCAGATCGCCTTGATCGATCACCGGCGAGACGATGTCGCCGAGGATCTCGAAGCTGTCGGCCATCGAGCCCAGCCAGTCTCCCGAGTCTGGCGACGGCGAGGGAGGAACGACCTCGGCGACGGGTTTACCAAACCGGGTCACGCGGATCGGCTTTTTCGTCTTGCACACGCGATCGAGGAGTGCCAAGCACTTGGCCTTGAATACCGAGATGGCGATTTCTTCCACGGCTCAAGTATCTCACGATTCCAGATCTTAAGACCATGGTCACATTGTATGGTCAGACCGCCCGTACCCAATGTCACATCCCGTCGTAGTTCGGGCCGCCGCCGCCTTCGGGCGGCACCCAGGTGATGATCTCGTAGGGATCCATGATGTCGCACGTCTTGCAGTGGACGCAGTTGGAGGCGTTAAGGTGGATCTGCTTGCCGCCGGCGGCGTCGGTGGCTTCCACCATCTCATACACGTTGGCCGGGCAGAAGTGCTGGCAGGGATTGCCAAACTCGGTGACGCAGCGCGTGTTGCAGATGTTGGTGTCGTGTATGACGAGGTGCGCGGGCTGGTCTTCTTCGTGCTTGGTGCCGGAGTGGTAAAGATCGGTGAGCTTGTCGAAGGTCAGCTTGCCGTCACCCTTGTAGTCGTTCAGCAGGTGGGCCTCGGCGCCGCCGTCGGCAGGCAGTTCGGACAATTTCTTCAGGCGGCGATGGCCGGCCCGGGAAGCATATTTTGCATGCAGGCCGCGGCCGCCAGTGACCTGCTGAAGCGCAGCATGAGCCATGCCGTGCCAGAAGCCGTGTTCGAAACCCTGATGGAAGTTGCGCACCGGCCACAGCTCCTGCCTGATCCAGCTTTTCTCGACGCGGCTGGCATAATGGTTGAGCGTGTTCTTGCTGAAATCGCCGGCGAGCAGGGCTTCCATGGCGGTTTCCGCCGCCAGCATGCCGCTCTTGATCGCCAGGTGAATTCCTTTCAGGCGCTGAGAGTTGAGGAAGCCGGCGGAGTCGCCGAGGATCATCCATCCGTCGCCGGCCAGCGGCGGGATGGACCACCATCCGCCGTAGGGCAGCGACTTGGCGCCATAGCGGATCATGTGGCCGCCCTCGAGCAGCCTGGCGATGAACGGATGTTTCTTGAATTCCTGGAGCGCGCGCTGGGGATCGAGGCGCGGATCGGGATAGTCGAGGCCAGTGACGAAACCGAGCGAGACGACATTGTCCTTGCCACCGTAGATCCATGCGCCGCCGTACTCGCGAGAGGTCAGCGGCCAGCCCATGGTGTAGATGACTTCCCCGGGAGCGACGCGTCTCGCGGGCACTTCCCACAACTCCTTCACGCCGACGCCGTAAGTCTGCGGGTTGCGGTTCCTATCGAGTTGAAAACGCCCGACGAGCTGCTTGGTGAGCGAGCCGCGAGTGCCTTCGGCGAGGATGACGACCTTGGATTTCAGGTCATACCCAGGTTCGAAGTTCGCTTTCGGCTGGCCGGTTTTGTCCACGCCCTTGTCGTCGGTGCGAACGCCGACGACGCGATCGCCTTCGATCAACAGCTCCGAGCCGGCAAAGCCGGTGAAGATGGTGATGCCGGTGGCTTCGACTTTTTCGCCCATCCACTTGGCGAAGCGGTTGAGCGAGATGACGTAGTTGCCGTGGTCACGCATGGGCGGCGGAGTGATGGGGAACTTGAACTTTCCCGTGCGCGTGAGGAAATACACCGCTTCTTTGCTGACCGGCGCATCCAGGGGCGCTTCCTTTTCGAAGTCGGGGAGCAGTTCGCGCATGGAGCGGGGATCGAGCAACGCGCCGGAGAGGCAATGCTGGCCGATCTCGCGGGCTTTCTCGAGGACGTAGATGTTTTCCTTGGAGAGCGGCGCGCCGGGGTGCTTGGCATTGTGCTCGTCAATGAGCTGCGACAGACGCAGCGCACACGCCAGACCGGCGGGCCCGCCGCCGACGATGACAATGTCGGCTTCCATTTGGGGGCGCTCGATACCTTCCAACGGCTTTCTAAAAACAATCATCGATGTAGTTTCGCCCTCGCGATCTAGCGCGGGCGAGAAATCTCCAAATTTCGACAAATTTTGATTACGACTGTTTCTCTGATTTCGCGGTGTCGCGGGACGGCGGAGGTCTTGCGCGCCGCGGGATTGAAATAGATAGAGTGGTTGCCGCCTTCACGATCCAAGTAGCAACCGTGTTGCTCCAGATGGCGAATGAGATCGATCCGTTTCAATTAGGCGGTAACCGAGATTTTCTCGCGCAACACTTTCCGCACCGGAACGGGGGTCCCCAACAGGTCACGATTGGCCTCGAGCACCAGTTGGAGCGCTTCCTTCAGATTTTCGCGCGCCTCTTCCAGAGTGTCGCCTTGTGTCACAGCGCCCGGCACTTCCTCCACGTACGCGCAATAGCCGCCGCCCTCCGATTCGAGCACCTCTTCATAGATGGCTGTAAATGTAAACTCCATGCAAGTATTTTACCCTCCGGCCTTCGCTTTCTTTACTTCTTCAACCAACGGGGCGGAACGCCGCTTTTTAATTTCGCCTACCGTTGTGGCGGTTCGGGGATGTCGAGATCGCGGCAAATGTTCCGCGCCGTGAACCTGTTGATCTCTCGATGGCGCGGCACGGCGGTAAAGCGTGTTCGCTCTCGGTTGGCATAAATCGAATGCTTTCCGGTATCCCGCACAAGGTCACATCGGTGAGCCTGCAGGTGTCGCAGCAAATCAGTCCGCTTCACGAGAGAGCTAGCCTACGGCAACCGTAATTTTTTCTCGAATGACCTTGTGGCCGGAAGTCTCTTCGCCGAGTATTTCCCGACGGGCAGCGAGGAGCTCTCGAATGGCATCCTTCAAGTTCTCTCGTGCTTCCTCAAGCGTCTCGCCCTGCGTGTTGGCGCCAGGGAGTTCCTCGACATAAGCAGCGTAGCCGCCACCCTCTTCGCCTGGAACCTCCTCGAATACGGCAGTAAGGGTCAGATCCATATAGTTTCCTCGGGTAGGCGAACGGCTCACCTGTCATCGACCTTCACGGATCAAATCAACCGAGTCATCGAGCATCCCGACACGCCTTCGAATACGCTCGCGGCGGGCGCGAATGCGCTCCATCAGCGCGTCGGGCTTACGTCCCTTTACTCTGCTGTTGTCCCTCCTCCATTGCTCGATAATGCCATCGAGATCGAGTTCGGAGTTGTGCGATTTGCTCGCCATACGTGCAGCAACGCAAAACATCCTACATGCCCTTCGCTTTTTTCACTTCCTCAATCAACGGCGGAACCAGGTCAAAAAGATTGCCAACTACGCCGAAATCGGCGACTTCGAAGATCGGCGCTTCCGCATCCTTATTGACCGCCACGATAGTGCGCGAGCCCTTCATGCCGACAATGTGCTGGATGGCGCCGCTGATGCCGAGCGCCAGATACAGCTTGGGCGCAACCGTCTGCCCCGAGGATCCGACCTGGCGGTCCATCGGCAGCCAGCCGGAATCGCAGATGGGACGCGAGGCCGCCAGTTCCCCGCCCAGTGCGTCGGCCAATTGCCTGGCGAGATCAATGTTCTTCTGTTCCTTAATGCCGCGACCGACGGCAACGATGATCTCCGCCTGGGTGAGGTCCACGGCCTGCTTGGCTTCCTTGAACGGGGCTTCCGGTCGCGTGCGAATAACGCCATCGCCGATTTCCGCCGCGACGGTTTCGACGGGCGCGGCGGCGGCGCCGGCTTCCGCTTTGTCGCCACGGAAGGCGCCGGTCTGGAAGGTCGCGAGGTACGGCGGATCGCCTCCGAGCGCAACGTCGGCGGCAAACTTGCCTTGGAACATCTGGCGCGTGAACAGCAGGTCGTTACCGTGCTTGCGGAAGCCGGTGCAGTCGCTCACCAGGGAGCGACCAAGCGCGGTGGCCAGTTGCGGCGCGAAGTCGCGGACCTGATAGGTATGCGGCATCAGCACCAGTCGCGGCTGGCGCTGGGAGACGAATTGCTTGAGTGCGGCGACGAAGCCGTCCGGAGTGTACGGTTCCAGCTTGGGGGATCCCACCGCGTAAACCTTCGCCACCTTCTTGCTCGCGATTTCCTTGGCGATGTCGCCAACGCCGCTGCCGACCACGGCGGCTTCCAACGTCCAGCCGGTTTCGGCGGCGATGGCCTGCGCGCCCGCAATGGTTTCCAACGAGACCCGGTTCAGCTTGCCTTCGCGTTGCTCGACAACCACCAGGATCGTGTCAGACATGTTTCCCTGCTCTCTCTGGGTCGCTTTCCCGTGCGTATCTACTCAGGTTTGGCCCGGATGATGTAGCCGGCCACGATAAGCACCAGCCCCAACACGGCTAGCGGCCCCATGAGCGCGATGAAGGCCGTCTTGTGCCCCAGTTTCAGACCGGCGGGCAGAAAAAACAGGATGAGAACATCAAAGAACAAGATCATCCCGCCGATGATCAGAAGGCCGAGGCCTTTCTCTCGCGAGCGTTCTGCATCGGGCGCCACAGCGCACCTTCCGTTGTAGCCGAGGTACGAAATTATCAGCAGCGCTGGCCGGCGGCGAAGAAGCGGATCAGGTGGTCACGCTCGGTTTCAGATCACTCGCGCCTCGTCCCGCAACTTCTCGACCAGCTTCTTCGCGACTTCCCCTGGACCACCTTGCAGCATTTCGGTCTTCTTGGTCTTCTCCGGTACATAGAGCCGCCGAATCTGCTGCAGGTTGGGGCCCAGGACCGATTGCACATCCGCCAGCGTGACCTTTTTCAGCGGCTTGTTCTTAGCCTGCTTGATCCCGATCAGCGTGGCGTAGCGCAGCTTGTTGATGCCGGACTGTATGGTCAGCACCGCCGGCACCGGCATGTCCACGTATTGGAAGAACCCGGCCTCGAGTTCGCGCTTGACGCGGATGCCGCCGTCCTTCTTCTCGATCTGCATGATGATGGTGGCGTGGGGCCAGCCCAGCAACTCCGCCAAGATGACACCCGTCTGCGCGAAGCCGTAATCATCGGATTGCAGGCCGGTGAAGATGAGGTCGAAACTCTCGTCTTTAATAGCGGCGGCAAAAGCGCGCGCGGTGTTGAAGGCGTCCAGGCCGACAAAACCCGCGTCTTCGAGGTGAATAGCGCGATCGGCGCCCTTGGCCAGCGCCTCGCGCAAAACCTGCTGGGCGCGCGCCGGTCCGGCGGTGATCGCCACAACCTCGCCACCATGCTTTTCCTTCTGACGAAGAGCTTCTTCCAGCGCGTAAGCGTCGGGTTCGTTCACCTCGTAAGAGACGTCTTCGCGAATCCAGGTTCCGGTCTCGTTCAGCTTCAGGGGAGCATCTTTCTGCGGAACCTGCTTCATGCAGACCAGGATTTTCAAGCCACACCTCGTGGAAACTGCCGCCGCAGACGATTTCATCGGCTGAGGGGCAAACGGGTAAGTATAAATGACGCGGACAGGGCATCAAAGGATGGAGTCGAGATGCCAAACTCGTCCGGAACCAAAACGGAAATGCCCCGGCCAAAACCGAGGGCAGTTGATCGTCAGCGATAGTGTGAGGCGAAGTTGCCTTATTCAATGAAAGCGACGGACTGCACGCCGGAAACCTCGAAACGCTTGCGGCAGCGCACGTTCTTGCACATCACCATGTCGTCGCGACGGACCATATAAGAGCGGGCTTTGGCGAACTTGGCGCGGTCGCGCTCGTCGGCGCGCGGCGGCAACTGGCGCTTCTTGGTGCGCACGATCCAGCCCAACTCGTATTCCCCGGGCTGGCGGCAATGAGGACAGTTGAGAGTGAACGATTTCTTGTCCTGCCGCTCGTCGTAGAACTCGCGCTCGTCCATGCTCACCTCGCCGCGGTTGCGGGAAAATTATTGCACAAGGAGAGGTGAGCCGGGTTGGCGTATTCTGTTCTGGCCAATGGCGAAGAAGAAAAAACCGAAGCCGTTTCGCGCGGTGACGGCGGTGAAGTCGCTGGCGCGAGAGCAGATTGGCGCACCTCCGCCGACACGATTCGTGCCCGACGCAACCAAGAAAAGCAAGCCGAAGCACAAGCCGACGCTGCCCAAAATCCTCGGGGATCCCGACGCGCAGGTGTAATCCTGGGTTTGCCCCGCTACGGAAGCGTGGATACAATATGAAGACGCGTAGGCGCGTAGCTCAGTTGGTTAGAGCGCTACCTTGACACGGTAGAGGTCTGGGGTTCGAGTCCCCACGTGCCTACCATTTTTGTTGACATGGCGGCTGTGTACATCCTCCAGGGCATTACTACCGGAAACTAATACATCGGTTCGGCCAATGACCGCCTCGCCGCTTTTCCGAACACGACCGTCAGCACAGCCCCTACACCCGAGGACGCGGTCCCTGGACATTGGTATACCAAGAGCATTACGAAGCTCTGGCCGAAGCATGCCGCCGTGAACGTCAATTAAAGACCTGGAAATCGCACCGTTCGATCGCGGAACTGATCCGTACTCCTCTCAAGGGTTAGAGCGTCCCGGCTGGCCGGGAAGGTCTGGGGTTCGAGTCCCCACGTGCCTACCATTATTTTCTCCCTATTAGGCGCTGCTCCCGCTGCGACATTACACTGCTCCTCGGCTCGGCCACGCCGGGGGTAACCCTCTGATGAAGAAATCGAAAATGTTGCAGGAAGTTCGGCAACAGCCCGCGGTCCTTCAACGAACCCTGCGAATCGAATTGCCGCGAGCGAACAAGCTACGGTCGTTGCTTGCAAAGAAAAGGCCCAGGCTCATCGTGCTGGTGGCGCGTGGAACCTCGGACAACGCCGCTCAATTCGGGCGTTATCTGCTGGAGATCATGACCGGCATTCCGGTTTCGCTGGCCGCGCCTTCCATTTACACGCTCTATGGAGCTTCGGTGAATCTGAAGGATGCGTTGCTGATCGCCATATCGCAATCCGGAGAGTCCACGGACACGAACCTGGTTCTGGAAAAAGCGCGGTCGCGGGGCGCTCTGACGATTGGCATTACCAATGAGCCATCGAGCACGCTGGCCGGGATCGCGGATCATGTTTTTCTGGTGGGCGCGGGGAAAGAGAAGAGCGTGGCTGCGACCAAGACCTACACCGGTCAACTGCTCATCCTGTACCTACTGGCTTACGCACTGGGCGGTCCGATTGAGATTGACGAGTTGCTGCGCGTGCCGGACTGGGCCGGTGCGGCCTTGAACCTGGAATCTGAAATCGCAGCCCGCGCCGAGCGCTACCGGCTGATGCAACATGCGGTGGTGGTGGGGCGCGGTTTGAACTATTCGAATGCCTTTGAATTTGCCCTCAAGCTGATGGAGACCTGTTACGTGGTGGCGGAGCGTTTTTCTTCCGCCGACCTGCTGCACGGGCCCATCGCCATGTTGGAGGCGGCATTCCCGGTTTTTCTGTTCGCGCCTTCGGGAGTGACCTGGCCGGGCCTGGCTGAGTTAATCAAGCTTCTGGTCAAGATCAAGGCCGAGACCATGATCATCACCGACTTGAGCCGGAGCGGCGCCGTCGGAAAACTGGCGTTGGGCAAGCTCACCAGCCACGTTTCCATTCCTCTGCGTTTAACCGCCCGCAGCGGACCGACAGACCTCTATACGCCCATCCCCTACATCATCCCGGCTCAATTGTTCGCAGCCTGTCTGGCGGAGGTCAAAGGCTTTGATCCCGATCATCCTCGTGCTTTGAAAAAAATTACGCGGACGGTGTGAATTTCGACTGGACGCGTGGCCTCGGTTTCAGGCGCCGCCCACGAAGGTCTGAATAACTTCGCCGCGCGGGGTGAGCACAACGATGTCGGCGTCCGCGCCGGGCGCGATCAGGCCTTTGCGGCCGGCAACCCCCGCGACGTGCGCGGGATTCAAGGTTGCGAGACGAACCGCATTGCGCAGATCCCAATCGGCGAAGTGCATCACGTTGCGGATGGCACGGTCGAGGGTAAGCACGCTCCCGGCCAGGCGCCCCTGATGCTCGCAGCGCTGGCCGTGCACCTCGACTTCCAGTCCCCCAAGGCGGTAGCGGCCGTCTCCCATGCCGGTGGCGCTGAGAGCGTCGGTGATGAGCACTGCCTGATCCGGCCCCTTGCAACGGAGGAACAGATCGACCACGTCGCGGTGCACGTGAATGCCGTCGGCGATAATGTCGGCGGTGAGGCGGTTGTCGGTGAGCACCGCGCCGAGAATGCCGGGCTCGCGATGATCGAGCGGGCGCATGGCGTTAAAGGTATGAGTCGCATGGCGCGCACCGGCGGCAATGGCTGCCTGAACGGGAGCGAGCGTGGAATCGCTGTGGCCCAGGCTGACACAGACACCGCGCCGCGCCGCCTCGGCAATCAGGTATTCCGCCCGGGGCAATTCCGGCGCGACGGTCATGAACGAGACTTGTCCGCGGGCTGCCTGCCACAAGCGATCGAAAAGCTGCAGGTCCGGAGCTTGCAGATGCTCCGGGGGATGCACGCCGCGCTTGGCATGGCTGAGGAACGGGCCTTCAAGATGGATGCCGAGCGGCTGTGCGCGCATGGCGCCGTCAGGCGCTCGCCGGGAAACGGTCTCGATGGCCGAGGCCAGGCGCTCCAGGGCGACAAAGGTCGCGTCCAGCGGCGCCGTCACGGTGGTCGGGAAATAGCTGGTGACCCCGGAAGCGGCGAGCGAGCGCTCGATACTTTCCAGTTCGGTGGCGGTGGCGTTCATCACGTCATGACCGGCGCCGCCGTGGATGTGAATGTCGATAAACCCCGGCGCAAGAACCGCATCCGGAAAGTCGAGCAGCCGGGCGCCGGCAGGGACTTCCGTCTGGGCGCGCGAAGTGACCTCAACGATGCGCCCATCTTCCACAATGAGCAGCGGCTGGACGATTTGTTCCAGGGGTGTGAGCAGCAGCGAGGCGGTGAGAGCGGTCTTCACAAGTCCGATGGCGAAGACGCACCATTGTACCGGAAAGGGACTCTCGCCTAAGCGCTAGAACGCATCTTCCGCTTGTTTTCTGATGTGCATTTCCCTCGCGTACGCCGGGGCGCCCGCGTAGCTGGAGGCGATGGCGGGCGCCGACTCCTGACGCAGCATGGTTCGCGCGCGATGCAGCCGCACCTTGACATTGGTCTCGCTGATGCGGAGTTGGCGAGCGGTGGTGGCGGTGTCGATTTCCTGGATGTCGCGCAAGACCAGGACGCGCCGGTAGTTTTCCGGCAGCGAGCGAATGGCCGAATTCAGCAAGTGCGCGGTTTCACGGGCACACAAGTTTTGTTCCGGGCTAGGTCCGCGGTGAACCAGCCACAACCGTTCCCGCGTCTGATCATCGTCGAGCGAAACCTCACGCCGCCGTGACCTCAACCTGGCCAACGCCCGGTAGAGCGCGATGCGCGTCAGCCAGGTGATGAAGTTGGCGCGCCCGGCGAACTGCGTCAGGTGCTGAAATGCGCTGACGTAGGTATCCTGCACCACGTCTTCGGCGTCGCTGTCGTTGCGCAGCACGGAGAGGGCCACGCGGTAGAGCAGCCTG
>Ga0326726_10002804_pt1 | contig 15969 bp, 15 predicted proteins | sample MHFenrmetagenome_2_FD_207603 | JGI IMG/M metagenome (GOLD analysis project Ga0326726, IMG submission 207603) | Lab enriched peat soil microbial communities from Michigan Hollow, Ithaca, NY, United States - MHF15MN | ecosystem: Environmental > Terrestrial > Soil > Wetlands > Peat | place: USA... | reverse complement strand
CACACTATTGCCCGCCCCATAGCGAATCCGTCGTTTGGCCGCGGGGGCCCTACGAAGAAGACTCGTCACGGAGCGAAGTCCATAGTGCCTGAGACAGAAGCGAACTTGCGTCCGATACAGTTTGTCCAGCCGGTTGTCCTGGCGTCCCGTTGGGGAGAAGCTGTGGAGAACGACGCCGTTCCGCACCACGTAGCTGCGCAGACCCATACGCCCTAATCGATAACCAAAATCCTTATCTTCGCCAAGCCCGCGGTAAAAGTCGTCGAATCCATTTGCCCGAATGGCGTCGGATCGACGGACCATGCAGTTACTTGTCGGCACGTAGTCGTAGACGACTGGCCGAGCCGACCGCGACGCACGCGGGCACCGCTGCCCGGCGTGCGCGATCGGCTTGTGTTCCCGTTGCCTGCGAGCGGAGTCTGCTTAGTCGCGCGGCGGCGCGGCCGGGGCGTTGCCGCGGCCGCCGACGCCAGGCGTCGGCACCTGGGGCGGCAGCATCTTCAGCAGCAGCGGATAGACCCAGCCGGCCGGCAGCACGCGATCCGGATCGGGACGGTAGCTGAGGTACTCGATGTGGTCCGTCACGCCGCTCCAGCCGTGCCCGACTTTGTTCGGAATGATGATGATGTCGCCCGGAACGACCCGGCGGCTGTACGCTCCTGGCCCCGCTATGCCGCCGCCACTCGGACCGTTCATCGTGTTCGGCACGCCCTGGCCGGGGCGCTGGTTGAGGATCACGCCGCCCGTCGTCAGCACGCCGGAGCCCGACGTGATGTAGTAAATCTCCGGCGTGTAGTCGTGCCACAGCATCGGCACCGGATCGCCGGGCTTTTCGTTGGTCGGTCCGCGGTGGACGATGCCGACGCCGAGGTTGTACTTGCCCATGTCCACGACGCGCAATTGACGGTCGGGCGGGTTGGCCGGCGCGTTCTTGATCACGTAATCGATCTCGGCCTTGGTGATGTCGAACGCGTACGCGGGCGCGTCTCCGGGCTGAATCTTCGCGGCGGGCGGCGGATACGCCGGTGCCTGGCCCTGCGCCGGCGCCTGTGCACCGGGGATGACCCCGTAGATCACGACGGCCGCGAGCGCCGTGGCTGCGCCAATCATTCCTTCCTTCATCTGGACCTCCTTCAGGTCGGCAAGCCTGCCGGGGCAGTTATACACCCGGGCGGAGTCAGGCGTCGCTTCGTCGCGCGAACAGGACGATGAGCCCGGCCGCGAGCCAGGCGAGTCCCACGACTTTCGCCGGCGCGCTCGCCGCGACGAGGACCCAGATCGTGACCGCCGCGCCGAGGACCGGCACGACCAGATGCGCCAACCGCGCCGTGCCTTTGCGCAAGACGACGAAGTAACCGACCACCGACGCGTGAAGCAGCGTGAACGCCGCCAACGCGCCGACGTCCACGATCGAGACGAGCACGTCGAGCCCGTCGGCTCGCCTCGCTGCCCACACCGACACCACGAGCGTCAGCACCGCCGCCGTCAGCAGCGACACCCGCGGCACGCCGCGCCGCGCATCGACCATCGCCAGCGCGCGCGGGAGACGGCCGTCGCGCGCCATGCCGAACAGCAGCCGCGCCGCCGCCGCCTGTCCGCTCATCGCTGCGAACGCCGGACCGATCGCTTTGGTGACTGCCAGCAGCGTCGCCATCCACGGCCCGATCGCCACACGAGCGAGATCGTAGAACGCCGTGCCTTGCGCGGCAGGCTGCGCGGCCAGGTCCGCAGGATTCGTCCGGCTCAACACGCCCGCGAGATAGGTCTGCGCGACGAAGAGCAGCCCCGCCGTCGCCAGGCAGAAGACGATCGCGCGTCCGACCTGACGAGCATCGCCCGCGCTCTCCTCGGCGAACGATGCGATCGCATCGAATCCCAGGAACGACAGGACCGCGACCGAAATCGCTCCGGCGATCGTGAACGCGTCGACGCCGCCGGCGGTGCCCGTGAACGGCGCCATCCAGGGTCGCGCCGGGCCGTGGGAAGCGAGCACGACGAGCGCAGACACGACGAACACCACGAGCACGACAATCTCGGCGACGAGCACGACGAATCCCGCGCGCGCCGCGACGCCGACGCCCGCCATATTGAGCGCCGTCGTCAGCGCGAACGCCAGGACCGTGAACACCCACGCGGGCACGGTGGGAATCAATGCATGCAGGGCGATCCCGCAGAAGAGGTAGGCGACCGACGGTATCAACAGATAGTCGAGCATCGCCAGCCAGCCCGCGAGAAATCCCGCGCGGCGGCCGACGCCCTCGGTGACGTACGCGAAGACGGAGCCGGCGTGCGGCACGGCCGCTGACATCTGCGCGTAGGACCATGCGGTGAACGCCATGGCGATCGTCGCGCACAAATAGACGAGCGCGACGGCGCCGCTCGTCCGCGCGTCGAGCACGCCGAAGACGCCCACGGGCGCGAGCGGTCCGATGAACAGCAGACCGTAAACGATCAGGTCGCGCCGTGACAGGCTGCGCCTCAGCACGCCCGCGCGTGATGGGTCCATGTCGGAACTGTACTCTCGTGTCGCTTTTCTGTCGCCGACGTCGATGGCCCGAGCGGGCCATTTTCACAAAATGCGTTCGCGTGAATGTCTTTCGTGACCGGAAGCGGACTACGATGCATGTTTGTTTCTGCGATGAGAGTGTCCGCTGATCTCCGGAGCTGTCCAATGTCTGAAACCTGCATGGAAGTCGACGCGTCCAACCAGATTCAAGTGGACACGACGTTCTCGACACTGCTGACGTCCGCGGACGAGGGAAATCGTCCGGCTTCGGACGCTCTGTTCTCGACGCTCTACAGAGACCTGCACCGGATGGCGCGGCGCGAGCTGGCGAAGCGTGGCGCGGGGATGACGCTCAGCGCCACAACGCTGTTACACGAAGCGTATCTGGACATCGCCGTTCGCGAGCGCGGGTTCCCGGACCGCAACCGTTTCATGGCGTACGCCTCGCGCGTGATGCGCGGTCTCATCATCGACTACGCGCGCCGCCGGCAGGCGCAGAAGCGCGGCGGGCTCTTCGAGATCACCGCGCTCAGCACCGATGTGGCCGAAGCGGTGCCCGACACCACCGAACTGACGCGGATCAGCGACGCGCTGGACGCGCTGGCGAAGATCGACGATCGGCTCGCGACGATCGTCGACCTGAAGTTCTTCTGCGGCTTCTCCTTCGGCGAAATCGCCGCCATGCAGGGCGTGTCGGAGCGCACGGTGCAGCGCGACTGGGAGAAAGGGCGGATCTTCCTGCACCAGGCCCTGCAGGAACCCGCGCCCGTCGCGTGATGTCGTCTTTGGACCGCCCTTTCCGATCCTCTGATCGGAGGGGGACACGCTCGGTGACACTCGACGGCGGCCGCTGGCACCGCATCAGCCCGCATCTCGATCTCGCGCTGGCGCTCACGCCCGGTGAACGCGACGCCTGGCTGGCGGAACTGCGGGCCGACGATCCCGCGATCGCGGCGGACGTCGCGGCGCTCCTCGATGAGCATCGCGCCCTCAGCGACGCCGGATTCCTCGACGATGGGGCCCGGGTCCTGCGAGGGCCAGACGCGTTCGAGGGCATGAGCGTGGGCGCCTACACGCTGGTGAAGCCCATCGGCCGGGGCGGCATGGGCAGCGTGTGGCTGGCGTCGAGGAGCGACGGCCGGTTCGAAGGCCAGGTGGCCGTCAAGCTCCTCAACACCGAGCTGATCGGGCGCACCGCCGGCGAACGCTTCAAGCGCGAGGGGACCATTCTTGCCCGCCTCACGCACCCGCACATCGCCCGGCTCGTCGACGCCGGCGTATCGGGGACCGGTCAGCCGTACCTGGTGCTGGAGCACGTCGGCGGCCGGTACATCGACCAGCATTGCGACGAGCACACGCTCGGGATCGACGCGCGCATCCGCCTGTTCCTCGACGTGCTGTCGGCCGTGGCGCACGCGCACGCGAACCTGATCGTGCATCGGGACCTGAAGCCGTCGAACGTGCTCGTGACGAGCGACGGCCAGGTGAAGCTGCTGGATTTCGGCATCGCGAAGCTGCTCGAAGGCGCCGAGTCGCAGCACGAGCTCACCCTCACGCACGATGCCGGCGCCGGGCTCACGCCGAAGTACGCCGCGCCGGAACAGGTGAGCGGCGGCCCCATCACGACCGCGACCGACGTCTACGCGCTCGGCGTGCTGCTCTACGGACTGCTGACCGGGAGGGATCCCGTCGGCTCGGGTGCGCTGTCGACCGCGGAGATCGTGAAGGCGATCGTCGACACAGAACCGCGCCGCATGTCGTCCGCGGTGATGGACGCGAGCGACTTCGCGCCGGAGCGGCTCGCGCTGCACGCCGCGCGACGCGCGGCGACGCCCGAGAAGCTGCGGCGCCGTCTGCTGGGCGACCTGGACACGATCGTGGCGAAGGCGCTGAAGAAGGATCCCGGCGAGCGCTACGCCTCGGTCGCCGAGTTTGCGGACGACCTCCGGCACTGCCTGAATCATCAGCCCATCACCGCGCGGCCCGACACGGTCACCTATCGCGCCGCCAAGTTCGTGCGGCGCCATCCCCGCAGTCTGGCCATCGCCCTCACGGCGATTCTTCTCCTGGGAAGCACGATTGCGTTCTACACAGTGAGGCTCGCGCATGAGCGCGACTACGCGGCCCTCGAGGCGGCCAAGGCGTCGAAGGTCAGCGAGCTGCTCCTGGGTCTGCTGACCCTCGCCGATCCGTACAGGACGCCCGACGGGAAGGAGCCGACGGTCCGCAGCCTGCTCGACATCGGCGCCGAACGTATCACGCGGGATCCCAAGGTCCAGCCGGAAGTGAAGGCGCAGGTCTTCACCGTGATCGGTCGCGTCTACCAGCGTCTCGGCCTGTTCGAGAAGGCCCTTCCGCTGCTCCACGACGCGCTGGCGCTGGGACGCCAGTCGCTGGGGCCTGAACACGTCAGCATCGCGCAGAGCCTCAATGATCTCGGCGTGCTGCACCGGGAGCACGGCGACCTCGCGGCGGCGCAGCCGCTGCTCGAAGAGAGCCTCGCGATGCGACGTCGCCTGCTCGGGAACGAAGACAAGGATGTGGCGGTGACGCTCATCGAACTCACGCGAGTCCTGCGCGACCGCGGCCTCGATGCGCAGGCGGAGCCGTTGATTCGCGAGTCGCTCGCCATTCGCCGCAAGGTATTTGGCGAGGAGCATCGCGAGGTCGCGACGAGCATGAACGACCTGGCGCTGCTGCTTTTCGGACGGGGCGATCTCGACGGCGCCGAATCGCTGTTCCGGCGAAGCCTCGAGATCAACAGGAAACTGCTCGGCCCCGACCATACCAACGTGGGCGTGTCCATGGGCAACCTGGCGCTGGTGCTCGGGGCCAGGGGCAAGCGCGCGGAGGCCGACACGCTGCTTCGCGCGGACGTGGCGATTGTGAAGAAGGCGCTCGGAGAACGGCATCCTGCCTATGCGCAGGCGCTGAACGGCCTGGCGACGGCGGCCTTCGACGACGGGCGGCTGGATGAAGCGCGCACGCTGCTCGAACAGGCGATCGCCATCGTGCAGACCCTCTTGCGCGACGACCATCCACGCCTCGTCACCTATCGCGTGAACATGGCGCGCGTGCAGATTGCGCGCCAGGAAGCCGACAAGGCCGAGCCCGCGCTTCGGCACGCGCTCGACGTGCGTCAGCATCTCTATCCATCGGGAGACTGGCGTATCGCCCAAGTCCAGAGCTTGCTCGGCGCGTCGCTCGCGGCGCAGCATCGCTACGACGAGGCGGAGCCGCTGATGGTGACCGCGTCGGCCGTGCTGCAACCGGTTCCCGGACCGCAGGCGCTTGAAGCCGCCGCCAACCGCAGCCGCCTCGCGTCGCTCTACGCGGCCCGCGATCGCGCGCGGCACACCGGCCCCGCCACACGATAGCCCTCCCGCACTGACGCGTGTCGCCTTCGGGCGGCCGTTCGCGATCTCTCTGATAGGGGCGCTACAAGAGCGTTCCCTTGATCTGCTTGGGCGCACGTGCCCGCGAGGAGAAGTGATGGCGACGGCGACGATGACAATGACACCGGAAATGGCCGCGCTGAAGACGCGGCTCAAGATCACCTGGGAGTCGGGCGACTACGGCGTGTTCGCACAGTACCTCGAGAAGGGCGCGCTCGAATTCTTCAATCGCCTGAACATCCTGAAGGGCACCGAGCTCCTGGATGTCGCGTGCGGCGCCGGGCAGCTTTCGCTGCCGGCGGCCAGAAACGGGATCAAGGTCACCGGGCTCGACCTTGCCGCGAATCTCGTTCAGCAGGCGCGACGCAAGGCTGCCGCCGAACGGCTCGATATTCGATTCGACCAGGGCGATGCGGAGGACCTCCCGTATCCGGATGCATCGTTCGACGTGGTGATGAGCCTGATCGGATCGATGTTCGCGCCGCGGCCGGAACTCGTCGCGTCCGAAATGACCCGGGTGTGCAGGCCGGGCGGCCGGATCGTGATGGGCAACTGGACGCCCGCCGGCCACGTCGGCCAGATGTTCAGAATCATCGGCCAGCATGTGCCGCCCGCGTCGTTTCCGTCGCCGCTCCTCTGGGGCGACCCGCTGACCTGCCGCGAGCGTTTCGGCGCCGCCGTGACGGACGTGAAGATCAGACGTTACATGTATCCGTTCGAGTATCCGTTTGCGCCGGACAAGGTCGTCGACTTCTTCGCCGATTACTACGGGCCGACCAATCGCGCGCACGCGTCGCTTGGCGACGAGGCCCGGAAGACGCTGCACGACGATCTGACCGCGCTCTGGACGCGGAACAACCTCGAGACCGACGGCACGACGTGGGTCGAGTCGGAGTACATCGAAGTCATCGGCACGCGGGTGTAGGCCATGAGCACTCGTGGCATCGCGGCCGTCCTGGCCGTGTGGTGCGTGTGCGGCGTCGCCGCCGCTCACGCCCACGAACCCGAGCATTTTGCCGTCAGCCTTCGCCTTCACGTCGATCGCTCGATCGCGTCCAGGCTCGACACGCGCGTCCTCGAAGAAGAGACGGCGAGCATCTGGAGACCGTACGGGGTGCAACTCGAGTGGACCGACGCGCGCACCGCGGAAACCGCGGCAAATGGCTTCGCGCTGGACGTGAGCCTCGAGCCGCGGATTGAACAGAGCGAACGGCGGCCATGGGCGACAGTTCTGGGGAGCGCGCGCGTCGATCTGGACTCGCCGGGCCGGCAGCCGATTCGCGTATCTGTCGATGCCACGGAGAGCGTGTTGAACCTCAGGAGGGGCTTAGGACTCAGCGGTTTCGTCACCGATCGGGAGCTGGCGCGCGGGCTCGGGCGCGTGCTCGCGCACGAAATCGGGCACGTGCTCCTCGGCGCGCCCTATCACGACGATGCAGGGCTGATGCGCGCAGTGTTTCTCCCGAACGAACTCGCGGAACCCGACCGCGCGCTCTTCCGATTGACGTGCACGGACGTCGCCAGGCTGAGCGCCCGGCTTCACGTGCTGACCGGAGACCCGCGTTTCGCGCGTCGTCACGGCTGGACCGGGCCCGAGTCTGTCGAGGGCTCGTATGGAATCGAGGGCCAGGAGTTAAGTGCACAGTGCGTTTCTGGGCGCACAGTGCGATGAAGGATCGAACGATGTGGAGTGGATACCCCGGCGAACTCGAAGATTGCATCGTGCTGGCGAATCACCGCCGTCTGCGCATCCGCCCGTTGCGCCCGTGCGAGGAAGGTCCAGTCCGCGAGCTCTACGGCCATCTGAGCCCTCGAACGCGGTATCTCCGATTCCTTTCTCCCATGCCGGTGTTGCCTGACTCCGTGCTGCGTCTGTTGACCGCCGTTGACTACCGTCGACGGCTGTCGCTCCTGGCGGAGGTCGAGACGGCCGAAGGCGCGGAAGTCGTGGCGCTCGGCAGCTTCGGAGCGATCGACGACAACCGCGCGGAGGTCGGGCTCGTCGTCCGCGACGATTGGCAACGGCAGGGCATCGGGACGGCGCTCGCGTCCAGAGTGATGCGGGCCGCAGAAGCCCGCGGATTCGATTGGTTCGTCGCTCACGTGCTCTGGGAGAACACCGTGATACGGAAACTCCTCAATCGCGTCGGCGACATCGTGTCGACGAAGACCCGCGACGGCGTGTGCGAGATGTTGTTCGTCCGTCGTCGGCCTGCCTAGCAGTTCAGCGCCCGCCTGGGCGGTACGTCCCTTGCGAAGTCAGATGAAGATTCGCCGGTTTGCCGGGTTTCCGGCAGGCGGATGCTCTGTTGTCCTGGCGGGGGAGGGATCCGTGGAAGACAAGAAATCGCCGGTGGAGAAGGGTGCGCACAACTGCAAGTGGGCCGAGCCGACGCTGTTCGAGCCGGCGCCGGAATGGCTCGAGGCGGAAGACAAGCCCTGGACCTGCCACCGCGACGCTGTCCCGAAACATCTGGAAACCACGGAGGTCTGCGAGGATTGCCCGCGCTGGGAGCAGCGCGACGAGACGGGACAGGTCAAGCCAAAGGTCTAGCGCTTCGCGAAGACCGTCTTCCTGCCGTCTTTAGTGAACGCGGTGACGTTATAGGGTTGTTTCGCCCCGCCTTGTTCCATGCCGGGAGAGCCCATCGGCATCCCGCCGACCGCGATTCCCACGATGGCGGGCTTCTCTTTCAGCATGCGCTGGATGTCTTCCGCCGGCACGTGTCCTTCAACGACATATCCGCCGACCTTGGCCGTGTGGCACGACTCCAGATCGGAGGGGACGCCCGATTCGATCTTGATGGCGGAGAGCCGCGAGTCGCTGACGTTGTTGACTTCCACCTGGAAGCCACGCGCCTGGAGATACTGAATCCAGGCGCCACAGCACCCTCACGTGGGGGACTTGTAGACCGTCACTGCGATGCCGCCGGGCGCGGCTGACGCGGCCCGCGTCGCGGGTTTCTGCTGAGCGGCGACCGCCCATCCGAGGCACGTGGTGAGCAGGGCCGACCCGGTGAAAACCGCGAATCGATTGCGCGTGATCGTCACGGGTTCATCGTAACACCGTGTATCCTTCTTGAGTTTTGATAAGACAGCCATCCGAACGCCGCGGCCGACGCGCGCTACTAATGAGCGTCGTCGGCCTGGGTCTGGGACTCGCGCAGGATGATCCCGCGTCGATCCGCCCGAAGCCGGGCGACCTGCTGATAAAGGTGGGAGACGCCGGCAAGACGCCGCTGGCGCCGGGCGACATTCCGCTCGCCGCGGGCTACATGATGGCGTGGGCGATGGATCCGGCAGACAAGATCGTGCGCAGCGGCTCGCGGCTCAATCAAGTCCTGCTGGTGCGGTTCGATCCCGCGTCGCTCGCCTCGGAAACCCGCGCGCGCGCCGCCGACGGCGTCGTCGCGTACACGTCAATCTGCACGCACAACGGGTGCGACATCGACAACTGGCTGGCGAAGGAACAGCATCTGTTCTGCTCCTGCCACGAGTCGATCTTCGATCCGCGGGATGGCGCGAGGGTCGTCGACGGTCCCGCGCCGCGGGCGTTGCCCGCGCTTCCGCTGACGATTGCCGGCGGCACGCTCGTCGTCTCGAGACCATTCACCACGCCGGTCGGATACGAGAGAGGGTGATATGAAGAGGCTGATATTCACAGCGCTCCTCTGCGCGATCGTGATGGGGTTGCCGGCGCAGGCGTTGCGCGGTGGGCAGGTGATCGTCCAACGGCCGGACATCATACGGCAGGGGACGCCGCAGCTCCCGCCATCGCCCCCTCCACCGGCGCCGCCGGCGGCTCCGATGCCGTCAGTCCTGCGGAACTACGCAGCCGTGGACGCGGCGCGTCTCACGCAGCCGGCCGACGGCGACTGGCTGATGGTGCGACGGACGTACAACGGCTGGGGCTACAGCCCGCTCGATCAGATCACGCCGGCGAATGTGGCGCGCCTGCAACCCGTCTGGTCGTTCTCGACCGGCGTGACGAACGGTCACGAAGCGCCGCCGATCGTCAACAACGGCGTCATGTTCGTTGCGACGCCAGGCAATCAGGTGATCGCGATCAACGCGAAGACCGGCGCGCTGTTGTGGCGCTACAAGCGGCCGCTGCCTGAAGACGTCGTCTTGCTCCACGCCACGAGCCGCGGCGTCGCGCTCTACCGCGACAAGGTGTACTTCGCGGCGGGCGAAGCCGTGCTCGTCGCGCTCGACGCGCGCACCGGCGCAGAAGCGTGGACGACGAAGGTCGCGGAGAACAAGGACGGCTACTACATGTCCATGGCGCCGCTCGTCGCCGACGGCAAGGTGATTGTCGGCGCGTCGGGAGGCGAGACGGGCATCCGGGGATTCATCGCCGCGTTCGATCCGGACAACGGCAAGGAACTGTGGCGGACCTACACCGTGCCTGCGCCCGGTGAACCCGGCAGCGAGACGTGGCCGCAAGGCGATCAGTGGAAAACCGGCGGCGGTTCCATCTGGGTGACCGGGGCCTACGATCCGGACACGAAACTCACGTTCTGGGGCACGGGCAACGGCGGCCCATGGATGGGCGATCAGCGTCCCGGCGACAACCTCTATACCTCGTCTACGGTCGCGCTCGACGTGACGACCGGCGCTATGAAGGGCCACTTCCAGTACGACCCGAACGATTCGTGGGACTGGGACGAAGTGTCGCCGCCGATTCTCGTCGACTACCAGCGCAACGGGCGGACGATCAAGGGACTCATCGACTTTGCGCGCGACGGCTACATGTGGTTCCTCGAGCGCACGAACGGCACGATCAACTTCGTCGAAGGCCGTCCGTACGTGAAGCAGAACGTCTTCACGAGCCTTGACCCGAAGACGGGCCGGCCCAATGTCGATCCGGCTCGCCAGCCCGCCACCGGCAGGGAAGCGGAATTCTGCCCGTCGCACTGGGGCGGAAAGAACTGGCCGCCGGTCGCGTACAGCCCGAAGACGCGGATGGTCTACGTGCCGGCCAACGAGAATCTCTGCACCGCCATGATCGGAAGGCCGGTCACGTATTCGGCCGGGCGCGGTTTCACCGGCGCGACCAACAACCTGATCATCGCGCCAGGCGCCGATCACATCGGCGAAGTGCAGGCGTGGAACGTCGACACCGGTGCGCGCGTGTGGACGCATCCCTTCGCTTCGTCCATCAACTGGGGTCCCATTCTCGCGACGGGCGGAGGACTGGTGTTCAGCGGCGGCACGCAGGACCGGCTGTTCCGCGCGTTCGACGCGTCGACTGGAAACGTGCTGTGGGAATTCCCGACCAACTCCGGCATCGTCGGCCAGCCGTCGTCGTTCAGCGTGGACGGCACGCAGTACATCGCGGTGCAGTCGGGCTGGGGCATCGATTCGCGCGCGATGCAGGCGCGCTTGAATCGCATGAGGCCAGGAGACTTTCCCGAAGTGCCGGAAGGCGGAGCGATCTGGGTGTTCGCGATCAAGTAGTCATGCGGCCTCGGGCACATGAGTGAGCGCTTGAGCAATGTGCAGGCGGCCGAGGTGTGCCTGCCGACGACGGACCTGTCTGCGGATCTGGCCTTCTTCACAGACACCTTGGGATTCCGGCTCGACACGATCTTCCCTGCCGACGATCCCTCGGTTGCGACGTTGTCCGGACATGGCCTGCGCGTTCGGCTCGAGCGTGGCGCGGCCGCGGAGCCCGGCGTCCTGCGATTGCTGTGCAAGGACGCCCATGCCTTTGCCGGCGGCGAACGCGTACTGACGGCTCCCGGCGGCACGCGCATTCTCCTCGTCGACGCTGATCCGCGGCTCGAGATTCCCCCGACCGCGCATGCGTTCGTCGTCCGGCGCCTGACGGACAACGCGCCGTGGGTGATCGGCCGCGCGGGCATGCGCTATCGGGATCTGATTCCCGGCCGGCTCGGCGGCAGCATCATCGCCTCGCACATTCGCATTCCCGAGGCCGGACCCGTGCCGGACATGGTCCATTACCACACGGTCGGCTTTCAGTTGATCTTCTGCTACAGCGGCTGGGTGCGGCTGGTGTACGAAGACCAGGGTCCGCCCTTCGTGCTGCGCGCCGGCGACTGCGTGATCCAGCCGCCTCGGATTCGCCACCGCGTGCTCGAGGCGTCGGACAACCTGCAGGTCATCGAAGTCGGCGTGCCGGCCGAACACGTCACGACGCTCGATCACGAGATGGAACTGCCCACGCCGATCCTGAACCCGGACCGCGATTTCAGCGGACAGAAGTTCTGCCGCAGCGAAGCGGCGAAGGCCCACTGGCAGCCGTGGCGGCTGCGAGGATTCGAGGCGCGGGACACGGGCATCGGTGAAGCGACGGCCGGCGTCGCGTCGGTACGCATTGTCCGGGCCGTGGGCCCCATCGACGGTCAGGTCAGCAGTCACACGTCGGACATTCTGTTCACGTTCGTCCTGGCAGGGTCGCTGACGCTGCGTGCGCAAGGGCAAGACGCCCAGGCGCTCGGCGCGGGGGACGCGTACGTGATTCCGCCGTCGCTGGAGACGTCGCTCACGGACTGCTCGGCTGATCTGCAATTGCTGGAAGTGTCGCTGCCGGCCGCCTCGGCGCTCGTCTCCGTGCCATGAACGAAGAACGAATCGCGCTCAACCGCCGCCGGTTCTTCGAGTGCCTTTCCGCGCTGGGCCTCGGATCGACGCTCCTGCCGGACGCGCTCACGATCGCGGCGCAGGACGCGGAGACCGTCACCGTCGAGATGATCGAGGCCGCGCAGAGGATCGCCGGCGTCTCCTTTACGCGCGAGGAACAGCAGGCGATCGTGACGCGCGTGAACGCCACGCGCGGCTACATGGCGGGGTTTGCCGCTCTGCGCGCGGCCAATCTCGGCAACAGCACGCCACCCGCGATCGTGTTCAATCCCGTTCCGCCTGGTAAAGCACTGCCGGCCGGTCCGCGATTCCTGAACCGTCGTGAGCCGGTCGCGTCGAGGCCGGCGACCGACGAGGCGCTGGCGTTTCTTCCGGTGACGCACCTGGCGAAGCTGGTGCAGACGCGTCAAGTCACGTCAGCCGAGCTGACCGAGCTCTATCTCTCGCGCCTGACGAAATACGATCCCATCCTTCATTGCGTCGTCAGCCTCACCGCGGACCTTGCGCGTGCGCAGGCGAAGCAGGCCGACGCCGAGATCGCGGCAGGCGCCTATCGAGGTCCGCTGCACGGCATCCCGTTCGGGCTGAAGGATCTGTTCGCCGTCCGCGGGACGAAGACGACGTGGGGCGCGTCGCCGTACAAAGATCAGGTCATCGACACCGACGCCACGGTGTACACGCGGCTGAGACAGGCGGGCTCGGTCCTCGTCGCGAAGCTGTCGTCGGGCGCGCTCGCGTTGACCGCGCAATGGTTCGGCGGCGTGACGCGCAATCCCTGGAACACGCAGCAGGATGCGTCTGGCTCGTCTGCCGGGCCGGGCTCCGCAACCGCCGCAGGGCTCGTCGCGTTTTCGGTCGGGACCGACACGGGCGGATCCGTCATTCAGCCGTCCGCGCGAAACGGGCTCACCGGCATGCGGCCCACGTTCGGGCGAGTCAGCCGGTACGGCGCGATGGCGCTCGCGTGGACGCAGGATACGGTCGGCCCGATGTGCCGCTCGGCCGAGGATTGCGCGATCGTATTCAACGCCATCTACGGCCCGGACGGGAAGGACAACAGCGTCCTCGACGTGCCGTTCGGTTGGGACGCGACGGCCGACGTCCGCGCGCTGCGCGTGGGCTATCTGCGCTCGGCGTTCGGCGACGCGTCAGCCCGCCAAAACGGGGAAGAATCCCTGCGCGTCATTCGCAGCCTGGGCGTCGAGGTCGTGCCGTTCGAACTACCAGACGTCGCGATCGAGGCCATCGATTTCATCCGCTACGCTGAAACGGCCGCAGCGTTCGACGATCTCACTCGCAGCGGCCGGCTGCGCGACGTCGAACACGGCCCCGAGCAGAGCCCGCGGCCCGCCGAGATTCGGCCGGCACGTTTCATTCCGGCCGTCGAGTACATCCAGGCAAACCGGTATCGGATGCGCGTCATGGAACAGATGGACGCCGCGATGTTCGGAATCGACCTCTTCATCGGCGCCAATCTGCTGCTCACGAATCGCACGGGTCATCCGGTCATCAGCCTGCCCAACGGATTCGTCGGAGGATCTCCGACAAGTCTGCAGATGACGGGCAAGCTGTTCGGTGAACCGGAATTACTGCTGCTGGCGCACGCCATCCAGTCAAAGACCGATCATCACGAGAAACATCCTCAGCTGTAGATTTCAGATTTCAGATTGAATGCGTCAGACTTCAGACTTCAGACTTCAGACTTTCAAGTACCCATCGTCGACACGGCCTGAACCTTCCACGCGTTGTCACGACGCACGACGAGGACCACGGCCTCGTATTGTGAGAACACCTGACCGTCCCGGCCGAGCCGGCTGTATGTGATCGCGACGTTCACCCCGTTCGCGCTGACCTGCGCGACTTCCGCCTGATCCAGCCGCGTCTGATACCACGTCCGCTGCCGCCCGGCCTCGGAGCCTGCGGTGAATTCCGCCGCCGAGTTCCATACCTCGAGCGCGTCGTCGCCCATCCGCACGAAGGGATAGTGCAGCGACGTGGCGACGATTCCAGTGGGCCCGGCGGCGAAGCGGGACTGGATGCCCCAGCGCCCGCCCTGATTCGTGACGATGTAGGTGACGCTCGTGCCGACCATCTCCTTGCCGTCCGCGGTATAGCGGAGCCAGCTTCCGGCCACGTGCACTTTGTCGACGCCAATCTGCAGCACGCGCCGCGTCGTCCACTCGGAGTGATGCCAGCCGGTCGCCAGCGTCTGGGCGAAGTTGACGCTCGCGGCGTACTGCTCCGGCGTCTTGAACAGCTCGAACGCGCCCGGGCCTGGCCGGACGTGCGGAAAGCCGAGGGACGTCGCCCAGCGCTGCGGATCGCGCGAGTTCCACGTCTCGAGGTAGCGATCGAGCGCCTGCAGCGCGAGGTGCACGCGCAGGTCCGCGGCGTCTTTGCTCAGCGGGCCGAGCGGCGTCTGTGCCGCCAGCACGGAAGCGCCGATAACACCCAGCACGGTCCACACCAGAAACGCGCGAAAGAGAGAACACATCGATTTCACGAGCGTGAGTATATATTTGCGCGGGCCGGTCGAGAGCATGGTGATCAGATTCATCGGCGACATCTTTGCGACGGCGGAGGCGGCGGGGCGTCCGGTCGTCTCGCTCGAGTTCTTTCCGACGAAGTCTCCTGAGGCGGAACGGATGCTGCTGGAGAAGACCATTCCGGCGCTGCACGCGCTGCATCCCGACTTCTGCTCGGTGACGTACGGCGCCGGCGGCGGCACGCGACAGACCACGCTGACGATCGTCGACCGGATTCAGCGCGAGCACCAGATCACGGCCATGGCGCATCTGACGTGCGTCAACGCGACGGCCGACGAGACCCGCGCCGTCCTCGAGCAGGCGCGCGCGCTCGGCGTCAAGAACATCCTCGCGCTGCGTGGCGATCCGCCGCCGGGCGCCAGCGAGTTCGCCAGGACCGCCGGCGGTTTCGAGTACTCGTATCAGCTCGTGCAGTACGTCCGTGAGTTCGGCGGCTTCTCGATTGGCGTCGCCGGATTTCCCGAGGGCCACATCGACTGCACGGAAGGGAAGCCCGTCGACTGGCGGCGGCTGAAGGCCAAGCTCGACAGCGGCGCGGACTTCGTCATCACGCAGTTGTTCTTCGACAACAGTCACTACTTCGAGATGCGGGACTTTCTGGCCGGGCTCGGCGTCACGGCGCCAATCGTGCCCGGTATCCTGCCGATTCTGAGTACACACCAGATCAAACGGTTCGTCGCGCTGTGCGGCGCCGGTCTGCCGCAACCGCTGCTGTCAGAATTGGAAAAGCACCACGACGATGACGAGGCGGTCACACAACTCGGCATCGAGTACGCGTCGAGGCAATGCGAGGAGCTGCTGCGCGGCGGCGCGCCGGGCCTTCACTTCTATACGCTCAACAGGAGCAGATCGACGACAGCCGTGGTGAAGAACCTCGGCCTCGACCGGCGCGTCTGATGCCTGCCTGCGGCGCGGA
>Ga0326726_10002803_pt1 | contig 15969 bp, 13 predicted proteins | sample MHFenrmetagenome_2_FD_207603 | JGI IMG/M metagenome (GOLD analysis project Ga0326726, IMG submission 207603) | Lab enriched peat soil microbial communities from Michigan Hollow, Ithaca, NY, United States - MHF15MN | ecosystem: Environmental > Terrestrial > Soil > Wetlands > Peat | place: USA... | reverse complement strand
GAGAGGAACCAGAGCGCGCTTTGCCGTTGGTAATTGCTGCCCTGTTCGAACCCTTTTTCAGCTGCGGCCTGCCTGGCGAAGAAGAGGCCGTCGATTGCCGAAAAGCCTGCAATCGACCCGATCATCCAGGGGGTCATGATGCGGAGGATCTCTTCGGGTGAAGTGCCAAAGTAGTACGCGAGGAAAACACCAAGGCAGGCACCGATGATTCGGAAAATCTCAAGCAGCTTGATGATCATGATCGTGAGGGTGAATTTCAGGAAGTTACGAAAAATTGTTGCTTTCGTATTCGATCCTGACCGGGGGGCTTAGCACATCCGGAATCAATAAAACGAAAAAGACCTGCAAGCGTGAGCCTGCAGGTCCTTATACTTTATGGTACACCCGAAGGGAGTCGAACCCCTAACCTTCTGATCCGTAGTCAGATGCTCTATCCAATTGAGCTACGGGTGCAAATCGGGGCATCTTTCGCAAGATGCCCGCCTATGTAGCGTGTACGGGATTCGAACCCGTGATCTTCGCCTTGAGAGGGCGATGTCCTGGGCCACTAGACGAACACGCCATGTAATCACTTAAAACAGTGCCAGTTGGTGGGCCCTGTAGGACTTGAACCTACGACCCAGCGATTATGAGTCGCTTGCTCTGACCAACTGAGCTAAGGGCCCTCTAAGCCATGCTTTAGAGTCAAACAATGTAGTGCTTTCGATCTAATTTACAAAACATTTTTTTCAGTTATTTCGACCATTTTCAGGAAAATTCCTGGTACGAGTCACGCTCTATGTCAGCGCCGAGCGAGGTCAGCTTCTTCTCGATCTTTTCGTATCCCCGGTCGAGGTGGTAGACCCTGAGCACCTCGGTGGTTTCACCGGCGACAAGGCCTGCGAGCACGAGGCAGGCGGAGGCCCTGAGGTCGGTAGACATGACTTTGGTGCCGGTCAGCGGTTGCGGCCCGTGCACGACCGCCTGGTTGTCCAGGATCTCGATCCGGGCGCCGAGCCGGTTGAGTTCGGGAATATGGTTGAACCGTTCGTGGTAGATCTTGTCGGTGATGTGGCTTATCCCTTCCGCCTGGGTCATGAGTGCCATCCACTGGGCCTGCATGTCGGTCGGAAAGCTTGGGTAGGGTTTTGCCGTGACATCGGTCGCCTTGAGCTTTTCCGGTGCGGAGAGCGTGACGCAGTCTGCTCCGGTAGTCACGGTGCATCCTGCTTCGGAGAAGGCTCGCAGGACGGAATCAAGATGATGGGGCACGACGCCCGTGACCGTGATGTCGCCCCTGGTGATTGCCGCCGCGCAAAGCAGCGTGCCCGCCTCGATGCGGTCGAAAATGTTGTCGAACGTCACGGCCTGGAGCCGGTCGACCCCTTCGACGGTCAGGGTCGTCGTTCCGACGCCGCTGATGTTTGCTCCCATCTTCTGAAGGAAATGGCAGAGACATTCGATTTCCGGTTCGATGGCCGCGTTGCCGAGAATGGTCGTGCCTTCGGCGGTCACCGCCGCCATGAGGGCATTGCCGGTGGCTCCGACCGAGGAGATCGGGAAGTCGATGCGTGCGCCGCGGAGCTTAGAACCGATCACCTGCGCATCGATAAACCCTTTTTCGATCGTGATGCGTGCGCCGAGCTTCTCCATGGCCATGATATGCAGGTCGACGGGGCGAGGGCCGAAGGCGCATCCGCCGGGAAGCGAGACCCGGGTGTGGCCGAGTCGCGAGAGCAGTGGCCCGAGTACGTAGATCGACGCCCGCATCTTCTTGACCAGCTCGTACGGCGCCTCGATGCTCTTCAGGTCAGCCGTTGAAACACGGAGGACATTGTTTTCGAACGAGAGCTTTGCACCGAGGTATTCGAGGAGATGGCCGAAGGTCCTGACGTCCTGGAGGTCAGGTATGCGGTTGATGGTGAATGTGCCTTCGGGAGCCAGCAGGGTGGCTGCGATGACCGGCAGTGCAGAGTTCTTGGAGCCGGATGCGGCGATTGTGCCGGAAATCCGCTTTCCTCCGCGAATGACGAGTTTGTCCATAAATTCCTTTGTTACATCTAAAGCACCTATTTAATTAAATCGGGCTCAGAAGTGCAAATTAATTATTTTACATCCGGTTTCGAGCAGGCCTTCGCGCCGGTACGTCATGGACGCCGGCACGTTTCGGCAAGCAACCCTCAGTGCCAACTATTCCGAAGCTATGCGAACTTTTCCAGGAAGCCGTCACATATACCCGTTCATCCAGAAGACGCTCTGCCTTTGCCTTGTTATTGCCGCCCTTCTTGCCGTGCGACCCTCAGAGTCCTTCGCCGCCGGGAAGGAGATGACCCGGATCCTTCAGGAGCGGAGCAGGGTGGAAAGCAACCTTATCGGGCTGAAAAAGCAGTTGGAGGAGTATCAGCTCAAGCTGTCGAAGACCAAAAAGGACGAAGCCAGTTCCATGAAGGCCCTGAACAACATCAGGACGCAGATCCTGGTCTATCAGCGCCTGATCGGCGAAAACCAGACCTACCTGAACAGCCTGAACAGCCAGATCGATGCGCTGCATCAGGAGCTGGATGTGAACCGCCAGAATTACGGCCGCGTCTCTTCCGATTTTCAGCGCCTCGCCGTGGCGGCTTATAAACGGGGGGGTGACCGTGACGCCGAAACGATCTTCGCTTCCGGGTCGATGAACGATGCCCTGCTCAGGGCGAGGTACATGGGTTTCCTCTCGCAATCGGTGAGGTTCAAGGTCAATGACCTGGAGTCGAGCGCACAGCGGATACAGAGCGCGCAGGCCCAGTTGCAGGAGAGCTATCGCCAGAAGCAGTCCGCTCTGAAGGCACAGCAGGAGCAGCTCAAGGATTACGCCTCAAGGCAGAAGGAGAAGGAGACGGTGCTCAGCAGCATCAAGGAGGACCGGAAGACCTACCTCACCCGGATCACCGAAGTCAGGAGAAAGCAGCGGGAGATGCAGTCCCGGATCGAATCGCTGATCATGGCCCAGCAGGCGGTCATCCAGAAGGAGCAGGAACGGGCCCGTCAGGCCGCGCTGCAGCGCCAGCGGATTCAGCAGGCTCGTCTTGCCGAGGCGAGGCGCCTCGAGTCGATACGCCAGGAGAAGGCCGCCGCTGCCTTGCGCGCCCGCCAGCTTGCGGCCCGACTGTCCAGACAACGCCAGGTCGAACCACGCAGCACCGATGTGCATCAGGTGACCATGCCTCGCCTGAAGGAGCCCGCTGTACGGCAGCAGACACCGACGAAGCCGCTACCCGCCGTGACTACGCTTGAGCCGAAAACGGAGCCGGTCGCGAATGTCGAGCCGAAGTCGGAGCCTGTTGCAAGGACCGAGCCGGTGCCGAGTGCGGAACCGGTGAAACCACTTCCTCGCGAAGAGCCGCCGAAACTGGTGCCTGACATCGAAGAGACTGAAATCGCGAAGGTCTCAGCAGATTTCGACAGTGCCGTGAGACATCTTCCCTGGCCGGTGGTGAACGGCGTCGTCGTTCGACATTTCGGCTCCTTCAAGGACAAGGACCTGAACATCGTGACGACCAGCAACGGAATCGACATCTCCGTGCCGGTCAACAGCCCGGTCAAGGCCATCTCCGGCGGCAAGGTGGCGCAGATCGCCTATCTTCCGACCTTCGGCAACGTGGTGATCATTCGCCATCCGAAATCGTATCTTACGGTCTACGCGAATCTCTCGAGGGTCTCCGTTGCGAAGGGGGAGGTCATCAGGTCGGGCCATGCGCTCGGGGCCTCGGGCCCGATGCCCGAAGGGGGTTCGATCGTGCATTTCGAGATCTGGAAGGGAAAGGTCAAACAGAATCCTGAAAAATGGCTCAGATAACAAAGTCGGATCTATGGGGCTGAAGTGGTTGTTCATGACGATGTTTTCGGTTCTGTTCCATCCGGAAGCCTTCTGGAAGGATAACGCCGAACGACGCGAAGGGGTCAACGCGCTGAAGGATTACGCCGCACCGGTCATCGCGATGGTCCAGCTGGTCAAGCTGCCGCTGGCCGGCGTTCCGAGGTCGGCCATGATCCTGGCCATCGTCAGTTTCATCGTCGACGTGTCGGTGCTCTACCTGCTTGCCGGCGCCATCGCCTCGCTGGCCGGACGCGACCGAAGGGAGTCCCTGCAGGACGAGGTGCTGACGATGCTCTGCTATTCGCTCACTCCGGTATGGCTTATCGAACCGTTCTATTTCGCCGGGATCTGGCGCTGGCTGTTTCTCGCCGGCGGCCTCCTCTACACCTTCCTGATCCTGAAGCCCGGCATCCACGCCACGCTCGACCGCGATGTGCCGCATATCGAAGTCCTGACGGGCAAATCTGCCCTGCTCACCTTCGTGGCCACGATGGCCTCGTTCATGGCAATGACCGGACTCATCCGTATGTTCACCTCTTTTTGACCGTTACCGTATGCAACGTCACGACCTTCATCTGGATTACTCCCTGGTAGAATCCATCCTGATCGCCTTCATCCGCAATGAGATCAGGAAGTTCGGCTTCAAATCGGTCGTGCTCGGACTTTCCGGCGGCATCGATTCGGCCGTGGTGTGCGAGCTTGCGGTCCGGGCGCTCGGTCCGGAGCATGTGCTTGCGCTCATGATGCCCTACAGGACGAGCAGCGGGGAGAGCCTGGAGCACGCGAGGATGATGGTCGACCGGCTCGGCATCGAGGCGGAGGTCATGCCGGTGACCGGTGTGGTCGACGCGTTTTTCGCTGGCATGGAAGAGGCCAGCAGGCTGAGACGGGGGAACGTGATGGCCCGGGCGCGGATGCTGTTCCTCTACGACGTTTCGGCCAGGGACGGCCGCCTGGTGCTCGGAACCAGCAACAAGACCGAGCTGCTGCTCGGCTACGGAACCATGTTCGGCGACATGGCCTCCGCGGTCAACCCGATCGGCGACCTTTACAAGACCCAGCTCCGCGGGCTCGCATGGCATCTGGGCATCCCGGCTCCGCTCATCGAGAAGAGCCCTTCAGCCGACCTGTGGGAGGGGCAGAGCGACGAGGAGGACCTCGGGTTCAGCTATGAATCGGTGGACCGGCTGCTCTTCATGATGCTCGAAGAGCGCATGGAGCGCGATGCGATCCTTGCCGAAGGCATCGAGCCGGCATTCTATCAGCGGGTGAGGGGGATGGTCGTCAGGAGCCAGTACAAGCGCATGATGCCGGTCATCGCGAAGCTCTCCGGCCGCACCCCCGGCATCGATTTCAGGTATGCCCGCGACTGGCAGGAAGTGAAGTAGTTATTCAGGCGGGTTTGAACCCGCCGGACATCAGTGTTTTCCCGCATTCCATTGCCCAGGGTTTCAACCCGGGGCAATGTGAAGAGAATGTAAGAGTTGAATGTCCGTCGGGATAAATCCCTCCTGAGATTCTCCGGGTTACAACCCTATTGTCCGGTGTTCGGCTTCAGAACGATCGCAGCACCGTATCCTTCAGATAGTGCCGGTCGTCCTTTTCCGGGTAGTCCGTCGTGTAGTGCAACCCCCTCGATTCCCTCCGCTTTATCGCGCTTTCGATGATCAGGCTCGAGACCTTGATGATGTTCCTCAGTTCGATGATCTGGGGGGTGATCCTCGTCTTCTTGTAGTACGCCTCGGTCTCTTCCTTGAGGAACTCGATGCGCCTCCTGGCCCGTTCGAGGCGGAGGTCGCTCCTGACGATGCCCACGTAGTCGTTCATCACCGCCTGGGCCTCCCGCTTGTTGTGTGAGACGAGGATCCACTCTTCGGGGTTCGTGGTGCCGGAGTCGTCCCAGTCGGGGAACTGCTGGCCATGGTGGATCGAATGCAGCCGCTCCTTGATGTCGATGCTCGATCGGTGGGCGAACACGAGCGCCTCGAGCAGCGAGTTGCTCGCCAGCCGGTTAGCCCCGTGCACTCCGGTGCAACTGGTCTCGCCGCAGGCGTAAAGCCGGTTGATCGTGCTCCGCCCGTGGTCGTCAGTCCTGATGCCGCCGCAGGCGTAGTGGGCCGCCGGCACCACGGGAATCATCTCCTTCGTCATGTCGATGCCGAACTCGAGGCACGTTTCGTAGATGTTCGGGAAGTGCTCCCTGACTTTCTCGTGATCGAGATGTGTGACGTCGAGGAAAACGCATTCGTCGCCGGTCTTTTTCATTTCCGAGTCGATGGCGCGGGCCACGATATCCCTCGGCGCCAGGTTCTCCCTCCGGTCGTACCGGTGCATGAAGGCTTCGCCGTCCTTCAGGCGCAGGATGCCGCCGAAACCGCGAACGGCTTCCGAGATCAGGAACGACTTTGCTTTGGGATGGAACAGGGAGGTCGGGTGGAACTGGATGAACTCCATGTTGGCGATCTCGGCGCCGGCGCGATAGGCCATGGCCACGCCGTCGCCTGTGGCGATGTCGGGGTTGGTCGTGTGCAGGTAGACATGCCCCAGGCCGCCTGAGGCGACCATGGTGACTTTCGACATGATCTTCTTGGGGCGGTGGTTCAGGGTGTCCAGCACATAGGCCCCGTAGCAGTTGATGTCGTTGGTCTTGATGTCGAGATGGTGCTCGGTGATCAGCTCAAGGGCGTAATGGTGTTCGAGCAGGGTGATGTTCGGATGCGAGTTGACCCGATCGAGCAGGGCCGTTTCGACCTCCCGTCCGGTCAGGTCCCTGGCGTGGACGATCCTGTTGCGCGAATGCCCCCCCTCCTTGCCCAGGTCGAGCGTCTGGTCGGGACCGAGGGTGAACTCGACGCCGAGTTCGATCAGCCTGTGGATATGGGATGGCCCTTCGTTGACCAGTATGCTGACCATCTCCTGGTTGCAGAGCCCTGCGCCGGCGTCGAGGGTGTCGTTGATATGGAGCTCCGGGCGGTCGTTCCTGTCGATGGTGGCGGCGATGCCACCCTGGGCCCAGTTGGTGTTCGACGTAGAGCTCTCTTTTTTCGTGATGATCGTGACCGTGGCATGGTCGGCCATGTTGATGGCGAAATAGAGGCCTCCGATGCCGCTGCCTATTACGAGCACATCGGTTTTGAGTTCCTGTGTCATGTGGCGCGTTTGATGCGTTGCTGCGGTAGCCGCAGGCCGGAGCCCGGACGGACCGTTCCCGAAAGGAAAGATGCAATATACTCAGCGGAAGCCAAACCTTTATCCTTCCTGAGGATACATCTGAAAATCCATGGTACTCCGCTGAACCCGTGTTCACGGTCCCGTGGGGCAAAAAAAAGGGAACCCGCTTTCAATCGGGTTCCCTCGGGGTATCGTTGACTATCAGCGTGTCGCCCTGTTCAGGGCAGCAGCACGGCGCAGGAGATGACGGTCGTCCACAGGCCGGTCTCGCCTTCGGCGGACTGGGTGATGTTGTACGAGTTGATGATCTTGCCGCTCATCTTGTAGATGCCCTCGCGTTCGTCCCAATCCTTGTTGGGGTCGAACTCGATACCGAGCGTGGTGGCCAGCATCGTGGCCGCGAGATCCTCGGCATATTCGCCGGACTGCTCTGCGGTTTCACCGTAAGGGTGGTGTTCGGAGAGGTAGCCGTACTGGGTGTCGTCGGCCGGGATCGCCACGCCGACGGATGCGGTGATCAGCCGGTTGTTCTCGTTGGTCGAATTGCGGGCGAGGACTGCGAAGGTGATCTGTCCCGGGGTCAGGTGCTTCAGACCCTCCTCAACGCTGAGCCGTTCGCATTTCGGGGGAAAAATACTGGAAACCGTTACCAGATTGCATTTTTCGATCTTGGCGTCTCTCAGGGCAAGCTCGAAAGAGGAGAGATACTCTTTGTGCCTTCCGACACCCTTGGTAAAGAATACTTTTGTCGGGACAAATGACAATGCCGTTTCTCCGGATAATGGTTGAAGAAGTTGTTACCAGTTTGTGCAATTATAGGAAAAAGCGAACTCATTCAAAACGTTTTTTTCTGGTCGCCACTTTAAAAAACTTCCGCTTGCCGGCTTTGAGGATCACGGGGGTTTCGCCAAGATCGATTAAGGCGGCAATATCGGTGACCTTCGACTCTCCGGCCTGCACCGCGCCTTGCTGGATCATCCGTCGCGCTTCGGTTTTCGAGGGCGCGGCGCCGAGCTCCATCAGCAGCTCGACGAGCGGCATCCGCTCCGCGTCGAATTCGATGGTCGGGATGTCCTCGGGCGCCTGCTTCTGGACGATCACGCGGTCGAAATGCTCCTGCGCCTTCGTGGCCGCATCGGCGGTGTAGTACTGGGCGACCACCTCCCGAGCCAGATCCCGCTTGGTCTCCCTCGGATCGGAGGAGGCCCTTGCCAGCACCGACTCGATGCCTTCGCCATGCTGCGGGAGCAGCAACCGCCAGTAGGTCTCGATGAGGGTGTCCGGGATGGAGAGCATGCGACCGTACATCTCTTCCGGCGGATCGTTGAAACAGATGGCGTTGCCGAGCGACTTGGACATCTTGTCGCCGCCCGAAGTGCCGACCAGCAGCGGCATGGTCACGCACACCTGCGGTTCGATGCCGTACTCGCGCTGCAGGTCGCGTCCGACCAGGAGGTTGAACTTCTGGTCGGTGCCGCCGAGCTCCACGTCGTTCTTCAGATGCACAGAATCCATCCCCTGGGCCAGCGGGTAGAGGAACTCGTGGATCGAGATCGGCTCTCCCGAACGGTAGCGCTTCTCGAAGTCGTCGCGTTCGAGCATCCGGGCCACCGTGTAGTGGCTCGAAAGCCTGATGACGTCGGCGAACTGCATCCTGCCGAGCCAGTCGGCGTTGTAGCAGATGGTGGTCTTCACCGGGTCGAGGATCTTCGACGCCTGTTCGAAATAGGATTTGCCGTTCTCCCTCGCCTCTTCCGCCGTCAACTGCGGGCGGGTCTTGCTCTTGCCGGAGGGGTCGCCGATCATGGCCGTGAAGTCGCCGATGATCAGGATCGCCTCATGGCCGAGGTCCTGGAACTCGCGCAGCTTGCGGAGCACCACCGAGTGGCCGAGGTGCAGGTCGGGCCGCGACGGGTCGGCGCCGAGCTTGACCCTCAGCGGTTTGGCGCTCTTGAGGCTCCTCGTGATCTTCTTCTCGAGCTCGTCGACGCTGAGCACCTCGACGCTGTTGTTGACGATGACATCCAGCTGCTCCTGGAGGGTAGGGAAGTGCATAAAGGGTAACGTTATCGGCTTGGTTAATACTGTTTCCTGATCTGCTGGAGCTGGCGCTCGGCATCGCGTGACTTGATGGTCTCCCGTTTGTCGTAGAGCTTCTTGCCGCGGGCAAGGGCCAGCTCGACCTTGAGCACGCCATGGCTGTTGAAGAAGGCCTTCAGCGGTATCAGGGTCAGCCCCTTTTCGCTGATCTTCGACTCGAGCCGTTTGATCTCCTCCTTGTGCAGGAGCAGCTTCCGGCTTCGTTTCGGTTCGAGCTTGTCGAGCGTATTGAGTTCGTAGGGCGTGATCTGCATGTTCTCGAGCCACACCTCGCCGTGGTGGATCATGGCGTAGCTTTCGCTGAGGCTGGCCTTGCCCAGCCGGACCGATTTGACCTCGCTGCCGAGCAGCGCGATACCGGCCACGATCGTGTCGAAGATCTCGAATTCGAATCGCGCCTTGCGGTTCTGGATGACCGTGACGTAATTCGGTTTGGCTTGCTGTTTTGCCACCGGGCTTTCAGGTTTCGGATTCGTAGAAACTCGTCGGGATGAGGTCCCCGATGTTCAGGACAAGATAAGGGTCGAACGCCTTTTTTATCCGAACCATTTCATGAATCCCTTTTTCACCGTACATCTGCACGAGGTACTCCGATTTCAGCTTGCCGATGCCGTGTTCCGCCGACAGGGTGCCTCCCATCGCAAGCACCTCGGTGACGAGTTTCCTGTAGAGCGTCTTGGCGCGGTCGAACTCCTGCCGGTCGCGCGGCAGGATGTTGAGGTGCAGGTGCGCGTTGCCGATGTGGCCGAAGATGATGAAGGTGAATCCTTCCGCCAGGCAGGCGTCCCGGTAGAGTTCGTAAAGCTGGCGGTATTTCCCGTCGGGCACGGCCATGTCGGTGCTGACCTTCGTTTCCGCCTGGCGGCTGAGCCATTCGTTCACCAGTACCGGCAGGTGGTGCCGGAACTCGCGGAGCCCGGCGAGCCCCTCCGCGTCGACTGCCGCCCAGGAGAGATCGGCCGGTGCACCGCATGAATCCATGAGGCTCATCCAGGCTTCGAGGCACCGCTCCTCATCCGGTGCGGTCGTCTCCTCCTCGATGTAGATCGCGCCGGCGCAACCATCTGGAATGGAGGGGTATTTCCGCCTCAGGAATTCCAGGGCGCGGCTGTCGAACAGTTCGATCGCCCTTGGAGCTACTTCCGATGTTCCGGATCGGGCCTTTTCGACGAAGTCGAAGAGATCGGCTTCGCTCATGAACCAGGTCAGGCAGGCGAACACCTTCCCGGGCGCCGGGCGAAGCAGCAGGCCGGCCTCGAGGATGACGCCGAGGGTGCCCTCGGAGCCGATGAACAGGTCGACGAGGTCCATGCCGGGAGCCGTCCAGTACCCGGCGTTATGCTTCGAGGTCGCGGGCATGCCGTAGCCAGGCCTCAGGAACGACAGGGGACCGGCGACCGGCAGGTCGAGCGTGAATCGTCCTTCGGCGTCGGCGATGTGCTCTCCACGCTCGATGGCGAGGATGTCGCCCTGCGGCAGGGCGACCCTGAGGGAGGTGACATGGTTCCTGGTCGCGCCGTACCTGAACGATCGCGAGCCGGAGGAGTTGTTGGCCACGGTGCTACCGACGAAGCAGGTTTTTTCAGTCGGGTCCGGCGGGTAGAACCAGCCGGATGCGGCCGCCTTCGACTGGAGATCCTGCAGCATCGCCCCGCCCTGCACGAGGATGCGGGCGACGCCGTCGCCGAGTGGTTCGACCTCCCCGATCCGGTTCATGCGGTGCATGGCGATGACGTAATCGCCGAACGGGATCCTTCCCCCGGTGGTGCCGGTGCCGTTACCCGCGACCGTATAGCGCCTGCCGGTTTCGGCGGCATCACGGAGCAGGCCGGCGACATCCCCATCGCTTTCGGGGAAGAACACTCCGGGCGTCCATCCGCTCTTCAGGTTGCTCGTATCCTCGAGGAATCCCTCCACAGCTGCCGGTTCCTGCTTGCTAATCACCGGGGTCCTCCTCGGTCGTCACCCGGGAGCTGTCCACGACCGTGGCATGGGACTTGGCCGGCCGCTCCGAACTCAGCGAATCGCTGACCGCCTTGATCGTCGAGACGGCTTTCGTGTCCGAATAGCCGTTTTCCCCGCGGCTCTTGCCGTTCACGTAGTAGTTGATGAGTTCCCTGGCGATCGGCGCCGAGACGCTGCCGCCGAAACCCGCGTTTTCGACGAGCACCGCGATGGCGATCTTCGGATTCTCAATGGGAGCGAAGCAGATGAACCACGCGTGGTCCTGGCCGTGCGGGTTCTGAGCCGTTCCTGTTTTTCCGGCGACCGTCACCCCGGCCACCCTGGCGAGGGTTCCCGTACCCTGAAGCACGACGCCCTGCATGCCCGCCTTGACCACGTCGAACGAGCGCTGGGAAACTGAGAGCTTTCGCTCTTCATAGTTGAGCGGCACATAGGTTCCTGAGCGGGTGTCGCGATATCCGCTTACCAGGTGCGGCTGGTGCCATGTGCCGTTGTTGGCGATGGTGGCCGCGAAGTTGGCAAGCTGCAGGGGGGTCGTGTTGAGTTCGCCCTGGCCGATGCCGAGACTCACCAGGTACCCTTTCGTCCATCGTCCTGCGCCGAGCCTCCGGTCGTAGTATGCGGTCGATGGCAGTACGCCCCTCTTTTCGCCGGGCAGGTCGATTCCTTCCCTGTCGCCGAAACCGAACATCTCACCGTAATCGTGCCACTTTTCGAGCCCGACCTGGAGCATCAGCTTATAGAAGTAGACGTTGCAGGAGACGGTTATCGCCTTTGTCATGTTCACCGTGCCGTGGGCGCCTCCGTGGCATTTGAACTTCCTGCCGCCAAACTCGAAGTAGCCCGGACAGTAGATCGTCTGTTCGGGGGTGATGGCCCCCTCCTCGAGCGCGGCGATCGAAAGCAGCAGCTTGTAGGTTGAGCCGGGGGGGTATGCCGCCTGGATCGCGCGGTTGAAGAGGGGTTTGCGCGGAGAGAGCGCGATGTCGGCCCACTCCTGTTTTCGCGTGGAACCGTTCAGGATGTCGAGATCGAAATCGGGTTCGCTGCATATCGCCAGAATGCCCCCGGTCGCGGGATCGATGGCTACGACGGCCCCGGATTTCCCGGTCTGGCGCAGGAGCTTCTCGGCAAGCGACTGGAGACCGGCATCGACGGTCAGGTACATGTCGTCACCCTTGACGGACGCGATATCATGCTTCCCTTTGTCGTATTCCCCTTTCAGCACACCGAGCGGGTTCACCAGCTCGAACCGGGCGCCCTTTTCTCCGCGCAGCCGGTCTTCGTAGATCCGCTCGAGCCCGGTCGAACCGATCTTGTCGTCCCGTCCGTAGCCTCGTTCGGCGAGCGTATCGAGCTGCCCGGTCGTAACGCCTCTCAGGTAGCCGAACAGGTGCGTGCCGGTGAACAGGTTGTTGTACTTCCGCTTGTTTTCCACCTCGATGGTCACTCCCGGAAGCTGCCACAGGTTCTCGCTGATGCGGGCCATCGACACCTCATCCAGGTCGCGGTAGACCGTCGACGCGGCGAAGGGGCTGAAATTACGGGCTTCGTCGATGCTCTGCTTCAACTCGTCCACCGGCATCTCCAGAAGGTACGCCAGGAGGTTTACGCTCGATTCGTGCATCTCGGACGGAATGACCTTGACCGTGTAAAGCGCGCGGTTTTCAAGGATGAGCTGGCCGTTACGGTCGAAGAAGTTTCCCCTCGGAGCCTGCATCCAGATCCGTCTCACGCTTCCCGATTTAGAACCGAGCGACTCCTGCTCGACGAGCTGGAGCCAGGCGAGTCGGCCGTAGATGAACATGAAGAGGGCGATGATGGCTATGGAGACTCCTTTGACGCCGCGCTGAAGCTTGTCCATGGCGTCAGTCCTTCAGGAGTCTTTTCAGTGCCAGCTGATACATGAGCACGGTCAGGAACATGCTCATCAGCGTGCCGATAATGACCATCTCCGGTATCCTGACGTAGAACGGCAGGGCCAGCGGATTGCTCAGGAGCGCCAGGAGCAGGTTTCCGGCGACAAGGGCAGTTCCTGAAGCGAAGTAGAACATCCTTCGCTTCTTGACCGAAGTGGCATGGCTGTCCTCGGGAACATGGAAGTAACCGGCGATGAACCCTTCGAAGGTGCCGACAAGGGCGAACAGGCCGGGGTTTCCGGAAAGGAACCCCGCGATCAGACCTGCGGCGAACCCGTAGGTGGTCCCGGTCCTCTGGCCGAGAATCACCGAAGTGAACGCGATGACCACGGCCAGAATGTCCGGTGACGCGCCGAATATGACCAGTTTCGAGAACGCGAAGTGCTGCAGGACAGCCGTCACGATCAGGGAAACCGTATAGAGAGGATATTTTTTAAACACTGGGTACGTCTGTCTATTGATGCTGGTGGCGGCTTACTGCCCTTGCGTTTCAGGTTCCTTCCTCACATCGTCACCGTTCATGATGCCAAGCTTTTCAGCCGAAGGCCTGGCTGGAGAGATGAGTACGTAGGAGAGCGATGAAAAATCGACGGCGAGCCGGACATCTATATCTGAAAAAAGCTTTCTGCCGGAGATCTTTATCACCTGTCCCACAGGGATCCCCCGAAGGGCAAAGGTGCTGTGGTCGGATGTCGTGAGCCGTTCTCCCACTTTGAGGCGGCTGCTGACCGGGACATTTTCCAGATGTGCGATGTTTTCGATGCCCCCCTTCCAGGAGAGGACGCCAAGCGTGCTGGTGCTGTCCGAAACGACGCTGACTTTCATATCCTTGTTGATCAGGGGCATGACCCTGGCATAATTCTCCGAGACCGTCGTCACCCGCCCGACAAGCCCGTCCGGGGTCAAGACGGCCATATCTTTTTCGATACCCTGGCGCGCACCGGCGTTGATGATCAGCACATTGTCCGTTGGGCTGAACCTGCGGTCGACGATACGGGCCACGAAAAACCGGCCCACGGTCCGTGTGGAGTCGTTCCTGGTGACGGAGGCAAGGTTGGCGGCGTCACGAAGGGCCGTATCCTGGCGCATGACCTGTGAAAAGAGGCGAGCGTTCTGCAGCAGCAGGTGTTCGTTGTCCTCCCTCAGGTTGAAAAGGTCGTGAAAATAGGAGAGTTGCTCCGATATCGACGCGTTGACGGTCAGCCCCTGCGATCTGATTGCGTCGAGGGTCTCCTTGCGCTGGAGCTGCATGAGAAGAATTGATATGCCGCAATACAGCAGGAAAAAAAGATATGCGGTATGCCTGGCGATAAAACGGAAGAAACTGAGCACGTCCCTGATCTTCTGGTTAACACATCTGTTCAAGCCGGACATCGAGCCTTGCCTGCGGACGGGGTCCTCCGGTTCCGCATGGAACGACCTCCGTCCGGGGCCCGTTTGCAGGTCCCGGCAAGCGGGGCCAAGCCATGATAAACATCGCGAACTGTAATATAAAAAGTTAATTCAATGTTGCAGGCGGAACTGTTCGTTATCTTGTACGCCGGCGCCGGCCACAGATGAACTTCGAAGCCTCGTACCTTGTTGTCTGGTTTTTGCCGATCCCGTATATTTTCGCCTCGTGCAGGGGCGGCAGCCTGGAAACACCTTCCCGGAAAGGTTCACCTCAGTCAGCCGACGATATTGCCCGAGGTGTTTATATTGAATTTTTCCTGCCCGAAGGCCGCGCATCGGCAGTTGTATGAAACGTAAACCGTTGAGAATGACCGAAAACATTACCGATAAATTCATCGTGGTCGGCGACCGTGTGCTGATCAAGCCGAAGTCGCTCGACGAGAGGACGAAGTCCGGCATCTACCTGCCTCCTGGCGTTCAGGAGAAGGCCAGGATCCAGAGTGGATATGTCATCAAGTCGGGACCGGGCTATCCGGTCGGTCCTCCGTCCGAATCAGACGAGCCATGGAAGGCGACAACCTCCGGTCCGCAGTACATTCCGCTCCAGGCCAGGATCGGCGATCTGGCGATTTTCGTGCAGAACAGCGCTTACGAGATCGAATACGAGGATGAGCGCTACCTTATCGTGCCGAACTCTGCCATCCTCCTCCTGATCCGTGAAGACGACGACCTCGAAGAGTATCTCAAATAGGCGCCATCTCATCGGTACATTCCGGTGCAACGCCTTTTTCAAAGTCATAAAATCAAGACCATCATGACCCCTGCATCCGTTCTGCCAGGTGAAGTCGGGCGGCTTTCGACCGAAGAGCTCCTTGACCGCGTCCGGGCCCTCAAGAAGGAGCTCAATGCGATCATCCTGGCCCACTACTATACATTGCCTGAAATCCAGCAGGCGGCCGATATCGTCGGCGACAGCCTGGCCCTTGCACGGGCTGCCGAAAAGAACAGCGCTGATGTGATCGTGTTCGCCGGCGTCTACTTCATGGCGGAGACCGCCAAGATCCTCAACCCCGGCAAGCTCGTGCTCATGCCGGACGCGGACGCCGGATGCCCCCTGGCCGACAGTTGTCCTGAAGATGAGTTCCGTGCGTTCAGGGCAGCGCATCCCGACGCCATCGCGATCACCTATATCAACTCGACGGCGGCCATCAAGGCCCTTTCCGACATCACCTGCACCTCGTCCAACGCCGAGCACATCATCCGCCAGATTCCGCCGGAGCAGAAGATCATCTTCGGACCGGACAGGAACCTCGGTGCCTGGCTCATGAAGAGGACCGGTCGTGAGATGCTGATCTGGCAGGGCTACTGCTACGTGCACGATGCGTTTGCCGAGACCTATATGGTGCAAGCCAAGGCCATGTATCCCGGCGCGGAGCTGATTGCCCATCCCGAGTGCCGCGAAGAGGTCCTCCGTCACGCATCGTTCGTCGGTTCGACGGCGGCCCTGCTCGACTATACCCAGAAGAGCCCATCGAAAAGCTTTATCGTTGCGACCGAACCGGGCATCATCTACGAAATGCAGTT
>Ga0326726_10002802_pt1 | contig 15971 bp, 12 predicted proteins | sample MHFenrmetagenome_2_FD_207603 | JGI IMG/M metagenome (GOLD analysis project Ga0326726, IMG submission 207603) | Lab enriched peat soil microbial communities from Michigan Hollow, Ithaca, NY, United States - MHF15MN | ecosystem: Environmental > Terrestrial > Soil > Wetlands > Peat | place: USA... | reverse complement strand
ACTAGCCGCGAGCGATCACGTGAGGCGGTGCCTGCACGAGCTCGATCAGCACGCCCCCGCGCCGAGCTCGAGCACGGCTCCGGTGATCGCATCGACGCGAGCCGCCTGGACTTGAGCGCCGTTGGTCCAGACAATGGCCCAGGTGGTCGTCGCGTGTGGCGCGCCGCCGAAGTGCCGATCTAGAGCGGGTCCTGGATCGCGCGTAGCTTCCAGTGCTCGCCATCGAGCTCGATCACGTAGAACAGCGTGTTCTCCAGGAGATCGATCTTGCCGGCGGCCGTGGCTTGTATCCCGACGAATTGCAGCTCCAGCGCCTTCGTCGCATCGGCGAGCTCTTTGGTCTTGCACGCGTTCGCGACCGCTGCGGCGTTCTCGAATGAGGTCACGCGTTTGTAGCGGTGATCAACATCGTTCAAGTCCAGGTGGTGCGCGATCGAGAACGGAAACGCGAGGCGCCGCGCGAGCAGCTTCTTGTCGCACGCGCGCAACGCATCCCGGATCGCCTGTACGTCGGGGGCGAGCGCTGCGGCCGCCTTCGCGTCGACGCCGTAGACGACGGCCGACGCAGGTGTCGTGACCAGGGTGATCTTCTCGACGCACGTGATGTCCGATTCGCCCTTCGTCACGGCGGCGATCTTGACGAGGATGTTCGACACCGGCGCGCCGCCGATCTCCACCTCGATCTGATCGGGTTTCCACTTGAGCTTGCCGGTGCGGACCCGGTCCCCGGCCGTGACCTCGATCGCCTTGATCGCGTTCTCGTGATACGCGTCCACCTTCAGCTGCACGACGACGGCGTCGAGCGCCGCGGGCGCGGCAAGCGCGATCGCGAGCGTCTCGCCCGTACCATCCTGACACCAGTGCGACGACGGCTGGCGGGTGACGATCTCCCACGGTGGCGGGGCCGTGGTTCCGGCGCGCGGCGGCCCTGTGACCGACTTCACGGCGATCACGGGAGGAAACTTGGTCGGCGTCGCATCGGCACGCACGCCGCCTGCGAATCCCAGAATCGCGATCGCGACGATCACGCGCTGACTCATGGCGGCCACCCTAGCAGACAAGGACACGATTCCGCGGCCGGTGTTCGCGCGGCCATGGTGTTCTCGGGGGCAGCCACGTGTAGCGCGATCACAGCGATCAAACCGGCACCTCGTGCACGACCCTGTCCATCCTGCGTTCCGCTGAGGAGACCCGCCAGTCGAGACATATCTGGCAGTCACTGCCAGTTGTGTCAGCCAAGAGCGCGCCTGGAGGTCGAGAAATCGCGAGCTTCCCGCGGCACGACGGCTGCAATCGGGCCGGTCGTCTTTCACGGAGAAATACCATGTCGCGCAGCAATTCCAGTACGTTCGTTTCGCTCGGGCTCATCCTCCTCGCCTCCACCGCATGCAAGAAATCCAGCTCGGAGTCGTCGCCGGCTGCGGATCCCAAGCCGGCAGACGTTCCGCATGCCGAAGCACCGCCGGTCGCCGTCCCGGCATCGCAGGTCCAGGGCAAACAGGGCAACCTGGCGATCCACGCGCCCGGTTCGACGAAGGCGATCACCGTGGGCGACGTGGTGCGGATCGAGAGCGCACCGGATCTCGCCGCGTTCAAGCAACAGCTCGTGGACCAAGAGCTCAAGGTCACCGGGGAGGAGAAGGTCAACGCGGGCGTGCTGATCCGGTACGTGACCTCGGACGGCATCAAGGTCGCGGCGCTGCAGCGCGGTGGCTTTGTCTGCAGCCCGGCCTCGCAAGACGATCAGGCTCGAGTCGATGCCGCGGCCGCGATGTGCGCGGGCTTCTCGGCATCGTCCGCTGGCGTCGTCGTTCCCGTCACGCTCGCGGACGAGGAGCTCACCGCGGACATCGACGGCCTCATGCTCAAGATCTCGAAGGCCGGAGAGGATGACGCCACCGAGAAGGCGGCGCTCGCGCGCTACGCCGACCCCAAGATCCTCAAGCGGGTCGCGCTACCGGGTGGCTTCGGTCTCGCGATCGACGCCTCCAACGGCGGAGTCGCGTCGCAGGGGCGGATCTACTCGGCGCTCGCGCGCATGAAGCTCGGCAGCCTGACCGTGCAGTGCGAGCCGTACGCGGGGAGCAAGACCGCGGACAATGCGGTTCGAATCTTGGACACGTGCGCCGCGCTGACGGCGCCCTGAGTCGGCGGATCTTGCCCGACCACCACGGCGATCGGCGATAGTCGCGCCACCATGCACGCCATCGTCAACGCCTTGAAGCTCGCCCGCCCGCTCGACGACCAGATCCTCCACAAGATCAAAGACGAGTTCTTCCCGCGCGTCCGCGAGGCGAACGCCGGGTTTCTCGGCGCGAAGATCGTCCGAGTCAGCGAGCTCGAGGTCGTGCTGCTGGCGTTCTACGCGAACCGTGAGGTGCTCGACGAGGTGTCGAGCAAGATCGCCGGACCTTGGTTCGCCGAGAACGTGCGTTCGTACCTCGCGGGCCCTGTCACGCGCAGCGTCGGCGAGGTCGTAGTCGACGTCAGCTACTGACTCGGCCAGCGCACTCGTCCGTGCTTCGAACGCATGAGCCTCGCTTGCGCCATTGAAAGGACCACAAGGGCGGTCACGATGAATGCGCTAGCCGCGCGCGATCACGTCGGGCGGTGCCTGCACGAGCTCGATCAGCACGCCCTCGCCCGAGCGCGGCGACGTGGCGTCACCCTTGGGGTGGATGAAGCACACGTCGTGACCGGCGGCGCCCTTGCGGATGCCACCGGGGGTGAACCGCACGCCTTGCGCGGTGAGCCACGTGACCGCGGCGGGTAGATCGTCGACCCACAGGCCGAGGTGGTTGAGGCGCGGCTCGTGGACTCTGGGCGACTTCGCGGGATCGATCGGCTCCATCAGATCGATCTCGACGCCGGCGAGCGTCAGGATGTCCTCGTCGACGTTCTCGCGCTCGCTGCGATACGTGCCGGTCGCGCCGAGGCCGAACAGATCGACCCACAGGCCGCGGAGCGCGGCCTTGCTCGGACCGCCGATCGCGATCTGCTGGATGCCGAGGACCTTGAACGGCCGGCTCATGGCTTCGTGGCTCGAACGTCAGCGAGCGTGCGCAGCCCCGGCTTCGGCGCGTTGACGAGGATCGCCATGTTGCCCGACGGGTGCTGGTTGTCGCGCATGAGCTGGTGGCACGTGCCGGTCTCGTCGAAGCGGAACAGCCGCGACAGGCACGGCTCGACCTTCCCGGCCTCGACGAGCTTGTTGACGCCCTGGGCTTGCTGGTCGTTCGCGAAGTGACTGCCCTGCAGCCGCTTCTGGCGCATCCAGTGGTAGCGCAGGTCGAGCGTCGCGTTGTAGCCGGTGGTGCCGGCGCAGATCACGATCATGCCCCCGGTGTCGCACATGAAGCACGACGTCGGGAGCGTGGTCTCGCCGGGATGCTCGAACACGATCGCGGGGTTCTTCTTCTCGCCGAGCGCGTCCCAGAACGCGGCGCCGAACGCGCGCGCGCCCTTGAGCCACACGCTGTACTCGAGCTCGTCCGACCACCGTGGGAGCTTGCCCCAGTGCTCGAACTTGCGCCGATCGATCACGCCGACGGCGCCGAGCTTCTTGCAGAACTCGTTCTTCGAATCGCCCGACACGACCGCGACCGGGCGCGCACCGGCGGCGCGCGCGATCTGGATCGCCATCGAGCCGAGCCCGCCGGCACCGCCCCACACGAGCACCGGCTCGCCGGGCTGGACCGTGTTCGGCGCCCAGCCGTGCAGCATGCGATACGCGGTCGCCGCGACGAGCATGTATGCCGCCGCCTCTTCCCAGGTCAGGCGCGCCGGCTTGGGCACGCACTGGTGATCCTGGACCTTCGTGTACTGCGCGAAGCTGCCCCAGTTCGATTCGTAGCCCCAGATCCTCTGCGACGGCGCGAGCATCGGATCCTTGCCCGCGACGACGTGCGGATCGTCGAGATCCCACATGCCGCAGTGCACGACGACCTCGTCGCCGACCCGGACGTTCGTGACGTCGGCACCGACCGCCCACACGACGCCACTCGCGTCGCTGCCGCCGACGTGAAAGTCTTCCTTCTCGCCCTTCTTCTGGCGCGCCTTGATGACGTCGACCGGGATGCCCATCGCCGCCCACACGTTGTTGTAGTTGACCCCGGCGGCCATCACGTAGACGAGCACGTCGTGGGCGCCGAGCGCCGGCACCGGCACGGCCTCCTGCTTGAACGCATCCCGCGGCTCGCCGAACCGCTCGGCGCGGATCACCTGCGCGAGCATCTTCGTCGGGACGGTGCCGAGATCGGGCACGTCGCCGAGCTCGTAGAGGTCTTTGGATGAAGTCACGAGGGCCGGTGACACCATGCGTTAATCTACGCGATCGACACGACGGCGGCAGCGCTGAACGCACGTCGATATCGACGACCTAGAAGCTGCCGATCAGTGCCAGCCCGAGCGTGTCGCGATTGACGATGGCCGTGACCGCGGGCTTGTCGGCTGGCGTGTCCTGGACGTAGAGCCAGATCCCGACGCCGACCGCGACCGCACCCGCGGCGACGAACACGGTCGCGAGGTCCGCCTCGTGCTGCGCGCTCGTCACCCCGGCCATGTTGCCGGCGTCGTACGCGGTCGCGTACCGCGAGTGCGCGTGGAGCCCGAGGATGGCGCTCGTCACGACCAGCGCCCCGCCGCCGGCGATGACCACGTACGGGACCTTCGAGCGGTCGTGCTGCTCCGTCGGCACGACCGGCGATGGCGTCTCGACGGTCGTGGTTCCGGTCGACTCGAGCGCCGGCACCGTGATCCTGACCTCGGCACCCGCCGCGCCGTTGTCGGTCAGGCGCGCCGGCTTGTGATCCGGCGCGCTCACTTCGACGACGATCGGCCCCGGCGCGACGACCTGCGGTCGCGTCCAGTCATCGTGCGCGAGGTGGCGGTTGTTGAGGATGATCGACATGCCGGCCAGGTCCGGATCGGTGACGTGCACGCGGACGCGGACCAGCTTCTTGGCCAGGGCCGCGAGCTGCTGCTTCGCGAACGCCTCGCGGTCGTGCGTGCGCTCGGCCTCGGACGCCGCGTCGTCGAGGATCGCGTACGCCTCGATCAGCTTGCCCTGGCGGATGCGGCAATCGGCGAGGTTCAGCTTCGTGCCGAGTTGCGCGTCCTGGGCGAGGCTCGCCGCGAACTTGTCGCACGCCGCGGAGACCTTGTCGGCCTTCGCCAGCGGATCGCTGACCTTGTCCGCGGCCTCGACGAGCTTGCGCCCCTCGTCGAACAGCGCCTTGGCCTGCGCCGGATCGGCCGAGGCACGCGTCGCGCCGATCGCCACGACACATCCCGCGATCGCGATCGCGAAGCCTCGCATCACTGACATTTTAGCGGGTTTTCTTCGCGGAATTTCTTGTCGTCGCACGGATTCTTCGGCGGCACGACGACCTTCGGCGCCTTGAGCACGATGTTCTTGTCCTTGCACGCGCGCTCGATCAGCGCCTGCGAGGCGCCGGCCGTCGCGTTGTAGTAGTTGAGCGCCGCCGCCTTCTGCTTGAGGTTGCACGCCGCGATCCCGCACCGCGCGCGATCGGCGGCGGTCGCAGGTGGCGTGGCCGTGCAGCGGTCGGACACCTCGGTGAACGAGCCCGCGGCCACCAGCGCGGCCAGGCTCGGCGGGCTCGGCGCGCCGGCATCGACCGCCACGTGCGCGACGCGAGCGTCGGCGTGCGCGACGGCAACCGCAGCATCGGCGTGAGCCACCGCGATCGCCGCATCCGCCGGCACCTCGACCATCGCATCGGCGTGCGCGGCCTCCGCCTCGGCATCGAGCGGCGTCTCGGGGATCGCGACCGGAGCATCGATCGTGACGGCGGCGATCACGCCGTCCGAGCCCGAACCCGCGAGCACGTCCGAGCCCTTCGCCCCGACGGCCTGCTCGCGTCCGCCGAACAGCGTCATGACGAGGACGATCACGACGACGACGAACGCCGCGCTCGCCACGATGACGAACGACCGCCTGCGCAACAGGGGCACGACGAGCACGGGCGCGTTCGTCTGCGACCGGTACTCGGCCATCATCTCGGGCGGCGCGGTCGGATACGCGGGCATGCCGGTCTGCGAGCTCGAGTGCGACGAGATCATCGGCGGCGGCGCCACCCCGACGGTCGTGATCGCGGCGAGCGGCCCGCGCGCGGGCATGGACGGCGTCGGGTTCGGCGGGCGCTGGATCCGGGCGTCGGCCGTCGGCCCGTCGGTGTCCGGCCGGTGGATCGGGTATGCCTGTGGGAGCTGGGGCGCTTGCGGCTGGAGTTGCGGGACCGGCGTGGCGCGCGGCATCGAGTCCGAACCGCGGTCGTCCGGACGCCCGATCGGCCGCGCTTGATCGAGCTGCTGCTGGATCATCACCTCGCCGCTCGACATGTTGTCGGCGACGAGGTGGCCGCCGCTCGGCGTCGCCGCCATCGAGATCGGCACCGCGCCCGCGAGGGGATCGAGGCCCGCGACCGACTCGCCGGTGACAGTGATCGCCTTGGTCTCCTCCTCGCGCGCCTGGATCTCGAGCCACGGCTCGGGCCGGTCGCCGAACAGGTCGCGCATGAACTTGCCGAGCGCGGTCCCGGACATCACGTGGTGCTCGCGCGCCGCGAGGCTCTCGATGGCCTCGATCATGTCCGCCGCGGTCGCGAAGCGCTTGTTGGGGTCCTTCTCGAGCGCGGTGAGCACGAGGTGGTCGAGCTCGGGCGAGACGTCCGGGCGCTGCACCGACGGCGGCGCGACCTGCTCCTGGACGATCGCCATCATCATCGCGAAGTCGGTGTCGCGCTTGTAGAGCCGGCGTCCGGTCAGCATCTCGTGCATGACGATGCCGAGCGAGTAGATGTCGCTGCGGCGATCGATCGCGGTGCCCTGACATTGCTCGGGCGACAGGTAGGCGATCTTGCCCTTGATGGTTCCGGATCGGCTCTCGGCGCTGTGCTGGGTCGCCTTCGCGACGCCGAAGTCGAGCATCTTGATGATGCCCTCGTAGCTCACCATCACGTTCGACGGCGACACGTCGCGGTGGACCACGCCGAGTGGCTTGCCGTCGCGCGTGGTCCGGGTGTGTGCGTGGTGAAGTCCGGCGAGCGCGCCGATCGCGATGTGGAGCACCAGCGGCAACGGAAACGGCCGGCGCAGCGCGAACAACCGCATGAGCACGTGGCGGAGATCCTCGCCGTGCACGTACTCCATCGTGTAGAAGTACGAGCCGCCGAGCTTCCCGATGTCGTGGACCTGCGCGATGTTCGGGTGCTGGAGCTGCGACGCGAGGCGGGCCTCGTCGAGGAACATCGTCGCGAAGTGGGGATCCTTGCTGCGCTCGGCGAGCACGCGCTTGAGCACGACATAACGATCGACGCCGGCGTCGCTCGACGAGCGCGCGAGGAAGATGTCGGCCATCCCGCCGCCGGCTAATCGGCCGAGGATCAGGTAGCGATTGGAGGACGTGCCCTCCTGCGGGATGGCGGTCACGCCCTCCGGATGTTCGCATGGGCTTCTGGCGCAAGCCAGGCTACTGGGTCGCGGCCTGGCCGGTCGTCGACGTGGTTCCGGTGTCGGTCAGCGTCGGACTCAGGGTCGCGCCGGGCATCATCATCACCGTCCCGGTCCGCGTGTTGAGCCGGATCCGGCCGACCCCGCCACCCGCGCCACCGGCACCCTGATTGTCATCGTGCCCCGGATCGCCGACGAGGATCGTCGTCGCGCCGCCGAGGCCACCCGCGCCGCCCGCGCCGGCCAGGCCGCCAGCTGCGCGCGTGCCGTTGACGCTCGCATCGCTGCCGTTCTGACCACCCGCTCCGGCGGCGCCACCACCGCCGTTGACCGCGAGCACGGCCGCGAGCGTGAGGTCGTGGGCCTCGATGAGGATCGTGCCACCGGCGCCGGCACCACCCCCGCCGCCACCATTGCTTCCGAGTCCGCCGTGCCGGGCACCACAACCGCCGGCGTTGATGCTCCCGCTGATCGTGATCGTGCCGTTCGCGGCCAGCTGGAATCCACCACCACCACCACCGCCCGCGCCACCCGTGGGACCGCCGCCGCCACCGCCGCCACCACCACCGACGAGCTTCGTGATCTCGGCGTCTCCGACGAGCGCACCGGCCGCGGGGGCCATCGTGGTCGCGCTCTTGCCGCCGGTGCCTCCGCTCGCGCCGTAGCTGCCGCCGCCACCACCACTCGACTCGCCGCCGATCTGCGTGCCGCCACCACCGCCGGCGATCCCGCCGCCGCCTGGCTGTCCTGGATTGCCACCAACGCCACCGCCCGGGCCACCGGTCTGGTTGTTATTGCAGCCACCGGTCGCGTCGAGCGTCGCGCTGTCGATCTCCAGGTCGCCGCGAACGGCAAACGCGATCGGATGGGTGCCCTGCATCGTGAGGGTGATCGCCGGGCCGATCGTCAGGCTGTCGAAGTTGTAGACCGCGACGCCGTTCGTGAGGTGGAAGTTGATGCCGTTCACGATCCCCGGTCCGAGACCACGGATGCCGGTGATCGATCCGAGGTCGTCGACCGTCGCGTTCGTCGTGATGGCGATCGGCGTGAGGCCGGACATCTCGAGATCCGCCGCCGTGAGCCCACCGCCGCTCGGCACCATCTTCGTGCAGTGCACGTCGGGGGTGGTGCTGCACGACCAGCTGCAGGCGGTGTCGGTCGGCTGCTCGCCGAGCACCGTGCACGTGCGCAGCGTGTCCGGTCCAGCGCACGACACCCCGAGCTCCTGGCACGGGCCGGCGTCGGGCAGGTAGGCGTCGACCGACGCGTCGGCACCGGGCAGATCGTGCAACCCCAGGAGGTAGCGACACCCGCCCGTGACGACGAGCAGCGCGACGACGACGATCCGCAACCTCACCCGCCGATCCTACGTGTCCGCGCCTGCGATTCCTAGTCCGCGTTGTCGGGCTCGATAAAGCTCCATCGAACCTCGGGGATCCGCTTCTTCAGATCGCGCTCGAACTGGTTGATCGCTTCGACGAGCTCGTCGGTCTGCATCCCGCTTCGCATCTTGAGCTTCATGGCCACGACGATCTCGCCCGGGCCCTGCTGGAGCGTCAGCACGCGCAGCGCCTTCTCGACGTTCGGATCGACCTCGACCAGCTCGTCGACCACCTTCGCGAGTGACGCGTCGGCCGACTCGCCGACCAGAAGGCTCTTGACCTCGCCGGCGAGGAACGTCGCGACCCCGACCAGCACGAGCCCGATCGCGAGCGAGCCGGCACCGTCCCAGCGGCCATCGCCGGTCTGGTGGGCGAGCACGAGCGCGCCGATCGCGAACACGAGCCCGAGGACCGCGGCGGAGTTCTCGCCGAACACGACGATCAGATCGGAGTCCTTGGTGTCGCGCAGGTAGCGCACGAAGCCCTTGTCGGGTCCGCGCCGCTTGTTGATCGCGCGCACGTTGCCGATCGTCGACCAGCCCTCGAGCACGAGCGAGAACAGGAGGATCGCGAGCGCGATCCCGATGTCGTCGACGGCCTCGGGGTGGAGGATCTTGTGGACGCCCTCGTGGATCGAGAACACGCCGCCGCCGAAGAACAGCAGCAGCGCCACGATGAACGAGTAGAAGTACATCGCGCGGCCGTAGCCGAGCGGGTGCTTGAAGTCCGCCGGCTTGCTCGACGACTTCACGCCGACGAGCAACAGGATCTGGTTGCCGCAGTCCGCGAACGAGTGCAGCGTCTCGGCGAGCATCGCGCCGGAGCCGGAGATCACGGCCGCGACCGCCTTCGCGCACGCGATCGTGACGTTGACGACGAGAGACTTGATGATCTCGCCCATCGAGCCGCCGGCCGACATGGCTACCGGATCGCCTTCGACAATGCCTTGAAGTCGTCGCTCCCCGCGCGCTCGACGAGCTCGAACACGCACGCCTCGGTCGACGTGACGATCGCGCCGGCGCGCTCGGCGAGCTTGCGTCCGATCTTCCAGTTCTGCTTCGTGCGGCTCGACACGGCATCGGCGACGACGTGCGCCTGGTAGCCGCGATCGACCAGCCCGCGCGCGGTCTGGTAGACGCACACGTGGGCCTCCATCCCGACGACGATCCACTGATCGCGGCCGAGCGTGGGCGCGAGCGCGGCGAACGCCGGACATGCGGCGGCCGAGAACTCGAGCTTGTCGAACCGGTGTACCGCGGGCGCGCCGTCGAGCGCGGCCGCGATCGGTTGCACGGTGGGGCCGAGGCCCTTCGGGTACTGCTCGCTGACGACGATCGGCAGTCCCAGGCGCTTCGCCGCGTCGATCAGGATCGCGGTGTTCTTCAGGACCTGTGCGAGCACGGCCTCGGGCATCGCCCGGGCGAGCCGCTCCTGGACATCGACGACGAAGAGCGCGGCGCGGCGGCGCGACAGCGGCGCGATCACGACACCCCCAGCGTCTCGAGCGCGTCTCCCAGCCGGACGAGCACGGCGTGCTCGTCGGCGAGGCGCGCCTTCTGCTCGGCGACGACCTCCTCGGGGGCGCGGGCCACGAAGTCGGCGTTGCCGAGCTTCTTCTCGAGAGTCGCGATCTCCTTCTTGCTCTTCTCGATGTCCTTCGCGATGCGCGCGCGCTCGGCGACCGGATCGATCAGGCCGCCGAGCGGCATCACGACCTCGAGCTCCGGCCCGACGATGCTCTTGGCACTCTGTGCGCCCTTGCCGGCGGCGGCGAGGCGCTCGGTGGCTGCCGCCGCGGTGGCGTCGATCGTGGTCTTGATCCTCGCGATGCGCTCCATCACGTCCTTGAACCGCGTCAGCGTGTCGCGTGCGCCCGGCGCGGTGGCGATGATCGCGACCTCGGCGACCTGGGCCGGCGCGATCTTGTACGTGTTCTTCAGCATCCGGCACGCGCCGACCACGTCCTGCAGGACCTTCATCTCGGCCTCGGCGGCCTCGTCCTGCCACGCCTTGTCGGCGCGCGGGAACACCGTGATCATCAGCGACTCCGGTAGCCGCGGCGGCTTCGGCAGCTTCTGCCAGATCTCCTCGGTGACGAACGGCGCGAACGGGTGCAGGAGGCGCATCGTGGTCTCGAGCGCGGTCGCGAGCACGCCTTGCACGACGTGGCGGCGCGCGGCCCTCGCGGGATCCTGCGTGAGCTCCGGCGATTGATGCAGGTGCGGCTTCGCGAGCTCGATGTACCAGTCGCACAGCTCGTCCCACACGAAGTGCCAGATCGCGTTGGCCGCATCGGCGAACCGAAACCCTTCGAGCGCGGCATCGACCTCCGCGCACGCGACCTGGAGTCGCGACAGGATCCAGCGCTCGGCCACGCCGAGGCTCGCCCGCCCGGCCGGCGTCGCGAGCTGCGCTTCGAAGCGCTCGGGGTCGTAGCCGTCGAGGTTCATCAGCGCGAACCGCGACGCGTTCCACAGCTTGTTGATGAAGTTGCGGTACGTCTCGACGCGCTCGACCGTGAGCCGGATCCGCGACGACCCGGTGTTGAGCGCCGCGAGCGCGAACCTGAGCGCGTCGGCGCCCATCGGGGCGATGCCCTTGGGGGCCTGCTTCTTGATCGTCTTCTTGACCGCGTCGGGATCGGGTGGCTTCTCGACATCGACGCGTGCGAGCAGCGCGTCGAGCGTGGCGCCGTTCACGATGTCGAGCGGATCGATGACGTTGCCCTTCGTCTTCGACATCTTGTCGCCGCTCTCGTCGGTGACGGTCGACGTCAGGTACACGGTGCGGAACGGCACCTTGCCCATGAAGTGGATGCCCATCATCATCATGCGGGCGACCCAGAAGAAGATGATGTCCGGCGCCGTGACGAGGACGTTGTTCGGATACCAGGTCTTCAGCTCCTTGGTCTTGTCGGGCCAGCCGAGCGTCGAGAACGGCCACAGCCCCGAGCTGAACCAGGTGTCGAGGATGTCCGGGTCCTGCGTCACCTTCCCGCTGCACTTCGGGCACGCGGCCGGGGTCTCGCGTGCGACCGTGATGTGGCTGCACGCGTCGCAGTAGTACGCGGGGATCTGGTGGCCCCACCACAGCTGGCGCGAGATGCACCAGTCCTGGATGTTCGTCATCCAGTGCATGAACGTCTTGGTGTGGTGCTCGGGGACGAACTTCGTCTTGCCCTCCTCCACCGCCTGCACGGCCTTCTCGGCGAGCGGCGCGGCCTTGACCCACCACTGCTCCATCAGCATCGGCTCGATCACGGCGCCCGAGCGCTGGCTGCGGCCGCGCGGCACCTTGTACGGCTTGGTCTCGACGAGCAGCTCGGCGGCCTCGAGGTCCGCGACCACCGCCTTGCGCGCCTGGTCCACGGTCATGCCGACGTACTTCGCCGGCGCCGGTGCGCACATCTTGCCCTGGCGATCGATCACCGTGAGGATCGGCAGGTTCGCGATCTGGCTGACCTCGTAGTCGTTCGGATCGTGCGCGGGCGTGACCTTCACGGCGCCGGTCCCGAACGCCGGATCGGGCCACACCTTGCCCTCGCGCACGATGTCGATCGGGACGATCGGGATGCGGCGGCCGGTCAGCGGCAGCTCGACCTCCTTGCCGTGCATCGCTAGATAACGCTCGTCCTTCGCGTGCACGGCCACGGCGGTGTCGCCGAGCATGGTCTCGGGGCGCGTCGTCGCGACGATGATCTCGCCGCCGCCGACCACCGGGTACTTGATCGACCACAGCGAGCCGTTCTCCTCGGCGGTGTCGACCTCCAGGTCCGAGACCACGGTCTCGCTCGCGGGATCCCAGTTGATCATCCGCTTGGCGCGGAAGATCAGGCCTTCCTCGTACATCTTCACGAACGCCTCGCGCACGGCGCGGTTCGAGCGGTCGTCCATCGTGAAGCGCTCGCGCGCCCAGTCGAGCGAGAAGCCCATCAGCTTCTCCTGCTCGGAGATGCGATTGCCGCTGCGCTCCTTCCACGCCCACGCCCGCTTCATGAACTCGTCGCGGCCGAGATCGAAGCGCGTCTTGTTCTCGCGGCGCTTCAGATCCTTCTCGAGCAGCACGTGCACGGCGATCGACGCGTGATCGATGCCGGGCATCCACATCGCGTTGGCGCCCTGCATCCGCCGCCAGCGGATCAGGATGTCCTGCATCGTCGAGCCGAGTGCGTGGCCGATGTGCAGCGACCCGGTCACGTTCGGCGGCGGCAACGTGATCGAGTACGGAATCGTCGCGCTCGCCTCGTCGGCGTGAAAGTAGCCGTTCTCGATCCAGAACCGGATCCACCGAGCCTCGACTTCGGAGGGCTCGTACTGCTTGGAAAGTGCCGACGTACTCACGCGGGGACGCTAGCACGGCCCGCGCCGAGGCACTTTGGGATCAGTGCCGCTTCGAGAGCTCGCCGAGGTTCTCGCGGATGATCTGCTCTGCGAGCTCCGGGACGACTTCCCACACGATGCGCTCGACGACCTCGGTCGACAGCTTGAGGAGTGCGATCAGCTCCGGCGAGCCGGGCTCGATGCCGGCGGCTTCGGCGAGGCGCGCCGCCATCTTCGCGAGCGTGCGCTCGACGAGCGCCGACCGCTTCGTCGGCGTGCCCGAGACCATCGGTGCGCGGTTCAGGCCGCCGATGGCACCGCCACCGTTGCTGCCGCTCGGGGTCGCGGCAGCCGGCGCGGGCACGGCGGCCACGGCGACGGGAGCCGACTTCGCGGGCGGGCGCAGCGCGCCCGGGGTCGCGGCGTGATGGCCGGGCGTGGTCATCGCGGCTTCGGGTGCGATCGGCGGGACCGCCATCGCGGTGGTCTTCGTCGGAGCTGGCGTCGACGCGGCCGTGACGGTCGGCGCGACTCCGGCCGGCATCTTGATCGTGGGCATGCCCATGATCGTCGCCGAGCGCGGCGGCTCCTTCATCGCGGCAGCAGCCGCGGCGGCAGGTGCCTTCGCGGCGACGGCGACCGGCGCGGGCGTGGGTGCAGGTGCCGACGCCGCGGCGGCCTGGCCCGGCTTCGCGACCGCGCCCTTGCCGACGATCTCGGTCACCTTCTCGAGCATTGTCTGGGTGTCCCACGGCTTGGGCAGGTTGGCGTCGGCGCCGACCTGGGTGCCCTTCGCGTTGTCGTACGGCGCCGCGTTCCCGACGAGGATCACGACGGGTACGTCCGCGGTGGCGGCGTCCGACTTGAGCGTCATGCACAGGTCGTAGCCGTTCTTGCCGGGCATCGACGCATCCGCGAGCACCACGGCGGGCTTCTGCGACTTCGCCTTCGAGATCGCCTCCTCGACGGTGCGCGCGCCGACGTACTGGAACTCCGTGCCACGGAACGTGATGTCCGCGACCTGTTGCATGGTCACGCTGTCATCGACGCAAAGAACGATCTTGCTCACTTGGGTCCTCCCAGAGGGCTCGAAAGTAACAGTATCAAGCCCACGGGCGACGAGCAAACCAACTGCCCGCAATCCGTGGGGCTTTTGCCTCGTGCTACATACGGCGCCATGCAGAGCCATCTGACGCCACTGCACGCCGAGGCCGCGAACGCGGTCGCCGGACGCGCCGGTGTTCCCGCCTCCGAGCTCAAGGTCGAGGCGACGCCGCGTCCAGAGCTCGGTGATCTCGCGGTCGGCTGCTTCGCGATCGCGAAGGCGAAGGGCCAAAGCCCTGCACAGGCGGCGCAGGACATCGCGGCGTCGTTCCGGCCGACCGAGCTGCTCGAGAGCGCGACCGCGACCGGACCGTTCGTGAACTTTCGCGCGAAGCGGCCCGCGGTGTTCCGGTGGCTGATCGGCGCGGCCGCCGGCGGCATGCTGCTGCCGCGCACGCTCGGCGCCGGCCAGACGATCGTCATCGACTACAGCTCGCCGAACGTCTCCAAGCACCTCGCGTATCACCACATCCGGTCGACGATGATCGGCCACGCGCTCGTGCAGATCTTCCGCGCGCTCGGCTACACGGTCGTCGGGCTCAATCACCTGGGCGACTGGGGCACCACGCACGGCATCCTGATCGCGGCGTGGAAGAAGTGGGGCCCGATCGAGCCGGTCACGGTCGGCGTGCTCAACGATCTATACGTCCGCTACAACGCCGCCGCCAAGGAAGACCCGGCGCTCCAGGCCGAGGGCCGCGCGTGGTTCAAGAAGCTCGAGGACGGCGCCCCCGAGGTCCGCGCGCTGTGGCAGCGGTTCCGCGACATCTCGCTCGCCGAGTACCAGACCGTCTACGACGCGCTCGGGGTGAAGTTCGATGTCGTCAAGGGCGAGAGCGAGTACCTGCCCGACGTGCCGCGCGTCTTGAAGGAGCTCGCCGACAAGGGGCTGTCGAGCGAGAGCGAGGGCGCGCTCGTCGTGCAGTTTGCCGACGAGAAGACGCCGCTGCTGCTCAAGAAGAGCGACGACGCCACGACGTACGCGACGCGCGACATCCCGTCAGCCGAGTACCGCTGGAACACGTGGCACTTCGCGCGCTCGCTGTACGTCGTCGATCGCGGCCAGTCCCTGCACTTCCGCCAGCTGTTCAAGACGCTCGCGCTGATGGGTCGCGAGTGGGTCTCGCGCTGCGAGCACATCCCGTTCGGGCTCGTGCAGATCGGTGGCAAGAAGGGCAGCACCAAGGCCGGCAACGTCGTGCTCCTGAAGGAGGTCGTCGCCGAGGCCGACGCGCGCGTGCGCGCGCTGCTCGCCGAGATCAACCCCGAGCTCGCGGGCGCCGAGCTCGATCACGTCGCGCGCGTGGTCGGCACCGGTGCGGTCGTGTTCGCGAACCTCGCGTCGCAGCGCGACAAGGACGTCGCGTTCGAGTGGGACCGCGTCACCGCATTGCAGGGCGACTCCGGTCCGTACATCCAGTACAGCCACGCGCGCTGCGCGTCGATCATGCGCAAGGCCGGCGGCCAGCGCGGCCACGCGGTCGACTTCGCCAAGCTCGCGCACGATGGCGAGTGGGCGGTGGCGCGCAAGCTGCTCGACTGGCCGTCCGCGGTCGTCGCCGCGACGCCGAAGTGCGAGCCGCACATCATCTGTCACTACCTGCTCGAGCTGTGCGGCGAGTTCTCGCGCTGGTACACGGCCGGCAGCGGCGACGCGTCGCTGCGCGTGCTGTGCGACGACGCGCCGACGCGC
>Ga0326726_10002801_pt1 | contig 15973 bp, 11 predicted proteins | sample MHFenrmetagenome_2_FD_207603 | JGI IMG/M metagenome (GOLD analysis project Ga0326726, IMG submission 207603) | Lab enriched peat soil microbial communities from Michigan Hollow, Ithaca, NY, United States - MHF15MN | ecosystem: Environmental > Terrestrial > Soil > Wetlands > Peat | place: USA... | reverse complement strand
GCGCTCTCACCTTCCAGTCGGTGAGTGCGGGCCTTGGGAACACCGCGCACACCTGCGGCCTGACGACCGGTGGCGTGGCCTACTGCTGGGGGTACAACTATGCCGGCCAGCTGGGAAACGGATCCACAACCAACAGCAGCACGCCGGTCCGGGTCCTGGGCCAACCGTAGAGATTCTAGGAGCTAGATTGTCCGGTACGTGGCTGGGACGGGAGAGAGAATGAGCGACGACGCAACGCCGAGGAGTGATGCCGGGTCCACCCGGGCCGGCAAGGCCGCCGCCAAGCGGGGCGCGGCGCGCTCCGCCATCAATGCGCCTCCGCTCACCGAGGACGATCTGTACCTGTTCAACGAGGGAAGCCACTACCACCTGTACCACAAGCTCGGCTGTCATCTCACCACGTTGAACGGGACGGCCGGCGCGACGTTTGCCGTATGGGCCCCCAACGCCAACTACGTGTCGGTGATCGGGGACTTCAACAGCTGGAACGACGCCGCCAATCGGCTGGCCCCACGCGGCTCCTCCGGCATCTGGGAGGGGTTCATCGGGGGGGTGAAGCGGGGCGACACCTACAAGTACCACATCGGCTCAGGGCACAGCGGCTTCTGCGTGGACAAGGCCGACCCCGTCGGTATCCACTGCGAGACGCCGCCCAAGACCGGCTCCAAGGTGTGGGACCTCGAGTATGAGTGGGGAGACGGGGAGTGGATGGCGGGCCGAGGCGAGCGGAACGCGCTGGCCAGCCCCGTCGCGATCTACGAGGTGCACCTCGGCTCGTGGATGCGGGTGCCGGAGGACCGCAACCGCTCGCTCTCCTACCGCGAGCTGGCGGACAAGCTCGTGCCCTACGTCAGGGACCTGGGGTTCACCCACGTCGAGTTCCTCCCGGTCATGGAGCACCCGTTCTACGGCTCCTGGGGCTACCAGACCACGGGCTACTTCGCCCCCACGAGCCGGTACGGAACCCCGCAGGACTTCATGTATCTCGTTGACCGGCTCCACCGGGCGGGGATCGGCGTGATCCTGGACTGGGTGCCCTCCCACTTCCCGACCGATCAGCACGGCCTGGCGCAGTTCGACGGCACGCACCTGTTCGAGCACGCCGACATGCGCCAGGGATTCCACCCCGACTGGAGCAGCTCGATCTTCAACTACGGGCGGCACGAGGTGTGCTCGTTCCTGCTCTCCTCGGCATTTCTGTGGCTCGACGTGTACCACGCCGACGGGCTGCGCGTGGACGCGGTGGCCTCGATGCTCTACCTCGACTACTCCCGCAAGCCGGGGGAGTGGATTCCCAACCGGTTCGGCGGCCACGAGAACCTGGAGGCCGTTGACTTCCTCCGGCGCTTCAACACGGCCGTCTACGAGCGCCACCCGGACGTGCAGACGATCGCGGAGGAGTCCACTTCGTGGCGCATGGTTTCCCGACCCACCTACGTCGGCGGGTTGGGATTCGGACTCAAGTGGGACATGGGCTGGATGCACGACACGCTGCGGTACCTGTCGAAGGACCCCGTGCACCGCCGCTTTCACCACAACGATCTGACCTTCCGCTCGCTCTACGCTTTCACGGAGAACTTCTGCCTGCCGCTGTCCCACGATGAAGTGGTGCACGGCAAAGGCTCGCTCCTCAGCAGGATGCCCGGGGACGACTGGCAGAAGTTCGCCAACCTCCGCGCGCTCCTGGCCTACATGTACACCCAGCCGGGCAAGAAACTCCTCTTCATGGGCGCCGAGATCGCCCAGCGCGAGGAGTGGAGCCACGAGTCCAGCCTGGAGTGGCACCTGCTCGAGCACGCGCCGCACCAGGGCGTGCAGCGGCTCACCGGCGATCTCAACCGCCTGCTTCGCTCTGAGCCCGCGCTCCACGACGTGGACGCGGCCCCGGCCGGATACGAGTGGATCGACGCCAACGACTCCGACCACTCCATCGTCACCTACCTGCGCAAGAGCCGCGACGAGAAGGATGCGATCCTGGTGGCGTGCAACTTCACGCCCGTCCCGCGGTACGGCTACCGCGTCGGGGCACCGCGTGCCGGCTTCTGGCGCGAGGTGCTCAACACCGACGCCGGAGTGTATGGCGGCAGCGGCCTCGGCAACCTGGGCGGCCTGGCCACGACCCCCGTCCCATGCCACGGGCGCGCCCAGTCGCTCGAGCTCGTTCTGCCGCCCCTGGCGGTGGTCGCCCTGAGGCACGCCCCAACTGCTTCGGCAGAACCTGCCGGAACCGGCTAGATTGCAGTGTCCCATCAGGCCGGGCACGTCGTACTCCTTCCTCTTCGTCCGGCCTACAAAGGCATCATGAGCATCACGAAGCGACGAGCAGCCAGGAACACCCACGTAAGAGTCACCTTTGCCCTCCAGCGCCCGGACGCGGACACCGTGCATGTCGCCGGCGACTTCACTGACTGGCAGGCGTCGAAAGCGATGCGGCGGTCGCGGGAGGGGCTGTGGAAGGTGGGGGTGGAGCTGCCATCGGGGCGCGAGTACGGCTACCGGTACCTGGTCGATGGAGTGCACTGGGTCAACGATCCATCGGCCGACAAGTACGTTCCGAACCCGTACGGAAGCGACAACTCGGTGGTCGTGATCTGAAGATCTCTCTCCGAACCTCTGGAGGGCGGAAAATGCGTGAGTACCGGGTATGGTGCAGGGCTTGCGCGGTGGAGTTCCTTCTCCCGGCACGCTACTGCGTGGACGAACCCATGGGCGTGCGGATCCCGTGCCCCAAGTGCGGCGACTGGAACCAGTACGAGTATCGGGAAATCAAGGTCTCGGAGCACGGCCGGCCAGGGTCGAACTGAGGCCGATCGGGTGCTGTGCGGGCGGCAACATCGGGAGCGTCAGCGCCAGACTCGCCGCTTCTCTCCAGGTTTGTAGGGACGGAGTGAGAACGCGGACCAGATGTCGTTGACGGAGATCAGGTTGACCCACATCAAGTCGAGCGACTTGAGCGTCTCCCAGCCCCTGTCGCGGGTCAGGTCGGTCTGGATGCCGGACGAGGCCTTGGGGAACGAGACCCAGAGCAGGCTCGCCGGCTTGAGGCCCTTCGCCGCCAGAGGCACTTGCCTCGCGGCTTCCGCCCTGGTCCTGACGAAGACCTGAATCCAGTCGAACTGGCCCGTCACTTTGTCCACGATCGCGGCGCCGGGCGGCAGGGGTTGCAGCTCCTTCAGGTAGCCGTCCGGCGCGCCGATGATGGCGGCGCGGTGGCCGGGCTTGAGCTTCATCTTACTGGCGAGTGCGTTCTCGGACATGGCGTCTCCGCGGGCCGGGCCTACCGTTCGAAGCGGACCCGATCCACCCAGTAGCGTGTGTCGCCGAAGCACGAGGACGGAACGCCCTTGTGCTCCTTGTAGTGGAGCACGATGCGCGCCCCGAGGCCGGCCTCGACCCGGCGTGCCGTCTCGTCGTCTCGCACGGTGAAGTTCCAGACCGTCGGGGCGACGCCGGGCGCCGTCGGCTGCATCAGCTCGCCCTCCCAGGTCTTACAGAGCCAGCCCTTGCGCGAGAACTTCTGGAGCGTGCCCGCGCGCTCGCCGTCGGAGTAGCTCCAGTTCACGGCGATGAAGGTGAACGCCGCGAACAGCAGCACCGGCGTCAGGACGATGCCGATCAGGATGGCGCGCCAGTGATGCCACCAGTGCCTGCGCGGCGGGGCGGGCGGGGACGCCGGGGCAGCGTCGCTGTTCGGGGGGACGGGTGTGTCGCTCATGGTCCTCAATCCTACGGCTCACGGCCTCCGGCGGCCAGCGGCCCCGCCGTCCCGACTGGAACAAGTCACAGCCGGATGATCAGTTAGGTTGTCCGGCATTGTCGCGTTCCATTCGCGGAGCTCCCGGAGGACTCGTGCGACTCAACTACCTCGTCGTTTCGTCAGCCCTGCTCGCTCTCCGGTCTGCGCCATGCGGCGCACAACCAGCGACCGGGACCGTGCAGCTTGCGTTCACGAACACCGAGCAACGGACGGATCGGCTCCTGCTCAGTCACTTCCTCAGGGACGGGCTCCCGATCCCGCCGTCCGACGTCCACGTGGCTCACGTTGCAGACGGCGTCACCGAGATCACCAGCTCCGCTCCGGGACTGGCGACCTGGGAATTCCGCCTCAGAGAGAACGCCGCGGTCTATGGCTTCGGCGAGCGATTCAACGCGCTCGACCAGGCCCGCCAGATACTCGTGAACGCGTCGAGCGATATCCCCGGCCCCAAGGGGTCGGGGACCTATGCGCCCATGCCGTTCTTCATGGATCTGAGAGGGTACGGCCTCTGGGTCGACACGTATGCGGAGGCGATCTTCGATCTGGGAGTCACCAGCCACGACGAGTTCATCGTCCGGTTTCGGGACACCCGCCTGCGAATCGTCTTCTTCGAAGGCCCGCAGTTCCCACGCATTCTCGAGCGCTACACGGGAACGGTCGGTCGCGCGAAGCTGCCTCCATACTGGGCGTTCGCCCCCTGGAAGAGCCGCAACTGGCATCCCGACATGGCAGCCGTCTACGAGGACGTCGAGCGCTACCGACAGCTTGGCCTGCCGGCGTCCGTGCTGGTCTTGGACAGCCCCTGGGCGACGAACTACAACACGTTCGAGATGAGCCGGCTCCAGTTCAGCGACCCCGCCGCGATGGTGCGCCACATCCACGATCTCGGTTTCAAGCTGTGCCTGTGGCTGACCGCCTTCATCAACGCGGAGACGTTCAGACCCTCCGAGCCGGAGCTGGTGGGCAAGATCCCGCTGACCGCGGCATCCAACTTCGAGGAAGCGCGAGGGGCCGGCTACTTCCTGAAGACGGATTCCGGCGACGTCTACCTCTCCACCTGGTGGAAGGGGCGGGGCGGGCTGATTGATTTCACCAATCCCGCCGCCGTCACGTGGTGGCAGGCGCAAGTGCGCGGGGCCATTCGCCTCGGAGCCGACGCGTTCAAGGCGGACGGCGGCGAAGGCAGCTTCGTCGGCGAGGCGCGCTTCGCGGACGGCGAGGATCCCGGCGTCATGCGCACGCGGTACTCCGTTCTCTACAATCAGGCGCTGGAAGACCTGATCGACAGGGACCTGCATGGCGATGGCGTGCTTCTCATGCGGAGCGGCTCGGTCGGCAACCACAACCTGCCGTTCCTCTGGGCGGGCGACAACGAATCCAACTTCAGCGCCGAGAACGGGCTCAGCGGTGTCGTGCTGGCCGGGCTCAACGCCGGGCTATCCGGCATTCCACTGTGGACGAGCGATCTGGGCGGCTACGAGAAGGCCTCCCGTACACCGGGCGACGACGTGCTGTTCGTTCGCTGGACGGAGTTCTCCGCCTTCTCCCCGATCATGCAGGTGCACTCCGACATCAACCTGGGCCCCTGGGACTACGGCCAGCGGGCTCTGGACATCTTCCGCCGCTACTCGCGCCTGCACATGAGCCTGTTCCCGTACCGCTACGCGGCGGCCCAGGAGGCTTCGCGCACGGGCATGCCTATCATGCGCGCGCTGGTGATGCTGCATCCGCTCGACGCGGAGGCGCGACGCGCCACGGACGAGTACTACTTCGGCCCGGATCTCCTGGTGGCGCCCGTCCTCACGCCAGGCACGCAGCGCAGCGTCCATCTGCCCGAGGGGGAGTGGGTGGATTACTGGAGCGGTACGCACCACACGGGACCGGCCGACCTCGTCGTGGACGCGCCTCTCGATCGCATACCATTGTACGTAAAGGCGGGCACCATTCTTCCCAGGATACCGGAGGATGTCATGACGCTGGTGCCCTGGACGGGCGCCGGCGCCCCGCCCGTGCCGACGCTCGATGACCGCCGTGTCTATGAGGTCTATCCGGGCGCGATCCGGAGTCTGCAGGATTTCGAGGGACGCCGCCTCGATGTGAGCGCGGGAGAAGGGAGAACCGGCCTCAAGCTGACCGGCGCTCCGGCGCGCGTGACCATCGTGTGGCGCTTCCGGCGTCCGACGCACGCGACGCTTGATGGCCGCCCGCTCGCGCTGCAAAGGGCAGGCGCCTCGGTCGCGGTGACCTTCGCGCACACCGCGGACTCCCACCTTGTCTGGTGGTGAGTGGCGCCCGGGAATCCGCCGTTCCGCGCTAGCGGTTCCTGTCCGGCACCAGCCCCCGGTTCTCGAGCAGCGGCTCGATCGTCGGGTCACGGCCGCGGAACGCGCGGTACATCACCGCGACGTCGCCGCTCCCGCCCCTGGAGAGGATCATGTCGCGGAAGCGCTGGCCGTTGGCGCGCGTGAGGCCGCCGTGCTCCACGAACCAGGCGTACGCGTCGGCGTCCAGCACCTCGCTCCAGATGTAGTTGTAGTAGCCCGCCGAGTACCCGCCGCCCCAGATGTGCGAGAAGTAGCTCGAGTGGTACCGCGGAGGCACCAGCGGAAAGTCCACCTTGAACCGCTGCAGCGCCGCGGCCTCGAACGCGTCCGCGTCCGCCGGATGGTCGTTCGGCCCCAGCGTGTGCCAGGCCATGTCGAGCAGCGCGGCCGCCAGGTACTCCGTCGTCGCGAAACCCTGGTCGAAGGTCGTGGTGCGGCGGATCTTGTCCACGAGGTCCTGAGGCATCGGCGCACCGGTACGGTAGTGCCGCGCATAGTGCGCGAACACCTCGTTGTCCAGCGCCCAGTGCTCGTTGAACTGTGAGGGGACTTCGCCGAAGTCGCGCGGCAATCCCCCCAGCCGCGGGTAGGGCGACGCATTCATGAAGCTGGCGAGGGCGTGGCCGAATTCGTGGAACATCGTCGTCACGTTGTCCCACGTGAGCAGGGCGGGCTGGCCCTCGGCCGGCTTGGTGAAGTTGCACGTATTGGTCACGACGGGCCGCGTACCGAAGAACGACGAGCGGCCCATGAAGCCGCTGGTCCAGGCGCCGCCGTTCTTGTTGTCGCGCTTGAAGTAGTCCGCGTAGAACAGCCCGAGCGACGTGTCCGCGTCGAACACCTCGAACACCTTGACGTCTGGGTGATAGACCGGGATGTCGTGCCGCTCCCGGAAGGTCAGCCCGTAGAGGCGGGTGGCCGCATAGAACACGCCGTTCACCAGCACGCTGTCGAGCTCCAAGTACGGCTTGATCTGCTCTTCGTCCAGCGCGTAGCGCGCCGAGCGGACCTGCTCGGCATAGAACTGCCAGTCCCACGGCTGCACCTGGAAGCCGCCGCCCTGCTGATCGATCAGGCTCTGCATGTCCGCGGCCTCACCGCGCGCCTTCGCCACCGCCGGCCCGGCGAGCTGGGCCATCAGCGCGACCGCGTTGTCCGGCGTCCGCGCCATCTGCTCCTCGAGGGCGTAGGCGGCGAACGTCGGGTAACCCAGGAGCCGCGCCCGCTCCGCCCGCAACTGGGCGATCCTGACGATGACCTGCCGGGTGTCGTTGCTGTCGCCGCGCTCGTTCCTGAGGGCCGAGGCCTCGAACAGCCGCTGCCGGGCCGCGCGGTTGTGCAGCGACGCCTGCGCCGGCTGCTGCGTCGTGTTCTGAAGCGGCAGCAGCCAGTGGCCCGTCATCCCCCTGGTTCGCGCGGCGGCCGCGGCGGCGGCCATGTCGGCCGGGCTCAGGCCGTCGAGCTGCGTCGAATCGTCCACCACCACGCCGCCGGCGCGCGTCCCCGCCAGCACCTTCCGGCCGAATTCGTTGCCGAGCTGGGCCATTTCGCGGTTGAGGGCGCGGAGCCGCTCCTTGTCCGCCGGGGAGAGGTTGGCGCCGGAGCGCACGAAGTCCTTGTAGTACCGCTCGACCACCAGGCGCCGCAGCGAATCGAGGCCCAGGCTGGTGCGGCGGTCGTAGAGGTACTTGATCCGCTGGAACAGGGTGTCGTTGAGCGAGATGGCGTCCCGATGCGCGGCCATTCTGGGCGCCAGGGCCCGCTGGATGGCCTGCAGGGTGTCGTTCGTGTTCGAAGAGGTGAGGCCGCCGAAGACCCGCTGCACCCTCCCGAGCAGCTGGCCCGCGCGCTCGAGCGGGAGGATCGTGTTCTCGAACGTCGGCGCGGCGCCTTCGTGGATGATGGCCTCCACCTCGGCGAGCTGCTGGCGCATCCCCTCTTCGATGGCCGGCTGGAAGTCGCTGTTGTGGATGCGGTCGAAGGCCGGCGCCTGGTAGAGCAGGGGACTCGGCGCCGCGAAGGGATTGCCGCTCGGCAGCTGCGCGCGAGCGCCGCGGCCCCAGGCGAGCAGGGCGACGCAGAGGACGATCGGGAGTCGAAGGAGGCGGGTCATGGCGCTTTCTCGCGAGTTGGAGGATGTACGGCCCGCTCCAACGTACCCGCCGCCGGGCTGACGAGCGAGGAACGCCAACCGAAACACTCGTCATTCCCGGGACGGGCCAGCCGACCAGCCTCCTAGAACACCAGATTGGCCAGGTTCCGCCCGCGCAGGAACCGCCGGAATTCGGCGACCTCCCCGGCCACGACGCGCTCCAGCCGCCCGCGCGCCTCGCGCACCTGGCCGCCCAGGAGCTGCCCCACTTCGCGTTGCGACGCCGTGGGCGCGAAGTCCGATCCCGACACCGATTGCGCCAGGTACGTCAGCTGCTCGGCCAGCCGCATCGGCCAGCGTAGAACGTCCTGGCCGCGCCCCGTCACCTTCATCTGGAACAGCGGGTCCTCGACCGCCAGCAGGGCGCGGTCGAGCGAATCGGCCGCGGCTCGCACGTCGGCCGCGCTCGAGTCCCCCGCGAGCGTGGCCCGTAGCGCGGCCAGCTGGGCGCGCAGGACCTCGAGCCGGTTGATCATCGCGACGGTGCTGTCGAGATCGGCGACGACGCCGGCCACGAACGATGTTTGTGCCCGCAGGTCCTCGGCGCTCGCTCCGGTGTTCGGATCCTGCAGGACGTCCAGCGGCTGCTCCAGCGTCTGCCCGCCGACGGTGAGGCGCACCGTGTAGCGTCCCGGCGGCACCAGCATCGCGATGCGCCCGATGCCTGGCGCCCGCATCCCTTCCGGTTTGACGGCGAACCACGGCGCATACGGCGGGCTGGTGCGGAGCTTGGCCTCCGTCGAAGGCTCGGTCTCCAGGTCCCACCAGAGACGGTTCATCCCCGCCTTCGGCACCGTCTTCAGGGTCCGCACGAGCTGCCCGCCCAGGTCGAGGATCTGAATGGCCTGCGAGTCCCGACGCGCGCTGTCGGGCGCAGTGCGGCGCCACCACGTGAGCGAGGCGCCGTACGGCGGATTGGTACCCACGACCGGATCGTCGGGGGCTTCGAACGGCCCTGCGACGCTCAGGAACCGATACGCCGCGCGCGGACCGAAGAGCCACGCGTCGCGAGCCGCGATCTCGGTCGTGAGCGTGCGCAGCGGTGTCACGTCGTCCAGGATCCAGAAGCCGCGTCCGTACGTGGCGATGACGATGTCGTTGAAGCGCTCCTGAGCGGCGATCCCGTACACCGGGGCGTGCGGCAGGTTGTTCTGGAGCGGCTGCCAGTGCGCGCCCTCGTCGAGCGACACGTACATGCCGTTCTCCGTGCCCGCGTAGAGCAGCCCCCGGCGCACCGGGTCCTCCTTCACGGCGTGCACGTAGCTCAGGGGCGTGTGCGGGATGCCGGTGGTGATCAGCGTCCACGACGCCCCGTAGTCGGTGGTGCGATAGATCCACGGGTCGAAGTTGCCGACCTGATGGCCGTCCACCGAGATGTACGCGGTCCCGGTGTCGAACCGGGACGGCTCGACGCTGGAGATCGTCCCCCAGTCGAGGAGCCCGCGGATGTTGCGCGTCACGTTCGTCCAGGTCCCGCCACCGTCCCGCGTCACCTGCACGAGGCCGTCGTTGGTGCCCGCCCAGATGAGCCCGTGCTTGAGGCGCGATTCCACGACGGAGAAGACCACCCCGGCGTACTCCACGCCGATGTTGTCCGGCGTCAGTCCGCCCGAGGGCCGCATGCGCGTCGTGTCGTTGTGAGTCAGATCGGGGCTGATCGTTCGCCAGGTCTGACCGCCGTCGCTGGTCGCGTGGACGAACTGACTCCCCACGTAGACCGTGTTGTGGTCGAACGGTGAGATGGCGAGCGGGAAGTTCCACACGACCCGATACCGCACGGCTCCCGCCGGCGACCCGAACGTCGCCTGCGGCCACACGTCGACGTTCCGGACGATGCCGGTGCGCAGGTCGTACCGGGTGACGATGCCGCCGCCGGCCCCGAATCCCGAGGCCGAGGACCAGACGATGTTGGTGTCCACGGGGTCCGGCGTGGCGAAGCCGCTCTCGCCCCCGCCGACCGTGCCCCACATGCCGCGAGCGATGTCGCCCGTGCGGCTGTTGCTGGGGCCGCGCGCCGATGGTCCATCCTGCCGGTTGCCGTAGACGTAGTACGGAATGCGGTCGTCCACGGTCACGTGGTACATCTGCGCGATCGGGAGCGCTATCCGCAGCCAGGAGCGGCCGCGGTTCTGGGTGATGGAAATGCCCCCGTCGTGGCTCACGATCATCCGGTTGCCGTTGGTGGGATCAATCCAGATGTCGTGGTGATCCCCGTAGGGCACTTGGCTCTCGGGCGGGTCGAGGATGGTCTGCCCGCCGTCGAGCGTCTTCGCCCAGTTCGACGTCAGGAAGTACGCCTCATTCTCGTTGTCGGGGGACACGGCCATCCGGTTGTAGTAGTGGGTGCGGCCTGCGACCTGCCGGTCGAAGCTGACCAGCTGCCAGGTGGAGCCGCCGTCGTCGGAGCGGAACAGCCGGCCGGTGTCGGGCTGCGCGATGTTCACCGCCGGCACGCCGTCGCCCGTCTCGATCAGCGCGTAGACGCGGCTCGAATTCGCGCGTGTCATGGCGAGGCCGATCTTGCCGACCTGCCGCGTGGGCAGGCCGCTGCCCGTGAGGCGCTTCCAGGTGGCGCCGCCGTCCGTGGACTTCCAGAGACCGCTGCCGGCGCCGCCGCTCGTCCGGCCCCAGGTGCGGACCTCGACCTGCCAGAACCCGGCGAACAGGATGCGCGGGTTGTTCGGATCCATCACGAGGTCCGAGGCGCCGGTGCTGTCGTTGACGAACAGCACGCGCTCCCAGGTCGCCCCGCCGTCCGTGGTGCGGTAGATGCCGCGCTGGGGCTGCGGGCCGTAGAGGTGGCCCTCCGCGGCGACGTAGACTGTTGTGGGGTCGGTCGGGTGCACGATGATGCGGGCGATACGCCCCGTGCTGTCGAGCCCCATGCGTTTCCAGCTCTTGCCCGCGTCGGTGGAGCGGTAGACGCCCCAGCCCATGGAGACGTTAGAGCGGATGAACGGCTCACCGGTCCCGACCCACACCACGTTCGGGTCGGAGGGGGCGACCGCCAGCGCGCCGATGGACGAGACGGGTTGATCGTCGAAGATTGCGGTCCAGTGAGTGCCGCCGTCCACCGTCTTCCAGAGGCCTCCGGACGCCGCGCCGGCGTAGTAAGTGAACGGATCGCCGGCGATGCCGGCCACCGAGCTGACGCGATTGCCCTCGGGGCCGATGTGGCGCCAGCGCAGGGCCGCCCACGCCGCGGAATCGAGCGCCGGCGCGGTGGCCGTCGGGATGGCCTGGGCCGCGGGCGCAGGCCGGCGCTGAGCCTCGGCGAACCGGACTCCGGCGAGGGCCGTGAGCAACAGAGCGAACGGAGAGACACTGCGGAAGACGCGGCGGATCACGGATCAACTCCCGGCAAGGAGGGACGAGCGTCGAGCTGCACGGGGACCTACTATGCGGGCCTCCGCGCGCGCCCGCCAGAGCCGGGGCGGCCGACTTGCTCGGCCCGCGCGCGCGGCGTACAGTTTGCCCTCATGACTCAGGTCAACGGCGGCCGCGTCCCGCGCTGGTCGAGCGATGGCCGTGGCCGTCGGCCGATGAACTGCGCCAGGCGAGGTCCGCAGCTCAACGCAGCACCAGATCGGAAGGGTTGACTCATGTCCAACGTCAAGATCGCCCCCGAAGCGGCGCATCGTGTCGCTGACGACATCCCCACCGTTTCCCCCGGAGTGGAGCGCTACGTCGTTGCCGCCGAGCAGGCCGCGCGCCGGCGTGCGGCCGACATCGCCGCGATGCGCAAGTGCCGCTTCGATACCATCGCCGTGCACGGGCTCTACAGCATGGCCGAGGCGCTCGACTTCAACCAGGGATCGGTGATCGAGCCGATATACATGAGCACGTCGCAGGGCTACCGCGACTCCGACGAGATGGAAGCGGCGCTGTCCTACCAGATTCCGACCTGGTGCTACTCGCGCATCGCGAATCCCAGTCTGTACTACCTCGAGAACGTGCTCGCCCTGCTCGAGGGCTACGGGTTCGACGGTGAAACGTCCTGCTGTTCGACCGCCTCGGGCATGGCGGCGATCGCGAGCGCCACCGAGCCGTTCATCGCCGTGGAGCCTGCGGCGCCCCATCGCCCGATGAACTTCGTCTCCATGTGCCAGGTCTACGGCGGAACCTACCAGTTCTTCAACGTGCGCCTGGCCCGCGAGCGCAACATCGAGTGCCGGTGGATTCTCGATCCGACCGATCTTGCGGAATGGGAAGCGAAAGTTGACGAGAACACCCGTTTCCTCTACGCGGAGATCCCGTCCAATCCCGGTCAGGCGTTCTGCGACGTTCGCGACGTGGCCGAGCTGGCTCACGCCCACGGGATCCCCCTCATCGTGGACAGCACCGTGGCGACGCCGGCGCTGCTGAGGCCGCTGCAACACGGCGCGGACATCGTGGTCCAGTCGGTCACCAAGACGCTCGCGTCGTCGGGATTCGCCATCGCCGGCGCGGTCATCGCCCGCAAGGGGCTCACCTGCCGCGTCGGTCCGGAGGAGATGAAGGCCGACTTCGCCATGTACTTGAAGAGGCTTCCGAACCGCGACTACGGCCCGAACCTGTCCCCCATGAATGCGATTCTGTCCTTGAACGACATTCGCACGCTGCGCTCCAAGGTGGATCTCTTCAGCCGCAACACCATGCAGGTCGCCGAGCATCTGGCGCAGCACCCGCAAGTCGAGCAGGTGGACTACCTCGGTCTGCCCAGCCACCCCCTGCATGACCTGGCCAGCCGATACCTCTTCCTGGTGGACAGCGAGTACGACTTCGATTACGGCAGGCCCACCAACCGGTACGGACACCTCATGTCGTTCCGGGTGAAGGGCGGGGCTGAAGCCGCGCGGTGCATGTTCAACGCGCTGCAACGCATCTGGCGCGCCACGGACCTCGGCCGGGTGAAGTCGGTCGCCACCATCCCGGCGATCTCCACCCACCTGCAGCAGGGCGAGGAAGCGCGGGCGATGGCTGACGTACCCCCCAACCTCGTGCGGCTCTGCGTCGGTGCCGAGCACCCCGACGACATCATCGCCGATCTCGACCAGGCCCTGGCGGCATGCGACGGGGACGTGACGGTCAGTGTCCCGGCGTCCTTCTCGGTGGGCGGCGCTTCGCGCGAGCGGCACGTCTGAGCATTCTCTACTACAGCACCAACCGTCGGGCGGCGGAGGTGGATCTCGCCCAGGCCCTGCTGCAGGGCCAGGCGGGCGACAAGGGGCTGTTCATGCCCCGTCCGATCCCGAGCCTGAGCGCGGATCTGCTGGCGCGGGCTGGCACGCTCTCCTATCCGGAGCTGGCCGCGTCGATCCTTGGCCTGTACACCCAGGGGGTTTTCGCGCCCGACGCGCTGCACGAACTGTGTGAGGACGCCTACGACTTTCCGGTGCCCATCGAGCGCGTGGATGGCCCACGGCATGTGATGCGCCTGGACCAGGGACCCACCGCGTCGTTCAAGGATTTCGCCGCGCGCTTCATGGGACGGGCGCTGGGCCGATTGGTGCGCGAGCGCGGCCAGGAGCTGCTCGTCCTCACGGCGACATCGGGCGACACCGGTTCCGCCATCGCCCACGCCTTTCTCGGCGTGCAAGGCATCCGCGTGGTCGTGCTGTTCCCGATCCACGAGGTGTCCGAGCGCCAGCGCCGGCAGATGACGACGCTCGGCGGGAACATCACCACCCTCGCCTTCGACACCAAGTTCGACGATTGCCAGGCCCTCGCGAAGCAGGCGTTCGCCGATCCCGAGCTGGTGCACCTGAACCTCTCTTCGGCCAACTCGATCAACATCGGACGGCTCCTGCCGCAGGCCGTCTACTACGTATACGCGGCGTCGCACCTGGCCGACATCGGCGGCGGCGAGAAGGTCATCTTCTCCGTTCCGTCGGGCAATTTCGGCGATCTCATGGGCGGCCTGCTCGCTTCTCGAATGGGTCTCGATGTCGTGCGCTTCGTCGTCGCCACCAATGCCAACGACGAGGTGCCGCGCTTCCTGGCGACCGGTCGCTACGAGAAGATCGTCCCGTCGAGGAAGTGCATCTCCAATGCGATGAACGTCGGGCACCCCTCCAACTTCGCGCGGATCGTGGATCTCTACGGCGGCACCATGGACGAGCAGGGCAACGTGCTCGCTCCCCCCGAGCTTCCCCGGATGCGCAGGGAGCTTCACGGTGTCAGCATCGCCGACGCCGAGACGCGGCAGACGATCGTGGAGGCCTATCGCCGTCACGGGACGATCCTGGAGCCGCACGGCGCGACCGGCTGGGCGGGACTGCTGCGCTTCCTGGAAGCCAACCCGGAGCACGCGAACACCACGGCCATATCCCTTGAGACCGCTCATCCGGCGAAGTTCCCGGAGGAGATCCGCGCGCTCCTCCAGGTCGACCCCGCAGTGCCGAAGAGCCTCATGGGACTCGACGGAATGAGGGAGCACTACCGCGAGATGGCGACCGACTACCCCGTCTTCCGGGACTTCCTGCGGCGCGAGTTTGGCCGATGAAGTCCATCATTGTGATCGGCGACGGGATGTCGGACCGGCCGATCGAGAAGCTGGGCGGCAAGACACCGCTCCAGGTCGCGCACAAGCCGCACATTGATCGCATCGCCCGCGAGGGCCGGATGGGGCTGCTGCGCACGGTCGGTGAGACCGGGCCGGCCGATTCCGCCGTCGCGAATCTGGCGGTGCTCGGCTACGACCCCTCCGCCAGCTCCCAGGGGCGCGCCGTGCTCGAGGCCGCCAGCATGGGCGTGGAGCTGCGTCCCGATGACGTCGCCCTGCGCTGCAACCTCATCAGCCTCGAGGGGCCTCGCGACGACCGGCGGATCAAGAACCACTCCGCCGGGCACATCTCGAACGAAGAGGCGGCGCAGCTGATCCACGCCCTCGACGCGGAGCTGGGTGGAGGGAAGGGGCCCCATCCGGCGCTGTTCTTCCCCGGCGTCAGCTACCGCCACCTGCTCGTGCTCCGCGGCGGCTGGGCCGCACCCGGCGTGGAGTGCGCGCCGCCCCACGACAACGTCGGCGGGCGTGTGGCCGATCTGCTGCCCCGTCCGGTGGATCAGGGCGCGGCGCTCACAGCCCGGCGGCTGAACGAGTTGTACCAGCGGGCGCTGCCCATTCTCGAGAGTCACCCGGTGAACGCCGCCCGCCGGGCCGCGGGCAAGGATGCGGCCGACGCGATCTGGACCTGGTCGCCGGGGCGCCGTCAGCCGCTGAAGACGCTGCGCGAGCTGTACGGCGTCGACGGCGCCGTCATTTCGGCCGTGGACCTCATCATGGGTCTCGGGGTGTGCGTGGGCATGGACCTGATTCGCGTGCCCGGCGCCACGGGCCTCTCGGACACCAACTACGAAGGCAAAGCCCAGGCCTGTCTCGATGCTCTCGCGGACCACGACCTCGTCTACGTCCACGTCGAGGCTACCGATGAGGCGGGCCACGCCCGCGACCTCGATCTCAAGATCCGCTGCATCGAGTACCTGGATCAGCGTCTGGTGGGCGTGATCCTCGCCGGTCTCGAGCGTCGCTCGATCGCGGCCACCATCGCCGTTCTCCCCGATCATCCCACGCCCGTAGCCACCGGTCAGCATGGTCGCGATCCCGTGCCGGTGGCCATTCTCCGTCCCGGCGACGCGCCCGACTCAACCGAGCGCTACGACGAGGAGCAGGCGTCGCGCGGGTCTCTGGGGATGATGACTGGCGAGCAGTTCATGCGCCGGATGACGGAATAGCCTCAGGCAACAACCGTGGGCCACAGC
>Ga0326726_10002800_pt1 | contig 15975 bp, 13 predicted proteins | sample MHFenrmetagenome_2_FD_207603 | JGI IMG/M metagenome (GOLD analysis project Ga0326726, IMG submission 207603) | Lab enriched peat soil microbial communities from Michigan Hollow, Ithaca, NY, United States - MHF15MN | ecosystem: Environmental > Terrestrial > Soil > Wetlands > Peat | place: USA... | reverse complement strand
TGCGCATCATCATCGAGTGCCCGGAGAAGCGATTCTCCACTCAGAGGCCGGATACATTTACGCGGACTACCCTTTCGCCCAACTTCAAACCTCTTGCAGTTCGGCGGCGGACCATACATTTTCGCCAGTTATGGGCGGCGAAGTCTTGCTGTCAAGGGCAGGAGGGTTCCTATGTCGCGCCCGAACCGCTCCCTGACAGTTTTGTGTAGTCGTAGCCAATAGTCCTCAATCGCGCTCGTAATTTCGTTCAGCGGCATCTCGGTCGCTTCAAATGATTGGTAGATGGAGCCTATTTGCCATCCCGTCCCATGGCGCTTCACCCATACGAAGCCCGGTTCCTCTGCTTCCATTGTCTGATAAATGAAATCGCCGCGGTGCGCCAATTTGTGAACCCATTCGATTGCCTGAACTCCGAACTCCACAACGCAGAACTCTGGTTCTTCGTAAAGCACCTTGCCAGCCACTGCAATCCGGAAGTCGGCCACTACCCGCAGCAGGAGTTCCCAGTCCTCCGCGAGAGAACTGTTGTCGGCGTGCAGATCGGCGAAATGCAAATGCAGAACGGCGTCTGGCAAGGACTTTCTCCAATTCAGCAGGTTAAAACCCTAGTGCGGCTGGAGCAAGAACGAAACTCAAGCTCAACTGTAGTTAACAGGCGTTTGCGCTCAGAACCTCTTCGGAAACGACAAACCGTTCCACTGGAGCCGTTCGACCAGTTGCAGCCTTAAGTGGCACTCCTCGGAGTCTCAGCCGCCCAGGTACGGCAGACGCGCTAAATCACTACCGCTTCCTTGTACTCCCCATACACCTTCCGCATCGCGTCCGAAATCTCGCCCACCGTGGCGTTGGCTTCCACCGCCGCCAGAATCCGCTGCATCAGGTTCTCCTCCGAGCGAGCCGCGTCCTCGACCGCCTTGAGCGCGGCCTGCCACGGCTTGGGATCGCGCTTCGCCCGCAGCGCCCGCAACCGCTCCACCTGTTTGCGCTCCAGGGCTTCGTCGATCCGCTGGATGGGCACAGCCTTCTCTCCGTCCACGTGGAACTGGTTCACGCCCACCACGATTGCCTCGTGCCGGTCCACCGCCTGTTGATATTCATACGCCGCGTTCTGGATTTCCTGCTGCACGTAGCCGCGCTCGATCGCCTTGAGCATCCCGCCCATGGCTTCGATCTTGCCCAGGTAGTCGCTGGCTCGCTTCTCGATTTCGTTGGTGAGCGACTCGATGTAATACGACCCCGCCAGCGGATCAATCGTCTGCGGAGCGCCCGACTCATAGGCAATGATCTGCTGGGTGCGCAGCGCAATCCGCGCCGACTGCTCGGTCGGCAGCGCCAGCGCTTCGTCAAATGAATTGGTGTGCAGCGACTGCGTCCCGCCCAGCACCGCCGCCATGGCCTGGATCGCCGTGCGGACGATGTTGTTCTCCGGCTGTTGCGCCGTTAACGTCGAACCCGCAGTCTGCGTATGGAAACGCAACATCCACGAGCGCGGATTCTTCGCCTTGAAGTGATCGCGCATGATCTTCGCCCACATGCGACGGGCAGCGCGGAACTTCGCCACTTCTTCCAGAAAATTGCTGTGCGCGTTGAAGAAGAACGAAAGACGCGGCGCGAATTTGTCCACATCCAGCCCTGCCCGGACAGCCGCCTCTACATACGCCATGCCGTTCCCGAGCGTGAAGGCGACTTCCTGCACCGCCGTCGATCCCGCTTCCCGCATGTGGTAGCCGGAAATCGAAATCGTGTTCCACTCCGGAACGTTCTCGTTGGTCCAAGCGAACAGGTCGGTAATGATGCGCATCGCCTGCTGCGGCGGATAGATATAGGTTCCGCGCGCGATGTACTCCTTGAGCACGTCGTTCTGCACCGTGCCCGAAAGCTTGCGCGTATCGGCACCCTGCCGCCGCGCCACGGCCACATAAAGCGCCAGCAGGATCGACGCCGTGGCATTGATGGTCATCGAAGTCGAAATCGCGGTCAGGTCAATGCCATCGAACAGCCGCTGCATATCTTCGATGGAATCAATCGCCACGCCCACTTTGCCGACTTCACCCATGGCCAGCGGGTGGTCGGAGTCGAGGCCGATCTGCGTCGGCAAATCAAACGCCACCGACAAACCGGTAGTCCCATTCGCCAGCAGATACTTGTAGCGCTTATTGGATTCCTCGGCATCGCCCATGCCGGCGTACTGACGCATGGTCCACAACCGCCCGCGATACATCGTCGCCTGCACACCGCGCGTGAACGGAAACTCTCCCGGATACCCGACCTCGCGATCGTAGTCCCGGCCCGCCAGATCGACCGGCGTGTAGAGCGGGTGAACCGGGATATGAGAGGAAGTCTGCGGGTCAGGAGCCTGGGGCTTCTGCTTGGTGGTGGAATCGGCAGCTTTCAGACTATCGCGCATGCACAGACCTCTTAACCACGGGGGGCACAGAGGTACACGGGGGTAACCAGAGAGATTTTCTCCGTGTACCCCTGTGCACCCCGTGGTTCAAGCTCTTCCACTGCATCGTCCGCGCCTACTGTTTCTTTCGCACCCTCCAGAATGAACTCACGCCAAACCAGGCGAAGGTTATGGTGAAGCACGCAGCCAGGATCAACCGTCCCGGACCACCCGCCTGCCCTGCCTGATACTTTGCATATTCGCGAAATCCAGCGACCCCGCCGATCGCCGCCAGCACGAGGAACGTGAAGCCGGTCACCTCCAGCCAGAGCTGGCGCGCCACCCCGCTGAAAGATCGCAGGCTCGCGCGCACTCCGCTCAACACGGCGCCGCCGACCCGGCTATTGCCCACCTGCCGCGCCGCCACCCGCGCCACGACCCCGATCTTCTTCAATATCGAGACCTTAGCCACCGGTCGATTTTAGCAGTGGGCGGGCGTACAATGCTGAGGAGCAACATCACAGCGGCCTGTGATCTCGGCCGCCCCGCGCGGTTCGGTTTCGAAGGGGGGTTCGTGGATCCGCAATTGAAACAACTCATGAAGGAACTGGGCGAAGCCATCAATGAGTCGCTCGCCGACTCTGAACAGATTTCCGAAGTCGTGGCCCGCATCAAGGAAGGCGGCTACGATATTTTCCTGGTTCTCGAAGCCACCATCGGAGTCAGCAAGCAAGGCGTGCCCGCCAGCGATAAGACTTCCCTGATCTCGACCCTCAGCACCAATCCCGAACTCAAGGTTAGCGACCAGGACCTGAAGTTCCTCAAATCTCTCCGCATCAAGATCGAAGAGGAAGAGGAAGAAGTAGAGTAGCTCTCAGCTTTCAGCTCTCAGCTTTCAGGAACACCGACGCCGGGCACGGCAGCGACAGAACCTCAGCGGTATTCTCAGAGTCCCCCTAGGCCACCAAGCTGTCGGCCCGAATTTCCCGCCCCCTGCCCGCTGCGACCTGCCCCTGCCCCTTCGGCAATTTCTTCCAATTCCTTACCAAAATTTCCTCTGCCGGATAGGAAAAATCTTGCAAGGCTGCACTTCTGGTCTGATAGTATGGGGTTTTCCCAAGATAAGTCGCTGCTTACCAGCATCTTACCCTTACGAGCAGCGGTCGGAAGTGGCCTTCGGCGTGCAAACTACGAGGTAGAAGTGACTTCCCCCGACCCGTCTCCAGGTGTGCTGAAAGCTGCTTTGGAGTCGTTTTTTGACGTGGCACATATTTCGTTGGGCGAGCGCTGACTCAGGCCAGCCAGCAGAGGTAGGTGTTATGGATTCCCAGGCTTCACAGTTGACCCTAGGCCTTCTTCCGGATCGTCGCACTCCCTGGGAGAAGTTTGTTTTCAGCTACGGAGTGCAGTCCCTGGTACTGATGTTCTTCATGCTCTCTGCCTTGCTGTATCCCGAGATCATGGTGTTGCCGGTGCACGACTACCACTTCATCAGCCTGGTGAACACTCCTCCTCCGGTGCCGCAGAAGCCGGCCCCGGTGCGCAACTTCCCGACGCCGAAGGTCGCTGAAGTAGTGATCCCGCGCCCCGAAGCCCTGCGCGTGCCCAAGGAACTGATTGCTCCGAAGAAGCCCGACACGCCTGAGGTCCAGGCTCCGAAAGTGCAGTTGGCCGCCAAGCTCGATCCCATCCCCGACACCAAGCCGGCGATTCCCAAGCAGCTCGTCAGGACCAACGTGTTCTCCACCGGCAGCTCTGCGACTCCGAACATGGCCGCGGCCCCGCAGAAAGTACAGACAGGAGGGCTGGGCGATCCGAACGGCGTGCCCGCTCGCGAGAATAACGGCCGTCCCATCACGATCGCCAAGCTGGGCTCCTTTGACCTGCCCGGCGGTCCCGGCTACGGCAATGGCACCGGCGGAGCGAAAGGCGCGCGCGGCGTAGTCGCCAGCGCCGGCTTCGGTAACGGCGTCGCCACCGGCGACAATTCTGGCCGAGTCTCAGCCTCCCGCGGCACCGTCCGCCAGGGCGGCTTCGGAGATGCCGACGTGGTAACTGCTCCCCAGCCCAGGCCCAAGGTGGCCGAGCCGGTGGTTAAAACCATTCCTGCCGAGATCACGTACAAGCCCCGACCGGTTTACACTGAAGAAGGACGTCGCCTCAAAGTCGAAGGCGAGGTTCTGCTGGAAGTCGTATTTACCGCGACCGGACAGGTTCGCATCCAGCGGATCGTGCAAGGTCTGGGTCACGGACTGGATGAATCGGCCATTCACGCGGCAGAAAAAATCCAGTTCAAGCCTGCCCTGAAAGACGGAGCGCCGGCGGATTTTCCGGCGATCCTGCACATCGTGTTTGAGCTCGCATCTTAACTGGAATGAAACAAGAGAATATGCTGCTCCCCCATTTCGTTCGCTGCTCTCTCTTCTCCGTCTGTCTGCTTGCCGCAACCGTGTTCGCGCAAACTGCGCCGACAACGGAGCCAGCACCGGCGCCTCAGCTTTCCACCCGGGACGCCGCCAGCCAGCAGGCTGCAACCGCCGCCGCCAGCTTCGATCAGGTCATTGATCGCGCGGTCGAACGCGAGCATTTCTTCATTGCCCAGATGCGCCAGCTCCATCCGCTCGTCGAAACCTATCTCCAGAATCTCAAGGACGACAAAGACCTGGATACGGCGGTTCCGGTGAGCGACATTTACTTCCTGGGCCGTCTGGATATGAGCAATGGCACGGACGACCGCACCTTTAGCTCCCCGACCACAGCCGGCCTGGGCAAACGCATGCTCAGCAAGTTGAGCAACGTGTACACCATGAAGTTCCTGCCGCTCGGCTTTGCTCAGATGGTCGTCCTCGACGAAGACTTTCAGCGCAAGTACTACGATTTCACGTTCGTGCGCCGCGAGTTTTTAGGTGAAGTGCGTTGCATCGCCATCGATGTCGCGCCCAAGAAAGACGCCGGCAAGGGACGCTTCCTCGGCCGGATCTGGGTCGAAGATCAGGATTACAACATCGTCCGCTTCAACGGCACGTACTACCCGCATCCGCGTTCCAGCTATTACCTGCACTTCGACAGTTGGCGCCTGAACATGCGCCCCGGCGTCTGGCTTCCCGCGTTTGTTTACTCCGAGGAATCCGATGTCAAGTACCGTCTCGGCCAGACTCTCCACTACAAAGCTCAGACCCGCCTCTGGGGCTACAACCTGAAAGATCTGCGCCGCAGCTCCGAGTTCACCGAAATCACCGTGGATGCGCCTCAGCCGGTGCAGGATCAGAGCCAGAAAGCGCAGGACGCGACTCCCATCGAAGCCCAGCGCGCCTGGGAGCGTCAGGCTGAGATCAACGTGATCGATCGCCTGCAACAGATCGGCCTGCTCGCACCGGAAGGCGAAATCGACAAGGTCCTGCAAACCGTCGTCAACAATGTGATGATCACCAACAACCTCGACATTCAGCCCGAGGTCAAGTGCCGCGTCCTGTTGACCACTCCGCTCGAGTCCTTCACCATCGGCCACACCATTGTGATGAGCCGCGGCATGGTGGACGTTTTGCCGGACGAGGCTTCCCTCGCCATGATGCTGACTCACGAGCTCGCGCACATCGTTCTCGGCCACAAACTGAATACCAAGCTCGCCTTCAACGACCGGATGTTTTTCCCCGACGAGCGGACCTTCGAGCGTATGGATTTCGGCCGCGACAAAGGCGAAGAAGAAGCCGCCGACAAGAAGGCCCTCGAGTTGATCAACAACTCTCCCTACAAAGACAAAATGGCGACTCCTGGCCTGTTCCTGAAGGCCGTGCAGGCGCGCGCGCCCCAGCTCAAGAATCTGATCCGGCCGCACCTGGGTGACAGCCTTCTGAACGGCGACGCGATCCGCATGTCCCCGCTGATGACCGCATCGCCGGCCTTCGACCCAAAGAAGACCGACCAGATCGCCGCCCTGCCTCTGGGCGGGCGCGTCCGGGTCGATCCCTGGAGCAATCGCCTCGAACTGATCAAGACCAAGCCAGTGGCTCTGAATTCACCTGCCGAGAAAATGCCTTTCGAAGTCACGCCCTTCTTCCCGTTCCTGACGAGAATGGGCACCCAGACTCCCGATAAGGCAACTCCTGAAAAAACCGCAGCCCAAACCACTCCCTCCGGCCAGTAGACTCTGGTACGGTGACGCCTTATCTCAGCCCGGGAGGGGCGGCCCAGCTTAGCCCCGCCCTTCAGCGCGGGGTAGAGTGCGATGCTGACCCAAGACCTGGAGGGACGACCCAGGTTGATTCGGGAAGCGCCGTTTAGGAGTGCGGTTAATGATCACGTGCCGGGTCAGCACACCGGCATAGGGGTTCGGGTCTCGCTAGGCGAGGACATCACTTGGAAAGACGCGACTACTGATTGGACTGATGAAGCGAGGGGAAGCGTTGCCAAGGCAAAAGCGTTGGGGGTGAAACGCTCCGCTATTGCGACAACTGGCTCTGCACTTGCGAGAACACGTTGTTGGCGTTGCCGCCGATCAGCCGGACCGTGCCAATCACGATCACCAGAATCACTGCCAGCATGACCGCGTATTCCGCGACGTCCTGGCCGTGATCTTCAGTCCAAAGTTGACGGATACTTGCGATCACTGTGTAGCCCCCATGCGTCGACACTCGGATGCCTGTTTAATTGCACACACAAAACCCCGTTGTCGACTATGTGCAAGGGTATCGTCGAAAAACGCTACTCCCCAATAGCACAGCAGTGACCCCCAGTAGCACTTTAGTGCCCCCCTGCCAGGTTACCGGGAACCAGCCACCTTCCACTAAACCATTGATTATAAGATGGTTTTCAGCGGTAGTCCCTGATTTACCGCGAATAGCGCCAGCTCCAGCCGGGTCGAAACCCCTAGTTTGTCGAAAATATTACTGAGGTGGTGCTTGACCGTATCCTCGCTGATTTTGAAGTATTCCGCGATTTCCCGGTTGGCATATCCCGCCACCACCGCCGAGACAATTTCCAATTCACGCGGTGTCAGGCCGAATTTTTTCTGCTTCGACTCCTCACTCGAACTCTGCATCAGGTTGCGCAGGTACTGCACCAGGTTCGAGACGCTATCCCGCCCCACCCAATATTCTCCCGACATCACTGCGTGAATGCTTTTGAGCAGGAGTTGCGTGGCCGAGTCTTTCAGGACTACGCCCCGCGCTCCCAGTTGCAGGGCCTCGACGATCTGTTTTTTCTCAGCCGCCGCGGTCAGGAGAATGATGCGCACGGTCCCCGCGCCGCTGCTGGTGCTCAGGTCGCGCAGGGCATCCAGTCCGGTGTGGTGGGGCATGGCGAGGTCGAGCAGAAGAATGTCGGGTTTGATCTCGGTCGCCAGCTTGACCGCTTCGCGGCCGTCGCAGGCTTCGCCCACCACTTTCATGTCAGGCTCGGTCTCGAGCAGCCGCCGCAGCCCATCCCGGAAAATGGGGTGATCGTCGGCAATCACAATGCGGATGGTCCGGCTCTGTTTATCCATGGTTCGTTTTGCGCGCAGGCGGGATACGTACCTCCACCCGGGCGCCGTGTCCCGGATTCGATTCTATCGTGAGTTCGCCCGCAAGCAAGCGCACTCGTTCACGAATCACGCCTGGCCCTTTGCCCGAAGTCGCCAATTCTGTTTCCGACAATCTTCCGGAAAACGGAAAACCCCGTCCGTCGTCCTCGACCGTCAACTGCAGATTGCCCGCCCGCTGCGCCAGCCGCACCAGCACGTGACGCGCACCACTATGTTTACGGACGTTGACCAGGCTCTCCTGCACGATGCGCGCCAGTTCCCGGCACACTTTCTGCGGCAGTTCCAGCTTCTCGATCTCGCTGACAAACTCGGCCGAAATTCCTGTCTCTCGCCGGAAGCGCTCGACTGTATCGGCCACAAAACCGGGAAGCCGCTCCGCATCCACCTCGAACGATTTCATGGCCTGCATCAACTCGCGCAGCTTGAGCACTTCTTCGCGCAGCAATTTCTGAATCCGCGAAAGCTCGCTCGTGACCACCGGCTGCTGTCCCGACTGCCGCCGTACTACGTCGAGCTGCATCTCCACCGCGATCAGTGACTGAATCGCACCGTCGTGCAACTCGCGCGCAAAGCGCGCCCGCTCGACCGCACCGGCGCGCTCCCGCAGCCGTCGCATGAGGTACACGTTGTAGATCGCCGGTCCAACCTGCTGCGCGAATTCCTGCAGGAAGCGCAGTTCCTCATCCGGGTCGCCCATCATCTCCGGATCAAAAAGGAATACCCGGCCCAACCACTCCTGCCCAAATCCAAACGCCACCGATGCCACCGACTGAAAGGGCTCCGCGCGTCCCAGGGCTTCCAGGAATCCCGCGGAACCATCGCGCAATCGCTTGCCGCTCCGGTCCAGCAACACCACATCGAAACCCTTGGCGCTGCGCTTGGCGTAGATGGCATCGGCCGGCGATTCGAATAAGTACGCCGCTTCGGCGCCCGGCAGCGCGTCGCGCCAGCGCAGCGTCTGGGCGCCTTCCGCATTGCGATTCACTTCCGCCAGGAACACCCGGTAGCTGTTGGCCTCCTGCGAAGCGCTCAACACCCGGCGCGCCCCATAGAGACTCAGCACTTCCCCGAGGATCTCCTGCAGCGTGTGGGTGAGTCCCGCCTCGACGCGCGTTGAACTGAGGACCCGCGTAATGACCACACGTTCGGCGCGGAGCTTCTTCTCGTTCTCCGACATGTAGCCGAGCAGCAACCCCAGCACCATCAGGTACACGGAACTCATGAAGAGCTGCTGCGGATCAATCTGCCGCATGCTCATCCCCAGTTGCGGCAGATGGATCGAGCGCAGCCAGGCGTCCGCTGTCCGCTCCAGGCCCGCGTTCACCGCCAACGCTTGCGCCCACAGCAGGACCACCGCCGACAGGGCCGTGCCGACGGTTTCCCACAAGCCCCAGCGATACGCCGCCGCCGCCATCACAAAGACGAAGAACAAGAAAAACGGTCCCCGCTCGGAAGCCGTTAACAGGAAGGCCAGGACCGGCCACACGATGTCGGCCCCGTGCACCACCAGCCGAAAGGCGCGAGTGGACGCGTGTCGAAACCGCACCAGCAGCATCACCACCACGGCGTGTACCAGATACACCGTCAGCAGCCAGTACAGCCAGCGGGAATACACGGCTCCGTGCGCCGGTTCCATCCAGAGCGTCACCAGCGCGGCAATCGTCAGCGCCACGCGCGCCGTGGCCAGCCAGCGTTCGGTGCGCCGGATCTCGCCCGAGGTCAGCGGCGCCCGGAAGCGCCATAAATCACGGTATTGAGGAATTTTCCAGCCCAAGTGAGTCCCGGCAGTTTGCGTGCCTAATTCTAAGGTCAATCCCCGCGGAACTCCACCAGTCCGTGAGAGATTCACCTCTGCCATCTGACCTCTGCCCTCTGACTTCCCCCACTTCTGCAATCTGCCTTCTGCAATCCGGTGATTACTCTAGTAATCGCTTTCCTCACAGGTTGCGCTCTAGAATGAACGTCGGAGTAGTCTGCTTGCCCCTGCGAGACAAACTCTGGATCGTTGTCCTGGCCGTCCTGGTGCTCGCCCTGGCTACGGCGTCGCTGGTCATCCCGCGCGGCGAGGGCCTGACCATTGTCAGCGACTTGATCCAGGGCACTTTGTTATTGATTGCGGTCGCTGCCTTCCTCCCCAACACTCTTCCCGCGCACAGTCCGAAGCGCCGCACCCGCGCTTTCTGGATTCTCATGAGCGCCGGCATGGTTTTCTGGCTCAGCTATCAGGCCATGTGGAACTATTTCGAGGTCCTCAAGCGCGAGGACGTCCCCAATCCCTTCAGCGGCGACGCGGTTTTGTTTCTCCACCTGGTTCCCATGATGGCCGCGCTGGCTGTGCTTCCGCATCTGCGCGAGGATGAACGGGACGCCCGCGTCCGTATGCTCGACTTTGCTCTCCTTCTTATCTGGTGGGTCTTTCTCTATGTGTACGCGGTCATCCCCTGGCAGACGGTGCATGTCGACGAGCCAGCCTACAGCAACAACTTCAACATTACGTATCTCACCGAGAAACTGGTTCTGCTCGTTGCCCTGGTGTTGCTCACTTACCACGCGCAAGGCGGGTGGCGGCATCTCTATGCGCAACTGCTGGGCGCGAGCGCTCTCTATGCTTCCAGTTCCTACGTTGCCAACTACGCCATCGCCCACCAGACCTACTACAGCGGCAGCATCTACGACATCCCGTTGAGCGTTTCCACTGCCTGGTTCGCCATTCTCGCCAGGTTCGCGGCACGCTTTGAGCTCTCCGAATCGAAAAGGTCCGAGCCTCTGCTGGGAGTGTGGATTACCCGGCTCGGCATGCTCGCCCTCTTCAGCCTCCCCTGGTTCGCGCTCTATGCTCAGCTGCAGCCCGCTTCGCCTCCCGCGGTGCGGAGCTTCCGCAGCACGCTGAGCCTGCTCACCATGGTTGTGATGGGGGCGCTGCTGTTCTTACGGCAGTCTCTGCTGGGCAGTGAGCTCGAGCAGTTGCTGCAGGAATCACGCCGCTCCTTCGAAGATCTGAAGACCCTGCAGACCCAGCTGATTCAATCTGAAAAACTGGCGTCGCTCGGCCAGTTAGTCGGGGGCGCGGCCCACGAGATCAACAACCCGCTCACCGCCATGCTGGGATATTCCGATCTTCTCAGCGACTCGACCTTACCGCCCCAGGAGCAGGGCCTCGCCGGCAAGATTGCCGCCCAGGTGCGCCGCACCCGGACGCTGGTCGCCAGCCTGCTCACTTTTGTCCGGCAGGCTCCGGCAAGAATGTCGGCGGTCGACGTCAACTCGATTCTGCAAACCACGATGCGCTTGCTCGCCCCCCAACTCGAAGGAGAAGCGGCCCCGTTCCATCTCGAACTTGGTTCCGGGCTACCGCCTGTCCTTGCCGACTCCAACCAGCTTTTGCACGTGTGCCTGCACCTCGCCGGACAAATCGGCGACCGCCTTCATCCCGAACAAAACTCCGCAGTCCACATCCGGACGCGCCACGAGGGCTATCTCGTCATCATCGAGTTCAGCAGCGATACGTCGTCGCCCGCGACCTACCAGCCCCTGTACCATGCGGACAGCGGGTCGCAACCTTCCACTCTCTCGCTCGGCGCCTGCTCGCGGATCGTCACGGAGCATGGCGGCCGGATTCTCGCGCAACGCATTTCCGATGACTACATCGCCTTCCGAGTGGAACTTCCCGTCGCCGTGAAGTCCTCCCTCGAAGCCGGATTCGCCGGCACTCCCACCCGCGCCGCCGCCGGCAGCACGTAAGACGAGGGCAGAGGTGAGAGGTCAGATTGCAGAGGTGCGCTGCGGGCTCCGGGCTGCGAGCCTCGGGCAACCGGTTCGCTCGTAGCTCGTGGCTCGCGGCTGAGTTTAGGGGTTTTACCTCTGCAATCCGACCTCTGACCTCTGCCCTCCCACCGGTAACTCCACCGTCCTCTTTAACTGTCCGCAGGCCGCGAAAATGTCACGCCCACGTGGCCGCCGGACGAACGTCGGAATCCCCGCCGCCAACAGAATGCGCTGAAACTCCCCCACTCGCTCCTCTGCCGGTGTCCGGTAGGCCAGTTCGGCGCCCGGATTCAATGCAATCAGATTGATTTTCGCGCGCACCCCGCGCACCAACTCGGCCAGCTCCCGCGCATGTTCCGCCGCGTCATTCACACCCTCCAGCAGCACATACTCAAACGTGAGCCTTTCCCGCGCCCGCAACGGAAAGGCGCGCGCCGCATCCAGCAGCTCGCGCAGGCTCCATTTCCGGTTGAGCGGCATCACTTCGCTGCGCAATTCGTCATTCGACGCATTCAGCGAAATGGCCAGTTTCGGACGCACCGCCTCCCGCCCGAAATCATGAATGCGGGGCACAATTCCTGCCGTCGAAACCGTCATCCGCGATTCCGGAATGCCCACGCCCTCCGCCAGCAGCTGCACCGATTTCATGAAGTTTTCGTAATTCAGAAAAGGTTCGCCCATTCCCATGAACACGAGATTCACGCGCTGCATCGGCGGCTCGACCCCCTGATCGCGCAGCACGCCCGCGACCTGCCCCACGATCTCTCCTGCGCTCAGGTTACGTTTGACTCCGAGCAGCGCCGTGAAACAGAACCGGCAATTCACCGCGCATCCCACCTGGCTCGACACGCAGATCGTCGCCCGCCGCCACGACGCCGAAGCGGCCGGCGCTTCCATCTCATCCCCCGCCTCGCTGCCATCGCCCGTCTCGCCATCGTCCCCTTCTGGCATCCAGACCGTCTCGATCGTCTCTCCGTCAGCCAGTTCCATCAGGTAGCGCACCGTGCCGTCGCTGGAGACAAACCTCCGCGAAATGCCGGGCAGGCCCACTCGCCATCCCCGCTCTCCCAATTCCGCCCGATACTCCCGCGGCAGCGTGGAAATCTCTTCGAGCGTTTCGATCCTCTGCCGGTACAGCGCATCAAACAACTGCTGGCCTCGGTAGGCAGGTTGTCCTGAGTCCAGGGCCAGCTCCGTAAGTTCCTGAACCGTAAGCCCCAAAAGCGAGTTGGATGGCACGTTCTGCATCGGGTTCCGTTCCTTCGAGTGTAGCGCACGTCAGGGAACGGCGACGATCCACGCAACTTGGCAGGGTGTGGGAAAATAGAAGAAATCAATGGTGAAAGAAACTCGCAACATTCATCGCCGCGTGTTGCCCAACGGCCTGACCGTCATTACCGAGCAGATGTCGCACATCCGCTCGGTCTCGATCGGCATCTGGCTCAAGTCCGGCTCGCGCGACGAAGATTCCGAATGGAATGGCATCTCCCACTTCATCGAGCACATGGTGTTCAAGGGCACCGAGACCCGTTCCGCCGAAGCGATCGCGCGCCAGGTCGACTCCATCGGCGGCAACATGGACGCCTTCACCGCGAAAGAGTGCATCTGTTTCAACATCAAGATTCTCGATGAGCACGTCCCCGTCGCGCTTGACGTTTTGAGCGATCTGGTGCTGCATCCCGTCTTCGATGCCGGCGACATTGCTCGCGAGCGCGGCGTCATCCTCGAAGAAATCAAAATGGACGAAGACAGTCCCGATTACCTCGTCCATGAAATCTTCACGCAAAGTTTCTGGAAGGATCACGCGCTGGGTAAACCGATTCTCGGGACGCGCGACACCGTCCGCCGCTTCGAACGTCCGGTCGTCTCACGGTACTATGGCGACCGCTTTGCTCCCGGCAACCTGATCGTCGCGGCCGCCGGCAACCTCGACCACAAGAACTTCGTCGATCTGGTGGCACAACACTTTGAGCACATGAAGCCGGTGAAAAATGGCTTCCATTCCCCGCAGCCCAAAACTTTTTCCCGGATCAATCTGCGCAACAAGAAATCCCTGGAGCAAGTACAGATCTGCCTCGGCGTTCCCTCGCACCCGATCGCGCACGAAAAGCGCTACGCGTCCTACGTCCTGAACACGCTGCTCGGCGGAGGCATGAGTTCACGCCTGTTCCAGAACATCCGCGAGCGGCAGGGCCTGGCCTACGCCATCTACAGCGACCTCAACCCGTACCGTGACACCGGGTGCCTGTGCGTGTACGCCGGCACCTCGCGCGAGTCTGCCACCAAGGTGGTGGAGTCCGTGGTCGCCGAGTTCCGCAACCTGAAGTCGGCGCCCGTGCCGGAAGAAGAATTGCGCCGCGCCAAGGACCAGCTCAAAGGCAGCCTCATGCTCTCGCTCGAATCCTCGACCGCGCGCATGTCCAACCTCGCCCGCCAGGAAATGTACTTTGACCGCTTCTACGGCCTCGACGAACTGATCGAACGCATCGAGGCGGTCACGACTGAAGACCTCCAGCGGACCTCCGACGAATTTTTCCGCACCGACCAGATCGCCGTCACCGTGCTCGGAAATTTGACTAGCCTGAAGCTGACACGCGACCGGCTGGTCTGCTGAACGCTCAGCAATGATGATGTCCTAGACAGACTCGACCCTCTTCCGCATACTGTCCTGAGTCAGCGCGGGGCGCTGGCTCCCACTCAGCTCCGTCGGAGGTTCAGATGCGGCACTCCTGGTTTTGTGCGTGCGTATTACTCTTCTGCGTCCATAGCTTTTCGCAGTCAGCTCCTAAAATTTCTTCTGAGGGTCAGCAATGCCTGGAGTGTCACACCGCCAGTACTCCTGGCGCGGTGGAGCAGTGGCGCGGAAGCGCTCATGCCAGGGCGGGTGTGGACTGCTATTCCTGTCATAAAGCGAACCCGGCTGACCCCGCCACCTTCGACCACTACGGGCTGAAGATCGCCGTCATCGTGACGCCCTATTACTGTGCCCGCTGCCACAAATCCGAGGTGGACCAATTCGAAAAGAGCCGCCACGCCGATGCCGCCCACTTCATCGGTTCGCTCGACAACATGCTGGGCGAAGTCGTGGAAGGCGGACCGGCCGCCATGAATGGCTGCCGCCAGTGCCATGGTAGTGACGTGCAATATGTGGGCGACGGGAAGTTCGACTTTTCCACCTGGCCCAACAGCGGCATCGGACGCATCAACCCTGACGGCAGCAAGGGAACCTGTGCCGCCTGTCACGGACGGCATTCCTTCAGCTCGGCCGTGGCTCGCCAGCCGGAGAATTGCGGCAAATGCCACATGGGCCCGGACCATCCCCAGGCCGAGATTTACGCCGAGTCCAAGCATGGCATCCAGTTCCGGGCCAACATCGCCAGGATGAACCTCGACTCCAAATCCTGGATTGTGGGCAGAGACTACTCCGCTGCCCCCACTTGCGCGACCTGCCACATGAGCGCCACTCGCGATCAGAAGGTCACTCATGACGTCGGCGACCGCATCAGCTACACCCTGCGCCCGGTGGTCAGTTTCAAGCTGGAGAACTGGGAGAAGCGGCGCGCCGCCATGCAGGATGTGTGCTCCAGTTGCCACGCCACCGGCTGGGTTGAGAATTTCTACAAACAGTACGAAGGCACGGTCGAGCTTTACAACGAGAAGTTCGCCAAGCCCGCCAAGGCCATCATGGAAAAGCTCTACGCCAGCGGCAAACTCACCAAAACTCCCTTCGACGAAAAAATCGAATGGACCTACTACGAACTATGGCACCACCAGGGCCGGCGCGCCCGCATGGGCACTGCCATGATGGGTCCGGACTACACTCAGTGGCACGGTTTTTATGAAGTCTCGAAGAGCTTTTACAACGAGTTCATCCCCGAAGCGGAGAAACTCATGCCGGGCGTGACCGCCGAATTGATGAAGAGTGACTACCACAAATGGACGCAGGGGCTGACGCCGGAACAGATGCGGCAGCAGATCGAGTTCTACAAGCAGCGCTATAACCAGTAGGACTGGTTTCAGTTTCACCAAACGTACGACACATGCCGCAAAGTGTGTCGTGGCCCTATTTCATAGCACCTGTGTGCCTGCTGGCTACCTTTGGTGCCATGTTGATGGCACTTTCTAGCGTTGACCCCACGACTTAAGGCTGGTTACTGTTAGTGACTGCCGAGGTCATACTTTATCCCCCTATGCATTCTTAATGGGTGTTCTCGAAAAGATTCCGACATTTTTGCTCACAGGCGTGCTGGTCATCATCTTCGTGTGCCTGAAGCGCCACGCGCGTAGCGCCCGCCTGACACTC
>Ga0326726_10002798_pt1 | contig 15979 bp, 17 predicted proteins | sample MHFenrmetagenome_2_FD_207603 | JGI IMG/M metagenome (GOLD analysis project Ga0326726, IMG submission 207603) | Lab enriched peat soil microbial communities from Michigan Hollow, Ithaca, NY, United States - MHF15MN | ecosystem: Environmental > Terrestrial > Soil > Wetlands > Peat | place: USA... | reverse complement strand
ACCAGTATCGAATAAGTCAGCGGTGACGGTCATTATTGAAGGATATGGGGCAGGATCGCACAACTACTCATCTTCACGGCGGCGGATGAGTACTCGATAAGACCCCTCGATGAGATCTTGTGAAAGAATGGTGTGTCCCTCATTACTCACGCTGCGGGGGACATTCCCAATCGGGTCGCCATCGTCCAACAGTACCGAAAGAATTTGCCCCTGTTCCATTGCTTCCAGTTTCAACTTCGTTTTGACGAAGTTATAGGGGCAAATAACACCACGTAAATCCAACTCAGCATCCGGTTGACCAGTCACGGTTGTGTTGTCTATCCATCGGTTAAATGATCTGGTTTGTCTCGTTTGTTTGGTTGTTAAGCAAAACAAACCAATTAAATAAACAAAATAGCCCAGATGAACCAAAAAAACCAGGATGGTGAACGAAAAAAAAGGGGCAGCATTTCGCTGCCCCTTCGCACACCAACGGTTCTCTGCCTCGAATTAGGGCAAGCCCTTGACCAAGTTTGGCTTAGTATAGTCTGTCCCATAGTCTGACTTATTGCCGACCGCATTACCCCATCCCGGCTGTGGTTCACACTGCCAGCAGGGAGCAGCGCCAGTATATTCACCGACAGTGCTAGTTATACCTGAATCGATCTTTCCTGGAAGCACAGAGCCACCAATGCCCCCGGTGGTCGAACCACTGTTTGTGTTGATCCCACGCTCAGTCCCTGGATTTGGGCGTTGTCCAAGCCCACCGAAACCAGCAAGCTTTTCATTGCCGCGCATAACAATGATCTCACGAACAATCTTACGTCCCGTACCAAACGGCTGAGCTGTACTCGTTTCCTCGTACGCCTGAATAGTCACGTCATCACCGGACTCAAGCACACGAATCTGATCGAAATTGGTCTTATCATCAAAGTACATCGTGCGGTAGTTCATCGCGCCACCACCTGCACGTCCCTCGTCGTGAGAACTCCCACCCATTTCAAGATACATTTTCTTGCCAGGAAGGTCGAGGCCAATTACGCGCCCATACATAGTTTCGGCCTGCGACAACCGATCGAGGAAGTTGCCTCGATCATAGGTGTTCACCCTTGTGCCCGATCCCGATACATCGCCGACCCCTTCGCCCACGCCTAACCCGGATTGGGATTGCAAGCGCTCCTGAGCAATTGACACACCAGCTGAACCGACAAAAAGAATTGCCGCTCCCAGTGCCAACACTTTACGCATGTGCTGCCTCCATGGTGAGATTAAAAAAGAAAATGATGTGCAACGACGAAACACCAAAATTGGACCAACTATCATGGCATTGTAATTTCATTATCACTCTTAAGTCATGGACTATAGTTTACCCATTCGAACATGTCAACTGAAGACATGTGGCTTAGATTCGATCCCTACCGACACACGGTGAACCGTTGGTGCCCAGAGGGAGGGTCGAACTCCCACTCTCTTGCGAGAACCGGATTTTGAGTCCGGCGCGTCTGCCAGTTCCGCCATCCGGGCTTATCCATTGTTGAAGGCGATTCTTCTTAGCACGAAGCCATGGGCTGGTCAATCCGTTCCCCCTCTTTATCTTCGCTCAACCGCAATGTTACAATTCCCACTCACGGTCACCTCAAAATTTTTGCAGGAGGATGCTCACACCATGGCAGACGTCCAGTGCGTCACGTGCGGACAAGCCGGAGAAACGATTACGGATCCCCTCTTCATGGGGAAGCTTGAATCCGAGATCAAGGCCAAGGTCTGCAAACCCTGTTGGAAAAAGTGGGAAGGTATGCGGGTCATGGTCATTAATGAGTATCAGATCAACCTGGGCGAAGAGAGCGGCAGAGATCTCGTAAAGAAGCAAATGAAGGCCTTTCTCAAACTTGGCGAGCAAACTGATACAGGAAAGCTTGATCAGAACTATCGTCCACCTGCCTAGCAGGATGTTGAAATAGCCCACCAGCGTGATGGAGGTTAAGGTTCAGGCTAAGGCTGAGGTGAAGGCAGTCAAATCTTCGCTCAACCTTAACCTACACCATGATTTCTCCAGTGATCTCGCAGGTTTCGTTGACAGACCGATTTCAGAAATGCTAGATTGTGCACTTCTTGACCCATCGGCAGGGTCACCAATGTCTTTGTAAGCCGAGGAGAAGGAACCGGTTTTTTGTGATTACACAGATGCACGTAAAGGGGTTGATGTTCGACCCCTATAATAACGCGTATATCGTGGTGCTGCGTGACGAAGAGCATGCTGATATGCTCCCCATTTGGGTCGGCAAGTCAGAAGCTGGTGCGATCAGCATGTCCCTGGAAAATGTAACCCCCCCCAGGCCAATGACACACGACTTCATGAAGTCGTTCCTCGATGCCTATAATGCGAAAGTTATCAGCGTGGTCATTACAGACTTGTCGGAGCATACCTATTTTGCGAAGGTCCATTTGATGTACGAAGATTCAGAATACACCGTCGATGCCAGGCCCAGCGATGCCATTGCATTGGCGCTTCGGAGCAATGCCCCTGTGTTCGCGAACAATTCGGTCATCACCAAACAGAGCTCTGAAGAACTCGAACAATGGCTTGAAAATCTCAAACCGGAAGATTTTGGCAAACTTGACTCCTAACTCGGCAAAACGCACTATGAGCACCGTCGATCTACCCAAAGAGCAAGACCTCGTTGAATACAGGGTGGATCGCATCCTCGATGAAGCCAACACCGACACGAAGATCGTCGTCTTAGCCCGACAGGACGGCACCCTCGATACCTTTCCAATTTGGGTCGGCGCCGCTGAAGGTAATGCCATTAAATTAGCGCTCGATACCATGATCACGCCACGGCCGATGAGCCATGACTTGGTCAAGAGTTTTGCCGAACATTTGAACATCACGATCCAACGCGTTGTCATCGCGGACGTCAAAAGCAGCACCTATTACGCCCTGGTCCATGTCTCTAACAAAGGCCTGGAACGAGCGATCGATGCCAGGCCCAGCGATGCCATCTCGTTGGCCCTCCGGGCTCCGTGCCCGATCTACATTACCCAAGATGTGCTGAAGCGGCGGAGCACGACGAATCTCGACGCCTGGCTGGCGAAACTGGACTCAAAAGATATCGGCACTCCGGAAGTACAAGAAACTTGACTCACTCGATAGTGAAGGAGCGGGAAGAACGATGTTGACCTACATGCAAAAGCCGTTAGATGTGAAAGAAAAGTGGTACCTCGTGAATGCGGAGGGGAAGACACTGGGCAGATTGGCCGCCCGTGTCGCCGGGATGTTGCGTGGCAAACATCGTCCGACCTTTACCCCCCATGTGGACATGGGGGACCATATTGTGATCGTGAACGCAGAGAAGATCCATCTGACCGGCAACAAAATGACCACGAAACTCTATCGCCATCATAGCGGTTTTCCCGGAGGGATCAAGACTGCAACAGCGCAGCATGTCTTCCGAAAAGATCCGACAGAACTCTTGACCAAGGCGATCGAAGGTATGCTTCCCAAGAATCCCTTGGGGAATCATATGGCCAAGAAGCTCCGCGTTTACGTCGGGCCCACCCATCCGCACCAGGCTCAACGACCGGAACCGATTACCCTTTAGACTTCACTGTGCGCGAAGAAGGAGACGTTGTGACATGGCAGTAGCGACTCAATATGCAACCGGACGACGAAAGTGCGCCATTGCCAGAGCGTGGGTCACTGGGACGGCGGGCGACATTACGATCAACGATCAACCGATCGAGAAGGCCTTCCCACGCTTGACATTGCGGCAGATTATTCAGTTCCCGCTCGAAATTGGCGGTGTCATGGGGCAGTACTCGATCAAGGCCACCGTCCATGGCGGTGGACCGACCGGACAGGCCGGCGCTCTACGTCATGCCATCTCACGCGCATTGGTGGTACTCAATCAACCTCTCCGTACGCCCTTGAAGAAGGAAGGCTTGCTGACCAGGGACTCGCGCGTCAAAGAGCGGAAAAAGTACGGACAGAAGGGTGCGAGAAAGCGGTTCCAGTACTCAAAACGATAAACATCGGAGCCACAGTCAGAAAAGGGAAGGCTCCATGCCTTCCCTTTTTTTGTGCTCGTGGCACACAGGCAGGTGATACAGATGAAAAAGGTACGCGTCGCAATTGCAGGGGCCAGTGGATATGCCGGAGCGGAGCTCGTTCGCCTGGCAGCCCTCCACCCGCACTTCGATCTTCACGCTGTTACGTCTGAGAAATCTGCCGGGTCTCCCGTCGGAACGGTCTTCCCTAGTCTGGCTGGCCTCGTGGCTCTCTCATTTCAAGCGCTTTCTCCAGAAGCCTTAGCGGAGCAGGCAGATGCGGTATTCTTGGCCCTTCCCCACACCAAATCATTAGAGCCGGTTTCCGCCTGCCTGAAAACCGGCAAACTGGTAGTGGACCTCAGCGCCGACTACCGGCTCACGGACCCCGCTGTCTATGAACAATGGTATAAAACTCCACATACCTATCCGGGATTGCTGAAGGACGCAGTCTATGGACTTCCGGAATTACATCGCGCCGCCATTGCCAAGGCAAGACTCGTCGCGTCACCCGGCTGTTACCCAACGGCAGCGGTTCTACAATTGGCCCCGCTGTTTGCACAGAATCTCGTGCAGCCGCACAGCGTGGTCATCGATGCGAAATCCGGCGTTTCCGGTGCAGGGCGAAGCCCGGCTCTCCCCTACCATTTCCCTGAAGCGCATGAATCCTTAGAACCCTATAAAATCGGAGGGCACCGCCACATCCCTGAGATCGAACAAGAACTCGGTGGACTGCTACAACGAGCCTCTCAACCGTCAGGAAAGACGGCCCCAGAGCCGATTGTGACATTCACTCCGCATCTTGTTCCGATGAACCGCGGCATCCTGAGCACCGCCTACTGCAAGTTGAAGAATCCAATGACACTGCCGGACCTGCGCGCGTTATATCGAGACTTTTATAAAGGTGAGCGGTTCGTCAGATTCCAGGAAGACACCATTCCGAATCCGCGCTACATCAAGGGTTCCAACTATTGCGACATCGGAGTCTACCTCGACCTCCGTTCGGGGTCGGTCATTACGGTCGCCGCGCTGGATAATTTAGTGAAAGGTGCCGCAGGCCAGGCCATCCAAGCCATGAACCTTATGCTGGGCTTCCCTGAGGAGACAGGTCTGACGGCCCCCGCCGCCTACCCCTAAACTCATACTGACCAGGACCTATCTCTCTCGATTATGGCCAAGAAATCAATAACCACACCTCCACGTCATGGGATCACTGCACCACAGGGGTTCCGCGCAGCCGGCATCCATTGCGGCATCAAGAAGCCAGGCCTGCTGGATCTCGCTCTTCTCGTCTCTGAACAGAGCGGTCCCATCGCCGGAGTCTTCACGAAAAATCAGGTGGTTGCGGCGCCGGTCATTGTCGATCGTCTGCACCTGCTCCAGGGAACCGGACGAGCCATTCTCGTCAACAGTGGTAACGCTAACGCCTGCACCGGCGCCAAGGGATTAGCCGCCGCAAAAAAAACTGCGATCTTGCTTGCACGATACATGGGAATTCCCTCGCAGCAAGTGTTCATCGGTTCTACCGGTGTAATTGGTCGTCGGTTGCCGGTTGATAGAATCGTCAAGGGCATACCAAGTCTTGTTGCTCAGCTCAGTGACTGTGGAGGCACGGATGCTGCTCGGGCGATCATGACGACCGACCTGCGCCCGAAAACCATCGCCCTTCAGGACACCATCGGTGGTCGCTTGATTACCATCGGCGGAATGGCCAAGGGCTCTGGAATGATCCATCCCAACATGGCTACGATGCTTGCCTATTTCACTACGGACGTGTCAATCACAAAGAGCGCCCTTCAACGGGCTCTCAGCCTGGCGGCTAACGAGTCATTCAACTGCATCTCGGTCGATGGAGACACGAGTACCAACGATACGGTCCTCTGCTTGGCGAATGGTATGGCTGGGAATCGCACGATCAAAGAAGGCACGGTTGCCTTTCGTCGATTTCTACTTCTCCTGACAGAAGCCTGCCAATCACTCGCGCTGGCGATTTGTCGAGACGGAGAAGGTGTCACCAAGGTGGTGAACATCGAGGTGACCGGAGCAGCCACAGTAGCGCAGGCTCGGCAGGTCGCCCAAACCATTGCCACCTCGAACTTGGTCAAGACCGCCCTCTTCGGCGAGGATGCCAATTGGGGTCGTGTAATGGCAGCGATCGGGCGAGCTGGAGTCCCCATTACTCCCTCGAAGCTGAGTCTCTCGTTCGGCGGGGTTCCCATGGTAGAAAAAGGAATGGGTCTCGGACTCGCCGCTGAAGCCCGCATCGCAAAGGTCTTCCGCCAGAAGGAATTCACAATCGCGGTGGGGTTAGGACAAGGTCGTCACCGGGCTCATATCTGGACGACCGATCTGTCGTTTGACTATATCCGCATCAACGCAAGCTACCGATCATAGCGGATGCTTAAAAAGGTGGTGGGGTGACTTGGACGATCCCCGTGCTCGCGCAACGCGCGGCTTGAGAACGCCCTCGTTGGACGCGCGCAGTTGGGATCATCCCAGCCACCCCATAATAAAGTGGATAGTCCGCTGCGGCCTTGCTGAACGGATTTTTTGAGCATCCTGAGGTTATTGAGGCCTCAGCACCAACTGTAATATTTCAGAGCAAGGCACTATCGCCTCTTTTCTAAACCGACCTCACCGCCTAGCCAACAGCTGAACTCGAATCAAGAAAAGATCGGGATCGGCTACCGGCGCTTTCCTCACCGTCCTACCCTCGCCGCTCATCCCAACCATTCAACATTCCCACCTCCACCCCTTACCCCTAGCGCCTTACCCCCTCAGACGTTGGTTTGACTTCCTGCTATGAGAAGGCGCAGATTGGTTTCTGTTATCCGTACGACACAGAGGTGTATTGTGACTCCTTGCTAGCCTATGCCACCATCTATACAGAATTGTTCAAGAATTGAATCGCGTCCTCTTGGCAGACTTCGCCATGAGGGCGTTGTTGTCTCTGCCGCGGTAGCCATCATTGATATGACGCAATACGGACGTACCATCACACTAGAAGGAGGCTGAAATGAAACGACTAGCAGCTTTTTCGGCCATACTGACCCTGGGATGGCCTGCGCTTGCCCTGGCGGAAGAACATGGGGGGTATCGAGGAATCGGAACGCTCTACTTCACCTTCATGGGCGCAATCCTGATCTATGGCGTCTACGATAGCTTCGGCAAGAAAGCGATGTATGTGGCAGCGCCGTTCATAATAGTCGGGCTTTATATGATGTTGCCCGCCAACTAGGGCTGAGAGCGTGATTCGATGAAAGAGAGTGGATTGGTCTAATCCAGCCAGTCCTTCTCTTTCAGTTTCCGTGGAAGATATTTTTTCGTGAGGTACTGGAAGTCCTTGTTGGCGAGGGCGTCCAGCTCATATTTGAGTCCGCTCGCGAGCATCCGCTTGATTTCCGCCTGCCAGGCCGGTTTCTGAAACCACTGATAGTTGAGAAGCTCTTTCGCGCGGGCAATGTCCTTTTCGTTCAGTTTGATCCCGACGTTACGCGGAAGTTCGTACCGTTCAGGGTCGGCGCTGGAGAGACCGATGAACTTCGCTTTGGGAATGGCCATCCGTTGGCTCTCGAAAGCCAGATTGATCGAGCCTTGCTTGACGACGGAATAGATATAGTACCCCCAGGGGTCGTTATCGACCAGGACATAGACCGGGAGCTTATATTCTTCGTGCAGCCGCCGGGCTAAGCGGCGAACCCCACGGGGCGGCTGTCCATTTCCAGTCAGCAGCACGCAGTTATACCGTCGCCAGAATTTGTCTTCTGAGAGGCGATTCCACTGAGTACCCTTTTCAACCAGCAGCACGAAGTCTGCCGTGCAGCGGCGAATTTCCACATACTCAGGCTCGACAATCGAGGGAACCGAGTAACCGCCTTTCCCCAGTTTGGCACAATCGACGCGGTCGCCATCGTCTCCGAGCACAAGCGGGCCGACGACACTCCCCCCGTTCTCTGCTCGCACATGTAACTCTTCGCGGAGCGCCGTGAGCGACACTTCCAAGTCCTCGATAATGGGGTCCGACTCGTCCTGGGTGTCGAACGTATTCTCATGCGAGTCCTGAATGGTATGTTTGGTCCGGTAGTAGATTTCTCTGAGCGAAGTCGTCAATTCCGCGCGCTGCAATTCAGAGAGAGCGTCCGCGACCAACATGGTCTGCATGAACTTCTTGGCCATACCGACGTTGAAAAATGAACGGGCCTGTTTCTTACTTCCCATCTCGAGCAGCCCCTTGCGCTCGTTGAAGGTCACGTTCGAAAGGGCACGAATCGGAATCGCCATCGTCGGATCTTTTGCCCGCTGCGCAGCTGTGATCACCAGATCCGCCAGCCCGATCAATTTTTTCTCGACCGTCCCATTCCTCGTTATCTTCGTTTTGGCCATGCGTCGTCCTATTTTTTCTTCCCGGTCAGGTGAGCCTTGTGCCCTGTGCGAACGGCCCCTGCTGGCCGCTGTAAGGATGATTTCTTCTTAGCAGGCCTCGCCTTCGCAGTCTGTTTGCGGGCAGGTTTCGATGGAGCCGGCTTTTCTTCGATAGGTTCTGCGTCGGAAACGCCCGTTTCCGGCGGAACCTCTCCATCAACTCCTTCAGCTGTGACAATGATGGAATGCGGCAGGCCTTCCGGTCCGGCGCCGGTCTTGCCGAGTGTTTCATCCGTTTTGCTACCGCCGGTCCGCGAGGACGCAATCTTCTGCAGCTGCGCTTTGAGCCTTTCGGTGGGCAGCTTTCCCCCCTTCAACCGGTTGCAGGCTTCGACCACTTCCTCGATATAGAGTTCGAAAATATTGCGCCGCCGGTATTCCCCTGCCGCTCGCTCGCGTCGGCGCAGAAAGAGCCCAAGCCGACGTCCGCACTCGCGAAGCGCCAGGGTAATGTCCTTGTGGATCTCGTCATACTCCGCGATCGCCTCTTTGGACTCGCTGGTAAAGGGCACCCACACAGAAGCGATGTGCACGAAGATGACCATCGGCCCGGCCGGCAAGGCTCCACGAGACTGAGAGATCCCATAGTTACGCCAGGTCGTCGCGAGCACCGCCTTGAATGCTGCGCAGGCAGATTGCTGATAGAGTAGCGGCACCCGGTTCGCGTAACGAATTATGCGGGCGAGTTCCGAGTCCTCCTCCTCCTGCTCTCCCTCCGCCAGCGGCTGCGCCGGTTTGTCAGACTTCGTTACGCTGTCCGGCGCTTTCCCGAAAGCCAGTCCTGCTTCGATGATGAAGGGATTGCCGCGATACACGGAGGGGGGACGGCTCACGGCGGTATAGAATTCCCCTTTGATCTGCCTGTAGAGACCTGAGAGGATCGCCTTTTCGCCGATCGGCGAGAGGCAGTTGGTCGGCGGCGCCATGATCTTCGTCGATTGAATCGTGTGATAGAGCGTCTCGGCGATCGCCCCGCGAATGTCACGGGGCCTCGCTCTGGGCGAGACCTTCGCTGTCTTGCATATGTCATCCGCAAGCGTCGGCGTCACCCGGCAGAAATCGCTCGACAGAAAGCTCGAAAGCGTCGCGCCCTTGGTCTCCTGGAGCATCTTGAGGAGCATCCCGAACTCGATGCCGTAGGGATGGGGCTTGATTTCTTTCGGCGAGGGCGGTAGTTCGTGATAGGCCCGTGGATATTCCTTCGTCTCGCCTTCTGGCGTTCGATAGATGAGTCTCACATGCGGATTCGCGATAGAGGTCTGATCGAGATATTCGTCCACCGATGCGCGGCCTTTCTGGTAGCGGCCTTCAACTTCGATCGCCACCTGCGTCCCGCAGGATTGATCCCACTTGATTTGTTTGTTCTCATGGATCAGGGGTTCGTTCTTCTTCGTATCAATCTGCACTTCAAAGTAGTGCGCCGGGACTTTTGGGCCTGTACGCGAGATAATCTTCACCGGTTTCCCGGTCGTCAGTTGGCCATACATCCCTGCCGCTGAAATGCCGATCCCCTGCTGGCCGCGGCTCATACGCAAGCGATGGAACTTGGAGCCGTACAAGAGCTTCGCAAAGATTTTTGGAATCTGCTGGCGAACGATCCCGGGACCATTATCCGTTACTGTGACTCGAAAGCGCGTCGCTTGACTTGCGGGTGGCAAGGCTGAAGATCCGACCGCTACGACCTCCAGTTGTACCGTGACATCAGGAAGGATCCCCGCCTCCTCACAAGCATCCAAGGCGTTGTCGACTGCTTCCTTGACGCAGGTCAGCAGAGCTTTGCGCGGATTGTCGAAACCAAGTAAATGCCGGTTCTTGGTAAAGAACTCGGAGATAGAAATATCGCGCTGCCGCGCGCCCATTTCCACCGCCGTCACTGCGGCGGCGGAACGGGAATCTGCTTTCTTAGAGACAGCTACAGGTGGCTTATCCTTGGCCATTCATCCTCTCACATCAATCATGTGAAACACTCCACAGGCACTGTTATCCAAACTGTTCCAATCGGCATACGTTCTTCATCATCTCGAGTGAGATGACGCAACGCGACCGCTTCACGGTCGCGAGAGAAACGCGGCAGCTCATGGCGGGGTATGCAATGGGGGAAACCGCCAACCGGAATGAGCGGGAGATTAGGGTGGGAGGAGCGCGCACCTACCGAGGACAGCATAGGTACGACGGAGATCTTGGCGGGACTTCAGGCTTCCCAGTCAAGCTGGGCTTGCACACCATCCCGACGCTCGATCCCCTTATGAACCATATTCCCTCGGGGCGTTATGCTCCTCCCACAGAGATACGATATTCCTCCGATATCTGTCAGTCAAGCGTTGGTGCACAAGTGGATGCGGAAAAATCCGTCAGCGAAATAAGACCGTTATTTGGTTTGTTTTGTTTGTCTCGTTTGTTTGGTTAAACAAAACCAACTAAATAATCTAAACAAACCAAATCAACCTGTCGCATGCACCATTCCACACTATGCATGGCCGCCGTCTTCGGTCTCTTCAAATTCGTCGATGAGTTGCTCGAGTTCATCGAGTTCGTCTGGTCGGATGTTCTGAAAGGAGACTCCGAATTCGTCTCCTCCAACCCACTGCACACGTGCGTCTTCGATTGAAACCACTTCCTCCGCGCCGGGAATGACCAACCGCACACGGATCACTTTGCCGGGGTAAACTTCCAGATCACAGTCGAACCTGGCGCCACCGATTGAGAGGTCGAGGGTTACGGCTTCGATCTCATGCGAGTTCCCCAGCAAGAAACCCTGCAGCTGTGCCGGCACCCGCCGGTGTTGTCGTCGTTCCATGGTACCAGCTTCTCGTACGATTCAGGAGCGATACGGAGGACCCGGATCCCGAGCATCGCAGGGCTCTCCACGCAGAGACGCACGTCCGTTACCGGAGCTTGAGAATCTTGCCGTCGAGTTTGGTGTCCGTCACGAACTTCTCGAAACTCTTGCTGTACAGCTCATTGAGCAATTCCTGGGCATCCTCTGGGTCGAACCAGAAAACCTGGTTGGACCCGGCACTGGTGAGGGTCTCACGGATCTGGCTTCCGTCAGCATGATTATTTACTTGGACGACCATCCGGTTTTTGGCATTAAGGGTGGTCTGTCCGATACCGCTCGTGGCATCCACACTAAGGCTGACAATCTTACCGGTGACGGTGATGTCTGACCCGGCGGCTTCGTTGCCTTGGGCGACGGTCGCATTCAAGCCTTTGCCTTTGAGATAGTCAGCAAAAGCCTTTGCCGTAGCCTCGCCAAGGGTGCCGCTGGGAAAACTGAAATGGCTCTCCCCGCCCCATAAGTGATGTCTGGTGCCGATGAGCAATCGGTCGGTACGTTGGTCTTCAAAGGGCTGAATCGCGATGGTCGCGGAACCAATCGCGGCAACCGCCTTATCCGTTACTGGCGCGGGAATCTTAAGGTCGATGCGCTCACCCGGTCCCGCGCAGCCTATCACTAAACTACCCACGAGAAGCCCGATTCCTATAGTGTGATTATGCCTCACATATCCCTCCTTCGTGATGCGATGCTCTGAGTCAAAAGCACGGTCTCCGGTTGAGACATTTCATATCATTTCGTCACGAAATGTGCTCGCCGATTCTGTTGATAACAGTCTTCATTCCGTTGCTTGCAAAAAGGCCTTGTTTCCCCGTAGCTCGTAATCTGAAGTTGCGAAGATGGAATACCCATTTCCACAAGATATTTCTTGGCGGCCCGCGCCCGCTTCTCGCCCAAGACGAGGTTGTAGGCCAGCGTGCCTCGTTCATCGCAATGGCCTTCGATCAGGACGGGCTTGCTTCCATTGGCGCGAAGCCATCCGGAATTTGCGTCCAACACCGGCATGGCATCCATGCGGACGTTAAACCGGTCGTAATCGAAGAACACATCTCCCAATGGATTCTCGCCGGAGACAGCGCTCGGCGCAAGCGCAAGATTGGATGGTACACTGCCGCCAGGCCGGTCGAACGAGCGCTCCAGCGGTACCGTTTTGATCGCATCCGGTTGGATCACCTCGGCCTTGTTCTGACCTGCACGTGAAGCCTCATCCCCGGACGAGGAAGTAACATTCTTACCGGCGCAGCCAGCGAACATGAGCGCGAAGCTCAAACTCAGGCACAGGCTAATGACTCTTCGGTCCATGGCATAGCCTCCTCCATTTGTCGTCATTGATAGTCGCGCTGCTTCGTCAGGGTCAGGATAGTGTTGGTACGTATGTCCGACTCTCATCCCTACTTATAGGTGCTCAACGGATGTCCGTCAACCTAAAATTTTCCCCTCACGCATGACGACGAACGCGCCGGAAGATACGTGTCGAACAGGAAGTTGCATCCATCTCCCGCATTCGCTAATGTGCGGTTTATGACCCATTCCCTCGCGCGTTCACTTGTCCTTGCCGGCGCGAGCGGGCTGTTCATCCCGCTGAGTTTTCCAAAATCCGACCTTGGACTATTGGCCTGGATCGCCCTCATACCATTGCATTGGGCATTGGACGGCAAAAGCAAGGCAGAGGCATTTTGGATCGGCTGGCTATCCGGCACGATTGCCTTTACCGGCATGATGTCCTGGGTGGTCACTGCCATGAACACCTACGGTAAGGTTCCTCTGGCAATCAGTTATGGCCTCATGTTGTTACTCACGGCCTATCTTGGTCTCTATGTCGGCCTCTATTCTGCCGGGGCTGTGTGGTTTCGGAGTCTGATTCCTCGCTACGGTCTTTTTGCCGTCCCCTGCCTATGGGTGACCCTCGAATTGATCCGAACGTATGTTCTGAGCGGAATGCCCTGGGGCCTTCTCGGCTATTCTCAATATCGCCAGATTGAGATCATTCAGGTTGCAGATCACATGGGGGTATACGGAGTCTCATTCCTTATCGTATTGGTGAATGTCGCCCTGGCGGAATTCTTGTCCTGGCTTATGCCGTACTTCCGGAATTTCCGTCCGGCAAGGCTCCCCTGGGAACTTGCAGCGATGGCGGCATTGCTCGTAACGCTCTCGTGGCAATATGGTCTTGCGACCTTATCTGAAGTCCCTTTTTCTGATGTTCCCCGAACGTCCATCACTGTAGGAGTTGTGCAGCCGAACGTTGATCAGGCAGTGAAGTGGAATAACGCCTATCGAGAGGAGACTCTCGCACGCTTTGACCGATTGACGGAAAAACTCGGCCGTGCCACAGATTTGGTAGTTTGGCCGGAAGCGGCGACGCCGTTCGTCTTTGAGCGTGAGCCGGTCTATCAGCTGCAACTCATGGCGCTGGCCAATCGAGCCCAGGCGCCGATCTTATTTGGAAGCCCAGCCCTGCGATTCTATCCGGATCGCCGGCCGTATCTGATGAACAGCGCATACCTTCTCGCCCCCGACGGCCAATTGTTAGGACGTTATGATAAGCATCATCTGGTCCCATTCGGAGAATATATTCCATTCAAGTCTTCACTCCTGTTTTTCCTCGACAAACTTGTGGAAGGAATCGGCGACTTCGAGCCTGGAACCGGTCCGACGGTCTTGACCTTGACGCCGAAACCCAAGTCTGCAACTGCAGGCACGGCTGAAGCGACGCTGCGGCCGATAAATTTCGGAGTGGCAATCTGCTACGAAGTGATCTTTCCAAACCTGGTGCGGCAATTCGCCGCAAATGGGGCGGAGTTTTTAGTGACGGTGACAAACGATGCCTGGTTCGGCGCCTCGTCGGCTGCCTCACAACATTTTTCGATGGTGGTGTTTCGTTCGGTCGAAAATCATTTGGCCTTTGCCCGCTCAGCCAACACCGGCATTTCGGGATTCATCGATCCGTTCGGGCACATCGTTGAAGCGACACCGATCTTCACGGAGCAGGCTGTCAAGGCGACGATGCAAGTCTGGCGTCCGCATACATTTTACAGCCGGTACGGCGATGTGTTTGCCTATGGCTGTGCTATAATCTCCGCGCTTTTGTTCCTGTTCGGCATATTCCGTACCAAGGAGTCTGAGCCGGATGCAGTGGCAGCCACTCCGGTATAAATAGAAAGGGTCGCTCCATGTTGGAAGAAGTAAAGAATCGCGTACGGGCCGTTGAACAATTGGTAACGGAACTACGGGGGCATCTTTGACTTTCCCCGCATGACGGCCGAGTTGGCGCATCTCGAACAACAGACATCGCAGCCTGATTTTTGGAACCACGCTCAAAGAGCCGCCAAGATCAGTAGAAAGAAATCTTCGATTGAGCGTGACCTCCAGCAGTGGCGCGATATCGATGGGAAGAGGAACGATCTGGACGCGTTACTCGAATTGGTAGAAGAAAGCGGTGACGCCGGGCTCGTGAAGGAGTTGACTATCGAGCTGGATCAATTCGAGCCGAAACTCGCCGCCCTACGGCTTGAACTTCTGCTTTCGGGCGAACTGGACCCCAACAACGCAATTGTGGCGATCCATCCTGGCGCCGGTGGGACGGAATCGCAGGACTGGGCACAGATGCTGCTCCGTATGTATGTCCGTTGGGCCGAGAGCAAAAAATTCAAGGTCGAAACGCTGGACCTGCTCCCGGGAGAAGAAGCGGGCATAAAGAGCGTGACGCTGTCAGTAACAGGACCCTATGCCTACGGCTATCTCAAAGCCGAGGCAGGCGTGCACCGGCTGGTGCGCATTTCACCTTTCGATGCGAACAAGCGGCGGCATACCTCCTTTGCCTCGGTCTTCGTCTATCCCGAGGTAGATGAAGATATCGATCTCGTCATCGAAGACAAAGATCTGAAGATCGATACCTTTCGTGCCTGGGGCGCCGGAGGCCAGAATGTGAATAAGGTCGAGACGGCCATCCGCATGACACACCTGCCGACAGGAATCGTGGTGCAATGTCAGAACGAACGGTCACAGCTCCAGAATCGCAATGGCGCAATGAAAGTCATGAAGGCGCGCCTCTATGAACTCGAACTGAAAAAGAAAGAGGCAGAGTTCAACGCGATCGTCGGTGAGAAGAAAGATATTGCCTGGGGCAGCCAAATTCGATCGTACGTGTTCCAACCCTATCAAATGGTCAAAGATCTCCGGACCGGCTATGAAGTGGGCCAGGTTGCCGCCGTCATGGACGGTGATCTAGACGGATTCATCGAAGCCTTTTTGAAGATGAAACAGCTTGGGGTAACCGCACTCAGCTATCAACAGTCGGAGACGGACGAGTTCGATAACTGACCGAAGAGGGAGATCGGTAAAGGGACGTGATGGATGAACTGACTGAACAACAGCAGCAACGGATAAAGAAGCTCGACATCCTGCGTGAGGCGGGCGTAGCACCCTACGGCACACGATTCGACGTGAAGGATCGTGCGGGCCGATTGATCACGCTCCATGCGGAGAAAACCAAAGAGGTTCTGGAACAAGAGAAGATCTCCTGCACCTTGGCAGGGCGCATCGTCGCCCTGCGGCGATTCGGCAAAGCAGGTTTCGCGGTGCTGCAGGACGGATCCGACCGGCTGCAAGTCTACCTCAAGAAAGATCATCTCTCCGAACAGGCCTATCGCGTCGCTGAACAGCTCGATCTGGGCGATTGGATCGGCGTCACCG
>Ga0326726_10002797_pt1 | contig 15979 bp, 11 predicted proteins | sample MHFenrmetagenome_2_FD_207603 | JGI IMG/M metagenome (GOLD analysis project Ga0326726, IMG submission 207603) | Lab enriched peat soil microbial communities from Michigan Hollow, Ithaca, NY, United States - MHF15MN | ecosystem: Environmental > Terrestrial > Soil > Wetlands > Peat | place: USA... | reverse complement strand
CAATTTCAAAAGTTTAGTTGAAAAAATAATCAAGTGTTCTCCGCACAATTATATAGCTTTTTTAACTGATGATTCCATGTTTTATCGTGAGTTTCCGATTCCTCAAGAAATATTAAATGATACTCGTTTCGATGGATTCAAATCATGTTTTTCAATTCGCCTGGGAATGAATACAATTGATAATACAACTGTAAGCTTTAACAAAATAGGTTCTAATTTTTATTGTTGGGATTTTTTCTCGCTAAATAAAAACATACAATCGCATTATAATTATCCATTTTCCGTGGATGGCAATATTTATAATAAAAATGCTTTATTAAATACCATAAAAAAAGTTTTCTATTATAATCCAAATACATTTGAATCTTATGTCGTTAACTATGTCAGAAAAAACAAATTGTTTGAAAAGGGTATATGTTATGAAAATTCAAGTTTGATTGGTTTTGAGCTTAATCAGGTGAATATTTCTGACAACAATCATTTTAATATAAGTATCAGGGACTTAAATACTTGGTTCCTTAATAAATATACTTTGAAGTATGACTTTGATAGAGATAATGTTACAGCTTTCCGACCTTTGCTTAAAGGAATTCAATTATACAATTATGATACTTCAGATTCGATTGAACTGACAATGATGAAATGAATAAGTATCAATTTACTATTTTCACTCCTGTCTATAATGGCATTCATACTATAAATCGAGTGTGGGAGAGTTTGCTTTCGCAAACAATTAAGGACTTTGAATGGATTATCGTAAATGATGGTTCGACAGATGGTATTGAAAGGATCTTGGACGAATACAAATCCAAAGCTTTTTTCCCGGTAACAATAATCAATCAACAAAATCAGGGAAAACATGTAGCCTGGAACAGGGCTGTAGAAATCGCACAAGGAGAATTATTCTTACCTGCTGATTGTGATGATGAATTTGTTCCTGAGACTCTTGGGGTTTTTCTAAAATGCTGGTTTGAAATTCCAGATGAAGAACGTCCTTATTTTTCAGGGATAAATGTCCTTTGTAAAGATCCTGTAAAAAAACTTGTTATTGGAGATAAATTTCCCCAAAGTCTATTCGTATCAAATAATCTTGATTTATATTATTTGCACAAAATTAAGGGTGAAAAATGGGGATGCATTCGAACAGATTGTTTGCGATTAAGAAATAATCCGGAAATACCGGGAACCCATATTCCTGAGTGTTGGATATGGTTTTGGCTGGCAAGGAGATTCAAAGTTCTATGTATAAATGTTCCTTTAAGAATATATTATCATAATGAAGCCGGAAATATTAGTTCGAAAAAAAACAAAGAAACACATTTAATAAGATTACAAACCAATTATGTTTTCCTGTGTTGGCATTTATCCGACAATATTGATTATATAATAAAATATGAGGGCTTTATTTCAATTTTAAAAAATTTTATGATTCTATGGAAGGAAAGTTTTTATCTCAAAATCTGCTCCAGAAGGGTAATAAGTGATTTGAGGATGTTTTGGCCGCGTTTTCTTGCATTTATCACTTTTTTACCTGGGTTAGCTTATTATCTAGTGTCAATTTATAAAGACAAATAAAAAGATTTGTCTTTGCTTTAAACTTAATATATGTGCGGAATAGCCGGAATAATATATTTTGATAACGAACGAATAATAAGACGAGAAGAACTTAAAGCTATGACGGGCACAATTATACACCGTGGTCCCGATAACGAAGGTTTTTATTCCAACAAGAACATTGGATTAGGATTCAGGCGATTAAGCATTATTGATTTAAAGACCGGGAATCAGCCAATCAGTAATGCTGATGAGAGTATATGGATAGTTTTCAATGGTGAAATTTACAATTTTATTGAGTTACGTAAAGCACTTTCAGAGGAAAGGTATATTTTTAAAACCCAGACTGATACAGAGGTTATTCTTCATCTGTATGAAAAATACGGATCAGACTGTGTAAAATACCTTCGAGGGATGTTTGCTTTTGCAATCTGGGATAATAATATTAATCAACTCTTTTGCGCCCGTGACAGGTTTGGAATAAAACCGTTTTTCTACTATTGCGATGACAATAAATTTGTTTTTGGCTCTGAAATCAAAGAAATATTAAAAGCTGAAGGAATTGATAAAACCTTATCAACTAAAGCCATTGACGCCTATTTTACTTTCGGGTATATTACTTCTGATTTGTCAATATATAGAAATATTAAAAAGCTTGAGCCCGGCTGTACTGTGGTCGTTTCATTTGAAAAAAACCAGAAGCTAAAAATTGAAAGATACTGGAAGATTAATATTGAAGCAAATTATTTAACTACTGAATCCCAATGGTTGGAAGAAATTGAAAATTGTCTTTCGGAAACCGTAAAACTACATATGATAAGCGATGTACCGCTTGGTGCATTTCTGAGCGGTGGTATTGATTCTAGTTCTATAGTAGCTTTAATGAGTCAATCTAGAAATCAACCAATTAAAACTTTTTCAATTGGATTTGATGAGTCTGAATTCAATGAACTTTCTTATTCTCGGGAAATTGCAAGAAAATATAATACTGAACATCATGAATTTCTTTTAAAACCGACATCTGTTGATCTTTTACCCTTACTGGTTTCAGCATATGATGAACCCTTTGCCGACAGTTCTGCTATCCCGACTTACTTTGTCTCTAAATACACACGTAAATATGTAACCGTTGCTCTGTCAGGTGATGGGGGTGATGAGTTGTTTGCCGGTTATTCGGCTTATCAAAAATTGTACAAAATAAGGAACAAAAATATTTTACCAGATATTGTCAATAAATTCATTTTTGGTCATGCTGAAAGACTAATTCCTGAAAAATGGCCAGGTAAGGGAATCCTTTATTATCTTTCTCAAAAAAAAGAAAATCTGGGTGCCTATTATTGTTTATGGAAAGAAAATGAACGCAAAAACCTATACCAGAGAGACTTTTCTCGAAATATTATTTCCAGGCCAGAGCTGTACAAAGAATTCCTGTTACAGAATTCTACCTCATCCGATTTTATTTCAAGGCTCCAGGAACTGGATATGCAAACATATATGGTAGATGATATTCTAACCAAAGTTGACAGAGCTAGTATGTTAAATTCTCTTGAAGTCAGAGTACCGCTGCTTGATCATTTTTTTGCAGAACTGACATTTTCAATCCCTTCTGATTTAAAATTTCATTCCGGGCAAAAGAAATACATCTTCAAAAAAGCTATGTCTAAATATCTGACACCATCCGTTTTGCAGCATAAAAAACAAGGATTTGGAGTTCCATTGACCTATTGGTTTAAAGAAGACTTGAAAGAATATGTCAATGATATTCTGGGGGATAAGAATATAAAAGCATATAAGTATCTTGATTATGATTATGTTAACAGGCAAATTGTTAATCATGATGCGGGTTTCCGTGATATGTCGGCCAAAATCTGGTCAATTTTATTTTTCAATGAATGGCTTAATCAAAATTGTTGATGGATCGAATCAGGATCTTATATATTATTGGCTCTTATGGGGTCGGTGGGAAAGAAAGACAATTGGCAGAACTGATTAAGGGATTGCCAAAAAATAGATATTCAGTATCTTTTATCGTGAAAAATGCTGATGCACATTACTTGGAAAACATCGAAAATGATATAGATTACTTTTATTCACTTGAAGAAAAGAAATTTGGACTTAGATCGCTTCTTAGAGTTTATAAGAAAATAAAAGATTTTAAACCTGACATTGTTCATTCATGGGCATCTGTAGCCACTTTACAATTAATTATTATTCGAATATTCCTAAAATTTAAATTAATAGATAGTAGTATCCGTGATTCAAATAAACCAGATTTATTAGCGAGGATTATCATTAGAATAATTAATCTTTATTCTGATAAAATCATCGCAAATTCTAAAGCCGGGTTACTTTGTTATAAGATTCCAGAACGGAAAAGTACTTTTATTTATAATGGATTCGACTTCAATAGGATTTTTAACCTGGAACCAATTGAAAATATTAGATCAAAATTCAATATTCTATCACCAAAAGTGGTTGGAATGGTTGCACGTATTGATAAATCTAAAGATTATCCTGTTTTTATACAATCTGCTTACCTGCTGTTAGATCAAAGAAGAGATATTCAATTTACAATTGTTGGTGATGGAGAAGACAAAGAAAAAATACAATCAATGATCATTCCTGCATATAAAGATAATTTTGTATTTACTGGACGGCAATCAAATATAGAGTCTATTATAAATTGTTTCGATATAGCTGTTTTATCAACTTTTACTGAAGGGATCTCTAATTCAGTGATGGAATATATGGGTCTGAGTAAACCAGTAATAGCAACCGATGGTGGAGGAACCTCCGAAATAGTAAAAGATGGTGTAACGGGTTATCTGGTTCGAAAGGGTGATGAAAAACAATTAGCTGAGAAAATATTGTTATTATTGAACAATCCGGATTTATGCAGAAGAATGGGTGTTGAAGGTAAAAATCGTATCATTGAATGTTTTAGTTTTGATAAAATGGTAAGTAGTTATATTTCAGAATATGAACAAATATTGAAAACTTAATGTGTGGACTGACCGGTTATATCAACTTTGATAGTAACAAACCTGCTGATTATTCAGTTGTTAAAAGGATGACTGATACTTTAATTCATAGAGGACCTGATGCGGAAGGGTTTTATGTTAAAAATAATGTAGCGCTCGGTCACCGGAGGTTGAGTATAATTGACCTGAATACTGGAGATCAGCCTATGTACAATGATGATGAAACCATTGCAATAGTATTTAACGGTGAAATATATAATTATATTGAGCTTCGCGATGAACTAAAAAAAATAGGATATAGTTTTCGGACTTCATCAGACACCGAGGTAATTATTAAATCTTACCAGCAGTGGGGCGTCAATTGTCAGACAAAATTTAATGGGTGTTGGGCATTTGCTTTATGGGACGAAAAAAAACAACAATTATTCTTATCAAGGGATCGAATAGGTGAAAAACCCTTACATTATGCTGTTTACAATAATGCTTATGTTTTTGGATCTGAAATGAAATCTTTGTTTGCCTATGGAATTCCCAGGGAGACTACTTTAGAAATGTTAGAAGTATATTTAGTTATGACTAATATCCCTGAACCTCACACTTTCTACAAGAACATTAAAAAGCTTCAGGCTGGACATTACATTGTTGTTAAAAACGGATCAGTAGAAGAATCTAAATATTGGGATTTGCCTGAAATTGACGAAAATAACATGCTGGCTAATAAAAAGCAGATATATGATAACTTTAGTTATTTAATAGAAGACTCTGTAAAAATCAGAATGAGAAGTGATGTTCCTTTTGGTGCTTTCTTAAGTGGTGGTCTCGATTCTTCATCAATTGTAGGATTAATGTCTCAAATATCACCATATCAGGTTAATACGTTTACAATTGGATTTAACGAAAAAGTTTTTGACGAAAGTTTATTAGCAGAAGATATCGCACAAAAATTTGGAACAAAACACCGTAGAGGGACAGTAACTAAAGATGATTTTACCTCAACAATTGAAAGAATTGCTTTTCATTATGATGAGCCTTTTGGTGATTCATCGGCAATCCCTGTAGATTATGTTTCCAAATTTGCATCAGAGGAAGTTAAAATGGTCTTAACTGGGGATGGTGGCGATGAAGTCTTATCAGGATACACTTCATTTCAGGGAATTAAACTGGGAAATATTATTAAAGTTGTTCCAGAACCTATAAGGAATTTATTACCAATTCTTAACGACTGGATTGCAAATTATTTCAGAGGTAATTTACGATATTTGATGAATAAAGCTTCTTCTGTTGTCAGGACAGCAAACTTAGATTTTCCTCGCAAAATAGCCGAAAAAACAGCCTTTACAGATTATTCCTCCATAAAAGGTTTAACAAAAGATATGAAAGGTATAGTCACTATGGAAGATTATATTGAAGACTTCATGAAAAAGACAACATACAAGCACGATTTCTATAAAATGATGTACGTGAATTTCAAATCTGACTTACCAAATGATTCCCTGGTAAAAGTAGATAGAATGAGTATGGCAAACTCACTTGAAACCAGAATACCTTTTCTTGATTATCGTCTTATAGAATTTATGGCGCATGTTGATAAAGATGTCAAGATGCAAGGATGGGAACGCAAGAGTATCCTGAGAAATACAATCGGAAAGATATTGCCTCCAAATATTTTATCAGCGTCAAAAAAAGGATTTGGAATTCCACTTAGAGAATGGTTTAAGGAAGATTCTTTTGAAAACACTATTAATAATAATTTATCTAATCTAAAAGGAATATTGAATAGTACTGTAACAAATAGATTGATTCAAGAGAACAGACTCGGGCAAAGAGATAATGGCAACTTTATCTGGACTTTGATGATGTTAAATAAAATGGTCCGATAAGTATAAGATTTGTTTAACTAATGCTAAGCAGAATACGGAATTGATTAGATATTTCGAAATAAAGGTTTTTCTTCAGGGCGCTCCAAAAGAAAATCAGTAACGTAAACAATTTATATTGAGAGTGGCAGGAAGGAATTCTATTTTTATAGTAGTAGGCCGTCTGGGGAAGAACCTTATAGTATCAAAAACCTTACCAGTTATAGCTTGTGGGGTTTTTTCACATATTTATATATTTAGTGAAGAAGCTGGAATTGAAATTGATGGTGCAGATTATATTACTCTTCCAAAATTTGTCCGACTGATCTGGCCTGGCTTTCTTAATAGAATCGTTCGAATTGTCTACGAACCTCTGCAACTTTTATTCTATGCCTGGCATTTCCGACCCGCAATAATCCATGGCTATTATTCGATTCCTAAAGGATTGAACAGCCTCATAGCCTCGAAACTGAGTAGCAGTCAATGTGTTATTTCTATTATAGGTGGTAAGGAAGAGATTGAGACTGCCTTTTTTATTCAGCGATTTAGTCAGCCTTTAATTATTTGGCTTCTAAAGAGAGCCAATCATTTAACTACCAAAGGCAGAAAAGACAATGAATACCTTCTCCAATTTGGTATTAAGGAAGAAAAAATTACTATTTTCAATGGAGCTATTGACACAAAAAGGTTCTGCTACAGAGGGGAGAACAAAAATATTGATCTCTTATTTGTAGGCAATTTTGACAAATTCAAAGGTCCGCAAAGGGCGCTTGAAATCATTCAGAAAGTTTCAGAAGAATTACCCGATATCCGAGCAATATTTATTGGTAAGGGGCCATTGTATCAAAACATCCTTGAAAAAACAGTCACTCTGGGATTATCAGCAAATATTACTTTTAAGGGATATGTGTACGATTCGGAAAACTACTTCAAACGTTCACATATTCTTATCTTTCCTTCTTCAAATGAAGGATTATCAACGGCTATGCTTGAAGCTATGGCTTGTCGATGTGTTACCATTACTTCAGATGTTGGAAATCAAACCGAGGCCGCAATACACGATTATAATTCTATTGTTATTCCCGACTTTAATGACATCCAAAGTTTCTCAGAACATGCAGTAAGTTTATTGAAAAATCACGATCAATTGAATCATCTGGCGTTGAATGCAGAGAAAACGATTCTAAGTAAATATACGCCTGAAGCCCAAGGCCAGATTTGTCAACAATTTTATTCAAAGTTAATCCGGATTAATTCTTAATCTTTTTTAAATGTCCAATAAACTTCAGGAAGTTCACCTTATAAAACTTAACGAGTATAATGCTGATAAGATTTACGAAGCTTTACCCAGACAATTGTTTTCTATTATTTCACCGGGTGACACAGTAGTTTTAAAGCCAAACTGGGTTTTAGAAGAGCACCAATATCGTCATGGTGAGTGGGAACAAGTAATTACTCACCCGGCAGTTGTAACAGCTGTATTGCGTATAGTTGTTGACCATCTTGGAGACAGCGGGCAGATTATCGTAACCGATGGCCCGGAGCTTAGCGCTGACTTTAACAAAATTCTTTCATACCAACCCGTGGATGAATGGAAAGCATTAACAGAGAAGCACAATATTACTTTGGAGATTATCGATCTTCGTGAAGAATTATATATACTTAATAAGAATGTTACAATTAAAAAGGTGAAACTCTCAGGTGATCCTAAAGGGAAAATAGTTTCAAACTTAATTGGTGAAAACAGTGAGTTTTTTGGTCAAGTAAAATCACCTAAAGGATATTTTAGTGGCGGATCTGATATCAGGGAGGCCAATCGTGCACATGATGGACATACAAACCTCTATAGTGTTTCACGTTCAGTGGTAGAGGCTGATGTTTTTATTAACCTGCCTAAACTAAAGACCCATAAAAAAGGAGGAATCACATGTTCTCTAAAAAACCTGGTCGGCATTAATACCTATCGCAACTATCTTCCTCATAATTCTATCGGAACCCCTGCTGAGGGGGGAGATCAGTTTCCATCCTCTAAATCCAAATCACGATTTGAAAGTGCCCTCATGCCATTTATCCATCAAAACGTTCTGAAAAGGCCTTTGTTAGCTAAATTATTTAGTCCAGTTATTGGTATGGGGAAAATAATTTTCGGTGATAACCAGGACACTATTCGGGGAGGCTCGTGGTATGGAAATGATACACTCTGGAGGATGGTACTAGATATCAATAAAGTACTCTTTTATCTAAATCCTGACGGTACATTAAAAGATGGATCACTTTCAAAAATGAAAAGGTATATAAGTATCGTCGATAGCATTGTAGCTGGAGAAGGCAATGGTCCGAAAGCTCCGGATGCCATAAATGCTGGCTACATTATTGCCGGTTTGAATCCTGTTTCGGTTGACGCAGTATGTGCCCGCATAATGAACTTCGATTGCATGATGATCCCTTCAATACAAAATGCTTTTCGAATTAAATTTTTTCCATTAGTTGGGTTCAAAAAGGAAGATATAAGAATTCTGTATCAGGGAGAAGAATATTCACTTTCGAATTTCCCTTCTTCTCTTGCAGTCAAGTTCAGGCCTCATCTGGGATGGATTGAACATATCGAACTTTAATTCAATTATTAATATCAAAATGAGTTCTTTTAATTTTATCTCCGAAGATATTTTTCTCCCTATAAGTGATATTGTGACCAGACAATCAGTTTACAAACATCTTCAATTTTTAAACTATAGTCAATACTGGACACATGAACAAATCAAAAACTACCAGATTCTAAAATTGAGACAACTCATACAACATGCTGTATCTTATGTTCCTTTTTATCAGGAACTATTTACCCGGATAGATCTGAAGGCTGGCGACATTCAGACATTAAATGATTTACAAAAAATTCCAATAATCACAAAATTTACTATTCAAAAAGAGGGTATCGGAAGATTAACTTCCGCCGGCATTTCAAAAACAAACAGAATTCAAAGTAGCTCGAGTGGATCTACAGGTGAGCCATTGTTTTACTATAGGACAAAAGATGCTTATTCAATGAATATAGCTTCTAGTTTAAGAGGATGGTATTGGATGGGCTACAGATTAGGTGATAAATACATTAAATTGAGTCAAAATCCGAGAGATAACTTTTTAAAAAGACTTCAGGATAAACTTAGCCGTAATCTATATTTAGCTACAAATCCCTTGATTGATAGTAATTTTGAGTTTATTCTTAAAGAGATAGAACGTTTTAAACCAAAGATTATCAGATGTTATCCCGATCCTTTACTTTTTTTAGCCCGTTACAAACAAAACCATCCAAAGTTCAGTTACAGACCATTAGTTATAACTACCACCGGTAATACTCTTCATTCCGAAACCCGGGCAGAAATCGAAGCTGCATTTGGTTGCAAAATATTCGATTCATACAATTGTGAAGGTAATTCTACCGTTTTTGAATGTCCAACACATTCATGTTATCACTCAGCTGAAGAATATGGCATTTCAGAAGTAATAGATGATAACGGATCTCAGATAAAATCAGGTGTTGGCCGACTAATTAGCACTGATCTTTGGAATTTGGCACATCCTTTTATTCGTTATGACACTCAGGACCTTGTAGAAATTTCTGAGGATCCTTGCTCCTGTGGCAGGAAACATCTTCGTATTAATAGAATAATGGGACGTGATAATGATGTCTTGGTTACTTCAAATGGGCGTAAATACATTGTTCATAATTTTACTGGATTCTTTCAAACTGATATAAAAGATTTAAATCGTTCAATAGAACAATTTCAGATAGTCAAAAAAGATTCAAAAGTAATTTTTAAAATAGTAGTTAATAAACTGTTTTCCACATCAGTAGCCAATTTTATTCAAGGATATTGGGAAAACGAAATGAAAACAAAAGTGGTCATTGAAATTGTTGAAAAGATACCACTGACAAAGAGTGGGAAGAGGAGGTTTATTATTAATGAATAAATTGATTAATCAGTAAATTACCACTGGAATCTCTTCACTTCTAGTTTGTTTTATCAAATCGAAAATCGATAAGATGAATCGCAAAACAGTATTATTTGATATTATTCACCCTGCTAATGTTCACTATTTCAAATTCACCATTAATCGACTTAAGGAACTTGGCTGTAAAGTAATTGTGACGGCAAGAGAAAAAGAGGTTTCATATGCTTTACTTGATTCTGAGCAAATAGATTATTTTAAATTGGGGAAGAATCCTATTGGTACCTTTGGTAAATTATTGTTTCTCCTAAGGTGTGAGCTCAAAGCTTTTATTATATTTCTAAAAAACAAACCTGATATAACTTTAAGTTTTGGTGCATCCTACATTGCCCATAATAGTTTTTTGTTTGGTGTAAAACATATTGCACTAGATGATACTGAACACGCTTCATTAAATCGAAAATTATATCTTCCTTTTATCGATCTTGTTTTAACGCCCGAAAGCTATCTGCTGAATCTTGGTAAAAAGCATGTAAAATTTCCGGGGCATATGGAATTATTTTATTTGAACAACAAATATTTTAAACCTGATATCTCCATCTATAAATTATTAGGCATTAAATCCAGTGAGAAGTTCGTTTTTTTAAGGTTTGTATCATGGAATGCACTACATGATAAAGGACAATTTGGACTTTCTAATGAGTACAAAATAAAACTTGTCAAAGAATTAACCAAAACTATAAAAGTATTTATTTCTGCGGAGGGGGAAATGCCAAAAGAATTAGAGAAATTCAGAATAAAAATACCTCCTCAGTTAGTTCATCATGTTCTGTATTATGCAGAATTATATGTTGGTGAAGGCGCTACCATGGCTTCTGAATGTGCTGCAATCGGAACTCCATCAATTTATGTCAATTCACTTAATGCCGGTACTTTAATTAATCAGGAAAAGGAAGGATTAATATACAATCTTCGCCAGGAGGAGGGTGTTTCAGAAATTGTCGCGGAAATTCTTAATAATCCAAACGCAAAAAATGAGCGAAAAGAAAAGTTAAATGAGCTAAACAAACACCGAATTGATCTGACAGATTTTCTTGTTTGGTTAGTTATAAATTACCCTGATAGCAAAAAAATTATTCTTACAAACAAAGATTGGACAAAACAATTCCAATTGACTTAAAACTATGTGCGGAATTTTCGGCCTTATTGTTAAACCTGACACAACATTTTCTTCAAAAAGTGTCCGTGAAATCATTAAAAAAATTGCCATATTAAGCGAATCGCGTGGAAAGGATTCCTCTGGAATTGCATTTCGTAATGAAGCTGAACAAACAATTAATGTAATAAAAGGAGATATACAAATCAGGGAATTATTGAAGAGTGAGGAGTTTAAACTACTTTTAAAGAAAAGTACCAGGGCTTATGAGGAAGGTACCGGATTCTGTGTTTTTGGTCATGCAAGGTTAGTTACTAATGGATCTCAATTACATGAGGAAAACAATCAACCTGTACTAAAAGATGGGATGATCATTATTCATAATGGTATCATAGTCAATGTTGATTATCTTTGGCAACACAATACCGAGCTACAACGTAACTACCTTATTGATACCGAAATAATACCTGCTCTTATACGAAAAGAACTAAAACAGGAAAGGAATCTTGTAGATTCATGTAATATTACATTTGGTCAGCTTGAAGGGACCTTTTCAATTGCCTCAATGTTCCAGGACTCAAATCAGTTTGTACTCGCCACCAACAATGGATCTTTGTATTACCTTTCGAATAACAATGATTTTATTGTTTTCGCATCCGAAAGTCATTACCTCGAAGAACTAAAAAAGGAAGTAAATTCCTTTTCTTTTGTTGACAAAATTGCAACACGACAAATTAAGACTAACGAAGGACTTATTATCGATTTAAGTACTTTAAAAATAGACAGTTTTAATATCTCACAAACAAAGTTTAATAACGCCAAGATTGTCTTATCACAAAAATTTCATATTCAAAAACATCTTCTTGAGAACAAAGCTTCTAAAAAAGAAGTTATTATTGATCCGTCTGTCTATATAAATCGTTCTCAAGAAAGTCATTTGTATAGGTTAATGGAATATAATCTTAAAGCCATCACAAAGCTTAATCGTTGTACAAAATGTCTGCTTCCCGAAACTTTTCCTTTTATCGAATATGACACTGAAGGTGTTTGTAATTATTGCAATAATTACAAACCAAAAATGCATGCAAAGGGACTCGATGAATTAAAAAGCTTAGTGGACCCTTACCGGCATAAAGATAAAACACCCGATTGTATTGTTCCTTTTAGTGGAGGCAGAGACAGTACATTTTCATTGCATATTATTAAGAAAGAGTTAGGGTTAAATCCAATCACTTTCACTTATGACTGGGGGATGGTAACTGATCTGGCACGCAGAAATATAGCCAGGGTTTGTGGGAAGCTCGGGGTAGAAAACATTATTGTTTCAGCTGATATACGATGGAAAAGAGAAAATATCAGAAAAAACATTATTACATGGCTTAGACATCCTGAGTTAGGTATGATTCCATTGTTTATGGCGGGGGATAAATACTTTTTTTATTATTGCAACAAAATCAAAAAGCAGAATGGAATTGATTTGAATATCTGGGGGATAAATCCTTTGGAAAATACCGAATTTAAAACGGGATTTGCAGGATTATCTCCTGAATTTGATAAGAAAAGAATTTATTCTCTTTCAATTCTGAAGCAAATTAAACTATTTGGAAACATAGCGCGCAATATTATAAAAAACCCAGGTTACCTCAATCAATCAGTTCTTGACAGCTTAGGTTCTTTTGCAGTACGTTATATTGTTCCTAAACGAGATTATTATCATATGTTTGATTATTATAAATGGGATGAGAAAGAGATAAGTGAATTAATTAAAAAAGAATATAACTGGGAAACAGCAATTGACACAAAGTCAACATGGAGAATAGGTGATGGGACTGCAAGCTTTTACAATTATGTTTATTACACAGTTGCCGGGTTTTCTGAAATAGACACTTTTCGTAGTAACCAAATCCGGGAAGGAATGTTAACCCGGGATGAAGCGTTACTCATAATTAATGAAGAAAACCAGCCGCGATATGAAACCTTAAGATGGTATCTTGAAATAATAGGACTGGACTTTGAATATGTAATAAGAATTATCAATAATATACCTAAATTATACCCTAATTAGCAATCAGGGAATATGTTTTTAAAAGGTTCTTTTTTAAGATTATCAGTTATTATTACTGTTGTTACCTGGCTTTGTTCATCGCATCTCTACGGTCAGGTAAGTCAGCCCTACTTTCAATTGGATCGTCATAACCTTTATATTGATTATCTGATAAACAGTGGTCGCATATTGATTCCACATCCTTTAAATCAACCTTATAGAGTAAATGAATTATTGGATAGTCTACCTCTTCCAAAATTAAAATATGATGAGCACTTGACAGAATTACTCAGACATGATTTACTGCTTTTCAATATCAGGCAAGACAGCCTTCCACGGTATGACAGGTTAGTTGGAGGGGCAGAAGCAGGTAATCGAATGAACAATATTAATAACAATTTTGATAATAATCTATTTGGTAATGTATTCCTGACATATTCGTACAAAAATCTGGAATTTTATTATCGTTTTGATGCGGACGAAGCATTTAAGAATGATGAAGACTATTTTGGTGGAACAGGAAAACTTGAAAAACCAATCAGTGCACGTTCAGGTATTGCATATTTGCAATGGGACAGCAAGTTTATTACTCTTTTTGCCGGCCGTATGTTACAAAACTATGGGCTGAATAATGAATCCGGACTTTTAATTTCATCAAATCCCTTTTCTTATGATCAGATTGGTTTACAATTCACCACCCGGTTACTGAAATTCTCTTCTTTTTTTGCCAGGCTGGAAGATATTTATGGTTATGATATACGCGATTCAGTCACAACACCTTACTGGAACAAACGCTATATGTCTGTTCACCGTCTTGAATTTTCCATATCGCAGAAACTAAATCTTGCAATCTCTGAGTCAGTCATCTTTGGAGGTAAAAGCCAGCAAATACTCTTTCAGTATCTGAATCCAATAAACATCTATTATATATCCAAGATAAGTGATCGCAAAGGATATGAAGAAAGTAATGCAAATGTATTGATGTCTTTGGAAATGCTATATAAACCAGTTAATAAGATTACAATTTTTACCCAGTTCCTGATAGATGATATGGATTTTACAAAAAAACTGCGAAGACAATATCCGGACAGAATAGGCTTCAGTGGCAAACTTATATATAGCGATCCATTCCCCGGAACTCAGTTTTATTTAAAATACAACAGGGTAAGCAACTGGACCTATAATTCTTTTTATAGTTGGGGTAATTATACATTTTATGGAAAGAGCCTCGGGTATCCAAAAAACGGCGTTGAAAACCTAACTGCTGGCTTTGATGTTTTCAGATTTTCTCCTTTCATTCTCAGACTGTTGGTGAAAAAAGAACAAGAGCGTGAGCAGGACCTTAAATCTCCATTTATCCCAGAAAAAACCTCTTTCCCTATAGGAATCCCTCAAAAAAGTTCATCATTACAGACAGAGGTTATTTGTTTTCCTAAGAGTTGGCTTTATGCTTCTTTAAGCACCGAATATATTCACTACAAAAACTTTCATCACGTTTCAGGAAAAAACAACTCCTTCTTGAATTTCTATTTTACTCTCAGATTTACTGGATTATTTAAGTTAATGAACTGAAAATAGTATTTTGTCTGCTCTTAAACAGATATTAACAGATAGTATAAAATTTACTTAGATACTTAGGGACATAGAGACTAAGAGAAATGGGCACAAGGCAATGAGCTTTTTGCCCTTTTTGTTTCTATAAATCTTGTCACGACACACGACACAGGACACACGACACACAACAAACGACTCACGACTCCCGGCTCAAGGCACATGACACATGGGGATCAAAGGCGTCAAGGTGTAACGGCATAACGGCGTAACGGCGCGATGACGTAATGGCATTATGCGTTACAGAAAAGGCTGAAGATTAGAGTAATAAAAAGCTGAGGTATTAGCTTCTGGCTTTTATTATTTTTAACAACATTACAGAAATTACTTTACATTCGTTAATAAGATCATCTGCCACTTCAGGTTCAATATAACCTATTTCTGAACCTATGATCAACAGTGTTTGTAATTCTGCAGCCGATCCTTTTGCAATATAAAAATGACGAATGGACTGTTTGTCCGTGTCAAGTTCATCACCCTCAGCAATGTTAGAAGGAATACTTACTGCAGCTCTTTGCAGCTGGTCTTTAAAGCCAAAATCTTTGGAGATTGATTCTGATTTTGTAAGGTAATAAATTTTTACAGCGAGACTTTTGGCAAGCTGCCAAACACGAAGTTTTTGAAAATTTCCCATAATGCAGCGATTTAAATGTTAATAATGAAATTAGTTAGCACAAGAGTAAAAATATTAATTTTTTACCTTCTTTCAAAGAAATTCTGCTTAACATATTTACTGTTGAGCCATTGAACCCTTACGCCGTTACGCCATTACGCCATTAAGCCGTTACGCCGTTACGCCATTACGCCTTTACGCCATTACGCCATTAAG
>Ga0326726_10002796_pt1 | contig 15982 bp, 14 predicted proteins | sample MHFenrmetagenome_2_FD_207603 | JGI IMG/M metagenome (GOLD analysis project Ga0326726, IMG submission 207603) | Lab enriched peat soil microbial communities from Michigan Hollow, Ithaca, NY, United States - MHF15MN | ecosystem: Environmental > Terrestrial > Soil > Wetlands > Peat | place: USA... | reverse complement strand
ATAACCTGTCATCTACCAACATAACAGAGGTAATGATCAACGGTCAGTTCAAGGTTCGTAATAACAAACTGATGGAAGGATGCGAAGAAGATATTATAAGCTCTGCAGAAACAACACGAAAAAGACTATATGAGTTAGGTAAATATGATGAGTTGCTGCTCAATAAACAGCCGCGGCATTCCTTCGAGAAGACTGATATCAATAAAGCGGAAGATGAAAATATGATCCAATTTTCAGAATCAACTCCCGAATTTGTTAACGATGAAACAAATGAAACATTCAGAATAAAGAGCAAGTTACCTGTCTTCAGGCATAAATCACCACCCGACCAGAAAAACCTTTTCGAAGATACTGAAAAAGCAGCCATTATACAACCTGTAAGCTACCAGGAAAGTCCTGAACTGAATCTGCTTTATACCGAGGTTGAAGAAACAAAAAGCGAGGATGATGAAATTCTACTTACTAAAATAGCTGAAGCTAAATTATTGAAGCAAAACCCGGACGATACAAAGGAAAGAACCAAAAAGAACAACCTAGATAGTAAAGTAGAGTTACCTAAGAACGTAAAATTAAAGTTCGGTGATGACTGAGTGAACTTAAAATTTATCCTTTAATTAAAGAAATTGTTACTTTCACGAAAAAACTTGCATACATACTTGCTGTAATACTTGCCGCCATGCTGCTCGAAAGAGTTGTCTTTACAACATCGAAGTTTCATATTGAAATGAACCCGAAAATTCTGTATGCTGCTTCCCGCTCGGAATTGGTAATAGAGGTTATCCCAGTCAATATAATAGGATTCCGAACACCATTCAGCAAAGCACCCTCAGCATTTGTGATTGAAGAAGGACAGAACCTGGTTGAAATCATCCAGCAGGACGGGGTTAGTTCAGCTGTGATTAAATCCAAAGGCAAGGAAGGTGAAGTAGTTATAGGCATTTATTCAGTAAAATCGGGCGCATTTCTCGGGAGGGTTCTTGTCAAAATCCTGCCAGGTGAAATGGCATGAGTAAGATTTTTTTAAAAATAATCCTATTTCTTCCGGCTGTAATAAAACCTGTAAAATATAATTTCCAGAATGGTAACGAGCACAAGCGAAAATGCCGCACGTGGGAACAATAAGCTTAGCCCTTCTGCTTTCATGAACAATGACATAACGAATTCAGATATAGTCCATCCTACACTAAAGATTACCACAACAAAGATCACACTCAAAAAGCCGCTCAAAAAGCTTTCCAGTATATAGTTTCTTGTAAAGGTATAGACCGCGAAAACAGAGTGAAAGTAGAATACAAGTACAGGTATCATAATTAAAATGCTGCCTTAGAGAAAAACATTTCTCTTATTGTTTTCATAATAATTTTAAGGTCAAATATTATAGACCAGTTCTCAATATAATATATATCATATTCTATCCTTTTTTCCATGGAAGTTTCCTTACCCCTGAACCCGTTTACCTGTGCCCATCCCGTAATTCCGCATTTAACTCTGTGCCGTTCAAGGTATTTGGGGATCTTTTCCTTCATAATATTGATAAAATATTCTCTTTCGGGACGGGGACCCACTATGCTCATGTCACCTTTCAAAACATTAATGAACTGAGGTAATTCATCAAACGAATATTTTCTTATAAATTTACCGATTGGAGTATTTCTAGTATCATCTTTCGAAGCAAATACAATACCCGTTTGCTTTTCCGCACCTTCAATCATTGATCTGAACTTTATCATCTTAAATTTCTTCCCTTCAAGGCTCACTCTTTCCTGGAGATAAAATATTCTACCTTTTGAAGTAATCTTTACCAGCAGCGAGATAATCAAAAACAGGGGCGACGTCAAAAGCAGAATCGAAGAGGCAAATATGATATCGAATATCCTCTTTACCATGCTGTTCCATACATTCATTGGAACGCTTTTTATTTTGAGGAAAGGTATCCCATCGATTTCCTGAACCCTCACGGAAGAAGTAATCATTTCGAGAAAATCAGGTACAAGAAGAAAATCCACGTTCTCGCCCTCACAAAGTTTCATAATATCATATAGTTTTTCGTTTTCGCTCGAAGGTATTGTAACAAGAACAGTCTCAATATTATATTTCTTTACTACGTCCACTATATCGCTAAAGTTGCCGAGCTTGTTCCTAGTTTCAAGTATATTTTCTCCTCCATGTCCATTTTCCTCCAGGTAACCTGCAATCTCAAACCCGGCATAGGGATGATCTATGAAATTATTATATATATCGGCAGCAATCGAATTGTTCCCAACGATCAATGCTCTCTTAAGCGCTATACCCTTATTATAAAGTGTCTTCTCTAATTTTAGAACAAAATACCTCCCGAAAGTGATAAGAACGATCGACACTGCCCATATCAACACGAACACCAATCTAGAATACGGAAACACCCTGTAAAAGAATATTAAACCGAATGAAAATATTATCCCGAAAGTAACGAGTCGTCCGATCAAAAAGAACTCATCAAAAATAAATACCACCCTTCTTGCTCGGTACATCCGCCGGGACTGGAATATTAATAGCCATACAGGAATGACCATCAATGATAAACGTATATAACCCCCAAGCGGCGGTGCATCTCCCTCGAATGGAAAAACATTCTTGAGAGGCGAATAAAACCTGAGCCAGTATGATATCAGAAAAGCAGATTCTATAGTTATAATATCCGATAACAGAGTAACGAGGGGGATTATTATATCAGCGCTGTATGTATTTTTCTTCCTGGTGTCCACGTCTTTGCTATAGTTTTGGATATCTTATCATCTTAGTATTAACTAATATAAAAAAATCAATTCATAATATATATGATTGAATATATCAACAAGAAAAACTAACTTTTCACTGAATTTCCACCTTCACTATGACACAGTTAAACGTATTGTTATTAAATGCACTCGATATATACGGAGGCGGTGAATTCTTTGTATACCAGTTTGCTGACCTGCTAAAAAAACAAGGTCATAAGGTATGGGTTTCGTGCAGGGAAGATAATATTATTTATAATAGATGTAAAAGTGCCGGTATAGACGTCTTTCCGCTTAATTACCCAAAAAAGGGGAAAAGAAAGTTAATGAAAAATATTCATGCTCTTAAGAGTTTTATTACTCGAAACAAGATAGATATCGTTCATTCAAATACAAATTACGATAGGACTGCCGGTGCATTCGCAGCGAGATTAGGTGGTGCAAAACATATTACAACGAACCATAGCTTCCATTCAATTGAATACAACCTTACACACTGGTTAAGGAATAAATACCTCACAAGCCAGTTCATCGTTGACGGCGAGTGCACTCGTGAGCTGCTGTTAAAAGATGATACGATAGATAAGAACCACATTACTTTGATACACCTTGGAATTGAAGCTGACACGATGAAGCGGGATAAACTGCTTAGACAAAAGGTTAGGGATGAATTCGAGATCACAGATGATAACCTCCTCATCGGTAATGTGGGACGCATGGTTGAGTTCAAAGGTCAGGAATATCTAATAAAAGCATTTCCCGAGGTTCTCTCAAAATTTCCTTCTTCAAGGCTCATGGTTGTAGGAAGCGGGAAGCTTGAAAAGAAGCTTAAGGAACTTTCGATCTCGCTGGGAGTAAAAGATAAAGTTATCTTCCCCGGCTTCCGCGAAGATATGCAGGCAGTATATTCCTCTTTTGACATATACGCACATAGTTCAGTTGAAGGGGGCGGAGAGACATTCCCTTATGCAGTGCTGTATGCACTTGCCCAAGAACTGCCGCTAGTTGTAACTCGTGTCGGGGACGTACCGGCAATGGTCGAGGAGGGAGTAAATGGCTTTGTAGTTAATGACAGGTCCCCTCACTTTATTACTGAAAAACTAAATCTATTGATAATCGACAGAGAATTAAGAACGAAAATGGGTAAAGCGGGCCTTGAACTTCTGAAAAAGAAATTTACGGTCGAAATCATGACCGAATCAATATTAAGAGTATATATGAAAGCTCTTCAAAGTAATTAATATATCTAATTCTCATCTATCAGTTAAACATTTAAAATTGATTCAATAAAATTTAACAATCTTAATAAAAACCAACAGAAAGGAACAAACATGAACAAGTTAAAAATAATCCTAAGTCTGCTTGTACTTTTTATAGCTCTTGGACTAACTCAGAAAGTCAGTGCACAGAACGGACCTGTACTTTATTTTTGTGAAAGATACGGGTCTGATGGTGAGGTGAGTATAAGTGACAGATTTTATATTGGATACCTGACAGTCATGGTAAAATGTGATTATGAGCTCGGGCTCAGTGATGTATCGGTTCAATTCGATAAATATAACTGCCGTACAGGAAGCTTTGAGTATTACAAGAAATTCAATTTTACAGTTAAACCGACTATGAAATATATTTATTTCGAGAAGAACTCAACCAGTGATATGAGCTTCGATGACCCGGGGATATACCGTGTTTTTCTTTTAGATAGCAACGGAAAAACTGTTACTAGCGGTTTAGTCGAGGTTATTTCAAAATAAGAATCTAGTATTTTACCATAAAGGCGGTGACAATTCACCGCCTCTTTTATTAACTTCTATGGTCTCGATCTTCAAAATTCAGTGAGGCTGGTCTACCTAATCGGCAACAGTACAAATATTGTTAAGTCCCAAAGTGCATGTGAGATAATTCCAGGCCAGAGAGACTTAAACCGTTTAAACACGTATCCCCAGAACAATCCACATATCAGTGCCGCAGCAAACAACATTAAATTCAATGCAACTAAATGGACACCGGCATAAACTACGGATGCAATTATCCATCCAGTATTATCGCCGAACTTTTGAGCCAGTGAGTCCTGCACAAATCCACGCCAGAATATTTCTTCGGCAGGACCAATGATAAAAAACAACAATGCGCCGATTATCTCAATATCGAGTAGTGATTTATTTCCATATATACCACTTATTTGTTTATCCGCGAAATCAAATATTAATGCTGATAATTTATCACCGCCATAAAATATAATGTACAATAATGCGGCTGACACTATTCCCGCCAGCAGGTACGACGGCCTGAAGTAATACAGACGATAATTTATTTCACTCCCTCCCCTGCGATTTATGTAAGCGGAAACAAGCGCAAGAAATCCGCTTGCAATAACCATCTCTATCCAGAAATTATAATTCTTCAGAACAAACATTTCCAGCCAGAATAGTAATGCCAGAATGACCAGAATTATAGTATATATAAAACGGTTAACCATAATATTACCCTACATTTATAAGATTTAAAGAATCTTTAAAGTTCTCCAAAAAATTCTTTCTAATGCAAACGTTATCTTCATTTCTTAACTGCGGATCACTTGTAATAAGGTCAAAAGCACTCTTTCTTGCTTTGACGACTAGCTCTTTATCTTTCGCAAGATCTGCAGTAGTGAATTTAAGCTCACCTGATTGCCTGGTTCCGAAAAACTCACCCGGACCCCTGAGCTCCATATCCACTTCCGATATTTTGAACCCGTCGGTTGTTTCAACCATTATCCCCAGCCGTTCCCGTGATTTCTCGTCAAGTTTATCAGCCATCAGGATACAGTATGATTGTTCAGCTCCCCTGCCCACTCTTCCGCGAAGCTGGTGAAGCTGTGATAACCCGAACCTTTGTGCTTCCTCGATAAGCATGGTGGTAGCATTAGGAATATCTATACCCACTTCAATGATGGTGGTGGATACAAGGATATCCAGCTTCCGGTTCTTGAACTCCTCTACCGTCTCATCCACTTCGTACCAGAACATCCTGCCGTGAACCAGCCCAACCTTCAGGTCAGGAAACACTTCCTTTTTCATCAATTCATAATGCGACACTGCTGCTTTTAGGTCAAGTTTTTCCGATTCGTCTATAATCGGATAAACAATATATGCCTGCCTGCCTTTTTTTATCTCATCACTGAGGAACTTGTAAACAGCAAGCCTGTCTTTTTCTGTTCTCAGCAGTGTTTTCACCTGTTTCCTCCCTTTGGGCAATTCATCGATCACTGAAATATCAAGGTCACCATAGACCGTAAGCGAAAGTGTTCTCGGTATAGGGGTAGCAGTCATAACAAGAACATCCGGCGTAAACCCGCTTTCCGATGCTTTCTCCCTTAACTTTGCCCTCTGCATCACACCGAACTTATGCTGTTCATCAATTACCACATAGCCCAGATTTTTAAACTCGACAGCTTCCTGTATAAGAGCATGAGTACCTACTATTACATTCGCCTTACCCGTTCTAATATCCTGTAATATCTGTTCACGGAGCTTTTTCTTCTGACCACCGACAAGCAGAACTGTCTCGATACCAAGCTTATCAAAGTATTGCTTCAAAACTTTGAAGTGCTGTTCCGACAGTATCTCGGTTGGACACATAAATGCACACTGGTAACCATTCTCTATTGCTATAAGCATAGTGAATACTGCTACAATTGTTTTACCGCTGCCTACATCACCCTGCAGAAGCCTGTTCATCGGCTTTTTTGATTTCATGTCGGCTCTTATCTCTTTTATTACACGCTTCTGAGCTGCGGTGAGTTCGAATTCAAGCAGGTTCGTGAACAATTTTCCCAGCTTTTCTCCAACCTTCTCGAATGCGATTCCATTCTCGATCGTATCAATGCTTTTTCTCTTCAATGCCATTATCAATTGCAGGTAGAAAAGCTCCTCGAAAGCCAGTGTCTGCCGTGATTTTTCTATATCAGCATTTGAAAGCGGATAATGCATCCTTAACAATGCCTGTTTATGACCCATCAATGAGTTTTCTGATTTTATTCCTTCGGATAAAAACTCATCGATAGAACCGGAATTTTTCTTTATGGCGTTGAATACTATTTTTGTCATTGCAAGCGGCTTGAGCCTGGTCTTTTTCAGCTCACCGGGCAGAATATAAAGGGGAATTATGGGATATTTCAAGAATTCATCGTCTCCGAATTCATATTTTTTGTGGTCCCTGTAGTCAAATTGTATACTATGTTCATAAGGATTATAACTTACTTTTCCCCAGAAAAGGAATTGGTCGCCCTCCCTGAATTGTTTCTCCCTGTAAAAGTAATTGCCCCATATCAAGCAGGTAGTTTGGCCTGTTCCATCATATATAGTTAACCTTAGCGGGTGGTTCGGTTTATGCGGAAAAAGTTTTTCATAAATCTCACCGAAAATAAGAACATTGGTATCTTTATGTTTGGGAAAATCTTTGATCTTGGTATTGAAGATATAATCTCTGGGGTAGATTGTGAACAGGTCCTTGATGTTGTATATACCCAGCTTCTCAAAAGCTGCAGCACGCTTTGGACCCACTCCTTTTAAGTATGCAAGATCCGATAATTCTTTCTTATGCAAGTAATTGATTTTGTTTACAAATATACAAATATCATACTTGCACGGCAATTAATTTCAAAATGATGGCTGTATATGTTATCATTTGGGTATGGCGGCGAAATGAAGTGAAATATGTTCGATCTAGCCTGTTAACTCATTAATTTTTTTAACAAAGTAATATCTTCCGGGGTGGTAATTTTAATGTTTCCCGTGAAACCTTCTGCAAGCTTTACTTTATATCCAGCATTTTCTACCATAGAAGATTCATCGGTAAAATCAGTTCGTCCCTTAGTAACTTTATAAGAAGCTGTTAAATCTCCGAATTTGAATACTTGTGGTGTCTGTATTATCCATAGATTGCTGCGCTCTATTGTTTCTTTTACAAATCCGTTCCTGTCTTTTTTCACAGTCTCTCTTATATTGATACCTGGTATAACATTGCCGTACTTTAATGCTGATTCAATAATTCCATTTACAAATTGTAAAGTAATATTCGGTCTAACTGCATCGTGGATCAGTACCATATCTGAAGGATCAGCTTTTATTTGCCTGAAAGCATTTCTAACAGACTGAAATCTTGTTTTACCTCCTTCAACAAGATGAGTAAGCTTGGTTATACGATTTTCTGATGCAAGTTTGTGAATTAGGTCGAAATACTTCTCATCAGCGGTAATGAGGATATCATTAATAAACCTGCATTTTTGAAGGATTAGTAACGAGTATAAAAATACTGGCTTGTTTTGAAATTCGATGAATTGTTTTGGTAATTGAGAAGTGTTTTTATTATGCTTGTAATATCTTGAACCGGTCCCCGCAGCGGTCAGTATTGCATAAACTTTCATATAAGTACTAAAGATACTTTTATTGATTAAATACCGCTCATACGATCAGCATAGCATCACCGTAGCTGTAAAACCTGTACTTCTCTTTAATTGCTTTCTTGTATGCCTTCATAACCAGGTCTTTATCCGCAAATGCACACACAAGCATTATCAATGTTGACTGCGGCAAATGAAAATTAGTGATCAGCTTATCGACGACTTTCAGAGTCTGGGGCGGATAAATGAATTTATCTGTCCATCCTTGCCCGGAGCGAATATATCTCCCTGCTGTTGTGTTGGCTTCCAGTACACGGGCAGCCGAAGTACCCACTGCGATAATCTTTTTCCTGTTCTCGACTGTATCATTGACCAAAGTGGCAGTACTATCCGGTATGTAAAAGAATTCGGAGTCCATCCTGTGCTTGGTCAGGTCCTCAACCTCGACGGTCCTGAAAGTGCCCAATCCGATGTGCAGCGTAATTGGCATAATCTTGACACCTTTTTTCTCGATCTTCCTTATAAGTTCTTTTGTGAAATGAAGCCCGGCAGTCGGTGCAGCAACGGAGCCGACATTTTGAGCATACACTGTTTGGTAATTTTCTCTGTCCTGTTCGTTTGAATCTCTTTTAATATAAGGCGGTAATGGGGTTTTCCCCAGCTTTTCTATGTATTTCTGAAAATCTCCCCGGTAATTAAAACGGACAATTCTGCCGCGGGAAGTTGTATTATCTATTACTTCGCAGAAGAGGTTCTTGGTCAAAAATATCCTGTTCCCTATCCTTACTTTCCTTGCTGGGTCAACAAGAACGTCCCAGATATTTTCCTCCTGGCTTAACTGCCTGAGGAGGAACACTTCTATCTTTGCATTCGTTTTTTCTTTTAGCCCGAATAAGCGCGCGGCAAAAACTTTCGAATCATTGATAACCATGCAGTCACCCTCGTCCATATAATCTATTACACTTTTGAACTTCCTGGATTCTATGGTTTTCTGTTTTCTGTCCATGACCATCAGTTTACATTCATCCCTCGGTATCTTTGGGTGCTGTGCGATTAGATTTTTCGGAAGCGGAAACTTAAAGTCGGTTGATTTCATTTAATCCTTCTAAATTAATTTAAACTCTTAAATACATGTTTCCCGGCAAAAACCGCATTGTCTCCGAGCTCTTCCTCTATTCTTAACAACTGGTTGTACTTTGCCGTTCTGTCCGTCCTTGAAAGCGAACCTGTTTTTATCTGTCCCGCATTTGTTGCTACTGCTACATCAGCAAGTGTAACGTCTTCTGTCTCGCCGCTCCTGTGGCTTACAACGTTTGTATACCCTGATGATTTTGCGAACTCAATCGTATCCAAGGTCTCCGTTAGCGTTCCTATCTGGTTTAGCTTAATTAATATTGAGTTTGCAACATTCATCTCTATTCCTTTCTTCAATATCTCCCTGTTAGTAACGAATATATCATCACCAACCAGCTGTATCTTATCGCCGAGTTCTTGCGTGAGCAGCTTCCATCCATCCCAGTCATCTTCCGCCATACCATCTTCTATTGAAATGATCGGAAAATCTTTTACAAGCTGTTTGTATAACTCGATCATTTCTTCCGATGATTTTGACCCAACATGGGATTTGAAAAAGTCATATTTCAATTTATTGTACATCTCGCTTGAAGCAATGTCGAGAGCTAGGAATACATCTTTTCCCGCTTTGTAGCCCGAATGCTCAATGGAAGCCAGTAAAATTTCCAGGGCTTCTTCTGTTGATTTTAGGCTTGGTGCGAATCCCCCTTCATCACCAACGGAAGTATTGTAGTTCTTTTTTGATAGAACACCTTTCAGTGTCTGGAAGACCTCGACACCCATTCTGAGTGCTTCTGAAAAATTCTTTGCACCTGCAGGTACTATCATGAACTCCTGGAAGTCAAGGTTATTGTCGGCGTGTTTCCCCCCGTTAAGAACGTTCATCATTGGCACGGGAAGAACTTTAGCATTGATTCCGCCAATGTATTTATAAAGAGGTATCTTGTAATAGTTTGCCGTAGCTTTTGCAACTGCAAGAGAGACCCCTAATATAGCATTGGCACCCAGATTGGATTTGTTCTTTGTTCCATCCAATTCGTTCAGAACTGAATCAATCTTCGATTGGTCATTGCTCTCGGAATCTATCAGTGTACTTGCAATTATATCATTTACGTTAGATACAGCTTTCTGTACACCTTTGCCGTGGTATCTTTTTTTATCACCGTCCCTCAATTCAACGGCTTCTTTTTGTCCTGTTGATGCACCGGAAGGAATAGCTGCCCTGCCGAATGAACCATCGTTTAACAAAACATCTACTTCAACTGTTGGATTACCCCGTGAATCGAGGATCTCACGGGCTTTAATTTGTGTAATTTTGGGCATATTTGAAGAAAGTTAAACTTAAATATAATATGGATACGCCCTGAAAACAATTCACAAATTAAGGGATTTGCATATGGTTATCAGTTGAAATAAATTGTACCTGGTAATAATTTCATCAATGCATTCTATATTACCAATTCACTATTTCACCAATTCACAAGTCACCAATTTACCAGGCAATATTTCACCACTTCACTATTTCATGTCTCATCCCGCTTGCGGGACCAATTCGCTATTTGACCAGCCCCACCGTTAGTCCATCTGAGATTGGAACTAATAGTGAAAGCAGCCGCGGGTCCTTTGCCATCATTTCGTTGAAACGCAGAACGCCCTTAACGCTCTCATCAGGATTTATAGAAACCACTTCCCCGTCACGAAGTGTGTTGTCTGCTGCTATAATACCTCCCCGGTTCATCATGTTTAATACTTTTTCAAGGTATGCCGGGTAATAAACTTTCTCGGCGTCGATGAATGCAAAATCAAATTTCTTTTTTGAAAGCTTGTTTAATGACTCCAGGGCATCACCAAGAATCAATTTTATTTTATTTGAAAGTTTTGCTTTCTTAAAATTATGTTTTGCAGCCTTAGCGTGATCTTTGTTGACCTCGAGCGTAATAAGCTTGCCGCGCTTCGGCAATCCCCTCGCCATCCAGACCGCACTGTAGCCTGTGAGTGTTCCTATCTCAAGGATTCGCTTTGCCCCTATCATCTTAATAAGCATTTGCAGGAATAATCCGTTCTCAGGCGAGACCTGAATGAGCGGAAGTTTCAATTCCTCGGTCGTTTTGACAATGGACTTAAGGATATCATCTTCTTCAACAAATGTGTTGAGGATATATTTATATAATTCCTCGTTTAATGGTACACCTTTCATAAATAATACATTTATTAGTTTATCTTACTTCCCTGCACCCATATTAAATAGCGGAATAAGCTTCTGGTCATATGGTGCAATGACAAACGTACTGTTCTTCGAATTCATCAGGTCCTTCATTGTCTGTATGTAATTATACTGCAGGTACTGCGGTGTAATGGTCAGCGATACAATTCTCTGAGCATCGGATATACCCTGCGCTTCCACTTTCTTCCTTTCGGCTTCCTGTCTTTCTTTCTGAAGTACATAAACCATCTGCTGTGCCTGCTGTTCGGCAGCTATCTTCTCGTCGATTGCAGTACGCACTTTTTCAGGAAGTTCCACATTCCTTAACAATACACGCTCGAGCACTACACCTCTGCCGTTAAATGCGTCGTCAAGATTCTTTGTAACAACGTGGACAAAATCTTCACGTTTGCTTGAATAAATATCGGTTGCTGAATACAAAACCGACGCATCACGTATTGCAGTTCTTATGGCAGGACGAACTATTTTCTCTACATAGTCCGTACCAATAGTCCTGTAAACCTGTGGGGCGTCATCATCGTTTAATCTGTACCATACGGTAAGATCAAGCTTTATCGTCAGTCCGTCCATGGAAAGCGAAGTGATAGCATCATCACCCTTGACCTGTCCCTCATCTCTTGCAGAGCTCATTGTATATGCCTGTGTTTTTACATCCATTTTTTCTATACTGACGAGCGGGTTTATCAGATTCAGTCCGCTGTGAAGTGTACCATTTTGTACGCTCCCGAACAATATCTGCACCCCAACCTCACCCGGACCTACCTGCACTATTGCTGAAAGTAAAATTGTAACAGCAATTGCAACATAAGCAATGTTCCTGACTATATTCAGCATTCTGGAGAGACGTTCGTTGGTTCCTGCTGTGCGTTTAAGAGAAGTGACAATGACTACGATAATTATTAAAAATATTAATAGAGCTATCATTTTTTAACCTCCTGATAATTAGTTATGAATAGATTGAGCTATATTAAATTAATTTGTTTTAATAATCTTTGTAATAATTGGTAGGCTTTCCTTATTAGTAAAAGGGTTTAAGTTTACTTCCTGTCAGCTTCTTCCAGTACATCCATCATTTCCTTGTGTATCTTCCCGTTGGTTGCAAGAAGCTGTTTGCCGTAAATCGAATACTTTTCACCCTTAAAGTCTGTTATCTTGCCGCCGGCTTCGTTTAATATGAGGTACCCTGCAGCAACGTCCCATGGATTTAAGCTAACTTCCCAGAAGCCGTCGAATCTGCCACAGGCAACATAACACATGTCAAGTGCCGCTGAGCCGAGACGGCGTATCGGCAGGCCGTGTCTTATGAAATTTGCAAAATGGTCTATGCAGTGGTCCTGGTTTTCTTTTGCTCCGTATGGAAATCCTGTTACAAGAATCGAATCCCTTAAATGCTGGGTTTTGGAAACTGTTATTTTTTTATCACCAAGATATGCGCCCTTGCCTTTTTCTGAGAAAAACTTCTCACCCGATATGGGGCTGTATATCAAACCCAGTTTTATCTCCTTCTTTATCTCAAGGGCAATTGAAATACAGAAGATCGGGATCGAGTGTGCGTAATTTACGGTCCCGTCGATTGGGTCAACTATCCAGATGTGGTCGGAATTAAGTTTAAGGTCACCTATCTCTTCCGATAACACGTTGTGTTCAGGAAAATGGCTGTGTATTACTTCAATAATTTTTGATTCACTTTTATTATCTATCTCAGTTACCAGGTCGTTGTAATGCGTTTTCCTTCCTATCTTGAAATTAGTATTGAAGTTATCGATGAGTATCTTTGCAGACTCATCCACAGCCTCAAACAACACACGTTTATATTTTTGTAAATCGTCAATCATTGTTTAATGTAATCTTCTCGATTAAATTAAAAAAGTCCCGATAACATCGGGACTTTTAAATTCAAATAATGTAACACTGAAGTACAAATCAAATACCCAATTGAATCAGGATGGGTTGTCTTTGATTACATCGTCTATCTTAAAATCCACTTCTTCTTTAGCTTCAGGAGTGGTTCTTGTTCTTTCTATCACTTCGGTCAGTGTGAACTTCTTTGGTATCTTGAATTTTGCAATGTAATCATCTATTTCTTTCTGTTCTTTATCTTTGAAGTATTCTATCACCGATAACACTATCTTCTTGGAATCTTTGTCGAATTCTATTACTTCGCCGTTAAGAGTGCTCCCAACCTGGAACAGGTCACCAAAATTCTTTATCTGGTAAACCGAAAGCTGTGAAGCCGGTATAAAGCCATCTACTACATCCGGCAGCTCGACAATGATACCCTTTTCCAATGCCTTAACTACTTTGCATTCCATTTCTTTTCCGATCTTGTACTCCTGCTCCAGCTTGTCCCATGGGTTTTCATTCATTTGTTTATGACCGAGTGCAATACGGTGATTATCAACATCTATACCGAGTATCACAACGTCGAGCATATCGCCTATCTTTACAAAATCCTCTACGTTGAATATTTTCTTTGTCCACGATAGGTCTGAAATATGTACAAGTCCGTCAACGCCGTCTTCCAGCTCAACAAATACTCCGAAGTTTGTGATATTGCAAACTTTCCCCTGGTGTTTTGAACCGATAGGAAATTTCTCCAGAAGCGACTGCCACGGATTGGGTGTAAGCTGCTTGATGCCGAGTGATAGCTTCTTCTCGTTTTTATCCAGGCTCAACACAATAGCTTCAACTTTCTCGCCCATTGTCACGACCTGGTTGGGGTTTGTTATGTGCTGCGTCCACGACATTTCCGATACGTGAATAAGTCCCTCTATACCCTTTTCGATTTCAATGAATGCACCGTAATCTGTTATCGAAACAACTTTACCTGTAACTTTGTCGCCGACCTTAAGCTTGGTCTCGATGTTCTCCCACGGATGCGGCATTAATTGCTTTAAGCCGAGAGTAACTCTCTTTTTCTCTTCATCATATTCCAGTACCATCACCTCAATATCCTGGTCAAGAGTTACCATCTCGGACGGATGGCTAATTCTTCCCCACGAGAGGTCGGTTATATGAATCAAACCGTCAACACCGCCGAGATCCACGAACACACCGAAATCTGTTATTGCTTTAACCGTAGCTTTGATTATTTGTCCCCTGGCGATAGTGCTCAACAGCTTCTCTCTCTGGTCAGCCATGGACTCTTCGATAAGCACTTTATGTGAAATGATTATATTCTCGTTAGGATGGTTGATCTTGAGAATTTTAAAGTCCATCATCTTACCTACAAAGACATCATAATCCCTGATAGGTTTTGTATCTATCTGCGAACCGGGCAGGAACGCATTCACGCCGCCGAGGTCGCACACAAAACCCCCCTTGATCCTTCTTACACATTTTCCTTTGATTATCTCATCGTTTTGTTTAGCATGGATTATTCTCTCCCAGTTCCTGATTATGTCTGCTCTCTTGCGTGAAAGGACAAGCTGCCCTTCCTTGTCTTCTATCTTCTCTACGTATATTTCTACTTCATCCCCTATCATGATATTATCCGGGTCGGGAAATTCATCTATCGAAACCCTGCCGTCGGATTTAAAGCCAATGTCAATTAAGACATCGTTACCCGATACAGCGACGACCTTGCCTTTAACTATCTCATTTTCTTTGATTACGTTGAAAGTTTTTTCATACAGTTCAATATACTTCCTGAACTCGTCTTCGGAGTAATCTTTAGCTACGAAATCTTTGGTCTTGATGACCGGTCTGTCTTTTAAATTAATTTCATTTGGCGGTTCGGTTTTACCCGGTTCTGCAACAATGCTGGATTTGTCAATAGGTCTATCGTCCTGATCTATCATCTACTTTCTTCTCCAAACATTTTAATAAAGTTTATAAATTCTTACACCGCATCTGGAATACGGTGGAAGCGTTAATTAAAAAAATTAAATCTAAAAAGTTGAATTTTGGGTCTTAACTCTAAATACCCCTAAAAATCGGACATTTTTAGATAGAACGTTAAATATGTGAATTTGCAGTAATATTTACAAGATAATAATATGAACCCTTATCCAATTGAATAAATTTCACACCCTGGGCTAGTTATTGTGAGTTTTTTGAGCTTATATCATTCAGTATTGTATTTATCCTTTCAATCAGGTTTTCGTCATACGCTTTTTGTTTCAGTTCTTTAATATAAGGTATTGAAGAAGGACTTGCTGCTTTTCCAAGCAGACCAAGTATTCGGTGTTTTACATAAAGATTTCTTTCGTATAATAATAGAAAGTTCAGAAGGTCTATCACATCTTTATCCCCTAGAAACTCACCTAACCCGGTAACAGCCAGCCCTCTAAGTCGTGAATGATTCCCATACTCGGCATATTCCATAAAGATACTCTTAGCCCTCTTATCTTTTGAAACAATAAGCGCTTCGGTTAGAGTCCTTGCGATGATCTCGTTGTGCGAATCCATACCTGCAAATTGAAGGACAAGATCATAGATACGATTTTTATCTTCAATTTGAGTTATTGCTTTGATTCCTTCAGCAATTAAATAATAGCTTCTTTCAAGCGGGATTTTATCAAGAAAGTATAATATCATTTTATT
>Ga0326726_10002795_pt1 | contig 15982 bp, 15 predicted proteins | sample MHFenrmetagenome_2_FD_207603 | JGI IMG/M metagenome (GOLD analysis project Ga0326726, IMG submission 207603) | Lab enriched peat soil microbial communities from Michigan Hollow, Ithaca, NY, United States - MHF15MN | ecosystem: Environmental > Terrestrial > Soil > Wetlands > Peat | place: USA... | reverse complement strand
CCGCAATACGAAGGAGCCCGGTTTCAGTGCTGCCGTTGACCGGCACGATGTCGGTCAGCACAGGACGGCCTTCCGTCAATGTGCCCGTTTTGTCCAGTACAATCGTGTCCACTTCGTGGATGCGCTCCAGGCTCTCCGCGTTCTTGATCAGGATTCCCTGCCGCGCACCCGTTCCGGTCCCCACCATGATGGCCGTCGGCGTGGCCAGCCCGAGCGCACACGGGCACGCGATGACGAGCACAGCCACGAAATTGACGAGCGACGTCGCAAGACCCGCGCCCGCAATGGCATACCAGCCTGCAAACGTAAGGAGCGCAACACCGATCACCACCGGGACGAAAACCCCCGCGACTCTGTCCACAAGTGCCTGAACGGGTGCTTTCGATCCCTGCGCTTCCTCAACCAGGTGCACGATGCGCGCAAGCACGGTGTCTTTCCCGACCGCAGTTGCACGGAAGAGGATGCTTCCGTCCCGCGCAATGGTCCCCCCGACCACCCGGTCACCGGGCCGCTTCTCCACGGGGAGGCTCTCGCCGCTTATCATCGACTCGTCGACGGCAGTGAGACCCTCGACGACCGTCCCGTCCACAGGAACGCGCTCCCCCGGCTTGACGCGGATGAGATCCCCTGCGCGAACCTGCTCAACAGGGAGAACCTCCTCGGAACCATCGCGGAGCACCGTGGCTGACGGAGGCCGAAGCGCCATCAACTGGCGGATCGCGTCGGACGCGCGCCGTTTGGCCCTGTGCTCCAGAAAGCGTCCGAAGAGAATCAACGTGATGATCGTTGCTGCAGTGTCGAAGTAGACGTGCGGAGCGGAATCGTGCGATTGCATCGGAAGAAGCGTCACCACCGCACTGTAGAGAAACGCGCTCCCGGTCCCGACAGCGACCAGGGTGTTCATGTCTGCAGTCCGGTGGCGTGTCGCTGCGACCAACCCGCGGAAAAACCGTCGGCCCGCAAAGAGAAGAATCGGCGCCGTCAGAAGAAGAAGCAGGATGTTCGTTTGTGAAGCGCTGAGGGGGGAATGATACGAAGGGAGCATCGCGAGCATGCTCAGTGCCACGACGGGTAAGGTAAGTACGGCGCTGAGGATGAGATCCCGTCGGAGCGTATTGTCCTCCGTGAGAGACCCCGGCGCCGCGCCGGCTGCCGGCGCCCGGAGCAAATACCCCGAATCCTCAACAACCCGGGCGAGGTCCTGCACGGATACCTGCGAAGGATCGAAGCTGACGGTGGCACGCTCTGTGGCGAGATTGACCGCCGCTCCGGAAACACCCGGCACGGTCTTGAGAGCTTTCTCCACCCGCACGACGCAACTGGCGCACGTCATGCCTTCCACGGGCAATGTCAGCGTCTCGATCTTCGCCATGATTTCCTCCCCGCCGTGGTATCCGGCCTCCGCCGGAAACCGTTCAGTGTGCGATCCTGTATCCGGCTTCCGCAACGGCAGCTTCAATGCGTGCGGCGTCAATTATCGTGTCATCGTAGGCGACCGACACGGAACCTATCCGCACGTCCCGAACCTCCAGCCCACCCACCTTCGCCAGCTCTCTCTTCACCGCCATCACGCAGTGCTGACAGCTCATTCCTTCGATGCTGAATTCTTTCTGCACCATACGGACTCCTTTTCCCCCCTTTACCATTGGATGCACCGTCACGCTGTCGCGGGTCGCAGGAAGCCCGGGGCCATTAATATAGAGACAGACCCGCGAACATGCAACGAATCGCCCCTCTTTGCGATTAAGAGACGAGTTTTCTACTATTCGTCATGCATCCCGATCCCTTTCTTCAATCCCTTCGCGAGAACCTTCTGCGTACTCCCCGCAGGCAGATCCATATCGACGGGTTTGCGCACGCCGCTGTCCTCGTGCCGCTCCTGCAGGTCAGGGGAGAGCTGGAAGTTCTGCTGACGCGGCGGACCGATGAGGTGGACACGCACAAGGGACAGATATCGTTCCCCGGAGGAATGGTGGAAGACTCGGACCGCGACCCGGAGCATACCGCGCTCCGCGAAGCAGAGGAGGAACTGGGGCTGCCCCCCTCCTTCGTCGTGACCGTCGGCCTGCTGGATGACCATGCCACCCCTTCGCGTTTTGTCATCACCCCGGTGGTCGGTGTGCTGCAGGGAGTCCCTCTGCTGGTCCCCAACCCGCGCGAGGTTGCCGAAGTGCTCCGCGTGCCGCTTGCCTTCTTTGCAGACAAAACAAAAGTCCGGCGGGAACAACGAGAATTCCTCGGCCGGACTCACGATGTATGGTTTTACGATACCGGCACCCACGTCATCTGGGGCGCCACAGCCGCAATGATCCGCTCACTCCTTCATCGCATGGCCATGCTTTAGTCCTCCACTCCGGCGATTCTATTCTGCCTCCGGAAGCGTCATGATGCAAGCGCGAACTCGAGGAACTTCGCCGGCATCTCGTAACCGCTCGATCTGGCGTATTCCTTTAATCTGGCAAAGAGAATTGCACGGGCGCGATGCAGCCTTGAACGAACGGTCCCGACCGGGATTTCGAGAACGTCAGCGATCTCTTCGTACGGCAGACTCTCCACGTCACGGAGTATCACCACACTCTTGAATTTTTCCGGAAGCGCGGCAATGGCCGTGGCTACTTCATCCCCGAACATTTCGCCCTCGATTTTCACTCGCAGGTCGTCGTTCACAGCCTGCAAGCCGCCGGTCATCTGATAAGCCGGGGACTGCTCGTCATACTCAATATGGTCCGGTAAGCGTTTGACGCGGCGATACTCGTTGATGTAGGTGTTCCTCATAATCCGGTAAAGCCACGCTTTCGCGTTTGTTCCGGCCTCGAATTTGTCATAGAACCGGAAAGCCCTCAGATATGTCTCCTGCAACAGATCGGAAGCCGCATCCCGGTCACCTGTCAGGTAGAGCCCGTAGTTAAGGAGCAGGTCCATGTACGGCAGCATGGTCTCTTTGAACCTCTCCTGCTTCACATCCTCTTTCAGCCGCATTTGACTCCTTCTGATTGTTGTGACGTTATGTATTATATATACGAAATAGGCGATTAAATAACGGACAATATAACCCCAGACAGCTGGTTTGTCAATACCATAGGGTGCTTATCTTTCTGCAATATCACCAAAAATCAAGCAAAGATGGACAGAAACGCCAAAAATTGACCGTCTTGCTTACTGGAACACCATCCCGGCCGGGAAAAAACAATGCCGCCCCGGGAATCTGCCGGGGCGGCATTTTCAAGACTCCCGAAAAGAGGGTTACTTCCCTGCTCCCGGACAGCCAATCCTTTCCATCCCCTTCTTTGCGTCGGCGTTTCCGGGATCAATTCGGAGGACTTTCCTGTATTCCCCGCATGCCTCTTCTTTCAATTTCTTGTTTCCGGCATTGTCCCCTTCGACGCGCGCGAGAACGAGGCCCTGTGCCAGCCACAGGTGCGCTCCGGCGCTCCCCTGATCCATCGTCGTCGCCTTACGGAAGTGGCCGATAGCCTCCTCCACAAGCCTCTTGTTCTCCTCCTGTCCCTTCTCCGGGCCCAGCAGCTGCAGGAGAGACTGACCCCAGGTCAGCTGCAGGCCGGCATTGTCATACCCGAGTGATGAAGCTCTCCGCATGGACTCGGTGACCCGCGAGTACTGCTTCGTGGTGAAATACGAGGAGCCCAGCATGTAGTGCGCTTCACCGGCTTCGTTTCTGTACTTCTCCGTGTTCGACCCGATTTGCTTGAGAACCTCCTCGTACTGCGCGCGTGCCTGGTCGAGCGAGTCCACCTGACTGTAATAGCGTCCGAGCCAGAGGCGCCCATACAGGAAGTCCGGCTTTATCTCAAGCGTCTTCATCAGCAGTTCGCGGGCACGGTCAAAGTTCTTGTTTGCCGGCTGCAGGTAGCAGGCTGAGGCATTCAGATATGCGCCAAGAGAGCGTGGATCGCAGATGATCTTCCTTTCGAACATCGCCGCTGCTCTGGCCCACTCGCGCTTCTTCATATAGAGCGATCCAAGGTTGTAATACGGATCGCAGTTCGTCGAATCCGCCGCCACCGCCGCCAGCAGCGCAGCAAGCGCCTCATCCTCTTTCCCTACGCCCACCAACGCATTGCCGTAGCCTGCGTAGTCATCATTCTTGAACGCCTTACGACGTTTGAGCCCCTCGTACGCTTTCAGCGCGCCCGCAAAATCCTTTGTCTCTACCAGGGCTTCCGCCTCCAGCCGCCAGATATCCGCGTTCGAGGAATCCATCTTCAACGATCGATGTCCCTCTTTTGCCGCATCGACGGAGTAGCCCGCACCGGACAGCGCCTTCGCATAGTACTGCGATCCCTCCACCGACTTCGGGAAGACTTCCGTGTAGCGTTTCAACGGCACGATCGCCCGCGGGTAGAGCTTGGCACGGACCAGGATCTTTCCTTTCGCAAACATCGCGGTCGTATTGGTCGAATCCAGCACCAGCACATCGTCGTACACCCGTACCGCTTCGGTGTAGTTCCGCTGGTCTTCAAACACTTTTGCGAGCTTTGCCCGCGTGGCGACATCTTTCGGCGTCAGCCTGATCACTTCCTGGTAATTGGTAACCGCAAGGGGTGGAACATTCTGCTTCAGAAATGCATCCCCCAGCAGTATGTAAATCGCGGGATTGTTCGGGTCGTACTCTTTCGCCAGCGTCAACCGCTGAATCGCAGCGTCCAGTGAATCGGCAGCGAGCAGCGCCCGCCCGAGGGCAAGGAGGACGCGCGGATTCTTCTTGCCGAACTTCTCTGCCCGCCGGAGGTGCACAAGCGCCCCCGCAAGGTCCTTCTTCTCCGCCAGGGCCAGTCCCAGGATCGCCAGGGCATCCGCGTTTTCGTCGTCCGCTTTCACCGAGACCTGAAGGTACGAAATCGCGTCGTCCAGCTTCCCGCGGTCGAACGCGATGGAGCCAAGCAGGAAGTTCACTTCGGCCGGCCTCGAGCCGGCCTTCAGCGCATCAAGCAGATGCCCCACCGCCAACGCGGTGTCCTTGTTCGCCAGAGCACTGCGTGCTTTCATGAGGCTCTCTTGTCCCACCGCACCGCAGGAAATACCGACAACAAGAATCAAAAGTAACATGCGTTTCATTGTTCAGTTCACCTGTTCTGATGTAAGTTGGACAATTCGCACAGGCATCGTCACCGGTACAAGCCCTTCCCGCGTAATGATTTTCTGCCCCATCGTACCGGCCACAAACGCAATAAATCCGAGTCCCAGGTCCCGCGCATACGCCCGGCTGTACATGGTCACCGGCGCTGCCAGCGGATAGTATCCCTGGAACACGTACGCCTGGGCCGGGGAAAAGTACTGCCCCGCTGCGTGCGTGGTATCGGGCCGGTATGCGGGTCCCCCTATCTCCATAATCTTGACCCGCTCATCGTACCCCTTGAGCCAGGCAACCCCGACAATCCCCAGCGTGTTGGGGGTCTTCGCCACATACTCCACGATCGTGCTGCTCGACTGGGTGGGCGCCGCCGAAAGCGTGAACTTCCGCCCCCCCATCAACGCCGTCCGGAACACCTCGTTGGTGCTCGAATTGATATCGCCCACCACCAGTTCTATCGGCGCACTGTTCCCCCCCGGCGACCAGCGCGTGCGCTCTCCGCCAAAGATGCTGTCAACTTCCGTCATCCGGAAACGGTCCGCCGCCACGTCCCGGTTGCCGATCAGCGCGATCGCCGACATCGCAACATGGGACTCCTGCACCTCGATCCTGGCGGCCTTCAGCATCTCGCGCTCCTCGTTGTTGAACGGGCGCGCACAGATGATGACACGGACGCTGTCATTGTAGAAATCGGCAATAGCTTCCCGGGCTTCCACCGACCGGATCGTGAGCTGCGCATCCTTGTATTGTTCCCGAAATTCCGCCACGACCTTTTCGAATACCGGAAAGACCGCCTCGTCGCACTCCACCACCAGCCGTCCCTCGGTAAGCTTCGTCGAGCCCGGTTCCTTGGTGCAGCCGGCCAGAACCGCCAGCATCAGCAGCGCAGCCCTCAGGGACCTCATGATTCCCTCCGATGAAGCCGAAAGTACGAGAGCACGAATCGGTACAGACCGTACAGAAACACCACCACGCCCATAACGATGCGATACTGTTCCGGTATGTAGACCGGGATCAGCATTCCCATGATGGCCAGCACCCCGACCAACATGACCGCCGCGGCAAGGACCATCACCACCACATTCAGCACTCTATTGACGTCGATACGTCGTACGGTTTCCATCGTTGGCTCGGATCCACCGTCAGGTCCCCCGTCCGACCTTACGGCGGGCGGGGGCACGAATCACTTCCTGTCCGCGAGCTTGAACTTGAACGGAACGGACACCCACACGGCGACCGGACCGTTGTTCATGTACGCAGGCGTGAAGAGGAACTGCTTCGCCGCTGAAACAGCGGGCTCGTTGAAAATCTCCGCATCGCTCTTCATGACGACGACCTGGTGGGGTTTCCCCTCCTTGTCGACCCAGATCTTGACCCATACCTTCCCCTCGAGCCCGGCGCGCATCGCCAGTTCGGGGTACTTCGGTTCGACCTTCTTGATCACGACGGGCTCTTTTTCAACGGGCACGAAGTCGGCCGGCGGAGCGTCGTCCTCGATTCTGATATCCTGTTGCACCTGCGTGCCGGCATCGCCGAGACCTTCGGCGATCGGGGCGGTCTGCTGGCTCATCTCTGTCTGGGTTGCAAGCGTCTGTTCAGCGCTCACCTCCGCATCGGGCACGGGCACCGGCGCACCTACCGTCGGCTTGGCCTGTGGGGCCGAAACCGAGATCGGCGGCGGGGTGTTCGCACTCGTCATAGACGGCGGCGGACCCAGGTCGCTGTACTTCACCATCCTCACCATCATGACCGGGGCATCCTCCTGGGTCAGAATCTGCACCAGATAGTAGGTCCCGATCAAGCCCATGTGAATTGCCATGGCGATTGCAAGCCCCGTCAACCAGTACTTCTGGTAGTTGCGTTTCAGCTCCACACCACCGTACTGGCCTGCCTGGGATGCGCTCGCCACAGCTGCAGTGGCTGTCATGCGATTCATCTCCCTTCGTGATTACTGGGCCTTCGCCATCAGCACCTTGTCCTGTTCCAGGAGAGGCGCCAGGCTGAAGCGTTCGATCTTGGACTGCGCGAAGTCGTCGATAAAACTGACCATCTGCGCATACTTCCCCGTCCGCTCGATCCTGAGGACCACAACGAGCTTCGGATTGGACTGGGCCTTCTCCCGGAGGAAGGGCCGCAGCTCAGTCGCGGCAATCCTCGTCGGGGCTTCCAGTCCGATGTTCCAGAAAATATCCCCCTTGTCGCTGACCCGCAGCGTCAGCAGATTCGATTCTCCGACTTCAACCTTCACGTTCTTGTCGGGCGGAAGGTTGATCTCCATAGTCTGCGGACGCGACATGGAGGTCGTGAACATGAAGAATGTCAGCAACAGAAACGCCACGTCTACCAGGGGCGTGAAGTCGATACGCGTACCGAGCCTGCGTCCCTTTCTGCGTTTCTTGCCTTTTCTCCCATGCGATTTCGGTGCAGCTACATCGCCACCACCGGACATAGGAAACCTCCTTTGTCGTTATTGCACGGACCGTGCCAGGTCAGTGACCAGGTTGAACCGTGTGATTTGCGTTTTCTGTAATATGTCCATGACGTCTTCCACCACTCCGTACTCCGCGTTCCGGTCGCCCTTGATGACCGTGCGCAGACGCGGGTTCATGGTGCGCGCCTGGACCATGTAATTCGCCAGCTGACTCTTGTCGATCTGCACGCTCGCCTTCAGCTCGTTCTCCGTGCCGAAAAGGCGCTTGCGCAGATGCTGAGAGTCCACACCCAGGAAGATCCGGCCGTCCTCCGCCACATTCACCGTCATCACGTCCGACTCCGCCAGCTTGTTCTCGGAATGGGATGATGGCAGGATGATCGTCACCTCTTCTGTCGGTTTAAACTGCGTCGTCAACATGAAGAAGGTCAGGAGAAGGAATGCCACGTCCACCAGAGGCGTCATGTCAATTCTGACAGCCTGACGGTTGGGCTTGAATTTTGGCATAGAACCCTCGTCCTGTGATTAGTCGTTCGTGCGCGTGGCCAGGATCTGCACAACGTTGTAGCTCGCTTCATCGATCATGTAGGTGAAGTTGTCCACCTTCGTCACGAAGAAGTTGTACGCAATGATACCGATAATGGCGGCCAGCAGCCCGAGCGCCGTGTTGATCAGCGCTTCGGAAATCCCGATGGAAAGCTGGATCGCATCCGGGGCTCCTGCACGCGCCAGAGCGGTGAAGGCGCGAATCATCCCGATCACGGTGCCAAGCAGACCGAACATCGTGGCAATGGAGGCGATCGTCGACAGCGCGATCAGATTCCGCTCCAGAAGCGGCGTCTCAAGGCTCGTGGCTTCCTCAATAGCACGCTGGGTTTCAGCCATTTTCTTCTCCGAATCGAGCTTCTTGTCAAGCGCCACCACCTTGTAACGCTCCAGACCGGTCCGGATGATGCTCGCCGCGGAACCCCGCTGGGCATCACACGCCTTGATCGCATCGTCGATCCGGCCATTCATCAGGTTGGACTGGACACTCTTGAGGAACGAGGTGATCGACGAACGACCGTTGGCCTTGCGGAGCGTAAACGTGCGCTCGAACACCAGCGTCAGGTCAAGCAGGGTCAGCGTGATCAGCACCGGCACGACCCAGCCGCCGGTATAGACCGTCCCCAGCAGGTTCTTTGGAACCGTCCGCACTTCGCCGTTCGCGAAGTTGTCCGGGTTCCCCAGGATGAGCCAGTAGATGGCGAACGCGAGAATCGCGGTGATGAGAATCGCCACTCCGAGGAAGAGAGATTGCTTCATCGTTGAACTCCTTGATTGGTGGGATGTGTTTGAGTGTAGAACAGAGACAATCTTCGCTTATTCGCCACCGAATGCCTTTACGGCTTCCTCGCGCGTTTCTGCGACGTCCAGCACGAGGGTCAGTTTGGTGATGACGAAGATGTTGTTGATGTTCTTGTTGATGTTGCAAAGCTTCACGTTGCCCTTGTTCTTCGAAAAGGTCGTGTGCGCCCCCACCAACACACCGATAGCAGTGCTGTTCAGGTACGTCACCTTCCCCAGATCGATGATCAGCTTTTTGGTCCCCTGCTCCATGAAGTCGGCAACCGCGGCGCGAAGCTCGTCGGTCTCCTCACCACCAACCAGCGAACCTTTCACGTCGATGATGCCGATCTTTCCACTTTGCAACGTCGTGGTTTTAACAGCCATGCGACCTCCGGGTTACTTGGTGTAAACGGGCATACGGTCTAACTCAAGTCGCGCAAATCCGGTGCCACCCCGCCACCACAAAAATTCGTTCGGATTACTCTTTTCGTAACAGTGGGTTATAGGGGTGACGCAATCCTCTCCTTGAGGGGATCGGGACCAGCACAAGTTGCACTCTGCAACACCACGGGTAAAACAGTGGGGATACGTGATGTAAGTTGCTTCTAAACAACGACTTAACGCGTCATGCAGAATGCGGGGCGGCGACCATCCCGGGACAGCTACGCAATCCATTGTCCAGCATTTAGTACAAGGCTCATCCCGCTGAATGTCATCTCCACGAGCGTTTTTCTCGCTCCCGGTGGCCCTTCATCCTACCTGTTGTACTATTTCAAAAGGGGGCAGCCGGGGAGGTCATTCTCCGAGCTCGCACCAGCATCGTATTCTTCCCCAACAGTACGGCATTTCATAGTCGGTGCGACGTCAGTGTCGAGTCTCAGAAGTATCTTTAAAATCTCGCCGCTAAATATCCTGCGTGCTGCCGCGATGTAAGCGGCTACCACGTGCAGAATCATGCAAGGAGCCGAGACACTAGAGATTGTACTTCTTCCTCTTTCGCCATAACGTGGCCGGATCAATCCCCAGGATGTGCGCCGCTTCGTCCAGGTCACGGGCAATCCGCAACACGCGAATAATGTGCTGCTGCTCCATCTGCTCGAGCGAAAGAAGATGCTTTGCCGGCTCGGCGACTGCCTGAAATTCCTCCGGAAGGTGCTGGAATTCGATCGTTCCACCCCGCGCAAGAATCACCGCCCGCTCGATGACGTTCTCCAGTTCACGCACGTTGCCTTTCCAGACATATCCCTGAAGGGCGCGCAGGGCTTCGGGGGTGACGTCCGATGCACTCCCGAATTTCTTGAGAAAATGCTGGACCAGAAGCGGAATATCCTCCACCCGCTCGCGCAGCGGAGGAATCTTCAGACGCACGGCGTTGAGCCGGTAGAACAAATCCTCGCGAAACAATCCCTGCGCAACCGCCACCTCGAGGTTTCGATTCGTCGCCGCAAGGACACGGACGTCCACTTTGCGCGTTGTGGTTTCCCCCACCCGCTCGAACTCCTTGCTCTGCAGGAACCGGAGGAGCTTCACCTGAACAGTCGGGGGAATTTCGCCGATCTCGTCGAGAAATATCGTGCCGCCGTCCGCCACCTCGAATCTCCCCTGCCGATCCTTCACCGCCCCCGTGAATGCCCCGCGCACATGACCGAACAACTCGCTCTCCAGCAGATTCTCCGCCAGGGCAGTGCAGTTCACGGGGACGAACGGGGTCTCCTGCCGCGGGCTTTTCTGATGAATAAGGTGAGCGAGCAGCTCTTTCCCCGTCCCGCTCTCCCCTTCAATCAACACCGAGATGCCGCTCGGGGCAACCTGTATCGCCAGGGAGATGACCCCCTTCATCTTCTCGCTCCGCGTGATGATCTCCCCCACCCCCTCATACCTGTCCAGCTCCTCCCGCAGCTGACGCACTTCCCGGCGGAGGCGGTGAAACTCATACACCCTCTCCACGAAATGCTGCAGTTCCGTGAACTCGAAAGGCTTCTGCAGATAATCATGGGCACCGAGCTTCATGGCTTCCACCGCGGAATCGACGCTGCCGTGCGCGGTCATGATGATAGCCGTCGTTTCGGGAGAAAGCCGCCGCGCCTCGCGCAGAAGCTGCAACCCGTCAATCGGCTGCATCTTCAGGTCGAAGAAGGCAAGGTCGAATACATGTTCGCGCATCGCTTCGACTGCCTGCAGCGGATTCAGAAACGCCGTCACCAGGTACCCCGCCGATTCCAGCCCGATGGTCACGGTCTTGAGAATATTCGGCTCGTCATCGACGAGGAGGACGGATCCTTTCATGCGTGCCCCTCTGCTCCCGGCCCGACGGGCACGGGGGTGAGCGGAAGTTCAAACGAGAAGGTGCTTCCCTTTCCCGGGGCGCTGCTCGCCCAGATCCTTCCGCCGTACAATTCCACGATCTCCTTGGCAATCGCAAGCCCCAGGCCCACACTGCCGGGCGTTGCGTCGGTGGCCCGCTTGACCTGAACGAACTTGTCGAAGATGGTCTGCAGATGCTCCGGCGCAATCCCCACGCCCGTATCCTCCACCTCAACCAGCAGCACACCATGGTCTTCCCGCGCGCGCACGGTCACCGTCCCCCCCGCATCGGTGTACTTCAACGCGTTCGAAACCAGGTTCGTCACCACCCACGTCAACTGCTGTTCATCGGCGAGGATCCGCGGCAAACCGTCCTGAAACTCCATCCCCAGACGAACCCCTTTATCGGAAAATTGCAGCTGAAGCGAGCGGAGGCCGGACTCGATCAGCATACGCACGTCAAGTTCTTCGTTCTTCAGCTGAATTCTCCCCGACTCCAGTTTCGACAGCTGCAGCAGTTCCCGTGCAAGTTTCGTCAGCCGCGCGCAGTCGTCCTTGGCGGACACGATCAATTCCCGCTGCTTCGCGTTCAGCTTCCCCAGGATTTCCTGATCCAGGATGTCCACCGTCATGCCAATCGAGGTGACGGGGGTGCGAAACTCGTGCGACAGCGTCGCAATGAAATCGGACTTCATGCGATCGAGTTCCTTGAACTGCGTCACGTCCTGCAGGAGAAGCAGCACGCCGTACAGCGCCCCTTCCGTGTCAAGAATGCGCGTCACCTTCGGCCGGTAATACAACGTCTTCTCCCCCCTGGCGTACTGAAGCAATCCCGGCGTCTGTTCTGCAACCGCTCCCGCGGGGATGGACGCGGCCAGAAGGGAGACCACCCGGTCGTCGTGAAGCACCGAGGGGAGCGGCTTTCCGATGCTCTCGGCCTCATCCAGGCGATACAATTCGGCCACAACCTGGTTGATGTGCAGCACCCGCATCGCGGCGTCCGTCATGATCAACCCGTCCGCGATGCTCTGCACAATGGTGTCCGATTTCCTCTTTTCCGAGAGGATTTCGTCGATATTCATCTGCTCGAACCGCTTCAGGCGCTCCGTCATCTTGTTGAACTCGCGGCTGAGCTGGCCGATCTCATCGTCAGAGAGCACATCGATCTTCAGGTCCAGCATCCCGGCGCCGATCTGGCGCACACGGTCGGTCAGCTCCTCCGCAGGGGTGATGATGCCCCGGATCATCCACGCAGTCGCAATAATGCTGAAAACGAGAGTCACGATCAGCGTCAGCATCGTGCCGAACGCGGTCTGGCTCGCAATCGACTGGGTCCGTTCCCCCGCATTGATGATCGCCGCCTGGTTGATTTCGAAGAGACGGAAGCAGAGTTCGCGCAACACGTCGGACCTGGTGCGGACATGGTCGTAGTAATACTGCTTCGCCCCCTGGAATGCTCCCTGCTGGATGCGCGCGATCATGGAATCCGCCACGAGGGCATACTGTATCCAGCTCGCCTGGATGGAATCGCGCAGGGGTTCCTCCATCGGAAGAGCGATGCTCCGGGCGGCCTCCTTCTGCCAGTACACAAACAGATCCCTGTTCTCCTGGAAATCGCCTCCTGCCGTGGGATCTTCCCCTTCGCTCTGCGTCAGGAGGGCGTTGTCGAGCCGCTCAAGCGCCTTCACCATGTTGTCCGCCGCGAGGACACTCTGATAATTCTCGCGGAGAATCTTCGCCACGGTCGATCCAAGAGTGTAAAAATTATAGATCGACCAGAATCCGGCCGCGAGGTTGAGCACGACAAGACCGGCGAAGGTCCAGACGATTTTTGCCCGTATCGATGTGATCATACCGATGCGCGCCGGCGCTCAGAATAGAATGCCGATGGATGGTCCGTGATAGAGCGAGCGGTAGTTGAATCGGTCGTCGTTGAGCGACCACGTCTGCAGGCGAACGCGATAGCCGAGAACCAGTCCCTCTCCGACCGGGAAACGCGGCAGGAGCAACCCGGCCTCCCCGACACTTGCCAGTGACGAACCCGTTCCCGCCGCGATGCCCTGAAAAGCGACGTGAAACACCTGAACCCCCTGGATCCAGAATTCCATGTCCGGAGTTACAAGACGATACTTCAAACCGGCACCGAGACCGATCGTGGCAAGATTGAAATCGTCGCGCTGCAGACCGCCGGACTCCACTTTGGTGTAATCCGCCGCGATCATCAGGGGAAGGACCAGCGCCCCCGGCCGGGAGCCGCTCAGGTGAACATCGTTGGTGATCTGGGTGCCGAAGACGATCGCAGAGCGGTGGCTTCCACGCTCCTCGAAACGCGTGTAGCCAAGATACAGCTCCACCGATCCCTGCCTGAAGGCAATCATCGGCATGAGCGCCGCAAAACGGGATGCCACGGAATCAGGGAGGCTGTTATTCGACCGGGGGACGAATTCGCGCCGGAGAATCGCCGCCGACAGGTAGCGACCCTCGGGCCGCGCGTACTCCCTGGTGTCGTAATACTGACCGTACAATGCCGGCACCGCACTGCACCAGAGGAACAACAGCGCAGGCAGAACCCCACGCACCATTCGACCCATCGTCCTCCTCCTCACGACGTTTTCTTCTTTCGCTTCCCGCGCACCGGGACAACGGCGGCGACGGGCGGCTCCGGGAGCCGGGACAGCCTCAGGGTCTTCACTTTGCGCCGTTCCACCGCTTCGATTGCGCCCTGCCATTTGCCCAGCGGGACAACCGCCCCCCGTTCGGGAATGCGCCCGAGGAGCTGAAACACGTATCCGCTCACCGTAACGACGTCTTCGGAAGCGACCGGAATGCCGAACTGCGCGGCGAAATCCCGCAGCGACATCGATCCGTCAATCAGAAATTCCGTGTCGCTGACCTTCTGCGCGGGCCCGGATTCCACGTCGAATTCATCGCGGATGTCACCGACCAGCTCTTCGAGAACGTCCTCAAGCGTAACCATGCCGGCAGTGCCGCCGTATTCGTCAACCGCAATGGCCATCAGGATCCGCTTCGTGAGGAAGAGCGTCAGAATCTCCTCCAGCCCCATGGTCTCGGGGACGAAAAGCAGCTCGCGCCTGACATCGAGCAGCCGCCCCCCGCTCGCGTGCTCTCCCTGAAACCGGAACAGATCCTTGATGTGGATCATCCCGAGGACGTTGTCGAGGTTCTTCTCGCAGAGAGGATAGCGGGTGAACTGATTCTCGATCGCCAGCGCCACGTTCTCCTCGATCGATCGCTCCGTCGAAAGATGCACCACCGACGTGCGCGGCACCATGATTTCCTTCACCATCCGGTCGCGCAGACGCATGGCGCGGAGGGAAATGTTCTTCCCCATGCTCGTCAGGGCTTTTCCCTTGCTCAGGATGAGCCGGAGTTCCTCCTCCGACTGCGCCAGATCTCCCTCGCCGGCAGGCTTGATCCCGAGAATTTTCAGAAAATACTTCGCGCTGGTATTGAGAAGCCAGATGGCGGGACCGAAGAGGCGGGTGAACAGATCCAGCGGACGGGCGATAGCGAGCGCGGTGCTCCGCGCATGCTGGATCGCCACCCATTTCGGGGCCTGCTCTCCCATGACGATGTGCAGAAAGGTAATCAGCGAGAACGCCACGACAAATGAGGTCGTGTGCACCAGGGCTTCGCCTGCCCCGAAAATCCCCAGGACCGGCTCAAGAAGCCGGGCCACAAACGGCTCCCCCACCCAGCCGAGACCAAGGCTGGTCATGGTCACACCCAGCTGGCAGGACGACAGGTAGACATCCAGGTGCGAAACCATGTGCTGGGCAATCCGGGCGCGTTTCGAGCCTTCCCGCGCCAACGACTCAATCTGGGTTGTGCGGACCTTGACAAGGGCGAATTCGGCGGCGACGAAGAAGGCGTTCAGGAAAACGATAACGAACACCGCGCCGATGTCGAGGAGACCTGTCGTGAAACTCATGCAACCAAGGTACGGCAAACCCTCAGGCAAATCAAGGAGAGGAAATCGCTCGGGGGGGCGGTTTTCGGAAGATTTTGGCCATCCTCTCGTGCGCCCTACTGCACTGCGTAGACGGCAAAACCCCGCGGCGGGAGATCGACGACGAATTCCTTCGCTTCATTCGCCTCCTTCACAAGCTTCGTTCCCGTCAATGCATCCTGCAGGGTAATACGCCGCGCGCCCGGCAGAACGCGATCGAGCGGAAGCTGCAACGTCGCGGAGAGACGCTCCGCTCCAAAGTTCAGAACCGTCAGCACCCGATCCGAGCCGGCAATGCGGAAAAAGGCATACACGGCACCGGGGGAGCCCGATGGCACACGGATCATCTGGCCCCGCGAAAGAGCTCGATGCTCCTTCCGAAGATGGAAGAGTACGCGATAGAGCGACTCCATCTTCCGGGGAGCCGACCAATCCACGCTCACCTTCTCAAATAGACTCAGGCGCCGGGGATTGGGAATCTCCTCCCCGGTGTAGATCATCGGGACGCCCGGAAGGGTGTTTACCAGAACGGTCGCCAATTGCAGTCCATCCACACCGAACTTCTCCACAGCGGGCGCGTCCCAGGCATTCTTGTCATGGTTCGTCGTGAACCGCATCCTGAGCGCTCCGACGGGAAACTGCAGCTCCTCGGTGCGCAGGATTTGATCGAGAAGCGCCACCGGGCGCTTTCCGGTAAGGAGTGGCTCCAGCGCGTCATAGACATTCCACGAATACGTCAGATCAAACGCTTTCCGGTGGTGTTCGGGCAACGACCCTTCCGAAATCATCATCACGGGCTTGATGCGATTCAACCGCGCACGGGCTTCCTCCCAGAAGTCCGTCGGCACAAGCTCGG
>Ga0326726_10002794_pt1 | contig 15983 bp, 11 predicted proteins | sample MHFenrmetagenome_2_FD_207603 | JGI IMG/M metagenome (GOLD analysis project Ga0326726, IMG submission 207603) | Lab enriched peat soil microbial communities from Michigan Hollow, Ithaca, NY, United States - MHF15MN | ecosystem: Environmental > Terrestrial > Soil > Wetlands > Peat | place: USA... | reverse complement strand
GGAAGCGTGCCGTTCGAGATAATGCCGGGAAAACGCACTCCCCGCGTATCGATGCCGAACCGCTTGAAATAGTAATCGCAGAGGAGCTCCCCTGCCACCTTCGTCACGCCATACATCGTCTCGGGCCTCTGGATCGTGTCCTGCGGCGTACCGTCGAGCGGCGTCGATGGCCCGAAGGCCCCGATCGAGCTCGGAAAGAACATGCTGCACTTGTTCGAGCGTGCCGCATCGAGCACGTTGAGGAGCCCGCCCATGTTGATATCCCATCCCTCGCGCGGTCTCTTCTCCGCGACGGCGGAAAGGAGCGCCGCGAGATGGTAAATCGTATTGACCCGGTACTTCCGGACGATCGTGTCGACCGCCTCCGGATCCAGCACGTCGAGGAGCGCGAACGGCACGGCGCTCGACAGCTTCTTCCGCGTGTCGGGCTGGATATCCGTCGCTATGACGTCGTCCGCCCCGTAGCGGTCCTTGAGACCGAGCGTGAGCTCGGAGCCGATCTGCCCGAGGGCGCCGGTGACGAGGATTCTTCGCCGAACGTGTGTGGCCATACCGCTACTTCGTACCCCCTGCCTTGAGGACGGTGAGCGCGTGCCCCGCGGCCTCGAGCAGCGCCTCGGCTCCAACCGGCGAACCCGTCGCGTTCTTCATCCAGAGATCCGGCGCCACGCGCCCGAACGTCGCCATGCGTTCGAACTCCGGTCCGATCGCGCCGACCTTGTCCATCCTGGCCTCGATCTGGTTCGCGATGAAACTCCCCATCGGATAATCGGGAAGATAGAGGAACGAATCGATCATATGCGAGTAGACACCGAGCAGGATGACGTCCTTCGACTTGAATACGGGGGCGTAGTATGTGTTCCACGTTTCTTTCGCGATGCGGATGACCGCGTCCTTGAGCATCGCGGGGGTCGCATCCGGATGATCGTACATCCAGTGCCAGACCTCCATGTCGACGAGCGAGACGCCCGCGATCTCGTACGCTCCCCAGAACTCATCCAGCACCTTGAGCGCGTCCGCGCGCTCGTCGCGTTTCGGCTCGAGCCCGAGGACATCGAGATCATGCCCCTGGAATACGAAGGCGAAGGCCTCGGTGAAGGCTGTATTCGGCACGCCCGCGAGCAGCGTATGATCCACGTTGTTGAGCGAAAGCGTCTGCTCGACGTTGTGGCCGAGCTCGTGCACGGCGATGTTGAATCCCTTGTAGTCCATCCCGCCCTTTCCGACGCGTGTGCGCAGGTGCGCCTTCGCGCCCCGCATGGCAGCCCCCGATGCATGCCCCGACCCGCGCGCCGGATCGACCGTGATGTACTGCGCGATGTACGAGGCGCGCTCCTTCGAGAAGCCGAGCTTCATGAGAATGTTCGGGATGTCATTCTCGAAGGCCTCGGGGGACGGATACTTCTGCGAAACAATCTTGTCGAGCTCCTGCTGGGAGTAGGCGCCCTTCGAGCGGAAACCGTTGTACCAGATATCGTACGGCTCGAGCTTTCGGCCGAGACGCGACTCGATGAGCTGCGCCACCTTCGGAGCGAGCGGGGACGACACGACCTGGACGAGCATGGCCCTCACGCGCGCCTCCGGAATCTCGCGGTCCTCGTCGAAGCGTCTCGCGATCAGCGTGGGAGCCGTCGGCGAATAGGGATCCACCATCCTCGACGCCTTGAACGTGCCGAGGAGCATCGCGTAGCGCGTGTCCGGCTCGGGGACGTTCGTGACCTCGCGGGGAGAGGCGAGATCTCCATCCCAATCCTTCTCCGCCGCGGGCTTCACCTCGTTCGTATAGGGATTCCAGTCGACGGTCGGATTGTCGACGACGACCGCCGGGATCGTCTGCGTGATGACCCGCTCCATCACCTGGCGAATCATTCGCTGCTTTGCGATCCCGTCCTTCTTGTCCAGGTAGTCGGCCTTGAGCTCGTCGCGCAGGTTCCAATGCGACAGAAGCCGCATCTTCGCCGGGAAGAGACGTTGACCTTTCGCGTCCACGAGGTGGTGCATCCATATATTGTATCCCGATATGTACCGGTCGGCGTCCGAGGAGATCTTCGCGACGGCGAGATTCACTTCGGACGGTATCCGCTTCGAGAACCGCTCGGCGAGCCGTACCTCCGCCCACTCTCGTCTCGACCATTGCGCGCCATCCGTGAGGCGCTGCTCGAGGGTCGTGAGCGGGAAATTGAGGAGCACGACGAACGCGATCTTGTTCTGGAAGAAATCATCGAGCACGTGAGCCGCCGGGTCGTATCCCGCCATCATCTCGTCGACCGGGAGCACCGGCCCGATATCGAGGTCCGTCTGCCACCGGAAGGCGAGACCCAGCTCGTGCATGTGACCGTCGAGCTTGTCGAGGATCCCTTCAAAACGGTCGAACATCTCGTCGCGCGTCGCGGCGTCGCCGGCGAAATTCGCGAGAACGAACTCCTCGAAGGCCGCCGCGTCCCCGTCCTCGGAGCGCCAGAACTCCGAGACCTGCTCCATGCCGCGGCGTGCGTTCGTACGAACGCCGTCGCCGTATTTCGAGGCGAGCGATCCTTCGAGCTTCGCGATCGAACCCTTCATCCAGGGAAGCTCGCCGGCCTGCGCGTGAACGCTGCACATGGCCGATACAATAACGGCAAGACCCGCGAAACCGCAAACTGCTTTTTCAAATGTGCCCTTCATCATCCGCTCCTTATGCTCCAGCAACCCTGCAGGATACCATGGCCGAAAACGACGCGACTTCGACGCTCAGGAAAACGGAACGTCGGCGCCCCCCAATGGCACGTATTCAGAAACTTCTTGTTAGAAATACAGAACTTGGCGGTCCGAGTCAATCGGAAAACGGGTCTATTGGAAATACGAGAGTCATGCGGCTGAGTCACTTGGAACGCGCGTGTCCATTCCTGCCCGACAAGATCCCCTCGGCATCCGCATTTCGAGACATACCCGACCCTGCAGCCACTATGCGTCGGATGTCGGTTCTACTTGCCAGCAAGCGCACAGCCCTTGAACTCCTTGCCAGCTATGTCGAGATCAGCACGCATGGGGAGCGTCGCGCCGGCAGGACCGAAAACGCACCGCTCCGTGGAAATGGTCAGGGACAGGGTTTCATCTCCACTAGCTCCGCGCCGATGGGCGGTGAAAACCCAGGTGTGAGCATCTTCCCCCTCCCAGCTACCCTCCGTAAAGACTCTGTTCCCATCCCGCGTCCGTAGATTCGCAACACCGCCTTCGACCGTGAGCAACCAGGCCGGATCGTCGCCTTGAGCGTATACATGATACTGGGAAGGGTCGAATTCAACCCGCCGGGTCGTGTCAGGCATCATTTGCGGCGCGGGCACGAGCAAGAATTCGCCCGATCCGAGGTTCCAGTAGTTGGCTCGGAATCGAAATTCGCTATCCGTCAGGGAGAGAATCTCCGCCGTGTAAGGCATGCTCGTTTCGGACATCGTCACTCTGTGTCCATCCCAGCTCCATCGCCCCACGATCGGCCGTGCTGCCTCCGCCGAAGCGATCACGAACGTCCCCTCGGAGAGAAACACGTACAGATCCCCCGACGGCCCTCCGGGAGAATCGGCCACAATCCAGACCTTGTTGACGAGTTTCGTGGGCTGAAGCGTGCAAGAGGATTTGGATTCCTCGCCCGAGCTGCACGGAACGGCAGGTAACAGGATCAACAAGACCATGAAGAGTCCAGCGACGAAGCGTCCGAGCCGAATGATCGCGGTGAGTCTGGCAAACGCACGCATGACTCGTTGGTCATCGATCAACAACGCGCTCTTCGTACCCAATGGACACCTCCCTGCGCCGCGACCCAAGGAGCATGTAGCCAGCTCCCATACCTTAATCACCTTGAATGATGAACCAACCAAAAAGGCTGCTTGAGTTCTACCACATTCTTCAGAGCTAGTACAGAACACCCCGAAGGGAGCTGAACCCTGAACTCTTCGAATGTCAATTAGTTGATGTATAGCTGTTTCTTGCGCGGGCGTGGCGGTCTGAGTCAGTCGGGGGCTTTCTTGTATGTGACATCCAGTTGGAGCGGGATCGCGAAACCCGCTCAGTCCTCAGCGGAAGATGGACTTTATGGTTCCCCAACTCGCCGGCTTGACCGAGACCTCCCCGCACCCGACAGGATAGGCGCCGATGAGTCCGCACGAGATTCCATTCGGGTGATGGCCGGGGGCGCAGGGAGAGTCGCTCTGGAGAAGAAAGTTCCCGGAGCCGGAGGGATCAGCCGCGCAAAACTGGGGATCGACGCTTATATTGCCGTTCGTCCCCGTGGGATTTGTCCCCTGCAGGTAATTAGCGATGGAGTTGCCGAATACGTTGTTACATGAAACTTCCCCAACGACTCCCCCGCTCAAATTGATCCCATATTTGTTCCCGACAATGAGGTTGTTTCGGATTGTGTTAAAGGGATAGGATCCATCGAGCGAAAGGGCGGTCCCGCAGGCTGTGATCGTATTATGATCGAAGATGAACTGAGAACTCTCCATAAGGATGATGCCGCCCCCGTACGAGTATATACAATTTCCCGAGATCGTTATCCCTCCGAACTCCCAAAAAACCATGGCGGATTCGTTTGGGTCGCCGCTCCCTCGAAGAATATTATTCGATATCCTTCCCCCGTGGCTGAAGCTCATTTCTTCGCCGAAAAAAACCGATTTGAAGGTGAATCCCTCCACGACCGATTCCGTGCCGACGAGCACCCCGACCGGCGTCGCCCCGCGTTCGAGAACGGTGGCTTCGGCTCCTGCTTCGCTCACGAGCGTGACTTCCGCTCCGATGAGCAGGTTGGAATCGATTTGATAGGTTCCCGCCGCCACGAGAACGCTGTCCCCCGCCGCGCAGCTGTTGAGCGCAGCGGCAATTGAAGGCGCGTCCCCCGTTCCGGCCGCGTTCACGCGCCAGGTCCGCCCGTGCGCTCCGGGAGACACGACGGCCGAGCCAATCGACACGGCCAGCGCCGCGATGAGGCATGTTTTCATGATGAGTTACCTCCGCGCCGGTAATTGTACCACTTCTTTGTCGCCGTAATAGAGAGTATTCTTCTCTTCTTTACGCACGAACTGGCCAACTTGTTACGGATAAATCGTTTGCACGCGCAATGAAATGGCGTCCCCAACGGGATTTGAACCCGTGTTGCCGCCGTGAAAGGGCGGTGTCCTATCCGGGCTAGACGATGGGGACGCCCAATGATTGGATGGAATCTATCAACTGGATGAGGGTGCGTCAACCGGAAAAGGCCTTCTTGCCCGGCGCGATCGCACGGATGACGCCGACGACGGTTCCAAGGATAGCGCAGTCGCGCGAGTCTCCCTCTCCCAGCACGATCGCTTCGTAGTCGGGATTCGCGGGCGCGAGCATGACGCGCGAGCCGGAGCGCACGTAGCGCTTCACGGTCGCCTCTCCGTCGACGAGGGCGACGACGAGCGAGCCGCTCTCGCACCGATCCGCCTTGCGGACCACGATGAGGTCCCCGGAGACGATGTGATCGCCGGTCATGCTGTCCCCCTTCACCTCGAGAATGAAGTCCCCCCGCCCCCCGAACAGCGACTCGTCGAGAACGAGCGTCCTCCCTGTTTCCCCCGCCGGGATCTCGGGGCGTCCGGCGGGAATGCTGCCCGCGACGGGGTACGCTCTGGTTCCATGCGAGCGCCCGGCGGGGTTCCCGACCTCTCGCGAATCGTGCTCGATCCCGATCGCCCTCGACCCCCCCGGAAGACGCCTGATGTATCCTTTCCGCTCGAGCGCCTTGAGGTGATCCACGACGCCGCGGTTCGATCTCAGGCCGAAGGCATCACGTATCTCCCGTATCGTCGGGGGGTATCCGTGGTCCCGAATGAAGCGTCGCAGAAATTCGAGAACACTCCGCTGCCTCGGTGTCAGTCCATTCATGCGCGATCCGGCCTCCCTCCGCCCGCGCCGCTCGCGGGATCACCCGGAGTGTCATCGCGCTCCGGTCCAAACAGAGAAATCTGGTTCGTCGAGCGCTTCCCCTTCGCCGTGCGGGCCTGATGGTGTGGATGGGACGCCGCTGGAGGCGCAGCTCCCTCCCCGCGATAAAATGACTCGCACATGCCTCTGAGCCGATCCCTGGAAACACCGCTCCCATCGAAGACGCCCTTCTCGATGAGCTCCATTGCCGCCTCTTTCGAGATTCGGTCCCGCATCCGTTCCAGAAACTCCTCGAGAGAGGCAAAATCGCCGCGGTAGATTCGTTCCTCCACGATCGTGTCCCATTCCCCTTTTTCGAGCGACATGATCGCGAAGAGGGGCGCCCAGATGACGCCATCCTCGTAGGAAAAGGCGACAGCGTCGGCGTTGATCCCGAAGGGGACGACGGGGACCCCCTTCCCCTTCAGATACTCGAGATATCTGCCCATGCGCTCCTTCACGCCGAGATTGCTGTTGAGAAGCGCCGTGAAGTATCTCTCGAAACAGTGCGTCTTCAGGTATGCCGTGCGGTAGCTGAGTGAGGCTTGCGCGCAGCTGAGGGACTTCGAGTGCGTGAAGGCGACGTTGTGAAGGAGAAAGTCGAATACCCGCTGCGCATCCTCTTCGTTGAGCCCCGCGTCCATGGCGCCCCGGACGAACGCGAGCCGCGCCGAAACGAGATCCCCGGATTCCTTGCTCCAAAGAGCCCCCTCGACCGCGATGGCGTCCTTCCCGCGCAGACCGGCGGTCACCTCGAGCACCTCGCGGACCTGCTCCCGGTACAGGAGAACGCCTCTCGTGCCCGCGAGGATCGAGGCGAGCGATGGATGCGGAAGAAGGACCTTGCCCTTCTTCTCGGCGTTCCCGATGTATTTCTCCCAGAGCCTTCCCTCGAGCGGCCCCGGACGATAGAGCGATATAACGTTCACGAGCTCGTCGAAGGTCGCCGGCTTGATTTCAACGAGGTGATCGCGTATCCCCTGACTCTCGAGCAGGTACACGCCGATCGTCTCCCCCGAGGAAATGAGGGCGAACGTTCGAGTGTCATCGAGCGACTCGGGCGCCCAGCGTTTCCGTTCCGAACCCTTGAAAAGCTGTGGCGCGCCTGGTGAGTCGTCCTCGCGCTCGAGCGATTCTATCGTCTTTTCGAGCGCCGAAAGAAAATGTGAGTGCTGGATGCCGACGAGCCACCCTCCCATCCGTTCGACGGCCGCCCCGCTGAGCTGGGCAAAACGCTCGCCGGCCGCGTTCTCGATGAAAGAGTAGAACCCGTCGAGCTCGCGCGGCAGAACGACGAGCTTGGAGGTATCGAGGGTGAAATGGCGGAGCTTGCCCTGGAGCGCGTATGCCGCGTGCAGGATGTTCTTGGCAGCGGGCTCGGCGTTGTAGAGCCGCCGTGCCGCTTCGGAACTCTCGACGAGCGCGGCGAGACTTCCGTGGCGCCGTTCGAAGGTGAGAATCCGCGAGATCTCGTCTCGAAGCTCCGGGGGCGCCTTGAGCACATCGGCCGCCTCCTTTGCGATCGTAACGACCGACATCTCCTCCTGCGCGATCTGGAAGCGCGGCTCGTATCCGGGAATAAGCTCCGCGATGACGGCCGACAGTCGCTCCTTCTGCTGCTCGGAGATGATGAGCTCCATGGCCGGGATCGTGCCGGGGGTCGAAGGTGAGAAGGCCTGGAAGACAAGGTCATGCTCGACCGGATTCAGCGAGCTGATCTCGAGGAGGTACGCGATGATGCTTTCAAGAAGATCGCTCCCCATGAGTTCGAGCCAGATCCCGCGTTCCCCGGCCGAGGCGAACAGCTCTCGCAGGAAGAGCAAGAAACCCGACAGCTCCTCGTCACGGGCCAGCGCGAGCTCCCGCTCGAGCGCCCGCCTCACGTGCGAGCGCACGTCCGCCGGCTTTGCGTGGAACGCGAGGACGAACCGCCTCCGGCACATATCGACGAGCGCGTCATGGGGGTTCGGAGCGCTGGAGAAGGAGATCCGTCCCGCTCGGGAAAGGGCGACCGCACAGCGGGCGGCAATCTGGCCCGAGCGATCGAAGGCTTCGCGCTCACCCCCGAAGAAGGGGATCAGCTCCCGTTCCCGTTTCAAGTAATACTCCTGAACAGACTCCTCCGCCTCTCCCTCGGCCCTTCTCCTGCTGATTCTACGGGCGATACGGTAGTACTCCGCGTCCTCGCGCTGCAGGTATCGGTCATTGTTCGTGATGACAGTGGGAAGGCCGAGGCGTGTCGAGAGATCGCGGAGCTGATCCACGATGAGCGACTCTTCGGGCTTTCCATGGTTCATGATTTCAATGAGGACGTTCGAGGCACCGAAGATCGCTCCGAGTCGCTCCAGGACGTCGCGCGAGCGCGCCAGGTTTCCGTGCAGAATCGCCTGGCTCGCCTCCCCCCTGAGGCATCCGCTGAGAACAATAAGCCCCGCGCGGTGTCGCTCGAGATCCTCGACGCCGACGTGAGGCTCCTTCTCCCGGGACGAATGCCTGGAGATCAGGGAGCAGAGATTCCGATAGCCCTCCTCGTTTTCCGCGAGCACCGTCAGGTGGAACACTCCACCCGCGAGAAGGAGGGAGGCGTGCTGTATCTCGGCCCCCAGGATCGGCTTGATTCCCGCTGCACGCGCAGCCTCGACAAACTCGAAATGGCCGAACGAAGTCCGGTGATCGGTGAGGGCGAGCGCCTCGAACCCGAGAAAGGAAGCCCTCGAGACGAGCTCACGGACTCCGATTATCCCTTCCGGGCCGCTCGCGGTGCTGTGAACGTGAAGAGGAACGTATGGCACGTCGGGACCCTCCAGCGCAATCCATTCAGGAGAGTACTAGACATTTGTATAGCACGCAAGGAAATTCTCGGCATCCGGGCTCCATCCGCCGCCCGCGATGAGACATGCCGTTATGATTTGAAACATAGTGCCGGATTGGATAGAATGAGCCGGCTCACCGCGGGAGGGATGAACGTGGCCGATTCGTCGAAGAGCTCCGAGATCGACCGTATGGCGAAGGAGAACGCGCGGCTCAAGACTGCGGTCGAGGAGCTGTCCGTGCTCAATGACATCGCGACCGCCGTCGGAAGCGCCTCTTCGCTCGAACACATCATCGAGCTCATCGTTCACAAGTGCATCAAGCACCTCAAGGTCGAACAGGCCACTATCACGCTGCTCGACGCACGGCGCGAGCAAGCGCCGTTTCGTACGATCATCCGGGGCGCAGACACGTCGAGCGAGATTCTCCCCTACCGTCTCGACGCCGAGCTCACGGGGTGGATGCTCAAGAACGAAAAGCCGCTCATCGTCAACGACCTCCAGAGTGATCCTCGCTTTCAGATGAAGGACCGCGGCGCCGGTCTCATCCGGTCGGTCTTGAGCGTCCCGCTTCTCCTCAAAGGCCGCATGATCGGCCTCCTCAATCTGTTCAACAAGAGGACCGACGGAGGATTCAGCGAGGCGGATGCGAGGCTCCTCGGAATCATCGCGACGCAGTCGGCGCAGGTCATCGAGCACGCGCGCCTGTTCGCCGAGGAGCAGGCGCTCAAACTCATGCAGGAGGAGATGAAGCTCGCGTACAAGATCCAGATGGATCTCCTCCCGAAGGAGTCTCCCTCCTTTCCGGGATACGACATCGCCGGCATCTCGATCCCCGCGAAGACGGTCGGTGGGGATTACTTCGATTTTCTGCGCCTCAGCGATGAGGCCATTGCTCTGTGCCTGGGGGACGTCTCGGGCAAGGGCATGCCCGCCGCGCTCCTCATGGCGAATGTCCAGGCGACGCTCCGAGGACAGATCATGATTGATCCCTCGCCGGGCGGCTGCCTCACGCGATCGAATTCCCTTATCTACAAGAGCACTGACGCGGAAAAGTTCGTGACGCTCTTTTATGGAATTCTCAACCGGGGAACGCACGAGTTCACGTACGCCAACGCGGGGCACAACTACCCGCTCTTCCTCAAGCGGGGCGCGCAACCGGTGCGCCTCGAGACCGGCGGTCTCGTCCTCGGCTGCCTCGAGGATTTCTCGTATGACGAGGACACCCTTCGCTTCGATCCGGGAGACTCGCTCCTCGTCTATTCGGACGGCATCACGGAGTCCCTCAACGCGAACGAAGAGGAGTTCGGCGAGCCGAGGCTCACCGGGCTCTTCAACGAGTATGCCCCGGAGGGGGCGCAGCGGATCATCAATCGGATCGTGGGCGCCGTGCGAGCCCACGCGGGGGAATCCTCGCAGATGGACGACATGACGCTCGTCGTCATCAAGAGAAACGAATGACTCGAAGCTCGAGAGACAGGGAGAGAGACGGAGGCATCTCGTGAAGATCGCCAGATCTCTCTCCGCACTAATCGCGATCATCGGAGCGATCCTCGTCATCTATCTCGCGCTCGGGCACAAGGGTCAACCTCCTGGAACACCGGCGGAGTCGACCGATACCGTGGCGACGAGCCCTGCAGAGCCTGGCAGGGTGAATAAACCGGTTTCGGCTGCTCCTCAAGAAACGGATTATCTCCTCACTCAGGATGAGCTGGCCGCGTTCTTCGAGCGCGGCTCTCCCCAGACGCAGGCGCAGATCCTCGGCCGCGCGTCGGTTCCCGCAAAGGCCGTCGTCTTCGAGGAGGCGACAATCATCGAGCGAGCGCTCCTCATGAGACTCGTGAAGCCCATCGATCGCGTGGCACTCTTCGAACGGCTCCCCCTTGCCGGGAGATCCGCGATTCTCGAGCACGCCGCGACGACCGCGGACTCGTTCGAACGCGCGCCGTTGAAGCAGCAGTCCGCTCTCCTCGAGAATCTGCCAGCGCCGGACAAGGCGGCGCTCCTCGCGAAGGCTACCGTCAACGAGAAGGCCTCTCTCGTTTCTCGCGCTTCTGTCGCGGAGAGGGCCGCCTTTCTCGAGCGCGTGCCGGTTCAGATGAAGGCGGCGCTCATGGCATGCACGACCGTCAATGAGCGCGCCTTTCTCTTCAAGAATTCTCCGCTCGAGGCAAAGGCCGCGCTCTTCGAACGTACGACACCGGAGGAACGGGCAGCGATGCTCGAGCGTGCTTCGATCAGATACACGGCCTCCCTCATCAACAGAACCTCGGTTGAGGAAAAAACGGCGCTCTTCTCGCTCGCCACGGCCCAGGAGCGCATTGCGATGTTCGAGCGCCTCCCGAGCGCCGAAAGGGCGGCCCTGATGGAACGGGACTCGACCACCGAGAGGACGTTCAACGATCTCGCGCTCAACGAGCGCGCGGAATTCCTCTCGGAGCACATGCCCGTTCAGGCGCTCTCATCCCTCGTCGACGCCGCGTCGATGGAGGAGAAAGCCTCACTCCTCGAACGTGCGAGTCTACAGGTCAGAGTTTCCCTCATGGATCGCTGCGCTCCCGACGAGAAGGTCTCCTTCACGGAATTCCTGCCGCCGGAGACCCTCGCATTGATCATGGGAAGGACAGCCGTAAAACCGGCATGCGAGCTCCTCAATCGCGCACCCCTCGAGCAACGGGCCGCACTCATCGATCGTGCGTCCCCTCGTGAAAAGGTCTTGTTCTTCGAGATCGCGACGATTCAGGAGAAGGCGACGATGTTCGATCGCCTCGAGCCTCCTGAAAGAGGGGCGCTCTTCAGCCGCGCCTCCCTCACCCGGCAGGCGTTCGACACGCTCCGCGTGCAGGAAAAGGCCGCCGTTCTCGACGCGCACGCCTCGCCGCAGGAAAAGGCCCTCCTCATCGAGAAGGCCTCGCCCGAGGAGAAGGCGGCGTTCTTCGATCGCGTGAACGGGAATGAACGTTCCATTCTTGCCGAACGCGCTTCCCTCGATGAGCGCTCCGCGATCGTCAAACGGGCCACCCCGCTCGAGAAGGCGCTCCTGATGCAGCAAGCGACTGACAACGAGAAAGCGGCGTTCTTCGAGCGCGCATCTCCACATCAGTGGGCGGCCCTTCTTGGCCGGAGCTCACTCATCGAGAAGGCATCGCTCGTTGATAGAGCGACGGTCGAGGAAAAGGCGTCTCTTTTCAATCTCGCGACTATCCAGGAACGCGTGACCTTGTTCGACCGCTTGCCGCTCGCCGAGAAGACCGCGCTCCTCGTCCGGGCATCGATCGGACTCGACACCTTTGACAAGATGCCTGTCCAGCAACGCGCCGCGATCATCCTCGAACGCGCATCCGTGCAGGAACGTGCCGCACTCATCGACAGGTCATCGCTTCAGGAGAGGGCGATGCTCGTCGAGCGGACGAGTTTCCCCGAAAAGATCGCCTTCCTGGGGCGTGCATCGCTCGAGGAAAAGGCTCTGTTTCTCGAGCGCGCCTCAATCGAGGAACGTTCGTCTCTCATGGACGGCGCGGATCCCCGTGAGCTCGCGTCCCTCCTCGAGAGATCGGCGGCCTTCGCCGAGTGATGTATCGTCATGAATAGAAGATGAGTATCCGTCCGGGGAGGCTCAGCGCACCTGGATAGCGAAGACCGGGAGGATCTCGGACGGGCTAGAGCTTCTCTTTCTCGATGAAGATACTCTTGTCGACCTTTGCGAAGAATTCCTGGTAATATTTCTCGTCCTGAATCTGTTTGGCCTCGAGCATTTGCCCCTTATTGTCCATCGTCTTTATCTGGAAGATCATTCTGACGCGGGTTTGAGTCCCGTGTTCGCTTATGTTCGCGTTCGCCTCGATGGTCGAGTTCTTCTCCCAGGTGGCATCCGAGCCGTTGAAAAGGGACATGAGCAAAGCCTGGCCCTTGTCCTCGACATCAACATCCTTGGAGGCAGTCATGAAGCCAAGATTCGCATCCGCCTCCTTAACGATGAACGCATCATCCTGAAGGACGTTCAGCACGGCCTTCATGACCATCTTTGTATCATTCGTTTCATACGTTCTCGTTTGGAACTCACGAATCTGGAGTTGCGACTGCTGCGGCGTTTCTCCCTTGTTTGACCCCCATGTATAGCTTCTGTAGCTTCCTCCCGATCCCGCGCAACCGGCGATGGAGAGACATATGACGAGTGCCGCGATAGAGCTCCTGGTCATGATCTCCTCCTTATCAGAACTCGCTTGCATGATACGTGGTCGATTCAACGAGACTATTACTGTCGAATTTTATTACAACGGTCAGCGTCCGCTGAGTCTTGCTCGTCGCTCCCGCTTCACGACCATAGATCCCCAGGAGCGAAATGATGATGCCGGTGCTCGCCGAATCCTTGGAGTAGGTGACTTCGGAAGCGATCTTATCGTATATCCAGGTTTCTTTCCCGTCACTGTCTTTGGTGACGATATTGGGGGAACCGAGCGCCGTCGCGACATCGGCCTGCGACATTCCCACCTTGATCTCTTTCTGGACGACGCCGAGCGTCATATCCCTCTCACCGCTTGTACCCAGGCTCTTCTGATGTTCCCCGGCACTCATGCATCCGACGCCCGATCCCGCGAATGCGAGGATGAGCACGATGAGAATCACCTTACCATTCATGATCCAACCTCCGTTCCGAGTGACCGCAGAGTCGATCCTTCCATGTGAAACCTGGCAATTGAAAACTGTCCCATGAACCGCCCATCGCGAAGTTTAGACTGAATCTGTGATCAAGTCAAGAGATCGGAACAGAGATGCATGGAATTCAGAGACGCTTTTTGGGAATCAAGGGGATGTCGCCCGTCAACACCGCAACCTACTTGACGCGAGGCCGAAATGATGTTAAAGTCCGCCTCAAGTTCTCCATCGCAATGCAGGCAAGGTGGAATCGTGCATCCGGCGCCGTGTGCGTTGTTTGCACCGATGTGGATCGCATGCGGCCGACACGACGTCGACCAGGGCTCAGCAGCGTAAGGAGGTTCCAATGATCCGTTCTGAGAGATTATGGGCGGTCATAGTAGCGCTCGTCTCTGCGCTACTCCTGGCCGGCTGTTCGGAAGATAGCTCGCCGAACGCTCCCACCGGCCATTCCAGGAGGGTGGTAATAAACGACGAGTTCACAGCCTCACAACTCGATGCCACGAGATTCGACACGGAAACAACGGGATTAGGCACTGTTTCCGTGGCCGGCGGCATCCTCGATATTGTTTCAGGGTACGGTGGCTCAGGGTCGGCGCTCGTCAGGAGCCGGCGGGCGTTCACGCTCGCGGATACTCTGGTCATATTCGAGGGACGGATTTCAACCTATTGCGAGGGCGTGTATCCCGGCATCTACGGTGACTCCCAACCTCGGGGCCTGCGCGTCGGGAACGACGCGAACAACGCGGTCGAATTCATCTCCTACGATAATAGCACGGTGGAGGCCCGCACGGTCGCTTCGGGCGTGGACACGCTGACCGACTACACGCTGCCAGGTGGGGCAATGGTGAATACGTGGGTCACGTATCGGATCGAGGCCACGTCCGATTCCGCACGCTACTTCGTGGACGGAGTCCTAGTCACGACGCACAAGACCCATATACCCACCGGGCGATTGAACCTTTACGTAGGTACCAGTTACAATGGTTTTGGCAACGTGCCTGTTGGCGCGGACCGGCTGTACCTTGCTTACCAGCCGAGGTGACGGTGACATCGATCTGAAACGTGGGCTGTTCGGGAGAAATCGAAGCAAAGCTTGAAGGAAAATGAGCCGCCCGGGAGTCGACCCCGGAGCACCCTGCTTGATGTGCGAGTCACGTATGCTCTACTGACACGCTTCTTGGCTCCTCAGGAACAGGCTTTTCTAATGCTCGTTCTAATGACCGGCTGAGCCCCCATTTCTCTCTTCATTGTACGTTCTCAGCATTCCTCTATGAACGTATGCAACGTATGTTTGATCTTTGTCATCGACCATAGTGATGAGCACATCCGGAAGGGTAATTATGTACATCGGGCCGAAGGTCTGCTCACCATACCCTGAGAATGAGTTATAGCTTTGCTGAAGGCTCTGAGCGGCCTCCATGTACTGTCTTTCTGAGATGTCGATGAGGTATATGTTCACCTGGCCCACACGATCCTTATAGAAAGATACGACTGCGAATTTCACCTGCTCTGACTTATCCAGCGAGCCATTGAATACATAACTATCGGGGAATAGTTGTTTGGGCACATTGTCCTTCCGACTATAGGCAATCCCCTCTTTCGCTGCTCGCTGAAGCAGAGACTCTTTTGATTCTCCGAGGTAGAAGCCATTAATCGACTTGTTGATTTTGGCCGGTTCCGCGGCTCCTGCCATCGAGGCAATCATGCAAAAGACAAATACCGCCGCATACACTCTTATTGAGGCTCTCACCTTGGTACCTCCATCGCACGGACGCATCCTTTGTTCGCATCTTCCCGACGCGTGAGCTGCCCTTTCTGAAACGAACAACAGCAGCTCCCGCATATCCCATGCCCCCTAGCTCCCCGTGCAATACCCGGGCAAGTCCTTACATAATTGAACGCTAGCTTGATTGATGGCGGTGGACATGAATCACCCGTGCGACAAATTGCGAGGGATGCATATCCTTTTTGCAGTTATCCCCTCACCTGAACACACCCACGGAACCTGCTGGACTGGAAGCCGGCTCGTGTTGAGCGTTGGAAGATGGAGCGTAGAGAAAAGGAATCGGATTGCTGCCTGCGGCCTGCTATGTGGAAATTGAATGAGAAAATGAGCCGCCCGGGACTCGAACCCGGCACCCCCTGCTTAAAAGGCAGGTGCTCTAACCGACTGAGCTAGCGGCCCATACAATCGAGGTTTGTCGCGATCCTCCACCCCGCCGCCTCACCGTTCCGAGGCAATGCAAGATAGCGATTCCGCTATTTTCTGTCAAATGAATAGGCCGCGGCCCGGATGATCGTCTCTTCACGGGCCGGACCCGTCGATATGAACGAAATGCGGACTCCCAGTTCCTTCTCGATCCGTTCGATGTAATGCCGCGCGCCATCGGGAAGCGCCTCATACCGATCGACCCTGATTTCCGAGTCGCTCCAGCCCGGCACGTCCTCGTATACCGGCGTGCACCCCGCGAGCGCGTCGAAGCTCTGAGGGAAACTCGTCACTCTCTTCCCGTTCATCTCGTACGCGACGCAGAGCCTCACGCGGGGCTGTCCCGAAATGACGTCGAGCTTCGTCATCGCAATCTCATCGTA
>Ga0326726_10002792_pt1 | contig 15985 bp, 16 predicted proteins | sample MHFenrmetagenome_2_FD_207603 | JGI IMG/M metagenome (GOLD analysis project Ga0326726, IMG submission 207603) | Lab enriched peat soil microbial communities from Michigan Hollow, Ithaca, NY, United States - MHF15MN | ecosystem: Environmental > Terrestrial > Soil > Wetlands > Peat | place: USA... | reverse complement strand
CCCAGCTACGAGTTGAGTTTTGTGAAACCCGGCTGGCGGCGCGCCCTGCCTCCGCCGAAGCGGCTACGCGCAGGCAGGCGAAATCCTGAGGCCCCAAAACATAAAAAAGAAACGTACATGGCGTTTACGCCGCAACGATGAAGGGTGAGGGAAACGAAGTAGATGGGGGTTTTTCAACATCCCGATAGAAACATTCTCTGGGTCACCTCTTCTCCAGGTTTCAAAATGATAAAATCTTTATCCCAAACGCCTCGAAGCATCTTTTCAAAATAGGCTAAGGACCCCTTCATCTCTTCATATTTGAGATGAAGAAACCGGGCATTTTCCTGGGCATGTTCCCGGTGGGTCTTCAACAATTCATTCCCCATCTCCACTAAGGCAATCCTTGTATAATTCTTCAGCTCTTCCTTAATCACCCATTCTGCTGTTTTTTGATCATAGCGCTGGCAATACTCTTGATAAATTCCGAGAGGGGACTTCCCCTCTTCGATCCATCCTTTGGTGAGATAGTAGGTTCCCGGTTCTTTATGTTGCTCTTCCAAATACCTCTCCCAAGACCCCAGAAAAATGGCGATGCAGTCATGGACACGGGGAATAACGATCGAATAACGCTTCGACTTTACGCCAGCGATGCCGTTGCTGCAAAGTCCGTAACTGAGGAGAATATAATCGCCTTCCCATTGTTCAGCCTTGTCTATCTCTTCCTGGATAACGATCTTCATTTTTTGAGGAGTACGATGAAGGGACTGCTCTAAAAAAACGAAGGAGATCCCATTGGTCTGAAATCGGAGAAGCTCGTCCTTCATGATATTACAGGCAATCACCAGATATTTCATAGGACCCTAAGTTCAATCATGAAATTATTAAGTCACTGAGTCAATCTTCCTTCACGAAAGGCCGAGATATATCCCATGCAGAATTCGTCTCTGCCGGAAACCGTCAGGGCCGCCTTGAGAGCGCCGAAGAGCTCTTTGTCAGTGGGGTCCAGGATAGCGGAATCCAGACCACGAGCGATGGCTGCCACAAGAAAGGTCCGGTTGACAAGCCTTCGGTTCGGGAGTCCGTAAGAGACGTTTGTTAGACCACAGGTGGTATGAACACCTGGGAATTTGGTCATGATCTGCTCAATGGCATCGAGTGTGGCTAAGGCTGACTTGTCATTCGTCGCAAGGGGATAGACGAGAGGATCGATGTAGAGGTTATCCAGAGGGATGGATGCACCCTTCACCCTCTCTATCAACTGACCGGCCATTTTCACCTTTGCCTCTGCGGTTTCAGCAATAGAATCCCCTGACTGGCAAAGACCGATGACCTTGGTCTTACGCTCGGCGATTAACGGCAGGAGTCCTCCCAGCCGCGAGGGTTCCAGCGTGATTGAATTGATCATCGGCGTTTTCCTGGTCAAAGGAATCATGGCCTTAATGACGGAAGGATCCGGGCTATCAATGCATAGAGGAATGTCTACGATCTCCTGAACCGTTTCAATAATCCATCGGAGATGTTTCGCCTCTTCTCCCACAAATGTTCCGGCGTTGACATCGAGATAGTCAGCTCCTGCCGTGGCCTGAGCTTTTGCTTCATTCTGTATAAAGGCCGCATTACGCGAAGCAATCGCTTCGGCAATGTGCTTTCTAGAGGCATTGATTCTTTCTCCGATGATCAGCATACCAAAAGTCCTGTAGTCTTGTAATCAAGTGGTCCTGTGGTCCTGTGGTCTTTAGTCTTTCAGTTTTTTTTGACTGTCTGACTACACGACCACACGACTATTAGACGTTCAACGGATACTTGCCGTATTTCTTGACGGCCTTAGCCATGGCCCAGACATTCTCGGTTTTGCAGTAATCTGTCAGACTGTTGGCGCTCGTCACAATGTACCCACCTCCGGGTCCGGCGGCAGCGATTCTTTCTTTCACTTCCTTATCCACTTCGTCCGGATTACCCATGGTAAGGGTATAATCGAGATCAATGTTGCCAAGAATGCAGACCTTTTGTCCATATTTGGCTTTGACTTCTTTGATATTCATGGCAGAAGGCTGGATCGGATGAATTCCACTCATTCCCAAGGTGAGGAGATCGTCGATGATTGGGAGGAGATTCCCATCGCTGTGAAAAACCCAGGGCTTCTTCATGGCAGTGGCAACGACCTTTTGATACGGCAAGAAAAATTCCTGATACTGTTCACGGCTCATCCAGGTCGATTTTGTATCGGCATGGTCATCGTTTGCCCAGTAATAATCGAAGTCCATTTGGTTCAGGTGTTCCACCACTTTCGCCGACCATTCTGAGAACCGCCGATGGACCTCTTTGATTAAATCCGGGTTGTCATAGACATTATAAGCGAACTCGACGACTCCCATGCTTTCCAGCAATGAAGCCGATCCCAATCGAATTCTCGCAAAGACCGCATAGTCACCTTTGAATTGAGCGATCCATTTCGATACCTGTTCATATCGAGCCGGGTGATCCGGGTCTGGCAAGTATTCATCGAAAAGTTTCAAAGAATCCTTGGAAGTGAGGAGTCCCCGTTTGATAAACGTCCGACCGGTTTCAGTAACCCCCATCTCTGCAATCCAGGGAGGGACGAAATCGAAAGTCACTTTCTGTGGGTAATAATAACTTTCCTTGAAACCAACAGCTGCCTGCATGGCCTGGCCTGCAGTCGCTTTCCCCCCCATCGGGAAATGATACCCAAACCCATCCATCCCCAGCTTCTCGCAGAGGTTACCTGGCGTGAAATCGGTCGTGCCCATGATTCTTTCCTGAAGACCTTCTTCAATATCATTTTCTATCCAGGGAACCTGATCCGGAGTTCCTCTCTTGAGTGCATTGAGAATCCTTTCTCTTGGCTTCATGTTCTATCCCCCATCGTTCAAATTAGCTCGTTACATTTGATCACAGCGGCGCGGGCATCTTTGCCGTAAAAGTCTGCCCCGATTCGATCGGCAAAATTCTGGGTGAGTGGAGCTCCTCCCACGCCAACTTTCACTTTTTCCCTTAGCCCTGCCTGCTTGAGAGCTTTGATCGTCTCTTCCATCATCGCCATGGTCAGAGTGAGGAGAGCGGACATCAGGACAAACCTGGGCTGATGCTGCCTCACGGCATCGACGAATTTCTCGGGCGGAGTATCAATTCCCAAATTGATGACGTCATACCCGGCCCCTTGAAGAACCATCGAAACAATGTTCTTTCCCACATCGTGGATGTCACCTTTCACCGAGCCGATCACCACCTTCCCTTTGCCCGACACCCCTTTTGCAACGAGCATGGGGTGAAGGATTTCCAATCCGGTGTTCATCGCCCTGGCGGCAATCATCATCTCCGGTAGAAAAATCTCATTTCGCGAGAACCGATCTCCAACGATGTCCATAGCCGGTATCATCATCTGATCCATTACCTCTTCAGGGCTTGATCCTTCGGCCAGGGCTTTTCGAATCAATGGCTCAACCGCATCCCGTTTTCCCTTCATAATGGCCTCTTTCAGTTCCTCTTTCACGATTGTTGTCTCAGGCATGTTAAACCTCCCTCATGAAAAAATGCATAGCGCTAAGCGCAGAGCGCATAGCGTAACTCAGGGCTTCAGCGCTGATGATCAGCCCTAAAGGGCTGAGTTACTCGATGCACCATGCTCTATGTCCCATGCGCTTCAAGCTGCTCCTGCCACAATCCTCAAGACAGCTTTATCTTTTATCAACTCTTCAGGTTTTCCTGAAAAAATAATCTCGCCTCGCTCGATCACGTAAAGCCCATCCGTAAAATCGGGGACATGGTAGATGTTGGACTCGGCAAGAAAGATCGAGCGGCCCATCTTGGCAATCTCATGGATGCTCTCCGCAATTTGGGGGATGATGGCAGGCGAAAGACCCTCGAACGATTCATCCAACAGCAAGATATCAGGGTCCAAGGCCAGGGCCCTTGCAATCGAAAGCATCTTCCTCTCTCCCCCGCTGATCTGCTCCCCTTTTCTCGCTTTGTACCTCTCCAGAGCAGGGAATACAGAATAAGCAAGTTTAATTCTCTCCTCAGGTGCACGCGATGTCTGCCGGGTCCATGTTGCGATTTCGATATTTTCAAACGTTGTCAAATCAGCGAAAATCTCGCTTTCCTCGGGAGCAAAACCCATTCCCCTCATAGCGATCTCATGAGGAGCCAATCCTTTAATCTCCTCCCCTTTGAACTCGATGCTGCCCGCCTCAGGTTTCAGAAATCCCATGATCGATCTGAGAAGAGTGGTTTTCCCCGCCCCATTTCTCCCGATGAGACAGACCACCTCCCCCTCTCCTACTTCGATCGCCACATTCCTGAGAATGTGACTAGCTTTAATATACACATTGAGGTTTTTTACTTGGAGTATCATCGTAAGTCGCCCTCAAGTCTCTCTGCTCAATATGGAGCTGAAGATCTTGAAACATTCCTTCTGCCCCACCACCGTGCATACCACTTCTTCATCCTTTTCGATCTTTTCCGGTGTGGCATCCGCAAGGATCTTCCCCTGATGCAAGGCAATGATCCGATCCGAGTACGAAAAGACGATATCCATGTCGTGTTCCACCTGAATGATCGATTTAATCCCAATCTTCTTCGATGCAGACACCAGCGTTTCCATAATTTTGTTCTTGTCGCTCGTGCTCACGCCGCTGGTCGGCTCGTCGAGTAAGATGACCTCTGGGTGGAGGGCAAAGGCGGACGCCACATCGAGCATCTTTTTATCCCCTTGGGGCAAATTCTTAGTGAGCATGTGCTTTTTCTCATCGAGCCCGAAGAGCTTTGCCACCTCCAAGGCTTCTCCGGTCACCTCCTGATCACGAAGGAGCGATGAAAAAAAATTCTTTCCTTTGCCGAGTCTTGAAACAATGGCAACCATCAGAAATTCAAGAACAGTAAAGTTTGGGAAGATATTGACCAGTTGAAAACTCCGGGCAAGTCCCAACTTGGAAAGCCTCTCAGGGCCGATCCCAGTAATCTCCATATCCTTGAAAAAGACCTTCCCTTGATTCGGTTTCAGCAATCCGGTCAAGACATTAATCAACGTGGTCTTCCCTGCTCCGTTCGGTCCGATAACGGAAACAAACTCTCCCTCATTGATCTGAAAGCTCACCCCGCCCAAAGCACAGAACTCTCCATAATGTTTATGAAGATCCTGGGCAGACAGAATCATTCTCCCTGTTGCTTCGTTCAACTCTTTCTCCTTCTCGCCAGAGAACTGATCATCCCCGCAATCCCCCCGGGTGCCGCAATGACGATAAATGCAAGAATGCCTCCAAAGATGAATCTCCAGTATGCCGTGAGGGACATAATCTTGTCTTGAAGAAAGATATAGACGACGCCCCCAATCAAGGGCCCGAAGAAGTTTTCAAAACCCCCGAGAAGGGTCATAAAAACGAGGGTCCCGGAATGGGTCCAATAAGTCAGCCCGGGATCTACTTGGCCGATGGCTGGAGCCAGGAGTGCTCCACCGATCGCAGCATACGCGGCGGAAATAACAAATGCGTACCATCGGTATTTCCTGACACTTACTCCCAAGTATTCAGCCTTCTCAGGGTTATCCCTGATCGCCTTCAGACAGAGTCCGAACGGCGACGAGATGATCTTCCACATCACGAACATCAGGATCGCTAAGATCACAAACATGTAAACATAATAGCTCCCCGTAAGAAATTCCATTTTCGGAACCTCAGAAAAATTAAACCCAAGAAGATAGGGCCTTAAGACACGCATCCCTTCATCCCCTCCGGTCAGATAATAGAACTTTAGCAGAAAGGTGTAGAAGAGCATTCCGAAAGCAAGAGTGAGCATCGCAAAGTAAATTTTAATATAACGGACACAGATCGCTCCGATCAACGCGGCCAGGATAGAGGCGACGATGACCGATGCGACGAGAATTACCTCCATGTAAAGAATTGAAAATTTCGACGTCAAGAAGGCTGCGGTGTAAGCACCTACCGCCATAAAAAGGGCATGGCCGAAGGACAAGAGACCGGTATATCCGAACAAAAGGTTAAACCCGACGACCGTGATCGCATACGCAAAAAAGGTGAGCATCAAGTAACTGACGAATTGACCGGTGAACAGAGGCAAGCCGAGTAAAAAAAGGCTGACGACGACGAGTACCACTATTCTGAAACTCTTAAGGGATGTTACTTCCCACGGGATTCGCATTAAACCCTACCACCTCCGAATAATCCTTGAGGCTTGATCACTAGAACCACTATGACGATGATATAAATGGTGAGCATTTCGAGCTCCGGGAAAGTCGAAATAGCGATTGATTTCAATACCCCTACCGCCAGAGCCCCCACGAAGGCTCCTTTCATGCTCCCAAGCCCACCGATCACGACCACGGCAAAAGCTAAAACGATAAGCTCCACGCCCATCTCTGAGACCGCTGCACCAGCGGGAATGACTAAGGCCCCGCCCAGCGTTCCCAGAATTGTTCCCAGGGTAAAGACCTTGACATAGACCCATGTCATATTGATGCCCAGAGCCTCGCTCATTTCTCTTTTATCTGCCGTGGCCCGAATAATCCGACCGAACCTCGTATTCAGGAGAATGTATCCGATTAGGATGGCGATGGCGAAACTACATCCGATGACAATGAGATTGTAAACTGGAACCGTGGCCCCCAAAACATTCAGTTGCCCATAAACCATATCAATTCCGCCCGTGGTCTGCGGAGAGGTGCCCCAAATAAATTTAATGATATCCTCAATCATCATCACGATCGCGAAGGTCAAAAGGAGCTGAAATGTTTCGTCTCGGTCGTACACAAATTTGATCAGTCCCCGCTCAAAAATAGGGCCGATGAAACCCAATAATAATCCAGCTGCGATCAACGGAAAAATGAATAGCGGCGTCGGCAACCCTCCTGCCACTAAACCCTTTACGACTGTAATGCCGACATACGCTCCAAGGGCATAGAAACTACCGCATGCCAGATTAAATACTTTCTGGACCCCGAAAACGACCTGAAGCCCCGCGGCAACCAGAAAAAGCGTCGACGCGTTAAAGACGCCACTGAAGAGTATATTGAGGATTGTCTCAATCATCTTCCCACCGAATCGATTCTCTCCATTTTCTTTCAGGCGACCGTGGTCCCCAGCCCCTTTCCTCGGGGCTGGGGATCTGAAAAGATGTTACGATTTCCATCCCTTGATCCAATCGTATAACTTAGCTCCAGCAGTGGGTTTCATAATCTGGACAGGTGTCAGAACTTCTATCGGATTGATCGTGACGAAATCGTATGGGTTCTTGTGTGTCGTAAGACCCATAAAGAAATTACAGGCCATAATATTGTCTTCCCTGTATCCTCGTATTCCAGAAATGGAAGGCACTTGAATGCCGCTCAGAGCCTTCCCGATCTCCTCCTTTGTCGGCCACTTACCAAGAATGTCGTAACATTTCTCCACTGCAGCCTTGTAGGCCTGGAGGACAAAGTAGGCATGGTCACACTCATAGACTGGGTATTCCTTATATTTTTCATAATACGATTTATTGAACTTTTTGAGCAATGGCCATGTATCGGTCCACCTGAAATAGTAGCTGTTATATCCGAGGATGATCCCCTCCGGGGTAAACTCTTTTTTAAGGGTATAATGAGCACCACCGCCGGTGGTAAAACAGGCTTTGCTCTTCTTAAAGAGACCAGCAGCTGTTCCCTGTTTCATTAGAATCGGTACATCTCCCGACCAAAAACTCGTCATGATCAAATCAGCATTGGCCTTTTTCAGGGCAGCAACGTGAGACGTAAAATCAGTTTCACCCAATTTGGGCCATAGGGCCTCGACAAATTTGACATTCGGGTTGAAGTTCTTCAGCACCGCCTGAAAAGAATCCCAACAATCTCGACCATAGGAATAGTCGTTGTTAATTCCGGCAACGGTTTTGATATTGGGAAAGAATTTGGCTGTGAGGATGGCTCCTCCAATGGCTTCTGCCTCGTTATCAGTACTTTTAAAAGCAAATTTGGTCTTAGGCATCGTCTCTTCAACACCTTTTTGGGTTGTCCCGTCCCAAGCGAGCCATAATTGCCCCAACTCTTCTGCCAGCGGCCCTACGGCAAGTCCATTTCCAGTCGACATCAGACCTACAATCACGTCGCACTTCTTTTCCAAGGTGAGTTTTCTAAATCGCTCTACGCAGTCCTTGGCGCTCGTCTCCTCTTCCATGAAGAGCTCGATCTTTCGACCAAGAATTCCACCTGCTGCATTGACTTCTTCTACCCACATCTGGGTCGTCCGCCAGGCAGCGGTACCAGGAACTGCAATCACACCCGTTAGACCTGGCATCGCCCCAATCTTTATAGGCTCTGATGGAACTCCCTTAAACGTCTTAGCCTGCGCCCTTGCCTGGCCTCGACCTGCAAGCATAACGCCTGCGCCCAAAGCCGCCCCTCCAACTAATTTTACAAATTCGCGTCTCGTCTTTTCCATATTTCTCCTCCTTTCAAAAATTAGATAACAAGGCTTTAAGCTATATCATAGCATACGTGATTACTCACCCAGCAAAATATCCTCTTAAATTAGAAAAACGTGAGGGAGAGTAAATGAGGCGAATACTGTATCTTCATGGCGAAAATACAGTATTTCTGGGTTAGTGTTGGGGAAAATCAGGTGATATAAATCAAAATTCTCCTTTCCTGCGCCAATACCTGTCGACCATATGTAAATGCATTCTATAATAAGATAGTTAGCACTGTCAATATCAGAAAAGCGTCTGGTAACAAGGTCTGACCAAAGGGAATGGTTTGGTTTTACTATGAATTGGGAGAAGTTACCAACCCCATAAATCAAGGGTCTTCCAAAATTATGAGATCTCAAAAAATGGTTAGACCAGCAATTTTGGGTTGAGAAAATTATGAGATTTAGATGTGGAAGAATGTGTTTCGGTAATTCAAAAAATGACGAGAAAGCTATTTCTTAACAAGCTCCATCAAACCGGTCAGGTCACTTTTCGCCTTGTAAACCGAAGACTCCAAAATCCTTCCTATAAAAATTTCTGCGGTCGTGAAAACAGTGGCCTTAAGCAGATGACCACCCATCACGTTCCCTGAAGGCGAACCAAGCATGACATGCAGGTGAATGATGGGCCCTTTATCGCCTTCGGAGGGGAAAATATTCCCTTCCAAAGAAAGCAGTTCAAAGGGACCCGCTTCTTCCATCTCGTTTGTGTTCTCTGACTTCACAGGGACATCGACGTTTGTTTTAACATTCCTGAACACGACATTCTTTAGGCTTCCTATAGCTGAAAGTACGACTCCCCTCTCCACCCTATAATCCTCGGCAATCTTTTTCAAAGCCGTGAAAAGATCCTCATCGGGCATGAGGCGAGAGAGAATCACTCCATCTATTTTCACACTTTCTACGAATCGTTTGTCCATCCTACCCTCTGTGCTTCAGACAATAAACGAAGATACTCTTATGCTGAAAAGGTATTAAGCATACATGTCCCAATGAAGGATCGTCGGGAAAAAGAACCTGCGCCTGTTCTCAGTCCTTATCAAATATCTCTTTGAATGTTATTGTTGTCGAGGAGATCGAGAGCAAAGAGGTTTTAGTCGGCTCGTCATACCTCAAACCAATTCGTGTAACAGGACCATTCCAAGAATAAAGCCCCTGTGCGGATTTGTTCACGGTCCCATACTTTTCAAAGAGAAATTTCTTCAAGTAATTGAAATTTTCAGGTCCGGTCGAGGTGATATAGCCTTCAGCAAACTTCCCTTTCCAAAATCCATACTCAATCTTATCGAGGTGGGCTTCTCCCATTTTTAAATTATCCCCTTTTCTGGTGTAATAAATCTTAATCTTCACTTCCGGTTCGGTGGGATTAGCGATGCTCCTCGATTCTATCATATCTGATTTGACCTCCGAGAATTCGGTACCCCATTTAACTCCCCCAAATCCGTCAGGTTCTGAATTGGCTTTGAAAGGGGATGTAGACTTCTGCGTGCAGCCCAATATCCCTATCATTAATGCTAAAATGAGACTCCATCTCCCAAAAAATTTCATTTTACACGCCTCCATTCCTTGTATTCTTCCCAACTCGGGAACTTATTATAATGCATGAGGAAGCTTTGTCAATTGAAAACCAAACAAAAAGCTTGACAAAATAAATGGTTGTGATATCAAAATTTGTCAGATTTTCCCTATTCCTCTCTGGATGGTAAAGAATATGAACCATCCGTACCTTGAAGCCCTCAAAATTCTTTATAGACTCTATCTGAAAGGAGGTGGTTCCTCAATTCGATCCACAAGTTTCATGGATGAATGCGTCTCTTTAAATTCAGTTTAAGGAAGGAGGGAAATTATGGCTGAACAGCACATTAAGGCAGGATCATTAGAACCCTGGAAGGTTAAGGATCTGCCAGAACCCCCACCCAGGGGATTCAAAAGCATGATGGGAATGATCGGGCCTGGGGCGATCATGCTCTCCCTTTCCATCGGGAGTGGTGAGTGGCTGATGGGACCGGCCGCAGCAGTTCAATATGGCCCGATGTTGATGTGGATTACAACTATTGCCTGTGTCACTCAGACCTTCTTCAATTTAGAATGCATCCGTTATGCAGCTTATTGCGGTGAACCTATGATGATCGGCTACAACCGCCTGAAACCTGGCCGATGGCTATGGGGTCCATTTTGGATTGTTACCTGCGTAATCTGCATCGGACCAGGATGGGCAATCACCTCTGCTACCGCCTTGTCGGCTATTCTTCTGAATAAGATGCCAGGAGTCGCGGATAAAAATTATGTTATGGTGGTGGGTATTCTTTTGACAGCAGCTGTCCTCTTTATGCTCTTGTGGGGAAGAAAAGTTGAGAACACCCTGGAGAAGATTTCCTGGGCTATTGTAGCCTTTATTGTAGGCTCTCTTATAATTCTCATCATCGGCTATGTCCCTGCTGAATCCATCTGGATGACGACCAAGGGCTTCTTCATGTTTGGTGCCATCCCTGAGGGAGTAGACCCTGTACTGTTAGGCGGCTTTGCAGCCTACTCCGCAGCAGGAGGTATTTTTAATATTTCATCCTCCAACTGGTTCAGGGACAAAGGCTATGCAATGGGCAAGGAAGTGGGTTTCATTTCTGGTGCCATTGGTGGTGAGAAAATCCAACTCTCCCCCATTGGAATCGCCTTTAAACCAACTCCCGAAAACTTAAAAAAATGGAAGAATTGGCTCCACTTTGCGCGAATCGACCAGTGGATCCTTTTTGGTTTTGGTTGCTGGCTTGGAATGTGGCTTTGCGTGACGTTTGCTGTGGGTATGATCCCGCCTGGAACGAAATTAGCAGGTTGGGCTGTCGCTGCTTTCCAGGGTGAGGCAATGCGAAAAGTTCTTGGGACACCTGGCTGGGTGTGGGTTCATATGATTGGCTTCTGGGTTCTCTTTGGTACCCAGCTCGCCGTTACGGATGCTGCAGCTCGTCAGATGTCCGATATGTTATACAACGTTTTCCCCGGTGTTAGGAAGTGGGCAGGAGGCGATATTCGGAGAATCTTCTACCTCGTCTTCGCCCTTGTGGTGATCTGGGTTATCCTCCTTGTCAGCGTTGTGAAACTCCCTCTCGGCTATATTCTGATCGCAGCCAATATTGCCGGGTTTGTCTTTGTTTATGGTGGAATTCAGACTTTGGTAGTAAACAATAAATTACTGCCCAAGGCGATTAGACCCAACTGGTTCGAAAATCTCATGATCGTTTGCCTAATTGTTTTTTACGGGATCTTCAGTCTCATTGCAGTAAATAAGGCATTCGGACCCACTGGCTTTGCAGTTCTGCTCGCCGTCTACATTATTGTTCTCATCTTTGCTATAATCGATTTTTTTGTAACAAAGGTGGAGCATTAATGACGGCAGAAAGACGATGAAAAATTACTTTAACCGTTTCACCATCTTTCTCTGGTGCGGGATCGGTTTTTTCTTTGTATCCCTCCGCCATATCCTCATAAATGGGTACAACCACAGGGCTGGATTCATGATGTTGTTGAGCCTGGCCCTGCTGGCTGCAGCCATCACGGATCGGAAGAAGAGACAGATTAAGGCTTGGCAGGAAGAAGCAAGGAAACTGGAAGAAGAGAAAAAAAAGAAGAATTGAGTGGGAGGGATGACCTTATGAAAAAAGAGAGGCTAATCCTACTAATTGCAGTATCGTTTTTGCTAATTCTCCTTAATTGTTCAAAACCAGAAAGCCTTCCAGAACAAGGAGTGAACATTCTTAACCCAAAGGCGAACGACGTCGTCCAAGCCGGAGCTCCTTTTGAAATTCAATGGAAGGCAGATGCGCCACCACCTGAATTCGGAGCCAATGTCACAATCCAGCTCTCAAAGGATGGTGGAAGTACATGGGAAGTTGTGGCCGAAAACGTGCCTAACACTGGGAAATATCAATGGACAGTCCCAAAGATAGATTCAACAAAATGTAAGATCTTAGTGTTCTCCCAGTACAGGCCTAAGTATCGGAAGAGTTCTGAGATATTCACAATAAAGTGACACAGGGTAAAAACTTTTGGGGCATGACAAAAAATCCCGGGCCAGAACACCCGGGATTTTTTTCTTTACCAAATTGCCGCCAACCCTTTTATAAAGGGCGCAAGAACAGGTTAGATTAAAGCAGGGACCAAAGGGTTAAGATCCCATTGCTTCCAGAACCACCCCTGTGATATCCATCACCTCGAGATCGATTTCTTTCTTTCTTGCATAACCGGAGATGGTCCGGATGCACTGCTGACACGATGTCACCACCACTTCAGCTCCTGTATCCTGGATCTCCTTAATTTTCCTTTCTGCAATAGCGGCAGAGAGCTCCGGGTCGATCATCTCGAGGTCTCCCCCTCCACCACAGCAGTTAGATAACTGCCGATTATTTGCCATTTCCACCAGCTTTAAGCCGGGGATTGCATTCAAGATATTCCTCGGTGGATCGAAAACCTTGCTGTTTCTTCCAAGGTCGCATGGATCGTGGTAGGTCACCGTTTTATTGAAACCCTTATTGAACTTAACCTTTCCGTCTTTGATCAGCCTTTCCATGAACTGCGTTGAATGAACCATCTCGGCATTGACCTTGTATTTCTCCTTCCAGGTATGGTAGCACGACGGACAGGCAAACACGACGGTCTCAGCGCCTATCTGTTGAACCTTTTCCTGATTGTGATCGATCAGTTTCTGCATCTTGTCGGGCATCCCCATCTGGATGAGGGGAAATCCACAACACCACTCTTCTCCCCCAAGGGTGGCAAAGTCCACTTCACTTTTATCCAAGATTTGAGCAAAGGCTTGAGGAATCTTTTGAACCAGGGGGAAGAAAGAGGCAACGCATCCCACGAAGTAGAGGACTTTGGCCTTCTCCTTCTGATACATGTTCGCCGGAGCATTTTTGATGAATTCCACCCATGCAATGCGCTCCTCATTCGGTTCATTGGAAATATTGAAATTGTTCTCCACGGCCTCTGACACGCGGTCCACGATTTTCGGATATTGTCTTCTATCCACCAGGCATTCCCTTCCTGCGAGGACGCCTTGATTGGTTTCTACAGCAGGAAAACAGGTTTGAGTACAAAGCCTACAGCCCGTGCAGCGGAAAAGCGTCTCCTCGATTTCAGGTGTCCAGCCAATCTTGCCTTCAATAATCGCTCTCACAAGGGCATTTTTGCCCCGGGGAGTTGCCCATTCCCTGCCCTCAACCGCATAAACCGGGCAGTGCGCCAAACAGAAACCGCACCGATTACATTTGGCGACCTCATCGTATAATAAGGTTTTCAGCTCTTCTTGTTTCATATCTGACTCCTAACTTGGCGTTGTTTCACCGCAAAAATTCAGTTGAAATCCCCAATCACAAATTTCGAATCCCAAATAAGCTCCAATTTTCAATTACCAAATGGCCGTTAATTTTCTTTGGAATTTGGTAATTGATATTTATTTGGGATTTGGTCCTTGAAATTTGGTGCTTAATTTATATTCCTCCCACAAACCGGCCCCTATTCAGAATACCCACTGGGTCTATCTGCTCTTTCAGCCGGCGCATGACCGGATAATCGCTTCGCGACTCTCCCCATACATTCACCTGCTTCTTGATCAAAAGGGGAGACGATTCTACGACAAGGTTGCCTCCGCTTTCCACTGTTTCGGAAGTCAACTTTCCGATAAGTTCGACAAAGGATCCGATCTTTGATCTCCAATTCTTTCCTGCGAGGATATACGAGTAAAGAATTCCGTTTCCGCAATGGCAGATCAACGCACAATCCATGCCGAACTCTTTGGTAGTCTTTTCATAACTCCCCAGTCGCTCACCAGATTTGGATATCAAGAAATTGGATTTCAGAGAGATCGCGTTAGGGTATTCCTGAGTGAGCCCATCAGAGAAGTCGCGAATCGCCACCCAAAAAGCTTGATGCTTCTCCGAATCCAGAGTCACTGCTTCAAGAACCCCATATTTCTTTCCCATCTCGCTCATCTCAGAAACTTGCCTGTCGATGCTTTCAACAACGCCCTCTACCCCTGCAGCGACAAGATAATTCCCATTAGGTCGCATGGACACCGAATACTTCATCTTTTGCACAGCGATGGCATTAAGGATTTCAATCGATGAGGGAATCAATGGGGATCCTCTTAATTCGCGAACGAACCCATCTGCCTCCTCTATACGCGCAAAAGAGAGCAGCAAAGTTGCCTCTTTCTCAGGCAGAGGAAGGAGTTTAAATGTCATTTCACAGAGTACACCCAGCGTTCCGTAAGAACCGATGAGGAGTTTGCACATGTCATAGCCGGAAACGTTTTTGACCGTCTTTCCGCCGGAGACAACAACATCTCCATTCGGGAAAACGGCCTTGGTCCCGATGATCAAATCTCTCGCCGTGCCATAGAGCAACCTCTTGGGCCCGTTGGAGTTCGTCGCAACAATGCCACCCAGGGTCGCCTGATCAGTAAACGGCGGATCGAGAGGAAGAAAATATCCATTTCCTACCTTTGCTAAACTCTTTTGGACTTCGCTCAAGGTAATTCCACTTTCTGCAGAAAGGGTCAGATTTTCGCAGTCGCTGTCTGTGATGCGGTTGAGCCGGCTGGTGGAAAGAATGATATCTATCTTTTTGGGAATTCCACCCATCCCCATCTTCGTTCCATTCCCTCTCGGAATGATAGCAAGGTGCTCTTGATTGGCGTAGGCGACGACCCTTGAGACTTGATCGATCGTCTCGGGAGAAACGGCTATCTTCGGTTTCTTCCCATCCAATGCGTAAGCCTTGAGTTTATCCGGATGGCGGATGATATGGGACTCTCCAACTATTTCATTCAACCTGGGAATCAGTTTATCTGTCTTGGGCATCTCCTTCATTCTCCTTTATCAGTGCATGCCTTTACGCTATGCGCTTAGCGTCTTTTATATTTCCGGTAAGACCTTTCCCGGATTGTAAAGGTCTTCAGGATCAAAGGCCATCTTTACCTTTTTCATGGCACCGATATCACGAGGTGTAAAGACGAAGAGCATCTCTTTCTTTTTCTCTGTGCCAATGCCGTGCTCACCGCTAATCGTGCCCCCCGCATCGGCGCATAGCTTCATGATCTCAGAGCCGGCTAAGTGAACTTTTCTCAACTCTTCTTCATTCCGCTCGTCAAACAGAATAAGAGGATGTAGATTTCCGTCCCCTGCATGGAAGACGTTCGCAATGGTGAGACCATACTTCTTACCGACCTCCATCACCTTCGTCAAAACCTCGGGGAGTTTTGTCCTGGGTACTGTTCCGTCGCAGACAAGATAATTCGGCCTGAGCCTGGCGATAGCACCGAAAGCTCCCTTTCGGCCTGCCCAAAGCTGGGTTCTTTCTGCCTCGGTTTTCGCAGCCTTCACTTCACGCACATTATTTTTCTTGCAAATCTCCATGATTCTTTCGGCCAGCCTCTCCATCCCATCCCTCAGCCCGTCGAGCTCAATGAGCAGGACAGCCTCCGCATCGAGAGGAAAGCCTGCATGAACGGATTCTTCAACAGCCTTGATTGTCAATCT
>Ga0326726_10002791_pt1 | contig 15990 bp, 15 predicted proteins | sample MHFenrmetagenome_2_FD_207603 | JGI IMG/M metagenome (GOLD analysis project Ga0326726, IMG submission 207603) | Lab enriched peat soil microbial communities from Michigan Hollow, Ithaca, NY, United States - MHF15MN | ecosystem: Environmental > Terrestrial > Soil > Wetlands > Peat | place: USA... | reverse complement strand
CATCGTGGTTCTCTGGTGACGATGACTCGCCGGGCCGCATCTGCGTGTTGGTGCTGTCAGGGCGATCCGACGTCGCTGCCGGGACGGGAGCCCCGAAAGCGGCGGGCGGTCCTCCGCCTCTTCGTCCGCGCCGCCGCCGCCGGCGCCGCCGCTGCCCCGAACCTTCACCGGGAACACCCGGCGCGGAGTTGTATTGAGGCGCCCGATCCTGAGAGGGCTCGGAGGTCGAAACCGTCGCCGCCGGCGGTGTTCCGATCGCCTGGCTGGCCGCGGGCGATCGCTCAGGCACAGCTGAGTCGCTTCTCGACGGCTGATACATGACCGCGGCTTCCAGCGCGCGAGCGCGCCGCTCGTTGAAGTCGATCCGCCCGGACAACGACTCGTTGCGCATCTTCAGGTTCTTCACTTCGATGCCAAGTCGCGTCGTATCAATGACGAGGTTGTGGATCAGTTCGAAGAGCAGTTGATCGCGCGTTCGACGGGACTTCTCGGTTTGCGACTGAACCAGAACCGTGGCAAGCGCCCTGGTATTGATGAACAGTCGTGTGATGGGACGCAGCACCCATCGAAACGGTCGAAGCCACGCACTATCCGTCTGGAACACCGCGGCGTCGTCGCCGGCTTCCGGCACCCGCTCGGCTGCGAAACTTGACGCACGCAAGCGGCGGAACTCGTCGAGCAGGGTCGAATGGACTTTTTTCGGGTCCAGATATTTCTCGAGCTGGGCGGCCGCAAGATCCTGAATCTGCTGCTCGGTGTACTCGACGCCGCGCTGATCGCGGATCCGGCCCCGGATCTGCTCCATGATCTGTTCGACGTTGACTGGATTGGAGCGAACGTTGAAGTCAGCCATGGCTAACGGTGGTGGCTGGCCGCCGTGATGGGCGGGGTAAGCGCCAGTCCGATCCCCGGGCACTTGGCCCGCGGGATCGGCGGCAGAGAGTCAGGCAGGGCTTTACACCTTGGCGGATGCCGAAAAACTCCGGATCGCGTCGTTCTCCGCCTCGAAGGTTTCGAAGACGGTCAGGAGCTTCGTGATCGCCAGAAGATCCGTGATGCGCTTGGTCAGGTTGAGCAGCTTCAGGTTTCCGCCCTGACGGCTGACCGTCGTATACGTGCGGACAATTTCACCGAGGCCTGCGCTGTCCACATACGGCACATCGGCGAAGTTCAACAGAATTTTCCGGTGGCCCTGATTGACGAGGCTGTTGACTTTGTCCTTGAGCAACTCGTCGCCTTTGCCCAGCGTGATCTTGCCCTTCAGGTCCAGCACTACGACGTCGCCGACAGCCCGTTCATCGATCTGCATGGAACGCTCCCCAGTGATGCGCGTGTGAGCTTAGCACACACCGGCTTTCGCTCGTCCGCCCGGCAGACGAGCGAAGCCGGGGTCTGACTTGGAGTAGTGACGAGGCCGGTGGATCTACACGCCGCCAGCCCCGGCGAATTTCCGGGACTGGAAGCATTCCTTGCAGAAAACCGGACGCCCTTGTGTTGGCTTGAAAGGGACCGTGGTCTCCTTGCCGCAGGCCGAGCACGTCGTGACGGTTTCGACCCGCTCGCGAGCGACGGCGCCGGCCGGACGACTGGCCCGCTTTCCTTTGCACGCCTTACACCGCTTCGGTTCGTTCTTGAAGTTCTTGTCGGCGAAAAACTGTTGCTCTCCCGCCGTCCAGACGAACTCCGCGCCGCAGTCAACGCACTGAAGGATCCGATCTTGGAACTCCATCGATCGCTACCTCGTCGGGTCGGTCGCCGTCACTCTGGCGCGAGCTTATTCGAGCTCGCGCCGGAGCTTCTTGCGGTTGCGCTTTCTCGCCAGGGCCTGTTTCGCCCGGCGCTTATCACCTGGTTTCAAGTAGAAGGAGTGCTTCTTGATGTCCTTGATGATGTCTTCCTGCTGGACCTTCCGTTTGAACCGGCGGAGGGCACTTTCAATCGACTCGCCCTCCTGGATTTTTACTTCAGCCACGTCACTCACACCCCTTTCGGGTGGCTTGTATCAAATGTGTTAGGCTAGCACACGCAACGGCGGATTCTAGGCGCAAATACTGTCAAGGTCAACGAAATAGTCCCCACCGGCCATCTGCGAGTGTGCGTTGCGGGCACACGCCATAACTCCCTTATTTAATGAGAGTTCTCGTCGTTGGAAGCGGCGCGCGCGAACACGCATTGGTCGCACGCCTGCTCTCGGAACCATCTCCGGCTGAGGTGCTGTGCGCCCCAGGAAATCCCGGCATCGCCAGGGTAGCGCGGACGGCCCGGGTGGACATGGCATCGACGGCTTCGCTCCGTGACCTTGCGCAATGCGAACGCGTGGATCTGACGATCATTGGCCCGGAGTTGCCGCTGAGCATCGGCGTCGCTGACGAGTTTGCGGCAGCAGGCATCCGTGTGTTCGGCCCCACGGCCGCGGCGGCCCGACTCGAGACAAGCAAAGCGTTTGCGAAAGCATTCATGGCGCGTCACAGCGTGCCGACGGCGCGCTTCCGGACGACGCGATCGCTCGACGAGGCGCTGCACATCGTACGATCGGGCGAGTTCGGCATGCCCGTGGTGCTCAAGGCTGACGGACTCGCGGCGGGCAAAGGAGTCGTCGTCGCCCAGAGTCTGGATGAGGCTGAAGTGGCGCTCGCGGCTGCCATGCGCGACGCCCGATTCGGTGAGGCAGGCAAGACGATCGTTGTCGAAGAATGCCTGACAGGCCCCGAGGTGTCGTTCTTTCTGGTCTGTGACGGCGCGCGCGCTGTACCCATCGGCACCGCCCAGGATCACAAACGTATCTTCGACGACGATCGCGGACCGAATACCGGCGGAATGGGGGCTTTCGCGCCAAGCCCGTTGCTGGATGCGGCTCTTCAGGCGCGCGTGATGCGCGAGATCGTCGATCCGGTGATGACCGGAATGGCCGCCGAAGGTTACCCGTTCCGAGGTTTTCTTTACGTCGGACTGATGCTGACGGCCGACGGCCCCAAAGTCATCGAATTCAATGTCAGGATGGGCGACCCGGAGACGCAGGTCGTGTTGCCGCTCGTCGACGAGCCGTTTCTTCCTCTTCTCATCGCGGCAGCCGAGGGCCGACTTGCGCAATCCACCTGTCGCGTCAGGTCCGATCGGATGGTCGGCGTGGTCATCGCATCGAGGGGCTATCCGGAGTCATCCGAATCAGGGCAGCCGATTGAAGGTATCGAGGCGGCCGAGGAAATCCCGGGTGTCTCCGTTTATCACGCCGGAACCGCGATGCGGGATGGCCGCCTCGTGACTGCCGGCGGCCGCGTCTTGACCGTGGTCGGACGCGGCTCCGACTTTCCCGAAGCGATCGCCCGCGCCTACGCCGGCGTGCTTCGGATTCAGTTCGACGGCATGCAATTTCGCAGCGACATCGGGCGCCGTGCCGTGCAATGAAGTATTCCGTCATCACCTTCGGCTGCCGCGTCAACCAGGCGGACTCGTTGGGCTTCGAAGAAGACCTGCTTGCTCGTGGTGGCGTCGCGGTCGCGCCGGAGCAGGCCGAACTCGTCATCGTCAACACGTGTTCGGTGACAGCGACGGCTGATCAGGGCGCCCGGCAGACGATTCGACGCGTCGCGCGTGAGAACCCTTCCGCGAAAATCGTCGTGACCGGCTGTTACGCGACTCGCCGGCCCGATGACATCCGCGCTCTGCCAAACGTCGTGCGCGTGGTGTCGAATGACGACAAACCGCGGATGCTGTCGCTCGTCGGCGCGGATGGCGGGCTGACGACTGCCGACAGATTTGGAGCGGGCGAGGGCAGCTGCGGCGCTGCGATCGCACCGGGCGTCGCCGGACGGACGGCGTTTACGATTCGGGTTCAAACGGGCTGTGCGGAACAGTGTTCGTACTGCATCATCCCGTCCACACGCGGGGCGCCGCGGAGTCGGGGCATCGAGGTGGTGCTTCACGACATCGCGCGAGTTGCCGCTGCTGGATTCAAGGAAATCGCGCTGACCGGAGTGCATCTGGGCTCGTATGGTCGAGATCTCTCTCCGGGCGTGTCGCTGGCTGATCTCCTGAGTGCGATTCGCGGTGTTCACGGGCGTTCGAACCTGTTGTTCCGTATCAGCTCGCTCGAGCCGATGGATTGCTCGCGAGAAGTCGTCGAGCTGATAGCGGCCGGCGACTGCTTCGCACCGCATTTTCATTTGCCTCTTCAGCATGCGAGCAACGACATGCTGTCGGCGATGCGCCGGCCGTACACCATCGAGTACTACGAGGATCTGGTTGCCGATATCCGCCGGCAAATGCCGCACGCTTCGATCGGGTCCGATGTGATTGTCGGTTTTCCCGGAGAAACGGACGCGGACTTCGAGACGCTCGCGACGTGCCTGGAGCGATCGCCACTCTCGCACGTGCATGTCTTTCCGTACTCGGATCGCCCAGGAACAGACGCGACCGCGATGAGTGAAAAGGTGGCGGGCTCGGTCATCCGCGAGCGCGGCCGCCGTGTCCGAGACATCGGCCAGCGTCTCGCCTGGCGGTTTCGTGAGTCGCAGCTGGGAGCCGTCCGGCGCGCGCTGACCGTCGAAGATGGCTCGTCAGTCGTCACCGACAACTACTTGAAAGTCCGGGTACCGGCAGGGCGCGCGCGGAACGAATGGGTTCGCGTGCGCATCACGTCGCACCACGACGGCGAATTGCTTTAGCGGCGCTCATCAGGCGTCTGCCGAACCCGTCAGGCTTCCGCCGATCCCGTCAGGCCTCCGCCGAACCCATCAGGCCTCCGCCGAACGCATCCGGCATGCTATTTGACCGGATTTGGTGTTGCCGCGCCTCTCAAGCGCTGTTGCTCGTCCTGTCAGGGCTGCGCCAAGTCCGTCAGCGCGTTTCTTCGCCTGTCTTTTCGCGTTCCGCCGGCTGTCAGGCGCCGACGCAATCCATGCTGCACGGTTCCTGGCTCGCATTTCACAGTATTTGTTGAAAAATGCTCCAGCGGGATCAATTTTCGGTCGGCGTTTTCTGAATCTGGTCGATCACAATGATGTCGACCGGCATTTTTCGAGAGTCGATCTTCAGACCCAGCTGCTCGGCTCCGCTCTCGATTGGGTTGCCGCCGCCCTCGAGCAGACGCAGGGCTTGCGGCGGCAGCTGGACGCCGGCGGCGACCGCCGCATGGATCATCAGCGCCTGCGTCTCTTCGGGGCTGACGTTGAACTCGAAGTCGTAGGTGCCCTTCAACTCCGTCAGGTCCATGACTGGGCGGTCTGAGAAGCGCTCGAGGACTCCGGCAATCTGGGGGGCCGTCACTTTTTTTGCCTCGAATTTGCCACCTGCAAACGAAAACGACGATCCGTTGCCGAGATTGATCGCGATGCCCTGGGCGCTTCCCGTTCCGGTCGACGCGAACGAGGTCGGCGGCGGCGCGTTCTTGTCGATCACGCTGTCCTTCAGCCGGAGCGGCGGCTTACCCATCAGCAACACGTATACCGGCATCTCCTTCTTCTCGCGGTGGACTTTGAGCCCGAAGCGGTCGCCAAGCAGCGACTGCGCCATCTCGGGAAGCTTGTCGGGAGCGACGCCGGCTGGCATCTTCGCGTTGATGTCGTACCGCTCACTGGCAATCCATTCCGGACCACTGAGCTGATAGATCTTGACCCGATACGCCATCGCCAGCAGATCGCGCATAGTCAGGCCGACCAGGCGAGCCTGGGCGCCGTCGATTCGCGCGCCAAGCGTGACCGGCGCGTCTGTCTGCCCGATGGAGAACGGCTTGACGGACGCGACCTCGAATTCGAGCTTCGGGTCAGGAGCCTGCGCGAGCGCCGTCGTCGACGCGAGGAGGCCCATCCCGATGGCCAGTGCTGTTTTCATGTCGAGGTTAGACGGGAACGGTCTACCGTAAGTTTTCGTTGATGGCGGCCGCCAACACCTGTCCGGGTGGCCGCTTCTGGCCTTCGACCATCAGCTGACCACAGGCCGCTCTGATATCGCGGCCGCGGCTTTTCCGGACCGAAACAACCAGTCCGCGTTCTGCCAGGATCTGGGCGAACCGGTCAATGACCGCGTCCGACGGCGGCTCGAATGGAATGCCGGGCGCGGCGTTGAGCGGGATGAGATTCACCTTCGACTTCACGCCCGACAGCAGCTTCGCCAGCTTCCTGGCATCATCTGGTGCGTCGTTCACTCCCGCGAGCAGGACATATTCAAAGGTGATGCGGCTTCGCTTCGTCTGCGGGAACCGTTTGCAGGCGTCGATGATTTCCGCAACGCCGTATTTTCTGTTCAGGGGCACGAGCTCGCCGCGCAGGGTGTCCGTTGGCGCGTGAAGCGAGATCGCCAGATTGGGCATGATTCGCTCATGCGCCATCCGATCGAGCGCCGGCAGGACGCCGACCGTCGAAAGCGTCATGCGTCGCGGAGACATCGCGAAGCCGTGCTCGTCGCTCAGGATTCGCAGCGCGCGCATCGTCTCGTCGTAGTTGTGCAGCGGCTCGCCCATTCCCATCAGGACGATGTTGAATTTCCGATCGCGCAGGCCGAGAGCCCCGGCAAGCACGCGCACCTGGCCGGCGATTTCCCCGGCCGTCAGGTTCCGCACGAGGCCCATCTTGCCCGTGAGACAGAACGCACAGGCCATCGCGCATCCGACCTGCGTCGACAGACAGAACGTCATCGACGGCGTGTCCGGAATGAAGACCGACTCGATCTGCCGGCCGTCGGCGAGCTGGAGCAGAAACTTCTCGGTGCCGTCGGTTGAACGTTCGCGCGCGACGACCGTCGGCGTCGTGACCGTGAACTCATCCGCGAGGGCGGCGCGAAGATCGCGCGACAGGTCGGTCATCGCACCGACGTCCGTCACACCACGACGGTAAACCCATTGAAAGATCTGCCGGGCGTGGAAGCGCTTGTGTCCCCGCTCGTCGAGCGCGGTTTCGAGCTCGGCGCGTTCGAGATTGGCGAGATCCAGTCGGTTGGTGGACACAGGTATCTGCTGACTTTCGAAGAACTTGCCGGATCTAAAATCTTAGCCTGAGAAATGCAGTGGGATCGCGCTGCATCACGCTTGCCCGGATCCAAGTCGCCATGCTAAGATGTGCACCGGTTCGTTAAATTCTTCTCTCTAAAGGCTTTGCGGCACCTCTTGGCCGCTGCGAGCTTCACCTTGTCGAATCCGGCGATTGTCAGAGATGTCCTGGGCAACGGTCTCCGTCTTCTCACTGAGAGGATGACGCAGGTCCGTTCGATCAGTATCGGTGTCTGGCTGACACGCGGATCGCGCCACGAAACCGCCGAGCGTGGCGGCATCGCGCACTTCGTCGAGCACATGCTGTTCAAGGGCACGGCCAGCCGCTCCGCGGAAGACATCGCGCAGGCGATCGACTCGATCGGCGGACAGCTCGACGCGTTCACCGCGAAAGAGTACGCAAGCTATTACATCAAAGTCCTCGACGAGCACTTGCCGCTCGCCATGGACATTCTGTCCGACATCGTCCGCAACCCGGCGTTCCAGCCGGAGGACATCGAGCGCGAAAAGAAAGTCGTTGTCGAAGAGATCAAGATGGTCGAGGACACGCCCGACGATCTCGTCCACGAGCTTTTCACGCAGGGCTTCTGGGAGAATCATCCGCTCGGCCGCCCGATCCTGGGCACGCGTGAAACGGTCGAGTCGTTCGACTCGGCCCAGCTCCGGTCGTACTTCACGAACGCCTACACGCCGAGGAACCTGATCATTTCTGCTGTCGGCAACCTCGAGCACGCACGCGTTCGCGAGCTGGTCGACCAGAAGTTCGGGTCGCTCGTACAGACAGGCGAGCCCATGACTGACGAGGCGCCGCGCGTGGTGCCCAAGACGCTCATTCGCAACAAGGATCTCGAGCAGAGCCACTTGTGCGTGGGCGTCAACAGCTATCCGCAGAAACACGACGATCGTTATTCGAGCTACGTGCTGAACACTCTGCTGGGCGGCTCGATGAGCTCCCGGCTGTTCCAGAACGTGCGCGAGAAGCGGGGGCTGGCGTACGCCGTCTTCAGCGGCCTCAGCGCCTATCGCGACGCCGGATCTTTCACGGTGTATGCCGGATGCTCGAATGAAGCCGTGGGCCAGGTGATCGATCTCGTCGTCGAGGAGCTCCGCGCCATCAAGAAGACTCCTGTTCCCGACGCCGAGATCAAGCGTTCCAAGGATCATCTGAAGGGGAGCCTCATGCTGAGCCTCGAGAGCACCTCGAGCCGCATGTCGCACCTGGCGCGCCAGGAGATTTACTTCGATCGGCAGTTTGGTCTGGACGAAACGTTGACGGGCATCGAGAAGGTCACGGCCGCCGATGTGCAGCGCGTCGCCGGCGACCTGTTCAGGAACGGCTCGCTCGCGGCGACCGTGCTCGGTGACGTCGACGGGCTGGAGATTCCGCGGGAGCGGCTCGATCTGAACTGATGATTCCACGCTACACGCACCCTGACATGGGGCGAATCTGGAGCGACCAGCGCCGCTACGAGACGTGGCTGCTGGTGGAGACCGCCGCGGCGGAGGCGATGGCCGGGGCCGGCCTCGTGCCTGCCGAGGCTGCGCGCGATATCCGCGAGCGCGGGGCGTTCGACATCGCGCGGATCGAAGAAATCGAGCAGGAAACCCAGCACGACGTCATCGCGTTCACCACGGCGGTCGCCGAGAAAGTCGGACCATCGGCGCGCTGGCTGCACTTCGGCATGACATCGTCCGACGCCATCGACACCGCGCAGGCCCTGCAGATGCGCGAGGCCTGCGACCTCATTCTCAAGGATCTCGACGTCCTGAGCGACGCGGTCCGCGATCGAGCGCTCGAATATCGCCGTACGCCGATGATTGGCCGCACGCACGGCGTTCACGCCGAGCCGATGACGTTCGGGTTGAAGCTTGCGCTCTGGTACGCGGAGCTGGTCCGCGACATCGAACGCATCACGCGTGCAAAATCCGTCATCAGCGTCGGCAAGATCTCGGGTGCTGTCGGGACGTACGCGCATCTGCCGCCTTCGATCGAAGCCGACGTCTGCAAGCGCCTGGGGCTCGAGCCGGCGCCGGTTGCATCGCAGATCATTCAGCGCGATCGGCACGCCGAACTCTTATCGGCGCTGGCCATCACCGCGGCGTCGCTCGAGAAGTTCGCGCTCGAAATCCGCGGGCTGCAGAAGACCGAGATCGGCGAAGTCGAGGAGCCGTTCGCGAAAGGGCAGAAGGGCTCGTCGGCGATGCCGCACAAGCGGAATCCGATTGGTTGCGAACAGGTCGTCGGCCTCGCGCGTCTGATTCGAGGCAACTGCGTGGCGGCGTTTGAAAACATCGCGCTCTGGCACGAGCGGGACATCTCGCATTCGTCGGTCGAACGCGTCATCCTTCCCGACAGCTTCATCGCCCTCGATCACATGCTGCGGCGCTTCACGCGCATCGTGCGCGGCATGGTCGTGCACGGCGACCGTATGCGCGAAAATCTGAACCGATCGCGCGGCGTTGTGTTTTCCGGCAGCGTCCTGCTCGAGCTCGCCAAGAAGGGAATCTCTCGCGAGCAGGCGTACGAGTGGGTGCAGCGTAACGCGATGCTGTCGTACGCGGAGCAGCGCGACTTCAAGGGGCTGCTCGAGTGCGACACGGACATCATGCGCGTGCTGACGAAAGCCGAGATCGAGCGCGCGTTCGACTTGAACGAGCAGTTCAAGTACGTCGATCACATTTTCGAGCGGGTGTTCCAGCCCGTTTCCGCGAGAGGTTAGGCATGCGAGCTCGAGTCTTCGTCACGCTCAAGCCGTCCGTGTTCGATCCGCAGGGCAGGACGATCGCCGACGCGCTCCATTCGATGGGCTACGGCGGCGTCGACGACGTCAGGCAGGGCAAGTACTTCGAGCTCGATCTCGCCACGACGGAAGCGGCACAGGCGAAGAAGCTGGCTGCGGAAGTCGCGGACAAGCTGCTCGCCAACCCGGTGATTGAGAGTTATCGCATCGAGGTGGAGTGACCATGAAGTTCGGCATCGTCGTGTTTCCGGGCAGCAATTGCGACCACGACGCGTACCACGCCACGAAACATGTCCTCGGCCAGGACGCCGAGTTCATCTGGCACAAGGACACGGACCTGAAGAGTGCCGACGCCCTGATCCTGCCCGGCGGGTTTTCGTACGGCGACTACCTGCGGACCGGCGCTATCGCGCGCTTCTCGCCGATCATGCGTGCAGTGCAGTCATTCGCCGCGAGCGGCGGTCCGGTGCTCGGCGTCTGCAATGGCTTCCAGATTCTGCTCGAAGCGGGACTGATTCCCGGCGCGATGCTCCGCAATCGCAGCGTCAAGTTCCTCTGTCAGCAGGTACACGTGCGCGTCGAGCAGATCGACACGCCGTTCACCTGCGCCGGACGCAAAGGGCAGGTGCTGCAGATGCCCATCGCCCATGGTGAAGGCAACTACTTCGCAGAGCCCGACGTCATCGCGCGGCTCGAGGCGAACAGGCAGGTCATTTTCCGGTATACGAATGCTGAAGGCGTGATCACGAACGAAGACAACCCGAACGGATCCGCAGCCGCGATCGCCGGGCTTTGTAACGAGACGCGGAACGTCGTCGGCTTGATGCCGCACCCGGAGCGGGCATGCGAGGCGTCACTTGGCAGCGCCGATGGCCTGATCGTTCTCGAATCGGTGGTCCAGTCACTCAGGTCTGGTGCGCTGATCGGACAAGCATGATTGATCCGAAGGTTCTCGAACGGCATGGCCTCAAACCCGACGAATACGATCGCATTGTCGCGTTCATGGGCCGTGAGCCAAACCTGACCGAACTCGGGATTTTCTCGGTCATGTGGTCCGAGCACTGCAGCTACAAGAGCTCGCGCGTGCACCTCAAGACGTTGCCGACCGGCGGCCCCCAGGTGCTCCAGGGCCCCGGCGAGAACGCAGGCGCCGTGGACATCGGCGACGGACTTGCCGCCGTCTTCAAGATCGAATCGCACAACCATCCGTCGTTCATCGAGCCCTATCAGGGAGCCGCCACCGGCGTCGGCGGCATCATCCGCGACATCTTCACGATGGGCGCCCGGCCGATCGCCCTGCTGAACTCGCTGCGTTTTGGCTCGCTCGACCAGCCTGGCACGCGCCGATTGCTCGAAGGCGTAGTCGCGGGCATCGGCGGATACGGCAACAGCATCGGCATTCCCACCGTCGGCGGCGAGATCGCGTTCGAGCCGTCCTACGCGGGCAACCCGCTCGTCAACGTGTTCTGCCTCGGCATCTCCAGAGCGTCGGACATCATCAAGGGTGTCGCCTCGGGCGCCGGCAATGCCGTCTACTACGTCGGCGCAAAAACCGGACGCGACGGCATCCACGGCGCGACGATGGCGTCGGCGGAATTCGATGAGAAGTCGGCGGAGAAACGTCCAGCTGTTCAGGTGGGCGATCCGTTCATGGAGAAACTGCTGCTCGAGGCCTGCCTCGAGGTCATGAAGACGGACGCGCTCATCGGCATTCAGGACATGGGCGCCGCAGGCCTGACCTGCTCGACGACGGAGATGGGCTCGCGGGGGGGCGCCGGCGTCGAGATCGACGTCTCGAAAGTCCCGCAGCGCGAGACCGGCATGACGCCGTACGAGATCATGCTGTCCGAATCGCAGGAACGGATGCTGCTCGTCGTCAAGCGCGGCCGCGAGGCAGAGGTCGAGCGCATCTTCGACAAATGGGATCTCCACGCGTCGCACATCGGCGAGGTGACGACGGACGGCATGCTGCGCGTCAAGGAGCGCGGCACGGTGGTGGCAGAGATTCCGAATCGAGCGCTGACGGATGAAGCGCCGGTCTATCGCCGTCCGATGACCGAGCCCGAGTATCTGGCGGACGTCCGGAAGCTCGACCTCGACGGACTCGGCGCTCGAAACGCGCGTGTGAGCGACCAGACCGGGGCGCTGCTCACGCTCCTCGGGTCGCCGGCGATTGGCAGCAAACGCTGGGTGTACCGGCAGTACGACCACATGGTGCGGACCAACACGATCAACATGCCCGGCATGGGTGCCGGCGTCGTCCGCATCAAGGACACCGATCGCGCCCTGGCGATGTCCGTCGACGGCAACGGCCGTTACTGCTATCTCGATCCGCGACGGGGCGCGATGCTGGCCGTGGCCGAAGCGGCGCGCAATGTGGCCTGCGCGGGAGCCAGACCGATCGCGGCCACGAACTGCCTCAACTTCGGTAATCCCGAGCGGCCGTCGATCATGTGGCAGTTCGCGCAGGCCGTCGAGGGCATTGGCGAGGCATGTCGAGCGCTCGATACTCCGATCACCGGCGGCAACGTGAGCCTCTATAACGAAACCGATGGCAAGGCGATCTATCCGACGCCCGTCATCGGTGTTGTGGGATTGCTCGAGCACGCCGACCGCGTGGTTTCCCGGACCTTCAAGGCTGCCGGCGATGCCATCGTGCTCCTCGGTGACGGACGCGGCGAGCTTGGTGGAAGCGAGTATCTGAAGGTCGCCTGCGGCCTGGTCCAGGGTGAGCCGCCATTGCTCGATCTGCGGGCCGAACGTGCGCTCCAGGATCTGCTTGTGCAGCTTGCGGGCGCGCGCCTTGTGCGGTCTGCCCACGACTGCTCGGATGGCGGACTGGCAGTCACGCTTGCGGAGTGCACGTTCGACACGGCGGGGATTGGCGCGGACGTGTCGATCGACAGCGTGAGCGTCGCGAGCGACGCAGAGATCAATCGGGCTGCAGCGTTGTTCGGCGAATCGGCGTCGCGGGTGGTCGTATCCGCGGCCCCGGACGCCGCGGCGGAAGTACTGAAACGGGCGAAGACCGCTGGAGTGCCGGCGCGCGTGATCGGGCGGACGGGCGGACAGGAACTTCGCATTGCGGTGGGCGGGCAGCTGGCCATCTCCGTCGGAGTGTCCGAGGCCGAACGGGCCTGGTCGGGCGCAGTCGAACACTATTTCGCGAAGCAGGTGGCATGAGCTTCGACAAGTTCAAAGACGAATGCGGTGTCTTTGGCATCTTCGGGCATCCCGAAGCCGCCAACATGACGTACCTGGGTCTCTATGCGCTGCAGCATCGCGGACAGGAGAGCGCCGGGATTGCGGCATCAGACCGTCAGGTCGTCCGGCTGTCGCGGGCCATGGGGTACGTCGCTGATGTGTTCGACGCCGCGACGCTGGCGGGCCTGCCGGGTTCAATGGCGATCGGCCATGTCCGGTACTCCACGGCCGGTCAGAGCAGCGTCGCGAATGCACAGCCGTTTCTCATCGAATGCGCGCATGGCCAGATGGCGATCTGCCACAACGGCAATCTGGTGAACGCCACCGAGCTCCGTGACGCGCTGGTCGGGCAAGGCTCGATCTTTCAGTCGAGCACCGACACCGAAGTGATTCTGCATCTGTACGCGAGATCCCGAGCGGCGACGGTCGAGGACGCGGTCATCGACGCGGTGTCCCAGGTGCAGGGCGCGTTCTCGCTCGCGATGATGACCCGCGATAAATTGATCGCGGTCCGCGATCCTCACGGTTTCCGCCCGCTGGCTCTCGGCCGGCTGGGCGACGCGTACGTCGTCTGTTCCGAAACGTGCGCGATGGATCTCATTGGCGCCACCTACGTGCGCGACATCGAGCCTGGAGAAGTCCTGATCGTGAGCGACGGCGGCGTGCGGTCCCTCAAGCCGTTCGCCCCCGCGCACGTCTCGCAGTGCGTCTTCGAGCACGTATATTTTTCACGTCCCGACAGCTACGTGTTCGGCAAGAGCGTCAACGAGGTGCGGACCAACCTCGGAAGGGTTCTCGCGCGCGAGCAGTTCGTGCCGGCCGACGTCGTCGTGCCCGTACCCGACTCCGGAGTCTGTGCGGCGATGGGCTACGCGGATGAATCGAGGATTCCGCTTCGGATGGGTCTCATTCGCAACCACTATGTCGGTCGCACGTTCATTCAGCCCCAATCCTCGATTCGCCATTTTGGCGTGAAGGTGAAACTGAATCCGGTCAGGAGCATCCTCGACGGCAAACGCGTGGTCCTCGTGGACGATTCGATCGTCAGAGGAACGACCAGCCGGAAGATCGTGAAGATGGTGCGCGCGGCGGGGGCCACGGAGGTTCACGTGCGCATCAGCTGCCCGCCCACGATCTCGCCGTGCTTCTACGGCGTCGATACGCCGAGCCGGTCGGAACTGATTGCCGCCACGCATACGCTCGAGGAGATCACGAAGTACCTCGATGCCGACAGCGTCGGCTACCTGAGCATCGATGGCCTGCTCTCCGCCGTCGGCCGTGAGCGCGACAGCTACTGCACGTCCTGCTACACGGGACATTACCCCGTCAGTTTTCCTCACGACGAAGCCACGTACTTACAGCTCGCCCTGAAGCTCGATAAGGGCGAAGCCGCCGTCAGGTAAGGATCCGTGACTCGCGCCGCCGCCGCGTGTGTTCTCGTGCTTGGCGGCGGGTCCGCGCTGCTTTCCGGACGGTCCCAGGAACCGAAGACGCCGCAGGCTGTTTCATCAGCCGACCTCACAGCGGCGATCGACAAGCTCGGCAACCTCGATTACGACGTGAGGACCAGCGCATCGCGCACCATCCGTCGAACGCAGGCGTCGCAGGCGGTACCGGCACTCGTCGCGGCCGCGGCCGGGCACGCCGACGGCTACGTGCGATATCGTGCGCTGGTGCTGCTGACCGGGTTCAACGATTCCCGTGCGACGGCTTCGATGCAGTCGGCGATGACGAGTCCGAACGATCGGCTCCGCGCCGTCGCATACAGCTTCTTCGAACATCACCCTGATCGTGAGCTTGGGCCGCGCCTTCTCGCGGCGCTCGACAAAGAGCTCGGAGAGTTCGTCAGGCCGTCTCTGGTCCGTGCGCTGGCGGCGCTGGGCTCGGCGACTGACGATGCTCGCATCCGCGACACACTGATTCGGGAAGCCGGCAGGGGCCAGGACTTCTTTCGGAGCGTGGTCATCGAAGCGTTGGGCGATTACAAGGCGCAGTACGCGTTCGATGTGCTCGTGGGCATCGTCAAGATCGACGGTCCGCTTCAGAACGACACCGCGATTGCGCTCGGCAAACTCGGCGACAAGCGGGCGGTCGACGTGCTGGCCGCGCTGCAGCGGACGTCCCCGAAAGCGTCCCAGCCCTACATCGCGGCGGCGATCTGTCTCCTCGGCGTGAACTGCCAGGCACACGGACAGTTCCTTGCCGAGACTCTCAAGTTCGCCGATCGCAATCCAGGCTATCAGAGCCATCTGCGCGCGTCGGCGGCGGCGCTGGCGCAGCTGGCCGTGGCCGGTCCATCCGTCGAACGTGCGTCCGTCGACGCTCTTTTTGACGTGGGCGCCACGGCGGACGAGTCGACACGGGCGCCTGTGTCGCTCGCGCTGGCCACGATCGCGCTCCGGCGGACGCCGGCGATGTTGACCGCACTCCAGGCGAGGCCCGATCGCGATGCGGCGATTACGCTTCTGGCGGAAGGCTTCGACGGTCTGACGGAGGACTACGAGAAGGAGCGATTCTTTACGTTCGTCCGCCGTGCCTACTGGGAGGCGGCCGATGGTTCGCCGAGCCGCGCTTTGATACAGACGTTGATCGGGAAGCTTGATTTCTAATGGACTATCGAGAATCGGGCGTCGACATCGACGCCGGCAACGAAACCGTTCGTCGGATCAAGTCGCTCGCGAAAGCGACATTCACGCCGGGAGTCCTCTCCGACATCGGGTCGTTCGGCGGCCTGTTTCGTCTTGATCGGAATCGATACGAGGATCCCGTGCTCGTCTCGAGCGCGGATGGCGTCGGCACCAAGTTGCGGGTCGCATTTCTCACGGGTCGCCACGACACCGTCGGCGCCGACCTCGTCAATCACTGCGTCAACGACATTCTCGTACAGGGTGCGGTGCCGTTGTTTTTTCTCGACTACCTCGCCACCGGCCGACTGTCGCCGGACGTCGCGGAACAGGTGATTTCCGGCGTGGCTCGCGGCTGACGTGAAAACGATTGCGCGCTGATCGGCGGCGAAACCGCGGAGATGCCAGGGTTCTACGATGACGGTGAGTACGACATCGC
>Ga0326726_10002790_pt1 | contig 15994 bp, 12 predicted proteins | sample MHFenrmetagenome_2_FD_207603 | JGI IMG/M metagenome (GOLD analysis project Ga0326726, IMG submission 207603) | Lab enriched peat soil microbial communities from Michigan Hollow, Ithaca, NY, United States - MHF15MN | ecosystem: Environmental > Terrestrial > Soil > Wetlands > Peat | place: USA... | reverse complement strand
TTCCGTCATTTTCCTGGCCGTGGCCTGGCTCCTGTCGGCGGCCTGGCCCTCCCTTCGGCCCGGGCCCAAGGAGGAGATCAGTTCCGAGATCGAGATCGCAGGCGGAAACGCCCTCTTCACCACGACGAGGGGTTTCTATCGATACGACATCGTCCGCGACAAGATGGACAAGATCGTCCGCTGGAGCAATGGATACCCGAGGGCTGTGATCGGCGGCGGCCGGGTGCTTTACATTATCGGCGGCGACCTTCCGGATAGCGCCGCCCTGATGGTCGTCAATGCAGATGGCTCGGAAAAGCGGATGCTGGCCGGCGGGAAGAAGAGCGACGCCCGAGCTTATGCTTGGTTCACGGACCTCGCGCTGTCTCCGGACGGGAAGACGGCCGTGTACTTCTACGAAGAGATCAACCATACGTCGTCCAGAGCTCGCCAGCAAAGGCTGGCATCGGTCAGGACCGACGGATCGGGTTCGCCCGTTCTTTATCCCCTCGACCCTGCCCTGGCCAGAGAGGAGAACGAGTTCTCCTGGATCAGGATCGTCGCTTGGCTCGAGCGCCCGGATCGTCTTCTCTTGACGAAGCGCTCTCAAACGGGGGCGACGAGTTTATGGACGTCCAACTTGGCCACCGGCGCTCAAAACAAGCTTTTCGAGTCCCCGGGCCCGGCGCAGTTCTTCCCGTCGCCCGGCGGGGATGTTGTTCTTGTGATCAGCAGGAAAAACGCCCTGGGGCCGTTCGAAGTGAGCCTTCTGGACACAGGGACGGCGGAATCGTCTGCGGTGATGACCATCGACAAGCCGCGGACCTCCGTCTGGAGCGTCGTTCAGTCTCCCGCTTGGAGCCCCAAGGGGGACGAGATCGTGTTCATGGCACAACGCAATGATGGGAGCTCGGCCCCGGTGATCTACCTGCGGCGCGAACGTCGCCTCGTCATGCCGGGCGATATCCGGATCAAGAGTGACGAGAAGACTATGGCGCCGTCTCTGCGCTGGATCGACGATACGAAGCTCCTTCTCGCCGCCCCCCACGAACGCGCCCTGAAGATCCTCGGGTCGGGCCTGGCCGTAGAAAGAACGCTCTCCATCCCGGATCGGGTCGGCGAGAGACTAGCGGCATGGTCTGTGGACGATTCCGTCCTTCTTACGGACTTCGACGGAAGAGGATCCGTCTGGCGCCTCGACCTTAAAACGGAAAAGTGGAAAAGGATCTGGTAGCCGACTCAGGGGGCTTTCTTCAGCAAAAGGGGGGCGGCCCTCAGTACTTCTGCCAGTCCGGCTTGTGCTCGTTGACCCAGACGTAGTAATCGGCCATCTTGAGCTCCGAGGCGGCGTCTTCGTCGAGGACCAGGATGGTCCGCGGGTGCATTTGGAGGATCGAGCCGGGGACCATGGCCGTGACCGGGCCCTCGGCCGCGAGCGCGACGGATTTTGCCTTCTTCTTGCCGAAGGCCAGGAGCAGGCACATTTTGCTGTCCATGATCGTCCCCAGCCCCATGGTGATGACGTGCGTGGGGACGCTCTCTTCGCCCCCGAACGCGGCCGCGGCGTCGTTTCGCGTCTCTTCGGTCAGGGTCTTGATGCGCGTCCGCGACGACAGCGACGAGGACGGCTCGTTGAATCCGATGTGGCCGTTCGTCCCGATCCCCAGGACCTGGATATCGATGCCCCCGGCCGAGCGGATGGCCTGCTCGTACTTCCGGCAGGCGGCGGGGATGTCGGCGGTCAGGCCGTCGGGGATGTTGATGCGCTCCTTGGGCATATTGATCTCGCTGAATAGGTGGGCCCACATGTAGCTGTGGAACGAGGAGGGATGGGCCGGCGGGGTGCCGACGTATTCGTCGAGATTGAAGCTGGTCACGCCGCCGAAATCGAGCCCCGACTCCCGGTGCATGCGGACGAGGTTCCGGTAGAGCTGGAGCGGGGTGTTGCCGGTGGCCAGCCCGAGCACGGCGTGGGGCTTCTCGCGGACGGTGCGGGCGACGATGCGGGCGGCGAGCTCGCTGGCCTGCTGGCTGTCGGGCTGGATGATGATCTCCATGGGGCACCTCCTCCGGATTTCCTGGCGCGCCCCGTCAGCGCGCCTTGACCCAGTACTTCTTGATCTTGTTCTCGACGCTGGCCCGGAACTTGTCGACGTGTCCGAGGACGAAGCGGCCGACATCGATCGTATCGTCGCGGACGAGCGGCGTCAGGTCCATGGCGAACCAGAGCTGCTCGGCCTGGTCGGTCTCGTGCGATTGGAAATAGCTGGCGTTGGCCCGCCGCCGCCCCGCCGTGGCCAGGTCGTAGCGCTTGCCGCCCTCGACCTGGGAATCGTACACGCCGATGAGGCCCATGGACAGGGTCTCGCGGCAGCTGACGTCGAGCGGGACCTTGTCCTCGTCGTCCATCCAGTCGAGGCCGCGCCAGACCTCCGAGCCGTAGACCGTCGTCGGCCGCTCGGCGGGCTCGAGCTCGCGCAGGGCGGCGATGGCGGTGAAGACCACGGCCAGGTGCGTGTCGTGCTTGTCGGCCGGGTTGTGGGTATAGACGACCTCGGGCTTGGCCGCCTTGAGGATCTTGACGAGATCGGCCTTGAGGTGGCCCGTGCCGACGTCCTTGACCTCGGGGCTCGTGTAGTTGAGCTGGACGAGAGCCCCGTAGTTGCCGAGGATGGCCGCCTTTTCCTGTTCGCGGCGCCGCAAAGCGGCCATCTCTTCGTCGCTGAACGCGGCGTATCCGCCGGCCCGGGGCGAGCCGGAGCCGTTCGCGCAGGTCACCGCGCCGAACCAGAGCTCCGGGCTGCTGAAGCACTTCTGGATGCCGTGGAAGGCCATGATCTCGAGATCGTCCTGATGGGCGCCGATGCCGAGGTGGGTGACGCGGCGGAAAGCGTCCTCAGCGGCCGTACCGTCGGGGATGAATACCGAGGCGTCGGGCTTGTGGAATTTCATGAGCGGACTCCTTCGATCTCGGGCAGGCTGGCCGCGGCGACCGCCTGTCCCACCCGCCGGCTCTTTTCGTCGAGGAGGTGGATGCGGACCCGCGCCGCGGTCTCGGGAAACTCGGCGGCAAGGATCTCGTTCGCTTTATCGACGATGATCTGGCCGCCGCGTCCGGACATCACCCTCCCGAGGACGAGGAGGTTCCTGAAGCTATAGAAGACCTCGTACCAGGGAACGGTGTAGCCGAGATAGGCGCCGATCGTTTCGAAGACCCGGGCGGCCGGGATGTTGCCAAGCTCCGCGAGCGATTGGACTTCCTTGAGCCGCTGCGGGAACTTCATCCCGGCCGGGAAGGACAGCCCCGCGGCCAGGGCGAGCCGGTTGACGGCCTGCTGGGAGAAGTAGTTGGCGCCGACGCCGCGGTCCCCGGACCATTCGTCCGTGGCGGCGCCGGGGTCGAGGTCGACCGGGGCGAAGGCGAGCTCGTCGAGCCATCCCGGGATGTGCCCGTCCTTGTCGAGGAAGCCCGCGGCTTCGCTCGAGCCCATGGCCACGCCGAGGACGCCCGTGTCCCCGAGCGACAGCCGGCCGGCGAGCGCGGTGACCTCGCCGTCGTTGATGACCTCGAAGGGCACGTTCCATTCGCGGGCCAGCCGGTCGAAGAGCCCCTTGACCTTGGCCTCGAAGTCGGCTTTCGGGACGGAGCGGAAGAGCGAGGCGATCCGGACCTGCCGGCGGATGATGATGCCGGCCGAGCTGCCGCCGATGGCGTCGACGCGGGGTAGGTGGGCGGCGGCCTTCTTCAGGCCGGCCTGGATGTGCCGGTAGTGATACTCGGGGTCGGCCTGCTCGCCGGGAGCCCAGGGGATCTCCTCGCTCCAGATCGGCTCGCCGTCGACCACGGCGGCGACCTTGTAATCGCTCGCTCCGAGGTCGAAGCCGATGCGGAAGCCGTCGAGAAAGCCGCCCGGGAAACGGATGGCCTCGCGGGCCTCGGGGAAGGTCGCCGGGCTGTGCAAGGCGACCTCGAAGCGACGCTCGTAAACGCCGCCCATCGTCCGGGCGTCGAAGGCCCGGGGTCCGTCCTCGGCGTAAGCGGCCTTGAGGCGCCGGCCGGCCGCCGCCGGGCCCTGAAAATGGATGCGCCAGCCGCCGCGCGACCAGAGCAGGAATTTGACCACGCGCTCGATCATGCGGTAGGTCGATTCGGGATCCGCGTCCTTGGCCGGAGCGATGGTCTCGAAGACGGAAACGAGCCCGTCCTCCCGCTCGACGGCCACGCGGAGAGGCATCTCGCCCGACGAGCGGGCCCGTTCGAGATAAGCGCGCCAGCCGATGATGATCGGCTGGAAGCCCGGATCGGATCTCATTTGGCCTTGAATTCGACTTTCACCGGGACGAGGAGCCGGGCGGCCACGTCTTCGACCTTGCCGGTCCAGGCCTTCGCCCCGGGAGCGCCCGGAGCGGAGACGCCGCGTTCCCAGGCGCCGGCCACCCAATAGGTCAGCTTCCGGCCGGCCCGGCCGCTGAGCTTGACGGTCCGGTCGAGATCCGCGTCGTCGATGCCGGAGAGATCGCCCGGCGCGAAGATCGCGGCCAGGCCGATCGAGCCGGCTTTGTCCGCGCCCTTGCCCCAGACAGCCAGGGAGCCCTTGGCTTTGTCGAGCGACACGATCTCGCCGGGGAGCTTCTGGACGCCCGGGCCGAAGACGACCGGAGCGGCGGACTTCGAGACGATGACGACGTCCTGCCTGGAGACGGTGCTGTCGGCACAGGCGGAGAGGAATACGGTGAGGGCCACCTCGCCGCCGGCGGCCTTCACGGCCGGGTACTCCGCCTTGATCAATCCCCGGACGGGGCCGGGGGAGATGACGGTGATCTTGGGTTGGGGCGCCGAGGCGCCGAAGAGGGGAATGCGCGTCGTGCCGTCCCAGAGGGACAGGCCGCCGAGGCCGGCCGATCCGCCGGCGTCGAGGACGTCCATGCCCCAATCCTGGGGCTTGGTTCCGGCAACGGGGAATCTTTTCAGGATGAGACCGGCCTGAAGCTTGCCGTAGAACCCGATCTGGCCGTGCGCGAGCCTAAAAGCCGCCAGGTTCGATTCCCAGCCGGCCTCGGCCCCTCCTGCCTCCCACGCCCCGCGGGCGAAGGCCTTCTGCGTCGCCATGAGCTGGAAGCTGCGGTTGGGCGTGTAATAGCAGTCGAGCCGGGTCGTCGAAGACGGCGGCAGGGTGCGCACGACGACGATCTCGTCGTGATAGCGGTCCTTGTCGAGGTCGTCGGCTTGCGAGACGACGAGGGCGTATTCACCGCCCTTGTTGTCGAAGAGCCCGTACATGTAGGTGTTGAAATCGGGAGCGACCGAGGCCCGGATCGCGGCGACGTCGATGATGACGGCGTGATCTTCGAGGGCCAGCGGGGAGGGGTTGGTGATCTCGACGCCGAAGTGCTTGGTGAACCCGAGGACTTCCGGACCTCGGGCCTGCGCGGCGGCGCTGACCACCGTCGCGGCGCACGCGGCGAGAAAGGCGGCGATGGCGATGAGCCGGTATCCGGCGGTCGTCTTCTGGCGCATCGGCAGGCTCCTTTCCGGCGGGAAATCCGCGACCTATTTTACTCTATTTCCTGTGAAAAAGGGCTTCAGGTGATGAGGTGGGATTTGAAGCCTTTGCCCAGAACGTCGTAGGTGTCGTTGATGATGACGAAGGCCTCGGGATCGGTCTTCTTGATGAAGGTCCGCAGGTCGGCGAGCTGCTTGCGGTGGATGACGGTCAGGATGAGCTCACCCTCCCGGTTGAGATAGAGGGACCTCGAGCGCAGAGCCGTCCCGCTGCGATCGAGACCGCGGAGGATGAAGTCGGCGATCTCGTCGGTCCGCGACGACGTGATGATGACGAGCTTCGAGTAGTTCCAGCCCTCGAGGACCATGTCGATGACCTTGGTCGACAGAAAGAGGACGATGTAGCCGTAGAGGGGGGCTTCGAGACTGCCGAGGGCCAGCCCCGAGGCCGAGATGACCAGGAAATCCGTGACCATGATGCCGTAGCCGAGCGACATCCCCGTGTACTTGCTGAGGATCATGCCGACGATGTCCGAGCCGCCGGTCGAGGCCCGGCCGCGGAAGACGATGCCGAGCCCGACGCCGAGCATGACGCCGCCGTAGATCGAGGCCAGCACGGGATTGTCCGTGGCCGAGGGGACCTTGAGGACCTCATGGAAGAGGTCGATGAACACGGAAGAGACGACCATGCCGGCCAGGCTGTTGATGACGTACTTCTTGCCCATGGTCTTCAGGCCGAGGAGGAAGATGGGCACGTTGAGGACCATGATCATCGCGCCGACGGGCAGGCGCGAGAAAAAGTTCAGGATGATGGCGATCCCCGAGACGCCGCCGGGCACGAAATGGTGGGGGATGAGGAACAAGGCATAAGCCAGGCCGTTGATGGCGCAGCCGATCAGGATGAGGAGCGCGTTTTTCGTTTTTCCCATATATGACTCCCGATATTTCGGGCGTATTCTACTCCGATGGCCGGCCAAATCAAGATGTTCTTCGGGGACCGTCTCCGTCCATGCGCTTCCCGGGATCGCCCGTGATGTGTTATGGTAATCACAAGGAAAGCGCGACGAAGACGCGCTCAAGGAGAAAGGGATGGCCAACATCGCGACGTTCGGCGAGATCATGCTGCGGCTGTCGCCGCCGGGGAAGGAGCTTCTCTTCCAATCGCCCCGGCTCGAAGCGGTCTTCGGCGGGGGAGAGGCCAACGTGGCCGTCTCCCTGGCCAACCTCGGGCACCATGCGCGATGGATCTCGGTCGTGCCGGCGAATCCCGCCGGCGACGCGGCCCTGCGTGAGCTCCGGCGCTACGGCGTCGACGTCGGCGCCGTCGTGCGCGCCGGCCGCCGCCTCGGCATCTATTTCGCCGAGACGGGAGCCAACGAGCGGCCGTCCCAGGTCATCTACGACCGCGAGGCCTCGGGCCTGGCCGAGGCCGGGCCGGGAGACATCGACTGGGCGGCGGCTTTCGACGGGATGAAGGTCTTCCATATCACCGGCATCACGCCCGCCGTCAGCGGTCCGGCCGCGGGGCTCGCCCTCGAAGCGGTCAAGGCGGCCCGGGCCCGGAAGATGATGATATCGGTCGACCTCAATTTCCGGGCCAAGCTCTGGACGTACGGCCGCCAGGCCCCTGAGGTCATGCGCGAGATCGCGGCGCAGGCGGACCTCGTCATCGGCAACGAGGAGGACTGCCAGAAGGCCCTCGGGATCGGCTTGGGAACGGCCTCCGCGGCCGACATCGCGGCCGGGAAGATCGACGTCAAGGCCTACGAGGAATTGACCGCGGCGGTCATGTCCGCCTTCCCCAACCTCACCGGCGTCGCCATCACCCTCCGCGAGAGCCTGAGCGCCGATTGGAACCGCTGGTCGGGCGTGCTGAGGAACATGACGGCGTTCCTCGCCGGGCCGACCTACGAGATCCGCTCGATCGTCGACCGCATCGGCGCGGGCGATGCCTTCGCCGCCGGCCTCATCCATGGCCTCCTGAGCTTCCCGGGGGCCGCCGAGGCGCTCGATTTCGCCGTCGCCGCCGGGGCGCTCAAGCATTCGATCCCGGGCGATTGGAACCTGGCCACGGAAAAAGATATCCTGGCCTTGGCCAAGGGCGACCGGTCGGGCCGGGTCCGGAGATGACGGAGCCCTGGGGAGGACAACGCGATGAGTGACCAGGTCCTCGAAGCCCTGCTCGCGGCGAAGGTCGTGGCCGTCGTCCGCATGAAGGACGCGGCCCGTCTGGCCGGAACGGCCGCGGCCCTCCGCAAGGGCGGCGTCACCGCGATCGAGATCACTATGACCGTGCCCGGCGCCGTCGACATCATCCGCGCGATGGCCCGGGACAAGGCGCCGGGAACGCTCGTCGGCGCGGGGACCGTTCTCGACGCGGGGACGGCCACCGAGGTCATCGCCGCCGGGGCCGATTTCGTCGTTTCGCCCATCACCAACCTCGACATGATCCAGGCCTGCCGCGACGCCGGCGTCGTGGTCGCCCCGGGCGCCTTCACGCCGACCGAGATCGTCGCGGCCTGGCGGGCCGGCGCGGATATCGTCAAGGTCTTCCCGGCGACCTCGCTCGGTCCTCAGTTCGTCCGCGACCTCCGCGGGCCCCTGCCGCACATCCGGCTCATGCCGACCGGAGGCGTCACCGTCGAGAACGCCCGCGACTTCCTCGCCGCCGGCGCGAGCTGCGTCGGCATCGGCACGGCCCTCGTTGACGCCAAGGCGGTCGAAGCCGGGGATTGGGAAGGGCTTGCGGCGCGGGCCCGGCGCCTCATCGCGTCGATCGCCGGTCTCTGAAACTTGCATTCGCGGGGGTTTCTGCTACAATACGAGTAACGCTTTGCTTGGCTGGCTGTGCAAGGCAACAAGCACCCCTCCTTCAATATCCCCATAAGCTTGTAATTCCCCAGACTCTACAGCCAGCTTTTCTGCTATACTGAACGACCCATGACCCAGGAGCGCGGCCGGTCGTTCTGGAACAGGGATTTTCTCCTGGCCCTGGCCAGCTATTTCTTTCTGTTCATGTCCGTCTCGCTCTTTTTCCTCCTGCCCGTCGTCCTCGAAAAGTTCGGCCCGCGCCAGAGCCGGATCGGCCTGATCATGGGCGTCTTCAGCGTCGTGGCCATCGCCGTCAGGCCGTTCTTCGGCCGGATGATCGATGTCCGCGGCGGCCGCCGCATCGCCCTGCTGGGCCTGGCCATCATCATTTTCGCCGTGCCGTTCTTCCACTTCGTCGACGACGCCGGCTGGCTGCCTTTCCTGTTGCGGGCCCTGACCGGCCTCGGCTGGGGCATCAGCATGACGGCGACGATCTCCATGTGCTCCGACTTGGCGCCGGCCGAGCGCCTGGCCAAGTCCATGGGCGTCATCGGCGTCGCCGGGCTCGTGGCGAACGCTCTCGGTCCTCTTCTCGCCGAGGAGCTGCTCCGCGGCGGCGGCGCCGGCCGCCTCTACAACGTCAGTCTGCTGTTCCTCGGGGCCTCGCTCGGCTGCCTCCTCCTCGCTCGCGAGATCCCACGGCCGGATTGCCCGGGCGGGCCCGGAGGGATGCGCGTCCTGAAGCTCGCGCCTTGGGCCCTCGCGGCCATCATCGCGTCGGTGCCGGTCTTCCACGGGGCCATCCGCGGCGCGATGATCTATTTCATCGCCGTTTTCGGGAACTCGATCGGCATCAGCCGCGTCGGGCCGTTCTTCCTCGTCTTCTCGCTGGCCGCGATCCTGACCCGCTTTCGCCTCGGCGACCTCTCCGACCGGTTCGGCCGGAAGACGGTCATCCTCCCGGCGGCGCTCATCATCGTGGCCAACCTGTTCGTGATCGCCCAGGTCCGCGGCCTCCCGCTGCTCCTCGTCACCGGGTTCGTCGGCGGTCTCGGCCAGGGGCTGATCTTCCCGGCCCTCAGCACGTATATCATCGATTTTCTGGGCCGCGAGAACAAAGGCCTGGCCATCAGCCTGTACAACTCGCTTTTCGACGTCGGCATGGGCCTTGGCTCGCCCCTGTTCGGCTGGATCTCGGACATGGCCGGGTACCGGTGGATGTATCGCGTCGCCGGGATATTCCTCTTGGCCTCGACGGCCGTATTCATGCTCAAAGCGCCCGCGACCGAAAGCCGGCGGGTTGCGAATTCGGGGACATGACCCTTTTCTCAGGAAAACGGATCGTGTCCCCGGAATTCAATAGAAAGGAGACGTATCATGTGTCAGGACGACAAGAGTCTGTACGAGATCATCGCCGGGCGGCGGACGATACGGCGCTTCAGGCCTGAACCCGTTTCGCGCGAGCTTCTCGAACGGCTGGTCGACGTCGGGCGCCTCGCGCCCTCCGCGGCCAACCTCCAGCCCCTCGAGTTCTTCGTCGTCGACGATGCGAAGCTCAAGGCCGAGGTGTTCCCGTGCTTGAAATGGGCGGCCTATATCGCCCCGGAAGGCGACCCCCGGCCGGGGGAGGAGCCGGCGGCCTATATCGTCACCCTGGCCAACACGAAGATCCGGGAGAAGATGTTCGAGTATGACGTGGGCGCGGCCATGGAGAACATGATCCTGGCGGCGCTCGCCGAGGGCGTCGGCAGCTGCTGGTTGCTGTCGATCGACCGGGACATGCTCAGGGCGATCCTGGGCGTGCCCGAGGATTATCGCATCGACTCGGTCCTGGCCCTCGGCCGCCCGGCCGAGGATCCCGCGGCCGAGGTCATGGGCGATTCCTTCCGCTACTGGAAGGACGCCGCGGGGCGCCTCCACGTCCCCAAGCGCCCCCGTGCGGCCGTCGCCCATCTCAACACGTTCTAACGACCGGCCGCGGCCGGGGCCTCTTGACACCGGAGGATGGGGGCGATATATGATGCTCGCGAGCGAAGGGCGGGGGGCCCGCCCATATCCCGAGGAGGAGCCATGAGAAAGAATCGGATCCTTTTGATCTCGTCGGCCGCGATCCTTATCGGCCTGGCCGCCGTCGCGCGTCCGGCCCGCGCGGACGTCTTCATGAAGCAGAAGGTCCACACCGGAGCGATGAAGGTCATGGGCCAGAGCCAGCCGGAGAAGGACACGATCCGGGTCACCTGGCTCGGTCCGAACAAGGTCCGGATGGACCAGGACGGGGGAACATCCACCGTCTTCCTCGCCGATAAAAAGGTCCTCTACTTGATCGACCACAATAAGAAGCAGTACTCGGAGATGCCCCTCGATTTCGAGAAGATGATGGGGCAGGCGGCTGAGGCCCAGGCCGGAGAGGACCCGGACAGAGCCAAGGCCATGGAGAAGATGCCCGCCGCCATGAAGAACATGATGAAGGGGATGATGGAGGGCATGTCGGCCACGGTGACCGATACCGGCGAGACCAAGACGATCGGATCGTGGACATGCCGCAAGTATCTTGTCGAGATGAACATGGGCATGATGGGCAAGGTGAAGTCGGAATCCTGGGCCACCGAGGACCTCAAGGTCGATACCAGCCTCTATTTCACCTCGGCCAACGCCATGATGGCCTCTCAGCCCGGTTTCGAGAAGATCGCCCAAGAGATGCGGAAGATCAAAGGGGTCGTCGTCAGCACGGCCAGCGCGATGACCGTGATGGGCAGCGACGTGACCTCGACGACGGAGCTCCTCGAGTGCGCGGACAAGGCGGCGCCGGCCGGCACGTACGAGCTTCCCGCCGGCTACACGAAGGTCAAGGGCATCAAAGGCTAGACGCCGTCGCCGGTGTACTTCGTCAGGAGGGCCTTGCGGAGCTCCCTGTAGATCTTGACGAGCTTCTCCATCCGTGAGGCCGTCAGCTCGGTCAGGTATTTCGCCGCGCCGGAAGGGTCGGCCTTCAGCAGGTCCCGCGCCTTGGCGTCGACCGACGCCTGATCCGCGAAGAAGCCGTTCTCGACCGGGTCCCGGGCCGCCCTCAAGTCCTTCACGGCGGGCTGCCAGCGCAGGAGCATGAGCTTCTCTACGAAATCGACGGCCCAGCGGGCCGAGTCCTCGCTGAATTCCCGGTAATCGTAGGTCTTGTAGAGAGGCGACACGTCGGCGACGCCGGCATAGACCGGGACATAGGGGCTGACGAAGGGGTTGTCGACGTAGAACCAGTAGATGCCGCCGACCGCGTCGGGGAGCCAGGACCGGAGCTGGGCGACCATGCCGTAGCCCTCGGTGGCGATCGTCCGATGGTGGCGGATGCGCAGGACCTTTTCCATATCACCGGAGATATAGGGCGTGGCCATCGGGCTTTTCTCCAGACGGCCGCCGCCGCCTGAGACCATCCAGGCCGGGTCCCAGGTCATATCGTAGACCGTGTTCTCGAACGTGGACCGCTGGAAAGCGATGATGTCCTTGACCGTGATCTTCTTTTCCGGCCTGAAGGAGTAAGGGTAGAAGGCGGCGCCTTCGAACGGCTGGGCATAGACCGTGCCCGGGCCCGAGGCGTCGTTGAGCGAGCGCTTCGGCCAGGCCTTGAGCGTCGGCGCGAGCGTGCTGGTGACGAGCCACATGCGGCTGATATTGCCCTCCCGGATGGGCGGCGCGTAGGCCTCCTGCCAAACGAAGGGCCGGCCGCTCTTCGGATCGTGCCAACCCCGGTCCACGGCTTCCTTCATGTAATTCGGCGAAGCCATGATGTCGGGGCTCTTCGGATCGACCTCGCGGATGCGAAAGTAGTTGGCGATGACGACGACGTGGTCGTCGGGAACGCGGCGGGCGACCCAGATGGCCCCGGGCTTGCCGCTCTCCGGCGTCCACTCCGGCCCGACGCCGCAGATCTCCATCGTCCAGAGCTCGCGCGGGTCGGCGATGCAGAGGGCCTCGGACCCGCCGCAGGAGGGCAGGAAACCGTATCTTTCGACGAGACCGCCGATGAGCTTGACGGCCTCGCGGGCCGTGGCGCATCTTTCGAGCGCGAAGACCTGGGCCTGCTCGACCGTCATGATCTGGCGGGTCAGCCCTTCGACGTAGGCGACGTCGAGCTCGGCCCGCTGCGAGCACGTGCTCTCGCCGATGGCCAGCTGCTTCTCGTTCATCTGCGAGTAGCCGGTGTGGAAATAGCCGTAGGTCTTTTCGACCTGCGGGATCTCACCGATGACCTTGCCGAAGTCGCCGAGCGGCAGGGCCTTGCGGTCGTCCTCGGCGCCGAAGTAGACCATGCCCCAGTGAACCGGGGCCATCGACCCCTTGGGATAGGTCCGGCCGGGGATGACCTGGATGCGGCACTCGCTGCAGCAATCGGTGTGGGAGGTGATGACCGAGCCGTCGACGGTCGCCAGGCGGCCCACGCCGATGACGGTGCAGCCCTCCTGCTTCGCCCCGTCGGCCAGGAGAGGCGATAAGAGCGAGACGGTGACGGCGGCCACGAACGCGGCCACGGCGATCCGTGACAGGCATTGTCTCGTCATGATGTCCTCCCGCTTGTCACTTGAGCGGCGTCAGGATGACGGCGGCGCCGCCGCCGGGGGCGAGCTTGAGCCCGAGCGTATCACCCGCCCGGACCGTCTTCTTCGTGATCTCCAGGCTCGTCCCCTCCGTCGCGGCGTCGGGACCGTCGGCGAAGATCTCGGCCTCATAGGCGCCCGAGCCGAGAAAGCTGAGCGGCGCCTGGATGTCCCTCGCGTCCCAGTTGGTCATCGCGCCGATGTACCAGCCCTTTCCGTTGCGCCGGGCGATGGCGATGAACATGGCCGGCTCGCCGCCGAGGACCTTGGTGTCGTCCCAGACGGTCGGCACCTTTTCGATGAATTCGAGGCCCGGCTGGCCCTCATAGGCCTCCGGGTAATCGGAGACCATGACCAGCGGGCTCTCGTAGACGACGTACATGGCCAGCTGGTGGGCCCGTGTCCCTTGGGCCATCGGAGCGACGTCCCGCGCCTGGAACTTTCCCTTCGCGGCGTTGCGGAACGCCCCCGGCGTGAAGTCCATCGGCCCGGCCAGCATCCGGGTAAAAGGTATGGTGACATCGTAAGCGGGCGTGATATTTTCGCTCCATTTGCTGTACTCGAGCCCCATGACGCCTTCCCGCGTCAGCAGGTTCGGGTAGGCCCGGCGCAGGCCTGTGGGCTTGTAAGCGCCGTGGAAATCGACGGCCAGCTTGTGTTCGGCCGCCTTGCGGACGACCTTCTCATAGTAATTGACCATCTCCTGGTCGTCGCGGTTCATGTAATCGACCTTGATGCCGGCGGCGCCCCATTTCTCGAAAAGCGCCATCGCTTCGTCCATGTGCCGGTCAAGGGCCCGCCATTCGACCCAGAGCAGGGTGGCGACGCCCTTCGCTTTGCCGTAGGCGATGATCGCCGGGATGTCGACTTCGGGACGGTAGCGCCGGATGTCCTCGACCCGGCCGTCCTCGGACATGGGCGCCCAGCCGGCGTCGACGAGCATGTATTCGAGCTTATGGCGCGCGGCGAAGTCGATGTAGTGCTCCATCGTGGCCGTGTTCATGCCCGGCTTGAAGGGAACGCCCGTGGCGTAGCTCCCGGACCACCAATCCCAAGCGGCCTTGCCCGGCTTGATCCACGACGTGTCGGCGAGGGCGCAGGGCGCGCTCAGGTCCAGGATGAGGTAGCTCGTCTCGATGAACCTCGCCGGATCCGGCCCGATCATCAGGACGCGCCAGGGCGTCGATCTCGGCGCCGCGGCGATGACGGGCTGATCGAGCCTCCGCCGGGGCGGAACGGACAACCGGCTCGTCAGGGCGTTGGGCATCTCGGCGACGCCCCCGACGTACATCCCCGCGTAATCGGTCAGGTCGGCTTCGAGGATCGCGGCAAAAAGCTTCGGGAGCGGCATATCGACGAGGATCGGCAGATTGACGAGCGAGGCCGGCTTGATCTCTCTCACGAGGACCCGTTCAAAAGGGCCCTCGTTGCTGGTGTCCCAGCGCCCCATGTTCAACGCGGTGGCAAAGGCGTCCGCGGCGAAATAGAATCCCGTGTTCTCGGCGGACAGGGTGAAGTCGGACATCGCATCCTGCTTCGGCAGGACATAACGGAAGGCGACGCCTTCGTTGTAGGCCCGGACGACGATGTCGAGCCTCCGGTAAGGCTTGAGCTTCTCCTCGAGGGAAACGACGATCTCGTTGTACGTGTCGGGGACGGTCCTCTTGGCCCCGAAGGCGTTCTCCCAGGTCGAATCATTCGACCTCTTGGTGACTGCCAGGACCCCGAAATCACGGTCGAGCGCGGGCCCGTCGAGGAAGTCCAGGCCCAGCGGCGAATCGTCCAGGACCGGCGTGCCCTTGTAGGCGACGCGATAGTAAAGCCGGTCGCCGGGCAGGTAGGGCTGGGGCTTGGAGACGATGGAGAGCGCGATGGTGAGACTCCCGTCGGGTGAAGAGACGGCGAGCGCCCCGCTCCCGCCGTCCTTCCCCGGGGCGCACGCTCCGGCGACAAGGATCAGCGTGAACAGGACGGCGCAAACGCATCGATATCTCATGAGGGCCTCCGTGCTTTCTTATAGGGGATCATTCGCGGCGATTATATTACTGCGCCCCGGCCAACACAACGCATGGCTTGCAGGATCACGGGGCGGCCCAGGCGCCTATCGAAGCCGATCGGGGCATGAATCGAGCGCGTCAACCGGCGCTGATCTTCGCCGCGATGGGCATCCGCCGGCCGACGCCGAAGGCCTTGGTCGTGACCTTGATCCCGGGCGCCGCCTGGGCCCTCTTGTACTCGTTCCGGTCGACCAGGGCGGCGACCCGCCGCACGGTCTCCGGGACATGCCCCGACGCGATGATCTCGTCGACCGAGCGGAGCTCCTCGACGTACTCATGGAGGATCGCGTCAAGGACGGGGTAGGGCGGCAGCGAGTCCAGGTCGAGCTGGCCGGGCTTCAGCTCGGCGCTCGGCGGCTTGTCGACGATGGCCTGCGGGATGACCTCGCTCTGGCGGTTGATGTGGGCGGCGAGCTCGTAGACCATGGTCTTCGGGACGTCTGAAAGGATGGCCAGCCCGCCGCTCATGTCGCCGTAGAGCGTGCAATACCCGACGGCCAGCTCGCTCTTGTTCCCGGTCGAGAGCACGAGATAGCCGAACTTGTTGGAGAAGGCCATCAGGATGTTGCCTCGGATGCGGGCCTGGATATTCTCCTCGGCCGTGTCGGCCGAGCGACCCTCGAAGTGAGGCTCGAGCGTCGCCAGATAATCATCGTAAAGCGGGCCGATGGGGACCTTCAAGCAGCGGATGCCCAGCCGGCCGGCGAGGGCCGCGGAATCGTCGACGCTGCCTGCCGACGAGAACGGCATGGGCATGGTGACGGCCAGGACGTTCTTCGCTCCGACCGCCTCGACGGCGAGGCAGCAGGTCACCGCCGAATCGATGCCGCCCGACAGGCCGAGGACGGCCTTCGAGAAGCCGCATTTCCGCATGTAGTCGCGGAGGCCGAGGACGAGGGCCTCGTGGACCGATTCGATACGGCCGAGCGGCTTGAAGAGGCCGGGCGACCCGGCCCGCGCCGTTTCAACGGTCAGGACGTCTTCCTTGAAGGCCGCGCCGACGGCCACGGCCTCCCCCCGGCCGTCGAAGGCGAAGCTGCGGCCGTCGAAGACGAGCT